>Ga0172373_10000758_pt1 | contig 53143 bp, 32 predicted proteins | sample Lak10m_2_FD_114546 | JGI IMG/M metagenome (GOLD analysis project Ga0172373, IMG submission 114546) | Freshwater microbial communities from Kabuno Bay, South-Kivu, Congo - kab_092012_10m | ecosystem: Environmental > Aquatic > Freshwater > Lake | place: Democratic Republic of the Congo... | reverse complement strand
TGGCCGCCAGCACCTTCTGTGGCCAAGAGCGCGGTTGTGACGCCCGCCAAGGCGAAGGCGGCCAAAGCCGCCTCCTCCCGCGACGTCGCGGTCAAGTCGGCTCCGGTGGCCAAGGCGACGCGTAGGACTACAGCCTCTGCTTCTCCCCGCAAGGCCATGGCTCGCCACTGAGCGACCGGAAGCTTCGTTTAGTTTTGGTGCGGCAGCCAAACCGCACGCCTCTTCCGCCAATAAAAGACTCGCCTCAGGCGGGTCGCGGGCTATGTTTCGTCTGCGGCTTCAGGCGCTCGCATGACGAAAGAAACGCTCGAAAAAGTGAGGCAATTGCGCGAGGATCGGCGCAACCTCCCGGTCGCACTCCATGTCGGCTCCACCATCGTCTTGCTCGCGCTGGCGCTGGTGGCCATGAAGCTCTGGCCGCTCTGGCCCGTGTGGCTCGCAGCCTTCGTCGTCATCGGCTTCATGCAGTATCGCCTCGTCATGGCCATCCACGAAGCGACGCACAAAAACCTCTTCTTCCCCGTCGCGGTCAACGAGGCGATGGGCAAGGGCCTGAGCGGTTTGCTCGGGATGAACTTCCTGCTCTACCGGAAGTCCCACCTCCAGCACCACAAGTCACCGCAGAAGATCGGCGAAGACGTGGACGCGCCGCTCTACAGCCCGCCGCTGCGCGTGCCACCCGGCCTACCGCGCGCGTGGGCGCTGCTGACCGGCGTGGTCGTGTCGCTCTTCCGCAAAATCATCCGCAAGTTCACCACCCGCGCGCAGTTCGGCAGCAAAACCATCGAGACCGAGCGCGACTGGGTGCAACTCGCGCTCATCCTCGCCGGGCAGGCGGCGCTCTTCGCGCTGTTCGCCACGCAACTGACTTGGTGGGCCTACTTCACACACTGGCTCGCGCCGCTCGTGCTCATCGCGCAGCTCCTCGATGAGGTCCGCATCTTCGTCGAACACGGCTACTGGTTTCTGCACACTACCGACCCCGCGCCGCTCGACGAACTGGAGCAGGCCACCGTGGACATCGAGGCCACCTTCCTGGAGGCCTACCTCATCGCGCCCTTCGGCTTCGACACCCACCTCGCGCATCACACGCAGCTCGGCGTGCCTTTCTACAACCTCCGCAAGCTCTCGAAGCTCCTTCAGGAAAACGAACCCGGCTACCTCCAGCCCATCCGCCGCAGCTACCTTGCCGTGCTTTGGGAGATGATTAACGCGGAGCCGAAGGTGGCGCATGGCGCGGCCACGGTCGCGTAACTCGCGAATGAAGACGAAGCAAGTGTGTGTGTTGCGTGTTACGTGTGGCGTGATTTTCCACGGGCGCGTTCGTTGCCACTCACGCAACACGCGACACGCAACACGAGCCTCCTGTTAATGGTTGGAGTTCCCCAAATCATGCCTTCCACCACCGGCACCGACGGCCATTGCCTCCTCTGCGGCGAACGCGGCTGGACGCTCGTCTCCCGCACCCCGGACCACGAGTATCACGCCCGCCCCGGCGAGTTCGAAATCGTCCGTTGCTGGAAGTGCGGCCACGTCTATCTCAACCCGCTGCCTGCGCCCGAGGAAGTCGCCGCGCTTTACCCGCCGACCTACTACACGGTCAACCCCAACTCCCCGCTCTTCCACGAGAGCAAGCTCATCCGCTGGAAGATGGGCAAGGACGCCCGCGATTTCCGCGCACGCTGGGGCGAGCGGCGCTTCACCAACCTCATCGACATCGGCTGCGGCGACGTTAAACGCATCGCCGCCTATCGCGACGCCTACGCGGACTGCGGCGCGCAAGCCACCGCCTTCGACCTGCTCTTCAGCGACCGCGCGCGCGCCTTGGCGAAGGAGCTGAACGTCGAGTGTCGTGAGGGCAACATCGAGACCGACGTGGCCAGCCTGCCGGACAACAGCTACGACCTCGCCTTCATGCGCCAGCTCATCGAGCACTTGCGCGACCCGCGCCAAGCCCTGCTCAACCTGCGCCCGAAGCTCAAGCCCGGCGCGCTCCTCGTCATCGACACGCCGAACGTCGGCGGCCTCGACTTCGACCTGTTCCAACGCAGCTACTGGGCGGGCTTCCACACGCCGCGCCACTTCCACCTCTTCAACCAAGCTTCGCTAACCAAGCTCGTGCAGGAAGCCGGCTTCAAGGTGATTGACCGTGGTTATCTGCCATCCATCGGCTTCTGGATTATCAGCCTGCGCGTGAAGTTCGGCCTGGACTGCGTGGAGACCGGCGGCTGGCCGTGGCGGCACATCAGCTTGAAGAACATCGCCTTCAGCGGCGGCTTCACCGTGCTGGACACGCTCTGCATCAAGCTGGGCCTGGCGACCTCGAACCAGTTCGTGGTCGCGGTGAAAGAGTAGCCCTTTTGCCTTCCCGCGCTTAGGTTGCCTGCCTAGGCTCCCGGCACTTTCGGAACATGAACACGCTTCTCCTTGGCAATAGCTCCCTGCGCGCGAGTCGGCTGGCCTACGGCTGCTGGCGCATCGCGGATACGGAGGAACTCGGCCGCACCGTGGGCCGCGCGGCCATCCTCGCCGCCTACGAAGCGGGCTACACGCTCTTCGACCACGCGGACATCTACTGCGCCGGCCGCGCGGAGAAGGCTTTTGGCGACGTGCTCCGCGAAGTCAGCGGGATGCGCGCGCGCGTCCTCATCGCGACGAAATGCGGCATCCGGCTCGCGGGTGAGCCGTTGCCGGAAGCGCCCTTCCGCTACGATTTTTCCGCCGCGCACATCGTGTGGAGCTGCGAGCAATCGCTCCGCCGGCTGGGCGTCGAGACGATTGACCTCTACCAACTTCACCGGCCCGACTGGCTGATGAACCCCGCCGAAGTGGCCGTGGCCTTCGCGCAACTTCGCCAGCAGGGCAAGGTGCGCGAGTTCGGCGTGAGCAACTTCCGGCCGGCGCAACTCACCGCGTTGCAGCACGCGCTGGATTTTCAGCTCGTCGTCAACCAAGTCGAAATCAGCCTCGCCAACCTCGCCGCGTTCAACGACGGCACGCTGGACCAATGCCTCGCCGAGCGCGTCACGCCGATGGCGTGGAGCCCGCTCGCGGGCGGCCTGCTCGCCGAGGGCGCGCGTCGGCTGCTGCCGTCGCAGGAGAATTACCGGGTCGAACGCGTCGTGCTGGAACTGGACGCGCTGGCCCGCGTGCGCGGCAGCACGCGCGGCACCGTGGCGCTGGCGTGGCTGCTCAAGCACCCCGCCGGCATCGTGCCCATCGTCGGCTCCACCAAGCCCGAGAAAATCCGCGAAGGCGCGAACGCCCCGCGCGTCGAGCTGTCCCGCGAGGAGTGGTATCGGCTGCTCGAAGCCGCGCGCGGCGAACGGCTGCCGTGAGACTGGAGCCACGGATGGACATGGATGGACACGGATGCGGGTTCGGTGGCTGGACAGGCTGCTCCGCACAGTTCTTGTTCACTGAGCGTTTCCCATTCATCGCCCATCCGTGTGCATCTGTGTTGATCCGTGGTTGAATTCTTCCCCCACCGTCCATGAGCCAAACCATCCGCCGCACTGCGGCTGACCTAGATACCCTGCCCGCCGAGCTCTGGCGCGAACTGGAGCAGGCCGTCGGCGAGCCGACCCATCCGTTCCGCACGCCGGTCTTCGGCACGAGCAACCTGTTCGAGTGTGCGCTGCGCGTCGTCGTCCTGCGCCAAGTGGATGCCACCAAGCGGTGGCTCGTGGCCTACTCGGACGCGCGGGCGCAGAAGGTTCACCAGCTCGGCCTTTGCCAGCAGGCGCACTGGCTGTTTTACGACCCTGCGCGCCGCACGCAGCTCCGCATCAGCGCCGGCACGATGATTCACGTGAAAGACGGCATCGCGGCGGAACACTGGCAGAAGCTGCCGCTCGCAAGCCGGCGGAACTACTGCGCCAACCAGCCGCCGGGCTCGGACATCCACGCGCCTGCGGACGCCATCGCCCCTGAGCTCAAGTCCGAGAAAGTGACGGCCAAGCAGCTGGAGGTAGGCTACGAAAACTTCGCCGTGCTGGTATCAACCGTGGATCAGATCGAATGGCTCCAGCTTTCCGAGGAAGGCCATCAACGCGCCGTCTTCAACTGGACGGCCGTGCGCTGGAGCGGCCTATGGCTGGTGCCATAATCAGCCCGGGCTAGGCTTCCAAGGCTTTGGGCGGAGCGAGCACGAACGAAGCCAGCAGGGCTTGGCGGGCGGTGGCTGGCTGACGCAGGAGTGCGACCACGGTGCGCGCGTCGGCGTTGACCGGGCGCAAGGCCGGTTTCGGCGCGTGCAATGGTTGGCCGTGCTTTTCCACCTGCGCGTCCACCCGGTGCATGTGTGCGGCCACGGACTCGTGGAAGTGCGCGATGCGCTGGCTGGCCTGAAGGGATTCCTCCATTCTGGCCAAGGGTTTCGTCGGCTCCGGCTGGCTGTCCAACGCCACCTCGGACCACGGGGAGGAGCTTTCGCGGGAAGCCAAGCTCTCCTCATCCACGCCCTGGGATTCGCGCGCAACCGGTTCGGGCATGGGCGGCGGCTCAACCCGCCGGACGATGGGCGGGGGTGGCGGGGGCACGTCTGCGGTCTGATCCAGCGGCGGTTTCCCCTCCAGCAGGCGCTTGAGCTCCTCCTCCCAGTTCAATGGCTGGTTGGGTGCGCTGGTGCCCGCGGGCTGCTGGTAGGGTTTGTAACTCTCGTCGTCCTCACCGCCCCACGGCTCGGCCTGGTTCGGCTTCTTGTTGCGGTTTTGCAGCCAGCTCGAAATCGCCGAGATGATGACGATGGCAAGGATGACATACGGGTTGTCGGTGAACCCGAGCAGTCCCGAGATTGTCAGTCCTTCATGCATCAGTTTGGCCAGGTGAGGCGTTCAGCTCTTCACCTGCGGGGTGGCTCCGGCGGTGGCGATGCTCTCGCGCATGCCGGTGTCGGCCTGCACGTTCTTCATCTTGTAGTAGTCCATCACGCCAAGGTTGCCGCTGCGGAAGGCCTCGGCCATGGCCAACGGCACCTGGGCCTCGGCTTCCACCACCCGCGCGCGCATCTCGGAGACGCGGGCGACCATTTCCTGCTCGGTCGCCACGGCGGCGGCGCGGCGGACTTCGGCCTGCGCCTGCGCGACGAGCTTGTTCGCCTCGGCCTGCTCGGCCTGCAGCTTCGCGCCGACGTTCTCGCCCACGTCCACGTCCGCGATGTCAATGGATAGGATTTCAAACGCGGTGCCGGAATCGAGGCCCTTCTCGAGCACGGTCTTGGAAATGCGGTCGGGGTTTTCGAGCACTTCCTTGTAGGTCGTCGAGGAGCCGATGGTGGTCACGATGCCTTCGCCGACGCGCGCGATGATGGTCTCCTCGGTCGCGCCGCCCACGAAGCGATCAAGGTTCGTGCGCACGGTCACGCGGGCCTTGACCTTCACGGCGATGCCGTCCTTGGCCACGGCGTCAATGGTCACCTTGCCGGACGCGGCGGCGGGGCAGTCAATGACCTTGGGATTCACCGACGTGCGCACGGCCTCGACGACCGTCTTGCCCGTGCCCTTCGTCGCGAGGTCAATGGCGCACGCACGGTCGAACTCAAGGTGGATGCCGGCCTTCTTCGCGGCGATAAGCGCCTGCACGACGGCCTCGACGTTGCCACCGGCAAGGTAGTAGTTCGAGAGATCGTCAATGCTCAGGGGGATGCCGGATTTCACCGCCGTGATGCGCGTATCCACGATCAGGCCCACGGGCACGCTGCGGAGCTTGAGCGCGATTAGTTCGGTGAACGTCACGCTCGCGCCGGAGGTCCAGGCGCGCACCCAGATCATGCCGAAGTTCAGCACCAGAATGAAGAAGATGAAGGCGGCGACGCCCAGCACGCCCCAGAGCAGGACCATGCCTTTACCTTCAAGTTGAGCGAGCAGCGGGGTGAGTTCCATATTCGTTTGAGTTGTCTGTTGTTCTACCGGGAAAAATTCAGGCTTTGCGGACGACCACGCGCAGCCCCTCGACGGCGACGACCCGCACGGTTTCGCCGCGCTCGATCATCGCGCCCTCCGTGACCACGTCCACGCGGTGGCCACCGATGATGGCCACACCCGCCGGGCGCAGCGCCGTGTGCGTCACGCCAGGCTGGCCGACGAGTTCAGGCCGCTCCGTGCCGATGTCGCCCACCACGCCGCTGGAGGTGTAAAGCCGGCCGAACCGACTTGCGGGAAAGTATTTCACCCACAGCACAAAGCCGACGGCGAGGCCCGCCAGTGTGCCCAGCAAAATCCAGTTGCCAACCGGCGCGCCAAACTCCTGATAGCCCATCACGACTCCACCGATGAGGCAGCCGACGCCGAGCACGCCAGCGATCATGCCCGGCAACACGGTCTCCGCAAGCAGCAGGACTGCGCCCGCGAGGAGGAGGGTGATGACCAGAACCATGGGGCGAAGAGTAGGAGGGCGGCCGCGTCCGGCCAAGTGGAATTCAGGTGACGGATTTGTAGGCGGTGGCTCAGGTCGCGCGGGGCGTCAGTCCACCAGAGATTCCGCGAGCAGCTTGCGATAGACTTGGCGGGCGTGCTCGTAGTCCGCTTTTGCCTGCGCCTTTTCCCCGGCGGCGTAGGTGCGCTCCTTCTGCTGCCAGCAGACTTCGAGTGATTGCACGCACCACTCAGCGCTGCGCTTGGAGGCGCGCACAGGCTGGTCGCCGACCATCACCCAGATCGGGTTCGTGTGGCTGCTGGGCAGAATGCGGAAGGCGACCCAACTGCTGCGTTCGATCTTCGTCTCGAAGACGAGGTTGACCTGCGAGCCATCGGCGACGATGCGCTTCGTCTCGACGGCCTTGCCGTTCACGATGAGTTCCACCGGCACCTCGCGCGACTCGCCAATGCGGGCGCGCTCGATGTCCCAATACGGCTTGGCGCTTTGCGGACTGGCCTTGATCATGGGATTGGGCTGCGGGTTGAGATAGGCGGCAACGCTCGCGGTCACTTTCACTGAGCCGGGCGCGCTCAATTTCATTTCACTGCCCCGCTCGCCGAGCGCCGTCGCGTTGACCTTGAAGTCGAGCAGATGGCTGCGGCCATCGCTCACATAGTTGTTCCCCGCGCGGATGCCTTCGCACCAGTCCTCGTAAGTCCACTTCGCCGGGAGCTTCACGTAGCTGCGGCCCAGGCCGACCTTTTCGCCGTAGATGCAGGGGAAATCCGTCTCGCCGCTGATGCGGGTGCGGAAGCCGACGTTGAGTGTGTGATACCAGATGTTCAGCTCCCACAGGTGCGGCGTGTCCACCATGCTAAGGAAGTCCACGGCCGGCACCGGCTTGCCGTCGGGGCCAGGCACGGTGTGCGTCACGTTCATGATGTATTCGTTCGCGCCAATGCCGTTGAAGGGCGGCACCACGTAATTTGGCAGCGTGTCCGCCACACCGCGAAAATCCTGCGCCGTCTTGCTGGACACCGCGTCGCGTTGGCCGGGTGCCGCGGGCTGCAAGCCCCAGCCCGAGTGCGCCGGGCCCACGAGCGCGCCCTGCCGCTTCGCCCAGCGCAGCGTGTTCAGGCCGAGCGTGGGCCAGTGGTGCTTTGATTCGCCGCCGGGATACATCTGCTCCTTGAGCCGCAACAGGCACAGATGCCCGCTCTGGTGCGAGCCGAAGCCGGAGACCTCCACGTCATAGCGCAACACGTAGGGATGCAACGAAACCTTGTCGTCCTTGCCGGTGAAAAACTGCTTCTGGTAGTCGAAGCACGGTCCCCACGTCAGATTTGCACCGACCTTCAAATCTTCGCCCAAAATGTGCCGCACCATGTCCGGCGCATGGACGCCCTCGGTCGGGTTCGTGTAATGCGCGCAGCCGGCGGCATGGATGTGGTGGTCGCCGGAGACGTAGCCGAACTTCAGCGGGTCAATCCACCGCTCAACCTTGAAGTCGAGGCGCCTGGTCGCCTTCGTCACGCTGACCTTGCGGGTCTGCTTCACGGACTCCGGGCCACGGTCGAACTCGATCGTGTAATCGCCTTCGGGCAGCCGGATTTTCTCCCCATCCATGCGATAGACCTGGGGATGAAAGGCGAAGTCCGGCGCGAGGCGTTTCGCCTGCGACGGATACACGCGACCCAGTTTGTCGCGGATGAGGAAGCCGGCCGTCGTGGGCTTCCCGTTTTCGTCTTTCACCCCAAGCGTGATTTCCGGCGCGGGCAGGCAGGTAAAAAGCAAATCCGCCTCGTTGCGGAAGCCAATGTCCTGCGTGCCCTGGCCGACGTTGAAGCCAATCTTCGCCTCGCGTTTGCCGGCGTCGCGGCTGTAGAGCTGCACGATGCGATACTCGACCGCGAGGCCGGAGAGCGTGGGCCGGAGCGGCTGGCCGTTAAACATCTGCAAGTCCAGCCACAGGTCCGCAGGCTTGATCGTGGGGGCGCTGTCGCCCTTGCGGAGCACGCGGTCAGAAGCAGTCGTGGCGGCGCGGACGTTGTGGACGGACTGGGCGTTCGGGCTGACGGCGGCGAGCGGCGCGGTGGTGCCTGACTCGTTCGCCACTTTCACTAGGAACTGCCGCCAGCCGTCCTGGGTGAGTTCGGGCTTCGCGTCGCCTTGGGCCACCTTCACCCGCATCTCGGGGTTGATGTGGACGCCGAACAGCACATAGCGGTCGAGCGTTTCCTGAAGCTTGGCGACGCCGGCCTTGGCGTCCGGCGAATCCATCGCTGATGTCAGCGCCGCTTTGTCCGCCGGACTGAACGGCGTGCCGAGATAGTCCGTGGCCTCGATGAGCCGGCGCACCTGCGCCACGAAGGGTTGGAACTCGACTACGCTGACGATGGGCAGCGCGGCCGCGAACGAACTGGCCGACAGGCCGGAAAGCAGGACAATCGCAAGCAGGGATGAGCGCATGGGCAACAAGGGGTTGAAGTTGGTGAGGAGCGTAACACCCCGCCGCGCGTTGCGAAGGGGAAAGTTCGCCAGCGCCGGCCGGCGGCGAATGCTGGCTCGCCATCCCCTCGCGATCCGGCGCAGACTCACGCCGTCAGTTGCCATGACGCACGCCCAAGCCCAGTCCCGCCACGCGCAGCTCGCTGCTGAGATTCGCCGCCACGACCACGCCTACTACGTCGACGCGAAGCCGACCGTTTCCGACCGCGAATACGACACGCTCTTTGCCGAACTGCTTGCCCTGGAGAAAGAGTTCCCTGACCTCACCACGTCGGATTCGCCCAGTCAGCGCGTCGGCGGCGCGCCGAGCGAGGGCTTCAAGAGTGTCAAACATCTCCGGCCGATGCTGTCACTCGCGAAGACCACGGAAGCCTCAAACCCCGACAGCCAGAGCGAGCCCGATTGGTTCAAGCGAAGCTGCATGCAGGACGTAAACACCCTGCCGGAGCTGGGAAAGTTCGATCACGACACCCGTTCAGCGCTTGGCCGTGAGCGCGTTGAATACATCATGGAGCCGAAGGTTGATGGCGTTTCCATCAGCGCTCACTACCGGGACGGCAAACTTGCACTGGGTGTCACGCGTGGGGATGGGCAGGTCGGCGATGACATCACGGCGAACCTCCGCACCGTCCGCTCGATCCCGCTCCAGCTCGACACGCCGCATCCACCGGCGCTGCTGGAAGTGCGCGGCGAGGCCTACATGGCCACGAGCGAGTTCAACGCGCTGAACGCCAAGCTCGCCGCCGCCGGCGAAGCGCAGCTCCCCAACGCCCGCAACGCCACCGCCGGCACGCTCAAGCAGCTCGATCCGCGCGTCGTTGCGCAACGCCCCGTGCGCGCGGTGTTTTACGCCGTCGGCGTCTGCGAGGGCATCGAGTTCCGCACGCACGCGGAGATGCTCGCGCAGCTTCGCGCGTTCGGCCTGCCGGTGCAGACCGAGTGGTGGCAATGCGCGGACTTGGAGGAGGTTCTCCGCTGTTACCATGAACACGTGGTCAGCGGCTACGACGAGAGCCGCGACCTGCGCACGCGGCTGCCCTATGAGATTGACGGCGTGGTGCTCAAGGTCAACGACCTCGCCGACTGCGAGCGCATCGGCCTCAAGACGCGCGCACCGGGCTGGGCCATCGTCCACAAGCCCATCCCGTGGATCCGGCCCGCCGAGACCGTGCTGCGCGCCATCACCGTCCAAGTGGGCCGCACCGGCGTGCTGACACCCGTGGCGGAGCTGGAGCCGGTCTTCGTGCAAGGCTCGACCATCGCGCGTGCCACGCTGCACAACGAGGATGAGATCCGCCGCAAGGACATCCGCATCGGCGACACCGTGATCATCCGCAAGGCGGGCATGGTGATCCCCGAGGTCCTTGAGGTGATGAAGACCAAGCGTCCGCCGGGCGCGGAGGAGTTCGACCTGTTCAAGCACATCGGCGGCAAGTGCCCGGCGTGCGGCGGGACGATTGCGAAGGAGTCCGTTTCTGCCGGCGACAAGGAAGAGGTCGCGTGGCGCTGTCAGAACGTCGCGGGCTGCCCGGCGCAGAAAACGCGTCGCCTCGAACACTTCGCCCAGCGCAAGGCGCTCGACCTCGAAGGACTGGGCGGCATCGTGGCCGAGAAGCTCATTGAGCGCGGGCTGGTGAGCGAACCGCTGGATGTCTTCAACCTCAAGCTGCCCGAACTCGGCGCGTTGAACCTCGGCACGGATGAGGAGCCGCGCGTCTTCGGCGAGAAGAACGCGGCGAAGCTGATCGAAGCCGTCTCGCGCTCCCGCACCATGCCGCTTTCGCGCTGGCTATTTGCGCTGGCGATTCCCGAGATCGGTGAGGAGACGGCACGGGACATTGCCCGCTTCCACGCGGACCTCGCGGCGGTGCCTGAATCCGCGCTGCTGCGGGACGTGGTGGAGCTGCACCGGCTCCGTGAAGCCGCCGAGGCCGCCAGCCCGCGTGCCAAGGTGAACAAGGACAAGTCCGAGCTGGAGAAGCAGCAGCTTGCCGCGCGGCAGACCGAACTGCTTGCGCAGGCGAACGCGACCGGCGCGAAGCTCATCGCCGCTGGCTTCGCTTCCGCCGCAAAAAAGAAAGGCGCGACGGACATGGATGCCGTGGTGGTCGTCGGCCCGGTGGCGGCGCGGGCATGCCTGGACTGGTTCGCGGGCGAAGTCGGCCAACGCGTGCTGGCGCGACTGCGAGAACTCGGCATAAACCCGCGCGGCGAGCAGGGCACGACGGCCGACGCGCCGTTTGCGGGCAAGACCTTCGTCATCACCGGCACGCTGGGCAGCATGGGCCGCGACGAGGCGGCGGCGAAGATTCGGGCACTGGGAGGGAACGTCTCCGGCTCGGTCAGCTCGAAGACGCACTACCTCGTCTGCGGTGCCGACGCGGGGAGCAAGCTGACCAAGGCGCAGGAACTCGGTGTGCCAGTGCTGGAAGAAGCGGCGTTCTTAAAACTCTGTGAGACGGGGAAAACAAGTGACTGAGATTACCATTCTTCGATCGCCGGAGGCTTCTCGCCAAAGAAACTACCTGTGGATGCTTCTCCAGGAGGTGGAACTGACGTTTGCCTATCATTACTGGCTCAAGTATGACGCCACCCACGGAGAGGATCGAGTAAGGCTGCGCCGCGAATTCACGGCATTTCATTCCGCGTGCTTCCTAACAAGCCTGTTGAGCATAAGGAAAATCAACGACTTCTTCTCTCCAGCTTCGTCGGCAAACCGCAAGCGGTCGGACGATTTGAAAGCCAGTCAGTTTGGTTTTGCGAAAATGGAAAGCGTTTTGGACAAGCGTGAGATTGATAAACTTGTCGCTCATCTAACCGAGCGTGGGGAAGAACTCCGCATTCGGGGAATGCCAATCACAGACATGGTCGTGACAATTCATGAGCGCTGTTTGGAGTTCTTCGACTACTTGGAAGAGTCGCTGCTGGACAGGCGAATCCTAGCTGACCGACAGATGCTTTCACGCATTAGTGAGCTACGAGCCAGTATTCATTCTTACAGGCAGACCGTTGTGGCCGTCACAGGAGACACCGTGAGGAGCTAATTTGACCTACGCCGGAAAAACCGGGCGTAATGGTGCCTAAGCCGCGTGGCCGGCGCTGCTTGGTGCTGGTGCACGTCGCAAGCCGTGACGTCGCCCGCGCAGTCGTCCCTGCTACTGTCACCAGATGGACTGGTTGATCAGCATGTCACACTTCCCTCCGATACGCCTCTGCCAGCAGCGTGACCGGGTGGGCGGTGCGGAGGTTCAGGCCTTCGGCCTTCGCGCCGTTGACGATTTGGAGCAGGCAGCCGGGGTTGCCGGTGGCGATGACTTCCGCTTTGGTCGAGCGGATGTGCTTCATCTTGCGTTCGAGGAGCTGGTTGGCCATCTCGGGCTGCGTGAGGTTGTAGATGCCGGCGCTGCCGCAGCACCAGTTGCTCTCGGGCAGTTCCACGAGCTTCACGCCGGGGATGGCCTTCAGCAGCGCGCGCGGCTGGCTCGTGATTTTCTGGCCGTGGCAGAGGTGGCAGGACTCGTGGTAGGTGACCACCTGCTTATTGCCGATTGCCGATTGCCGATTGCCGGTTGTGCAGTTTGGTAGTGCGTCGCAGGAGGGGGTGAGCGGGGCTTTGGGCGCTTCAATCCCGATGGCTCCAAGCCACTCGTGGATGTCTTTCACCTTCTTGTCCCACTCGTGGGCGCGCTTTTCATACACAAGGTCGCCTTTGAGCAGGGAGGCGTAATGCTTCAAGTGCGAGCCGCAGCCGCCGGCGTTGGTGATGATGGCGTCGAACTGGTCGGGCGGGAATTGGTCAATGTTCCGGCGGGCCAGCGTCTGCGCGAGTTCCCATTCGCCGTTGTGCGCGTGCAGGGAGCCGCAGCAGTGCTGTTCGGGCGGGGTGATGACTTCGCAGCCGTTGCGCGCGAGCACCTCGACGGTGTCCACGTTCACGTCGCTGAAGATGAGGTCCTGCGCGCAGCCGGTGAGCATGGCCACGCGGTAGCGGCGCTGGCCACGCGCGGGCGTGACGGGCGCGATGAGGTCGGCGGAGAGCGCGGGCTGGATGTCCGGCGTCATGGCTTCCAGCTCGCGGAGGCGCTTGGGCATGAGCTTCATCACGCCGCTGTTGCGCACGAGCCATTGCAGGCCGAGCTGCTGGTAAAGCCGCATGGCGAAGCCGAGCACCTTGAGCCGGTTCAGGTCCATGAACAGCCAGCCGACCGAGAAGCCGCGGATGGCGTCGCGCTTGGGGTTGTTCAACACGCCCTTGGCCTCCACTTCGGCGCGGGCGTGCTCGAAGAGTTCGGCGTAGTTCACGCCCGCCGGGCAGGCGGTCATGCACGCGAGGCAGCCGAGGCAGAAATACATTTCGTCGCCGAAGGCCTCGGTCGCCTCCAGCCGCCCGTCCGCAATGGCGCGCATGAGGGAGATGCGGCCGCGCGGGGAGTTGCGCTCGAGCTTGGTGGCGTCGTAGGTCGGGCAGGTGGGCAGGCAGAGGCCGCAGTGCATGCACTGCTGCACGACGGAGTAATCGAGGTCTTTGAGATGCGAGAAGGGCGCGGCCATGACGGTTCGTTGCGGGGCGAATCACAACGCAGCGAAGCCCGGCGGGCAATCACAAAGGCCGCCCGCCTAGGCGGGCCCGCCGAGCCTGCGCCGGTGCTTCCACAGCTCCCCCGGCTGGAAGATGCCCTCGGGGGTGATGATTCCCGTGATGAGTTCCGGCGGGGTGACATCGAAGCCGGGATTGCGCGCGCCGCTCGTCGGGTTGGCGACGCGCACGTAGGCGCGCTCGCCCGATTTTGGACTCTGGACCTTGGACTTTGGACCTTCGACCACTCCCCACGCCCCGAGGACCTCGCTTTCCCCGCGTTCCTCGATGGGAATGTCCCGGCCGGACTTCATCTCCCAGTCAATCGTCGAACGCGGGATGGCGACGTAAAACGGGATGCCGTGGCGCTTGGCGAGCACGGCCTTGGTGTAGGTGCCAATCTTGTTCGCCACCTCGCCGGTGCGGCCCAGCGTGCGGTCGCTGCCCACGATGACGAGGTCAATCTCCCCGCGCCACATGAGGAAGCCGGCGGCGTTGTCGGCGATGATCTGGTGCGACACGCCCTGCTGCGCCAGCTCCCACGCGGTGAGCGTCGCGCCCTGCGAGCGCGGGCGCGTCTCGTCGCAGAAGACGTGGAACTGGCGGCCCGCCGCCTGCGCGGCATACATCGGCGCGGTGGCGGTGCCGATGTCCACGAAGGCCAGCCATCCGGCGTTGCAATGCGTGAGCACCCTCATGCCATCGCGAATCAGCTTCGCGCCGTGCTGGCCGATGGCTTCGCAATGCGCCACATCCTCGTCGGCGAAGTGCGTGGCGGCGGCGAGGGCGAGGGCCTGCTGCTCGGCGACGGTCGTGCCGGCGGACATCGCGCGACGCACATCGAGCATGGCGTTGACGGGGTCAACGGCGGTGGGACGCGCTTCCTTCAGCACGGTGAAGACTTCGTCCGCGTGCGCCTGAAACTTCGCCAAGTCCTTCCCGCGAAATGCCCGTGCGCCCTGCGCCAGACCGTAGGCAGCCGTCGCGCCGATGGCCCCCGCGCCCCGCACGACCATGTCGCGTATGGCAACGGCGGTGGCGCGGAAGTCGCGCGTGGCGACGACCTTGAACTCGTGCGGCAGCAGGCGTTGCTCAATGAGCCGGACGTGGTTCTTTGCCGTGTCGAAGCTGACGGTGCGGTAATGGCGCGCGCGCCCACGGACGGTCACGTTCATAGGTGCGGAAGTGTGGTGGGTAGGCGATTGGGGGGAAAGTTTTTTGGCACGGCGTGAGGCAGTGCCGGCGGCCCGCTTCTGAGTGGTGAATCCCCCGGTGGACGGAGGGGCATATCCGGAGCCCAGGCCCGTTGGTCCCGGGCCGCCCTAGGTGGCTGATGTCCCGGGCTCGCGACTTTACTTCAATGCCCCGCAATCTAAGCTGCGCCAGATGCATTTGGCATGAATGGGCCCCGCCAGCGGTTCGGTAGCTGCGCCAGTTTTGCCGCTGGGCGCGGGCTGGCCCTCGCGCTGGTCCTTTTGGCCCTATCCGCCCGCGCGGCGTCGTTTTGCATCAACTACTCGCTCACCCCGGATGCGGCCGCACTGCGGTCCTACGATCTTTCGATCCTGAGCCCGGACGCGCGCGTGAACGTGGCGGAACTCAAGCGCGCAGGACACACGGCGTTGGCTTACATCAGCATCGTGGAGGTGGCCAAGGATGCGACCTACCGCAGTGAGGTGGCTGCGCGGCGGATCCCGCTGCTGGGCAAAAACGAAATCTGGCAGGGCGATTTTGCGGACGTGGCTGACCCGGCTTGGACGGACTTTGTGGTGAACACCCTGGCCGCCCGCGCCGCGCAAAAGGGCTTTGGCGGATTTTTCCTTGATACGGCCGACAGCATCGAACTGCTGGAAAAGAAATATCCCGCCCGCGGAACGACGTTTCGTGACGGTCTCGTGTCGCTGATCAAACAGCTCAAGGCGCGGCACCCGCAGCACCAGATCATCCTCAACCGGGGCTTTACCATGCTCGGGCGCCTGCGCGGCAGCGTCGATGGATTGCTGGCCGAGTCGGTGTTTCAAAAATACGACTTTGCGGCCAAGCAGTATGTGCCCGAGACGAAGTCCGGCACGGAGTGGCTGCTGGCCAACCTCCGTCCCATCCGCGAGGCCGGCCTGCCGGTGTATGTGGTGGACTATGTGGACCCGGCGGATACGAAGCTCGCCGAAGCAACCGCCCAGCGCATTGCTGCGGAAGGCTTCGTGCCGTTCATCAGCACGGTGGAACTGGATGGCAAGTTCCTTGCCCCCAAGCCCGCGCAGCGCGCCGCCGTCACGCCCGCGGTTGCGCCGCCCGCGAAGGCCGTGCCGGCCTTACCCGCAGCGCTGCCGTCGGTCGCCCCCGCCCCAAACCGCAATGCCCCCGCGCCGCAAATTGCCCCGCCTGCCGCGCCATTGCCCACCGGCGAGGTGCCGCGTTGGGTGCTGACGCTGTTTGGCAACGCGGAGCGGGATGTCGAGGATCTCGTGCGCTGGCCGATTGACAGCGGCACCGCGACCGTCGCGCAGATGGCCCTGGAGTGGCTTGGTTACGAGGTCGATTACTGGAACGTGCACACGCAGGGCCTGCCCGGAGAGCTCGACCCGAAGTTCGCCGCCATCATGCTGGACCGCTTTCTGCATCTGCCGCGCGAGAAGGAGACCGCCATCGCGGATTGGCTGATCGCGCAGCACAGGCGGGGTCGGAAGATCATCTTCTGTGGCGCGCTCCCCTTCACGGATGAGGAGCTGACCGGGCGGGTGCTCAAGTCATTGGGCTGCGGCGGCACGGGTCATTCCGTGAAATCGGCCGCCAACTTGCGGGTGCTCCAGGCCGCCAAGCAGCTGAACTTCGAGGCGCCGCTGAACCTCACCCCCGCCGGATTCCACGACCTGCGCGCGCCGGCCGGCAGCGAAGTGCTTCTTTCCCTCGCGGCGGACGGCGCGCAGTTTGACCCGCTGTTCATTGCCCCGTGGGGCGGAATGCTGCTGGATCCCTACGCGTTATTCCGCCGACCCGACCTCGACGAACTGTGGATCGTCGACCCGTTCTATTTTTTCCATGCCGCGCTGGGCCGCGCGGTGTTCCCCGTGCCGGACACCACAACCCGCGACGGGGTGCGGATCTTCTTCTCCCACATCGACGGGGACGGCTTCCGCCACGTCTCCAGTGTCGAGCCCGGCCGGCGAAGCGGGGAGATCATCGTGGAGCGCATCATCAAGCGCTTCCCCTTTCCCTTTACCGTGTCATTCATCGAAGCCGAAGTCCGCGGGCTGGTGGTGGACCAGAAGCCCGGTGACGCGGCGTTGCTGACGCGGCAGGCCCGGGAAGTTCTGGCGCTGTCGAAAGTCGAGGCCGCGTCGCACGCCTACACCCATCCGTTCTACTGGAATGCCGGCGATCGCACGGTGCGCGACTACAAGCGCGCCAATCTGTTGCTCGCGGAACCCTTGAATCACACGGGCGTCGAGCTGCGCCGGGAGATCGAAGGGTCGGTGCGCTACATCGAGCGCGAACTGTGCCCGCCGGGCAAGCCCGTGAAGATTTTTCTCTGGTCCGGCAACTGCCGGCCGTGGCCCGAGGCGTTGCGCATCGTGCGCGAGCTGGGCATTGAAAACATGAACGGCGGCGAAACCGCCATGAGCCGCAAGCGCCCGTCCGTCACGCGCGTCTCCGCCCGCGCGCTGCCCTGGGAGGGCGAGCTGCAGATCACCGCCGCCAACGAGAACGAGAACATCTATCGCGAGCGCTGGGCCGTGAGCGGCGACACCGAATCGCCGTTCTTCGGCGGCTTTGTGCTGGCGCAGGACGGGTTCGAGCGGATGGACAAGCCGCGCCGCCTCAAGCCGGTGAACATCTACTTCCACTTCTACAGCGGCGACAACCTCGCCTCGCTCAATGTTTTGACGCGCCTGTTCGACTGGGCGCAGCGGCAGGAGCTGCATGCCGTGACCGCCTCCGATTACGCGCGGCTGGTCCGTGACGCCCGGGGCACGCGGGTCTTCCGGCAATCCGACCGGCGGTGGACCTTCGCGGGCAACGGCGCCCTCCGCACTTTCCGGCTGCCTTCGGCCAGGCTGCTGCCCGACCTGACGGCGAGCCGCGGCGTGACGGGTTGGCGCGTCGTGGGCGAAGCGCTCTATGTGCATACCGATGGCTCGCCCCGGGTGGAACTCGCGTTGACCGACAAACCGCCCGCGCACCTGAATCTGGAATCCAGCACGGCGGAAATCCAGTTCACCAAACTCACCGCCCGCGCGGCTGCGTTCACCGTCCGCGACGTGCGCGGCTGCCAGGTGACGCTCGCCGGGCTGCCGCCGCGCGCGACCGCCAGCATCGTTGTGGACGGCAAGGCGTCCTCATGGACAGTCGACGCAGATGGGCGGCTGCGGATGGAGCTGCCGAGCACGGCGTCCGTGGAGGTCAAGCTGTGAGCCGGCGCAGGACATGGACTGCGGCGAAGCTGGCGCGCTCGGCCGCGCAGGTTTTCATCTTGGAGCTTAATGCTCCCCCTGGCCTGGGTTACCCATTTAATCTCCGCCGCAGTCGTCTGACCTGATGCCCCGGTCCACTAAATCGAACGCGCCTGTGTTTTCACCGACGTTCATCGTCGTCGGCGTGCTGCTGGTCGCGTTCGTGGGGTTCTGGTTTATCCCCACCCAACGGGGCCTGCTGGAGCGGCAGCTCACGGACAAGGCCTGGGGCCGGGCGCTGGAGACCTTGCGCAAGCTGCCGGAGCGGGAACGCGCCCGGGATGCCCGGCGGTTCGCGCTGCTGGAAGTGCAGCTGGAACGGCGACTCCTTGCGCCGGATGATCCAGTGGCCCTGCGCAACCTCCTCACCCGGGCGTGCGCGCTCGCCGCGCCCTTCGCGTTTGCGGGGGAGTTCATGACGGAGATTTCCGCATTGCTGGACCAGATGCAGGACGCCGAAGCCGCCTGGAAAACGGTCCAGCCCTTGATGCCGCAGCTGCCGGCGGCCGCCCGCGGCCCGCTTTACGAGGCGCTGGTGAAGAAAACTCTCGCCGCCGCCAAGCCCGTGCTGGCGATGCAGATCTACGCACAACACTGGCAGGCGAACCCGACGGAAGCCGCCACCAGCCAGCTTGTGGCGCTCACCCGCTCGACTGGGCAGCCCACGGTGGGACTTCGTGTCGTCGAGGAATTCGCCCGCCGGACCGGCCGGCCATTGGAACGCGTGGCACCACGCCTGGCGTGGGAGCGGGTGGTGTTGCTGCGTGAGACCGGCCAGCCGGCGCTCGCTTTTGATGGCATCCGCGACCTGATGGCTGTAGCCGAAGGACCGGACCGCGAGCGGCTGTTCAACCTGCTGGTCACAGTGGCCCGGGAATCAAGCCGCCTGCGCGAACTGCTGCCGGAATTGCAGCGGCGCGCGGCTGCCCAGCCGGAAAACCCGTCGCTTTGGCGCACTTTGGCTGAGCTGGCCCTGGCGAGCGGTGACCAGCAGGCTGCCATTGCCGCGTTCCGGCAAATCGTCGCGCTGGAACCCAAGGTCGGCGCGAATCATCTGCGCCTTGCCCAGTTCTACGAGTGGAATGCCAAGCCTAACGACGCCTTCGACCACTATCTCATCGCGCTGCGACTCAAGGAGCCTCCGGCCATAGAGCGGCTCATCGCGCTGGCCCCCGGCCTGTATCGCGACACCGAACTCGCAAAGGCACTGACCGACGCCGGCGACTTGCTCGACCGAAAGCGGCATGCCCCTTTCCTCGCCCGGCTCTCGGCGAGCATCGGCGACTTCGAGCAAGCGGAGGCCTATTACACCAGCCTGACCCGCGACCCAAACGCCAACATCGGGTTGGTAAAGGAGTTCGCACGCCTGCAGCTCGATCTGGCGCACTATGACCGCGCGCTGCCGTTGCTCCAACGCATCCAGAAGGCACAGCCGGAGGATGTTCCCACGCTGGGCGAACTGGCCGAGTGCTATTTCCGGCTCGGTGAGTATGCAAAATCCCTGGTCCACTATCGGGAGGTGGTGCACCGCGCGCCGGAGAAGACCGCCGTGGAAGGCTTCCTCACGCTGGCCGAGAGCATGGGCAAAATGGACGTTGCGGCGGACGGCCTCGAACTGTGGCTGACCCGCAAAACGCAACCAACGGCAAAGGACTACCAGCGGCTCGCCTACTTCCAAGGCGTGGCCAACCGCCCGGACAAGGTGCGCGCGGCCCTTCAGCAGGGTCTGGCGCGATTCCCGCAGGATGACACCCTGCGCCGCCAGCTCGTCTATGCGCTCTCGGACGCGGGCGAGTTCAGCGCCGCCGCCGCCATCCTCTTGGCACATCCCGAACTGCGCGGGAGCGATGAATTGACAAAGTTTTATCTCAGCCTGCTGCTTCAGGCCAAGCGTCTGGCCGATGCGGAACAGTTCGTAACCGCCAAGCTGACACCGGAGTTGGTGGAGAAACTTGGCCTGATTGCCACGGTGGCCGGGGTCTACGAGGCGAACGGCAACTGGCAGGCGGCATTGGGGCTTTATGAGAAGCTCCACCAGAAAGACCCGGCCCACGTCTCCCACGGTCTGGCCTATGCGCGGCTGCTCGTGCGGGCGAACCGTCAGCGCGACGCGCTGTCCGTCCTGCAGGGCTTGGGGGCCGAGCCCACGCCGGCGACCCACGAGCTGACCGCCCAGGTGTTGGCGGCCCTGCGCGACTACAAGCGCGCCGCCGGGCATCAGCGGGCATTCGTTGCGTCGCAGCCCGAAGATCCCGCCCGGGCATGGGGTTTTCTCGGCGACATCCTGCTCGCGCGCGGCGACAAGCACGGAGCACGCGTGGCCTATCAGCGGGCGATTCAGGAGATGCTGCGGGCGTTGGGTAAAAGCTCATGAGAACGAACCGCGCCCAAGGGCACATCCCCGCTTGCGCTTCCGCCCGAACCGAATCTAAATCACGCCACCAACTTTCTATGCAGCGGCCCCCCAACTCCAGCACCACCCTCGCGCTCACCGCGCTCATCATGGCCGCCGGCACCACCGCGCACGCGCAGTTCCAGTTCCTCATGGATCAGCCGCTGAATCCGGCCGAGACCGGCCGGCGGGGCGCGCGGTCTGAGGAAGGTTACTATGTGGCGCAGCGGCCCGCCCAGCGGACTTACGCCACCCCCGCGCCGGAGCGGAAAGGCTTCTTTGGGCGGCTGTTCTCGCGCGAGGAAGCTCCGCCGCGCTACCCAGCACAGTCGGGAAACTACGCCCAGCCCGGTGCCACTTATTCGCGGGACGGAGTGCGTTACTCGGACCCGACGGGTTATTACCCATCACCCGCCGCTGCAGCGCCAGCGCAATGGCCCCAGACACAGCCAGTCGCGCCGCAGTATCAGCCCCAAAGTTTCGGCTCCCCCCAGTGGCCCCAACCAGCCGGGCAACCGCAACCCGCAGCCGTTAACTCGTATCCGATTGGTGCCGACCCCTCACCCGCCTTCCCCCCCCCTGCTTCCCGGCCGGCCGCCGCGCCGTCATCTTCCTCCGGCCAGCGCGCGTTGAACGGGGATGCGTTCAGCGGCCAACGACCGGCGCGCAACAACTTCGCCGCCCAGCCGGCCATCACCGCCGAACCTCCGATTGCTCAAACCCCGTGGCCCACGCCAACTCCCCAGCCGCAGTGGCCGCAGGCTCAATCCGGCTGGCCTCAAGCGCCGGCCATCGCCCCGCAATACACTCCGCAAGGCTATGCCAATCCAGCCTGGCCAGTTCCAGCGACCGAGCCGCGGGTCATCGGCTCCCCTGCCGGTGCGCCCAATGTGACCGCGGTGGTGCCGCCAACCGGCAACCCTAGACCGCTCGCGACCCACGTAATAAGCGAGGGGGTGCGATATTCGCCCGGTGCCGTGCCGCAGGGTTACGTTGTGCCGGAGGGTTACCCAGTGCCCGAGACGCGGGGCCGCTCGCTGGATCGACCTGGGTTTTTCAGCCGTCTCTTTGGCCGGAACCGCGAGGAGGCTCCCGTGCTAAGGCAGTCCCCCGCGATCCAAACTTACCCGCTGCAAAACGCACAGCCGACAATCCCCCCGCCGCTGTCGGACTACAACTTTCGGCCACCTAGCACGGCACCTGCCTCGTCGAGCTTCGGACAGGATGCCTTCTCGGGCCAACGGCCCAGCCGCCGAAGCAACGAATACGTGCCGGAAGTGCCGCAGAATTTCCCGGCGCCCCAACAGCCGCCGCCGGCAGCCGGGCCTGCGCCGCGCGGGTCGCTCGACTCGCCGCCCGGCTCCGCGCCGTTCGCCCTCCCCGCCAACCTATCGCCCGCCGAAGAGCGGGCTTTTTCCCCCTCGACACGTCCCGAGGACCGCCGCTACCTGATGTATCTCTACGCGAAGACGGGTCGCGCCGACATGGCCGAGCCGCTCGCGCAGGAAATCCTCGCCCGCGACCACGCCAATCAGGAGGCGTTGCTGGCGATGAGCTCGCTCTTCACGGACCAGAAGGACGCAGGTCGCGCGCTCCACTACGCCACGCAGCTGCTCCGCGCCTATCCTGACAACCAAGACGCCCTCTACTACTACGGAGCGGCCAACCAGCTTGCCGGCAACTTCCAGGAGGCCGCCAGCGTGCTGCGTCACCTGCGACTGGAGAAGTTCGGCGGCAAGCCCTTTCCCTATCAGCTCGACCTCGCGGGCGCGGCGGAGAAATCCGGTGACTGGCGCACGCAGATGACGGCTTACCAGGAGCTGCTCGATCAGAACCAGGTGGACGACCAGACGCGCGTGATGGTGCGCCGCGTGCTCGAGCCCTTGCAGCGCGAGCACGGCGATCAGGTCAATGCCCAGGGTGTCGCCTACCTGCTCGACTCCGGACAACTCTGGCAGGAGCGCCTCGGTGGACGCACCCAAGTTTCAGACCGCAACCAGCTTCACGCTGAGGCCATGCGCGAGGATGTGCTCGTGCGGGCCACCGCATTGCTCAACCGCCGGTGGACGGACAACACCGAGGGTGCGCTCGGGCTGCAAACCACTTGGAGCAGCCGGTGGATCACGGACCTTTGGGCGGGTGGTCACCAGGACGGATTCCTTGGCGGCGCACGGCTGATGCACCGTTTGCCCAGCAATGGCGCGCTCTGGCTCGAAGCCTACGGCAACGAGCGCGCGCGTGACGGCCTGCTGCTGAACTCGCTCAACGGACGCCAGCACCGGCTGACGCTCGCGGGAAATTACCTCCTGGCCGAGCGCTTTCAGACCTACGGCGCCCTTACCGGCCGCGAGGTCGTGGTGCAGGACGAACAACTGGCCACGGGCCTGCAGGCCAGCTGGGGCGTCGAGTTCCTCGCGCGGCGCGAGTCGCCGGAGTTCAAACTAGGCTACCGCGGCGCGTATCACGCGAACGCGCGCTCGTCGCGCAACCTCGCACTCGTCGCGCCCGCCATCGCGCCCGCACTCACCCTCCCACAGCAGGCGCAGGTGCTGGACAGCCTCCTGCTCAGCTGGCTGCACCGCGAAGGCGTCTATGCCGACCTGCGCGACCGCCTATGGGGACCGATCTTCTACCATGCACAGGGCAGCGCCGACTATGCGTTCGAGCAGGATGGCTTGCAGTTCGGCGGCCGGTTTGGGCTGGTCTTCCAGCCGCGCAAGAGCGTCGAGCTGGGCGCGGAAATCGGCTACACGACCAGCGTGGCGACCGCCGACGGCGCGAGCGGACTCTGGGACTTGGGCCTCGCGTTGCGATGGTGGTTCTGAAGCCATGAACACGCTGCTCATTGCCACGCGCAACGCGCACAAGGTGGGGGAGATCGCCGCCATCCTCGGGCCGGGGTTTGATTGCCGCCCGTTGCTCAAGGAGTTTCCCACCGCGCCCGTGCCGATCGAAGATGCGGACACATTCGCCGGCAACGCGGCCAAAAAGGCCACCTTACTCGCGCAATGGCTTGCGGAAACGGAACACGACTCCGCGCTAACTGGGGCATGGGTGCTGGCCGACGACTCCGGCCTGGAAGTGGATGCCCTCGGCGGAGCGCCTGGCGTGCATTCCGCACGGTTCGCCGCGTTGGACTCCGGTGGCGAGGGCAACAGCCCTGACACGGACAACAACGCAAAGCTGTTGCGCTTGCTTGCCGGGGTGTCACAGGCGAACCGCACCGCGCGCTTCCGCTGCGTGCTGGCCCTGGTGGAGGTGCGCCGCCCTGCCCCGCCGTGGACACCGCAGCTCTTCGAGGGCGCTTGTGAGGGGTGGATTGACCTGGCACCGCATGGCGCGGGCGGCTTCGGCTACGATCCGCTGTTCATCCCGCTCGGGCATGAACAGTCCTTTGCCGAGCTGGGCGAGGGGGTGAAGAATGGGCTGAGCCACCGCGCGAAGGCGCTTGCGAAGCTGCGCGCCTGGATTAACTCGCGGCCGTAGCAGCCGGTGCCGATGCAGTGGCGGGCTGCTGCTTCCAAACGTAGCGGAACATCATCGTGCGCAAGGCTGCGGTGATGGGGATGGCCAGCAAACCGCCGAGGATGCCGCCCATCAGCTTGGTGCCGACCATCACGCAGATGATGATGGTGAGCGGGTGAAGGCCGACGCGGTTGCCAAGAATGCGCGGCGAGTAACCGAGGCCCTCCGCCACCTGCACAAAGGCGAAGATGCCTGCCACCATCAGGAAGTGCTGGCCGTCCCCGAATTGCACGCCCGCGAGGATGGCCGCCAGGCAGAAGGTGATGATGGCCCCGATGTAGGGCAGTATGCAGATGACCGACGCCACGGCTCCGAGGAGGATCGCGTAGTTCAGCCCGATGAGCGAGAGGCCGATGCCAAGCAGCATGCCCGAGCAGATGGAGACCAGTATCTGGCCGCGGAAAAAGACGATGATGCAGTCATTGATCGCGGAGAGAACAAACACTAGCTCCTCCTTCGCCTGCGATTCGCGGATGGGCAGGTAGTCGGACCAGTTGCTCTGGATGCCGCTTTTCTCCAGGAGAAAGTAAAAGACATAGACGGGCACCAGTGCGAGGCCGACGGAGTAGGCCATGAACGCGGCAAAACTGCCCACGCGCGCCAGGAGCCAGTCCGAGATGAATGGCACCACGTCCTTCAAGCCCTGCTGGACTTTCGCGCCAATCTCCTGGTCCCAGGCCACCTTTGCCTTCTGACCCCAGGCTGACTCGGCGAGCCAGTTGCTGAACTGCGCACTGAACCTGTCAGAATACTCCGGAAGATTCGTGACGAGCTTGTTGGTCTGCACCACCAGTTCCGGCACAACCGTGCCCAGCATCAGCAGCACGATGGCAATCCCGATGAAGAACACCATGAGAATGGCCCGGATGCGCGGGATCTTCATCCGCTCCTGAAAGAGGTCCACCAGGGGATCCAGCAAGCAGGCGATGATGCCGGCCACTGCGAGGGGAAGCACCAGTGAGGCAAGCTTGTTGAGGAGAAAGCCCAGCACCCAGAAGACCCCGCCCAAGGCGCCCAGCACCACCGCCACCGCCAGCGTGGTGACGGAAAACCAGATGACCTGCGCCTGCTTTTCGGAGGGCGGCGGAAAGTTCATGCGAATGGGAGCTTGCCGGGGGAAGGCGGCCGATTGAAGCAGAAAAACCTGTGGGTGCGTGATGTCGTGTCAGCCCTGACCAAGTTGTTTGGATTTTTCCGCCGCCGCGCGCACGGCATTCATCAGGCCGCCGCGCACACCGGCTTTCTCGAGCTCGTGCAGCCCTTCGATGGTCGTGCCACCGGGGCTGGTGACCTGGTCTTTCAACGCGCCGGGATGCTGGCCGGTTTCCAGGACCATTTTCGCCCCACCCAGCAGCGTCTGCGCGGCGAGCTTGGTCGCCACATCGCGAGGCAGACCGGCGGCCACGCCGCCGTCGCTGAGGGCTTCGATGATCTGATACACGTAGGCAGGTCCGCTGCCGCTCAGACCGGTTACGGCGTCGAGCAGCGATTCTTTCACCGACAGGGCGACCCCGACGGCCGAGAATAATTTCTGTGCGAGCGCGGCATCGGCTGGCGTGGCTCCCTTGCCCAAAGCGAATGCGGTGGCGGACGCTCCCACCAACGCGGGCGTGTTGGGCATTACCCGGATGACGCGTGCCCCGGCGGGCAGCCCGGCCTCCAATTTGGTCAACGGCACTCCGGCGGCGATGGAGATGAGCAGGTGTTTGGGCGTGACGTGGTCACGGATCTCCGCCAGCACTCCGGCGACTTGGTCGGGCTTGACTGCCAATATGAGAACCGGAGCGGCCTTGCAGACAGCCAAATTGGTGGGCATGGGCCGAACGCCGGTCTCTTCGGCGAAGGCCTTGCGCGCGGCCTCCATCACGTCGCTGGCGACAATGCTCTTGGCGCTGGTAAGCTTGGCCAAGATGAAGCTGCGCGCGAGGGCGGTCGCCATCTTGCCCGCGCCGAGAAAGCCAAGGGTGAGTTCGGAAGCCATGCGGGCGTTCTTGTAGCAAGGGGCAGGAGAAGGCGGAAGGGTTAAATCCCATCCCGCGACTCATCCCGCGAACGCGCGCTTCGAGTATCCCACGCACCTTGGCCGGTAAGCGTGAGCAAACCCGCCCCGCTTGCCAGCGGATGGACCGTGGCTGATACTCCCCATGTGAGCGTTACCGTCACCCAACTCTCCAACCAGCTGCTCGCGTCCTACGCGCGCTTCGGCGGCATCAACCATTTGGACGGCAAGAACCTGCCTTCCAAGACCGCCATCGCCAGCATCACCGTGGATTTGCTGCGGCTGCTTTTCCCCGGATTTTTCGAGGAGAAGCCGATGCATTCCTCCGAACTCAAGGTGGAGACCGCCACGCTGATGGACTCCGTGCTGGGCCGGTTGGAAGACGAGGTGCTCAAGGCGCTGGAATACAATCCCCGCAACACCGACAAGCGGAAGGACCACCGACCCGAGGCCCGGCAGCTTACGTTGGAATTCCTCGGCAGCCTGCCGCGACTCCGCGAGATCCTGCAGACGGATGCCGAGGCCGCCTTCAACGGGGACCCCGCTGCCTTGAGCAAGGAGGAGGTGATCGTTGCCTATCCGTTCATGGAAGCCATTGCCGTGCAGCGGATGGCCCATGAGCTTTACCGCCAGGGCGTTTCCCTCCTGCCGCGCATCATGACCGAATGGGCCCACAGCCGCAGCGGCATGGACCTGCACCCTGGAGCGCGCATCGGCACGCACTTCTTCGTGGACCACTGCACTGGCACGGTCATTGGCGAGACCTGCGAGATCGGCAATCACGTGAAAATGTATCAGGGCGTCGGCCTCGTGGCCCGTTCGCTGGCCGGCGGCCAGGCCCTCAAGGGCCGCAAACGCCATCCCACCGTCGAGGACCATGTCACGATTTACGCCGGGGCGACCATCGTCGGCGGCGAGACCGTCATCGGCGCGCACAGCACGGTCGGCGCCAACGTCTTCCTCATGCACAGCGTGCCACCGCACTCCCTCGTGCTCTATGAGGAAGTCAACGTGAGGGTGCTCGACAAGCGCGAGCGGGAACGCAGCCGGGCAGACTTCCAGATTTGAGTGGGACCAGCGGTTATCCGCCTACTGGGGCAATTGGAGATGGATGACCCCGCTGTGGTTCTGCCCTAAGAAGTAACCGGAGGTCCAACCGACCTTTTGCAGCAACGCACCGCGGAAGATGGTTTCCTGCCCGGTGGCGGGGTGGACGAAAGTCCCTTCCACATAACCCGTGTCAGGCCTGAAACTCCACGTGAACCGCTGCACCGTCTGCAGTTGCGGTGAGCCCAGGTTGGAGGGAGCGGTGTCCCCCAGCACGACCTTGTCGAGATTTCCGCCGCTCAACATTCCACCAATGCGCCGGTCGCCGCTCAACGCCGCCGTGCCGGTGGGCGTATAACGCGTGCCGAAGAGATGCCGCCGGGTGGAGAAGCCGCCGGGGTAATAGCGATCCTGCGGCACCAGCGGCTTGTGCCAGATGATCTCGCCGTAAGCGTCCAGCTTGGCGTGGTTGGTCAGCGTAATCCAGCCCAGCACCATGCCGCGGCCGCCTGCCAACGGCACATGCAAGGGCCAGAGGCCGTTGCGCCCGATGGACGCCTCGTGGCGGACAGGCGTGCCGTCGGACAGCTCTCCCGCGAACCGCACGCGACCCGCAGCGTCCACCACCAACTCGCCGAAAGCGTCGCCGCCCGGGCCGGCCGGCGCATTGGTCGGCGACGGAACCACGAACGTATAGCGGCCAGCCAGCGGCGTGGTCGTCGTCGTTCCATCGAAGACCTGCCGGTAGCCGAAGAGTTCAACCACCTGCCCATCATCGGTAAATCGGCCGTTGATCCGCTCGCCGGCCGCGGTGTCGAGCTGAAGCGAGACGGTCACCGCCGACTGGCCGGCACGGTTCACCAGCACACTGGCCTGCCCGTTCACGTCGTAGCGCCCGCTCAACGCGTGGCTCGCCACGCCCTGCCGCAGGAAGCCGGTGAAGGAGCCATCCGCAGCCACTTCCAGCTGGAAGAAACCGCATTTGGCCGGCACGAGGGAATTGGTCGGGTAAACCAGGCCGTTGAACAAGCCGCGCCCAAGGCTGGCGACGCGGGGGGCGAAGTTCGCTTCGACCACGAGGCCGGGCTGCATCAGAAACTGCAGCCGCTCGGAAGTGCCGGTGACGCCGCCGCTCCAGCCGGTGAAGACGTGGCCAGCGGCCGGCGTGGCCCGCACCTCGTAGGCCGCACCAACCTCCAGCAGCCGCCCGTTCCAATCCGGCTCGACCGTGCCTGCGCCGTTGGCCCGCACCGTGAAAACGGCCGGAACGGTATAGTTGAATGACCGCAAGAGCGGCGCCGACTCGTTGCCGGCGGTGTCCACCGCGCGGACCCGCACGTAGTTCGGGCCCGGTCGGGCAACGCCTTGAAAGTTCCAGCTCTCCGTGCCTTGGGCAGGCTGCCAGGGCGCGTCATTGAGCGACACCTCCACCCGGGCCACGGCGAGGTTGTCGCGGGCCAAGCCTTGCAGCGTAAACTCTGCGGACGTCAGCCGCGCCCCGTCAGCGGGAGCCGTGATGGCGACTTCGGGCAGCTCGCGCTCCAGCGCATGGCCAAACTGAAAATTAGCCATGAGGAGGGTGCCGGTGCGCATGATGAACCGCAATGTGGGGGTGTTGGTTTCAATGCTGCCGGTCCACCCGAGGAATACCGCCCCACGGGCAGGCTGTGCCTCGACCGTGTAAGCTTGACCAACTTCCAGGTCCGCGCCGTTAAGGTCGGGAACCACCCGCCCAGGTCCTGTCGCATATACACGCACCGGGGCCTTGATGCGGCCCTGAATGATCTCGATGGGCGCAGCCGCGCCGGGCAGATCGGCGGAGAGCCCCTGCGTGCCGGTTTTGCTCGGGCGCATTTCCCGCACCTGACGGGGCGGCGAGGGTGGCTGCGGCATGCCCGGAATGTTCGTCTGCATGGCCATCGCCCGCGGGAGGAAAAAGCCGCCCTGATTTGTGACCGGCACGTATTGCACGCGCGGGAAATTCGTGGCCGTCACCCCGGCCGGCGCCAGACCGGCCGGCACTTGGGTGGCCGCGGGCTGCGGTGCCTTGGGTGCGCTCACCACGATGCCGGCGGGCGGCCAGGTAGCCGCGGGTCGCTGGGCGGTTTGAGACTGTGGCTCAGGTCGCTTGCGGATGAAGAAATTGCGCACGCCACTCCAGAAACCGGGCTTGTCCGCCTGCGCCGGCTGCTCGGTCGCCACTTCAGCCACCGGCACAGCGACGGGTTGCGGGACCGGCTGGGGAACGGGGGCCGGCACCGGTTGGACCTGAGCGGCGGCTGCGCGTTGTTTAATCTGCTCAATCTGCTCGGCGAGAGGGTCGACCGTGGGCTGCGCAGGTGTGAAGAACGAGGCAGCCGGTGGGGCCGGAGCCGCCGGTGCCACCGGCCGGATAAGTTCTGCGGAATCGGAGATGATTCGCATCGGCACACCCGGGGCAGGAGGGCTGACCACCGGCGGAGTGGTAACCGTTTCCTTCGGGACCGGGACAGGCGCGACGGGGGCTGGCGGCGGCGCGACTGCGATGGCCGCGGGCGCGACCTTAGCTGGAGCAGGTGCGGCAGGTGCCTGGGCGACGACTTTCGGTTCCGATGGACCGCTGCCAAACAGCCGCCGGAAGAAACCGCCGGAAACCGGCTCCCACTTCTGCCGCTCCGCCTCGATGCGGCGGCGTTCCTCCGCCGAAGCGCGAGCCGCTTCACGGGCCTCCCGTTCAGCCGCTTCACGGGCCGCCTTTTCGGAATTAGCCAGCACCTTGCGGGCGATCTCCTGCTCCTTCAGGCGAAGTTTCTCGGCCTCGGCTGCCGCCCGTGCCTCTTGTTCAGCCTTGGCCTTGGCTTCCGCCAGCTCGCGGGCTGTCGCTGCTTCCTGCGCCTTGCGCTCGGCGTCACGGGCCTTGCGTTCCTCCTCGGCCTGCATGCGGGCCTGTCGGGCGGCCTCATCAGCCGCTTGGCGCTGGGCGGCCTCGGCGGCCTGGGCTTCAGCCTGAACGCGCTTCGCCTCCGCAAGGTCGGCGGCCTGCTTGGCGGCTGCCCGCTGATCGGCTTCGCGTTTGGCGAGTTTGGCCAACTCCGCGGCGACCGTCGCGCGGCGCTCGGCCTCGACAGCTTCCTGTTTGCGGGCAGCCTCGGCCTCCTTCATCAATCGCTTGCCCTCCTCCAAAGTGCGGCGGGTTTCTTCGAGTTGGGCCTGAGCTTGGGCCTGGGCTGCCGCTTTGGCTGCATTGCGCTCTGCCTCGGCGAGCGCGCGGGCCTGTCGGGCGGCCTCGTCAGCCGCTTTGCGCTGGGCAGCTTCGGCGGCCTGCGCTTCTGCATGAACACGCTTTGTCTCGGCGAGGCCGGCGGCCTGCTTGGCTGCTGCCCGCGAATCGGCTTCACGTTTGGCATATTTGGCCAACTCCGCAGCGGCCGTGGCGCGGCGTTCGGCTTCGGCGGCCTCTTGTTTGCGGGCGGCCTCGGCCTCCTTCATCAATCGTTTGCCCTCCTCCAAAGTGCGGCGGGTTTCTTCGAGTTGGGCTTGGGCCTGGGCCTTGGCTGCCGCTTCGGCAGCGATGCGCTCAGCCTCGGCCTGCATGCGTGCCTGTCGGGTGGCTTCCTCGGCCGCTTGGCGATGGGCAGCCTCGGCAGCCTGCGCTTCCGCCTGAACGCGCTTCGCCTCCGCAAGGTCGGCGACCTGCTTGGCGGCTGCGCGTTGATCCGCTTCGCGTTTGGCGATGCGGGCTTGCTCGGCGGCGATGGCAGCACGGGCTGCGGCTTCGGCGGCCTCCTGTTTGCGGGCGGCCTCGGCCTGCTTCAGTTCTGCCTCATGCTGCCGCTTGGTTTGACGAGCCAGTTCCATCGCCGCCTTGCGGTCAGCCTCGGCCTGGGCCTTGGCCTCTGCGGCGCGGCGGGCGCTTTCCATCTCCTGCGCCTTGCGCTCGGCGTCTTGCTGGGATTTGGCCAGGCGCTCGGCCTCAGCTGTGGCCTTTTGCAAGGCGAGCTCGCGGAGACCGGCATCGTGCTTGGCGCGGCGGGCGAGCTCGGCGGCGGATTGCGCCCGCTGGAGGTCTTCCCGCGCCTGGGCCTTGCGGGCGAGCTCGGCATCCTTCAAGACGCGGGCATTGTCGGCCAGCATCTTGCGCTCGGCATCAGCCAATGCTTTCCGGTCCGCGGCCTGCGCTGCTTGGGTGGCCTTGGCCGCCTTGGCTTCGGCTTCGGCTTGGGCTTTGGCGAGCTGTTTGGCTTCAGCGGCTTGGTCCGGCTTTTTGGCAGGGACAGAAGGTGCCACCGCCGCGGCCTTGGCGCGGGCGGCCGCGTCCTGTTTGGCGAGCATGGCGGCCTCGCGGGCGGCTTGCGCGCGGGCGAATTCCTCAACGGCAGCGGCCTTGCTGGTGACGCCCAAGGATTTGGGTTCATCGACGGGGAAGGCGGGGCTGGGCGGGGTGCGGACATATTGCGCGGGCGCAAATTCCATCTGCGCGAAGGCGGACTGCCGGGCATCTCCCCGGAATCGCGCCCAGGCATCCGAAGCGAGGCCGGCCGCACCTTTGACCGCATAGAACCGCTTGCCCCAGCCGCCAAAATAAATGGCTCCGTTTGGGGCGAGAGCAGGCGAAGACGAAATCGCCGAGTCGGTGGTAAACTCCCAGACCTTCATGCCCACGGAACTGACCGCGTGGAGGCTGTTGTCGTAAGAGCCAAAATAGAGCGTGCCATCCCGACTCACCGCCGGCGTGGATCGCACCCATCCGCCGGTGGCGTAGGTCCACAACTTGAAGCCGTCCGGCGCAAACGCGTAAAGCTTGCGGTCGTCGGAGCCGATGTAAATGACGCCATCGGGGCCGACGGCCGCAGACCCGCGCACCGCCGCGCCCGTGGCTGCAGTCCATCTCTTGGAGCCGTTGGGGTTGATGGCATACACATGCCCATCGAAGGCACCGAAATAGATGGTCCCGTCCGCGGCGAGTGCCGGGGAGGAGTTCACTTTCTCTCCGGCTGCAAATTTCCACTTTTCCTTGCCGGCCAGGTCCAGCGCGTAAAGCGTGCCGCTCAAAGAAATGGCGTAGGTCGTGCCATCGCGCCCGACCACCGGCGAGGACACGATCGCGTCGTCGGCCGTGAACCCCCAGCGCTTCGAGCCGTCAGGGTTCACCGCGTAAACGGCATTGCGCATCGAGCCGAAATGCACGGCTCCATCGAGTCCGATCGCGGGCGACGCAACAATCTTGCCATTGGCACGGAACCGCCAGCGCTCGACGCCATCCGCGCCCACGGCGTAGAGCTGGCCGTCCAGCGAGCCAACGATCACCGTCCCATCCACCGCAATGGCCGGGGAAGCGACGATCGAGTCGCCGGCCGGAAACTCCCACTTGCCCTGCCCCTGCGGGTCGAACGCGTAGAGCTTGCCGCTGTCCGCGCCGAAGTAGACCGTTCCGTCGGCCGCGATCGCCGGCGATGACTGGACGGGGGAGCCGGTGTAAAAATCCCAGAGCTTGCTGCCCGCGGGCTGGTCGAGCGCGCTGGTCAGGATGAGCAGCCCGAGGGCGGCGATTAGAAATTTGGCGTTAAGTCTCATGCCGGGACGGGGAGCGGACGGCCGCGCCACCGCGCATTTTCTGTTGCCCCATTACTCACCTCCGGCCGGAGATTTTCAAGGATTAACCCGCCGCCTGAGCTTTACCAGCAGTGGGTTGAGGCGTTTAAATTGCGCGATGCAAAGAGGGCTTCGTGCGGTCGCCCGGTGCTTCATGCGCTGGGTTTTTCCGGGTGTTCGGCACCTGCCGCCGGCCCAGCTCTCGGAATGGCTCGCGCAGTCCGCTCGTGCTCGGCCGCTGTTGCTCGATGTGCGCTCGCCGGAGGAGTTCGCCGTGAGCCATCTGCCCGGTGCGCACCGGGTGGAGGCGGGGGTGGGGGCAGACAAGGTGCTGGCTGGTGTGCCTCCGGGACAGGCCATCATCTGCTACTGCGCGGCGGGTTGGCGCTCCTCATTATTGGCCCTGCGCCTCGCCCGCGCGGGACACCGGGAGGTTTACAACCTCGAAGGAGCGATCTTCGACTGGGCCTGTGCGGGGCGGCCGCTGGAGCGTAACGGCGAACCGGCCCGCACCGTTCATCCGTTCAACTGGATGGGCCGGCTTATGCTGCCGGAGGGCGTGTGCGCCGGGACAACTTCGCTGCGAGATTGAAGCCATTTGGCAGCGAGAGAACGCAAGTTCACGGGGCCACTCCGGCTGTTTGCCTTTCACGCGCTTTCGCGGCCAATCATCTCCACCAGTGCGTCAGCAACGGCGCGACGGCCAGGCTGGGCAGATAGTTCGCCAGCGGAACCTTGCGCACGTCCAGGATGATCACCGCGATGCACATCACGATCAGCCCGCCGGTCACGCGCATCGATTCCAGCAGTGCCGGGTCATTGACGTGCTGCTCGAGCGCTTTGGCCAGCAAGGTGATTGTGCCCTGGTAGGCCAGCACCGGCACCGCCGCGAGCAGCACGCCCGGACCGAACATCGCCGCGAAGCCCATCGCAGCCAGCCCGTCCATGGCGGATTTGATCGCGAGGATCTTGAAGTCACCGTGCAGCCCGTCCTCCAGCGAGCCGAGAATCGCCATTGGCCCCACACAAAAAAGCAGGGTGCAGGTGATGAAACCCTCGCTGAAGCGGTTGCCAGCTGCCGAGCCGCCGCCGGCCAGACGGTCCTTGGCGAATTCGCCGAGTCGGTTCAAGCCTTGCTGCAGGCGCAGCGCCATGCCCAGCGCGTTGCCCAGCACCAGTGCCAGCATGGCTATGCCCAGCTGTTTAAATACAGTCCCGAAGCTCCCCCCGGTGCCCTGCCACATCATGCTCGCGCCGGCGTAAATCGTGAATCCAGCCAAGGCCAGCTTGATGCGCGTCTGCGTGGCCACGGAAAACTGGCGCGCCGCCGTGAGCCCCAGCAAACCGCCCACGAGAATGGCCCCTGTGTTGATCAACGTGCCGGTCACGCGGCAGACTCAACCATGCCGCACCCGGCGGTAAAAGGGCAAAGCTCGACTCCCCGCACGCCCGCCGCTAGAACCACCACCACGCATGAGTGCCACCCACCGCGAACTGCGCGGCGTCCTGCCCGTCTTCCAGACACCTTTTCACCCTGACGAAACCATCGACTTTGCCACGCTGGAACGCGAGATCACGTGGCTTCACGACTGCGGTGCGCACGGCATCGTCATGGCGATGGTCTCCGAGACGCTCCGCCTCAGCAGCGAGGAACGCGAGGAACTCGCCGCCGCCGCGTGTAAATTCGGCCGCGCGCGCGGCGTGGTGGTCATCAGTGTCGGCGCAGAATCAAGCAAGGTCGCCGAGCGTTACGCACGCCATGCCGAGTCCGTCGGCGCGGACGCGGTGATGGCCATTCCGCCCGTGTCCGTGGGGATCGGCGAAGCGGAACTGCTCGCCTACTACCGGCGCATTATCGCGGCCATCCGCATCCCGGTCATCGTGCAGGACGCCAGCGGTTACGTGGGCAAGCCCATGCCCATCGCCATGCAGGCGCGGCTGCTCGACGAGTTCGGTCCCGAGCGCGTGCTCTATAAGCCCGAGGCCAGCCCCATCGGCCCGAAGCTCTCCGAGCTGCGCGACGCCACCGGCGGCCGCGCGCGCGTCTTCGAGGGCACCGGCGGCATCGCGCTCGTGGACTCCTTCCGGCGCGGCATCGTGGGCACCATGCCAGGCGCGGATTTGATTCGCGGCCTCGTCCCGCTCTGGAATGCGCTCGCCGTCGGCCACACCGAAAAAGCCGACCGCATCCACGGCCCGCTCGCCGCCCTCATCTCGATGCAGACCAGCCTCGACGCCTTTCTCGCCGTGGAGAAACACCTGCTTGTCCGGCAAGGTATCTTCAAGAACACCCTCGTCCGCAGCCCCGTCGGCTTCCGCTTGGATGCCGAGACCACGCGCGAAGTGGACCGGCTGTTCGACCGGATGATTGAGGCGGCGTGCTGATCCAAAAGTCAGCACGCCAGAGGCCGGCGCCTAATGGCAGTTAGGCTTCCTCTCCTTTGGGATGAAAGCCCGGTGAAGGGCTGTCGCGCGAGGCACCATCAGAAGCGCGGTGCCAGTTGCCGGTCCAGCTTACCAAGCCGGCTCACGCAAACGCCTGAGCCACGCTGTCTGGCGGGCCCACGCGGCGCTTGTAATCCAGAACGAGCCGCACCACTTCCTCGGGATCATCGGTAAGCGTGAGCAGATCAAGGTCACCGGGGCTGATGTAACCCTCCGCCTCCAGTTCGTCCCGCATCCAGCTGAAGAGGCCGGACCAATATTCCTTGCCGAAACAGATGAGGGGAAAGCGCGTGATGCGCTGGGTCTGCACGAGCGTGAGCACCTCGAAGAACTCATCGAGCGTGCCAAAGCCGCCAGGCATGAAGACAAAGCCCATGCTGTATTTCACGAAGCAGACCTTGCGCGAGAAGAAGTAGTGAAAGTTCACCGGAACGTTGGCGTAGCGGTTGCCCTCCTGCTCATGGGGCAGTTCGATGTTCAGGCCCACGGATTTTCCCTTCGCCGCGGCGGCCCCCCGGTTGGCGGCCTCCATGATGCCCGGACCGCCGCCGGTGATGACGGCAAGGTGGTGCTTGGCCAGCCCGCGGGCGATCTGCACGCTGGCCTTGTAGTAGCGGTTTGAAGGCTTGGTGCGGGCCGATCCAAATATCGTCACGGCCGGCCCGAGATGGGAGAGCGTCTCGAATGAGTCTACGAACTCGGCCATGATGCGAAAGATGCGCCAGGGATCCTCGCGGACAAAACCATTGGGTTGCTGGGGGTGTTGATGCATGGGCGCAGACTACACGAAGATGTCGCTGCGTTCAAACGGCAACCCGTGGCTGGACTCACGAGTTAAGGGAGGGATTGCGAAGCCCTCACCGCATCCCCTGCCAGCTTCATCCCCGCTCATCTGAACGGCTGACCACGCTTGGGGCTCAGTAAAACAAAGAGGCCGGGGATCGCTCCCCGGCCAGTGTTGACCCCGGTTAACTCACAGCTCAGGAGCAGCCCAGGCTTTCACCACAGTTGAGGCATTTGAAGCACGCGCCATTGCGCACGGCGATGTGCCCGCACTTGGGGCAGGCCGGCGCGTCATGCATGAAGTGCTTCAGTGCGTCGCTGAGGCTTTCAACCTTGTATTCGCCCTTGGCCCCGGCTGCGCCTTTCACGATCTCGCTTTTCACGAGAATGTCAGTGTCGTCGGAAAGGGGGAGTTCGGGCACGGAGCGGTTCACGCTTTGGCGCTCGATCTCCGTCAGACCCGGCATCGGCAGGCTGGGCTGGCCATCCTTCTTGTTGGCATCGCGGTAGCCGGGAATGAACTGGAAGGCGAGCCAGCGGAACACGTAGTCAATGATGCTGCTGGCGCGGCCGATCTCCGGGTTCTTGGTGAAGCCGCTGGGCTCGAAGCGCTGGTGGGCGAACTTGCGCACCAGGGCTTCCAACGGGACGCCATATTGGAGGGACATGCTGGTGAGCGCCGCGACGCTGTCCATGAGGCCGCCAATGGTCGAGCCTTCCTTGGACATGGTGATGAAGAGTTCTCCGGGCGTGCCATCCGGGAAGACCCCGACGGTGAGGTAGCCCTCGTGCCCGGCCACGTCGAACTTGTGCGTGTAGGCGGCGCGGGTCTCAGGGAGCTTGCGGCGGAGGGGCTTGCCCACCTGTTCATGCAGGCCGGCAATCTCGGCCTCCAGTTCCTTGATGCGGTTCTCCAAGGTGACCACCTGTTCGGCCGCTGCGGTGGAGACGGCGGCCGTCTTGTCGCCGCCTTCGTTGGTCTTCTTGGTGTTGAGCGGCTGCGAGCGCTTCGAGCCGTCGCGGTAGATGGCGACGCACTTGAGGCCCATGCGCCAAGCCTGCACGTAGGCGTCGCGGACATCGGCGACCGTGGCCTCACTGGGCAGGTTCACGGTCTTGCTGATGGCACCGGAGATGAACGGCTGCGCGGCGGCCATCATGCTGAGGTGGGCCATGTAGTGAATGCTGCGCTTGCCCTTGTGGGCCTTGAAGGCGCAGTCGAACACATCGAGGTGCTGGGGCTTGAGGCCGCTGCGGATGGTCTGGCCGTTCTCCTCCACGTCCTCGATGGTGTCGTGCTTCTCGATGTGCGCAACGATGGATTCGATTTCCGTCTCGTTGTAGCCGAGGCGGCGGAGCGCATCGGGCACGCCGCGGTTCACAATCTTCAACATGCCACCGCCGGCGAGCAGCTTGTATTTCACCAGCGCTATGTCGGGTTCCACGCCGGTGGTGTCGCAGTCCATGAGGAAGGCGATGGTGCCGGTGGGCGCGAGGACGGTGACCTGCGCGTTGCGGTAGCCGTGCTTCTTGCCCTTGGCGAGCGCGCCGTCCCAGACACGCCGGGCTTCATCCTTGAGGTAGTTGAATTCCTGGCTGGGCTGGATTTCCTCGACCGCGTTGCGGTGCAGGTGAATGACGCCGAGCATCGAGTCGACGTTGTCTTTCTTGACGGTCTTGGTGACGCCGGAGCAACGCGCGTCGCGGTAGCCCTTGAAGGCCCCCATCTGCGCGGCGAGCTCGGCGCTCTGCTCGTAGGCGTGGCCCGTCATGATGGCGGTGATGGCACCGGCGAGCGCACGGCCTTCGTTCGAATCGTAAGGCAGGCCGTAGCTCATGCAGAGCGAGCCGAGGTTGGCGAAGCCGAGGCCCAGCGTGCGGAAGATGTGGGAGTTCTCGGCGATTTCCTTGGTCGGGTAGCTCGCGTTGTCCACGAGGATTTCCTGCGCGGTGATGTAGATGCGCACGGCGGCCTTGAAGCGCTCGACGTCGAACTTGCCGTCCTCGCGCTTGAACTTCATGAGGTTCAGCGAGGCGAGGTTGCAGGCGGTGTTGTTGAGGAACACGTATTCCGAGCAGGGATTCGTGGAGTGAATCGGCTCGGTGCCCTTGCAGGTGTGCCACTTCTGGATCGCGCCGTCGTATTGCAGGCCGGGGTCACCGCAGATGTGCGTGCCCTCGGCGATCTTGTTGAGCAGCGTGTTCGCGTCCTTCTTCTGGAGCGGCTGGCCGGTGGTGCTGGAGCGCGTCCACCATTCCTTGCCCTCAAGCGCGGCCGACATGAACTCGTCGGAGACGCGGACGGACAGGTTCTCGTTCTGATACATCACGGAGCCGTAGGCCTCGCCGTTGAAGGAGCCGTCGTAGCCCTGCTCGATGAGCGCCCAGGCCTTCTTCTCTTCCTTCTGCTTGCAGTCGATGAACTCCTCGATGTCGCCGTGCCAGTCACGCAGCGTGTTCATCTTCGCGGCGCGGCGGGTCTTGCCGCCCGACTTCACGACGTTGGCGACCTGGTCATAGACCTTGAGGAAGGAGAGCGGGCCGCTGGGCTTGCCACCACCGGAGAGCTTCTCGCGGGAGCTGCGGATGGGGGTGAGGTCCGTGCCGGTGCCGGAGCCATACTTGAAGAGCATGGCCTCGGAGTAGGCCAGGTGCATGATGGACTCCATGTTGTCGTCCACGCTCTGGATGAAGCACGCGCTGCCTTGCGGGTATTCGTATTGGGTGGCGGCGCGTTCGGCGACGCTGGTCCTGCGGTTGACGAACCAGTTGCCGCGGGCGGAGTTCTTGCCGACGCCGTATTCGTGGTAGAGCCCGACGTTGAACCAGACTGGGGAATTGAACGCGCCGTATTGGTTCACACAGAGCCAAGTCAGCTCGTCGTAGAAGATCTCGCCGTCCGCCTTGCTGAAGTAGCCATCCTTGACGCCCCAATCGGCGAGGGTGCGGGTGACGCGGTGGATGAGTTGCTTGACGGACTTCTCGCGCTCAGCCTTGGCGGGATCGCCATAGAAATATTTTGAGCAGACGACCTTGGTGGCGAGGAGCGACCACGTCTTCGGCACTTCGACGCCTTCCTGCTTGAAAATGGTCTTGCCCGAGTCGTCGGTGATCTCTGCGGTGCGCCTGTCCCATTCGATCTGGTCGAAGGGCTTCACCTTGGCGTCGGAGAACACGCGGGAGATGGGGAGGGACTTCTTCCCGGACTTGGCGGCGGGTTTGGTAGTGCGGGCAGCGGATACCGCTGGCGCAGCACGGCGGGTGGTGGAGGCAGGGGCGAGCACGGACTCTGGGGCGTCAATCATGGGTTGCGGTTGGCTAAAGTTGTCGGGCATTGAAGCATCCTTCTCGCTCATGGCCGCACCATACAGCCAGACCGAATTAGACGCCAAAGCTCCCTTGCTGGTGGAGTTTCCCGGTTGGTTTTACCCTTCAGGACACCCCATCGGTTGGGGAGCGGCGGCGAGAGTAACGCTAGGTATTGTGGTGGCAAGTAGTTTTTCCGAAAAAGTTATTCATGGGTTATTCGCGTGAAATCACCCCGAAATACAGGCCTTCCCGAGGCTTTGTGGACAACCGTTCGGCTCCTTTGTGAACAACCCATCATCCCCAACTCAACTGGGTTGCATGGACACAAAACTGGTCTCCCCTAGTCGTGGCGGTGGAGTGTTTTTGCCCACTACCGCCGGATAGAATGAAGCGACGGACAAACGATCAGGAGATTTCGGCGGCAGGTGGAATGTGCGTCAGCCTGACGACTCGACGGCACGGGGGAATCTGCTGCGGTGAAGAGCGCGGGATCAGTCTTGGGCAGGGCTGCCTGCGACGGACCGGGCTGCTTCAAGGAGGGACTGCGCCTTGGCCGCCTCACGGGCAATGGCTTGGTTCACGTTGAACTCCAGCGTCTCAGTCGCCACCCGGATGGCATTGAGGATGGAACGCTCACGCGCGGAGGCATGGGCCTTGAAGACGACGCCGTTCAAGCCGAGCAGCGGAGCGCCGCCATAGTTCTCGGAATCGGTGCGGCGCTTGATGGCCCGAAAGGCGTTTTTCGCCAGGAGCGCACCCAGCTTGCGTTTCGGGTTGGCGGTCAACTCGCGCTTGAGCATCGCAAACATCCCCCGCGCGAGGCTTTCGCAGGTCTTGAGCACGATGTTGCCCACGAAGCCATCACATACCACCACGTCCACGCGGTTGTGAAAAAGGTCATGCCCCTCGACGTATCCGAGGCAGTTGAGATCGAGCTTTTTGCACAAGGCGAGCGCGGCTTGGGTGAGTTCGGTGCCCTTCATTTCTTCCGTGCCGTTCGAGAGCACCCCGACGCGCGGGCGAGTTTTCCGCAGGATTTCGCGGGCATAAATGCTGCCCATGATGGCGAATTCGGCGAGGTGCCAGGGCTTGCATTCCGTGTTCGCACCGGCATCGAGGAGGATAAACTCGTTTTCCGGCTCAGGCATCACGGTGGCGATCGCCCCCCGGCTTATGCCGGGCAGGGTGCGCAGGCGAAAGGTGCCCGCCGCCAAGATTCCGCCGGTGTTGCCGGGAGATACGATTGCATCTGCTTTCCCGTCGCGAACCAACTCCACGGCCCGGACGATGGAGCAATCCTTCTTCTTCCGCACGGCATCCACGGGCTTGTCCTCCATGTCCAGAACTTGGGAGGCGTGGACAATGCGGATGCGAGCGTCGCCGTGCAGGTGAACTTTGCGCAGATGCGCCGAGATTTCTTCCTGGCGACCGACCAGATGCAATTCGGTCAACCTGCGGTTCTCAGCGAGGGCCAGCTTTGCCCCGTCAATGATGAAACCACAGCCATGGTCACCGCCCATGACGTCCACTGCAATGCGCATAGCCCGAAAATAAGCCTCCCCCGACCCCTTGCCAGCTCGGGAAAGCAAAAGGGCGCAACGGAAAGCCGCCGCGCCCTTAGTGCAGGAGGTTAAGCTCCAGCGGTGATGTTCAAAATCTGGCGGCCCTTGTAGTAACCGCAGGCCGGGCAAACCCGGTGGGGCAGAGCGGGTGCCGCGCACTGCGGGCAGGTGGAAAGCTGCGGCAGCTTGAGCACGCTGTTGTAGGCGCGACGCATGCGTTGGCGGCTGTGGGAAGGTTTGCGCTTCGGGACGCCCATAATTTTATTCTTTCAGTTTCAGTTCGTTCAACACGGACCACGGAGACGCGCCTGCGTTCGTCTGGGAGGTAAGGCCCGACGCGCCGCCGGCCGCGAGCTGCGACAGACCGCGACAGTCAGGCTTGCACAGCGGATGCTGCGGAAGCGTGAGGAGGATGTCCTCGCGCAAAAAAGGTGTCAAGTCCACGGAATCGTCAACGATCGGCACCGCTTCCTCGCCCGCCAGCGGCAGGTGCGCGGCGAAATCCGGCAGCTCCAGCGTGAACGGAAACCGCTTCAAGCACCGCACGCACTCACATTGCATGGGCAATTGGAGCGATCCTTGAACCAGAATCGCATCGTCCATGAAGGTCGCCGTCAGCTCATACTGAAGCGGACGGGTCAGCAGCAGGGCTTCGTCCAGACCCTCCAGACCCAGCTCGGCAGGGGGGAGCTCGCCGGACAGTTCCTGCGGTTCAGCCTGAAGTTGACGGAGGTTTACCGTAAGCGGCATGCCGGCATCATCCGCCCGAGCGGATTGAAGTCAACCCTTCCGCCCGCCCAAGTCACTTGGCCCCGGCCTTCTTTAGCACCTCGGCAAGCGTGACTTCCGCGCCCCCCCGCCGCTTGCTCTCGTCGGCGGCCTCCATGAAGGCGAACAGTTCGATGGTCTCCTCGGGCTTCACCGGCACGACGCCGGTCTGAAAGGCCTTGATGGCTTCGGCCACGAGCGGGGCATAGCCGTCATAAGCACCGATCGGAACCTCACCTTTATCGCCCTTGGCGATGCCCGTGTAGCCCTTGGCTTCGCGGAAAATGCCGGTGCGCCCGCCCTTCCACTTGCCGGTGACCTCAATTTTGCCGTCGGCGGTGGTGCCGCGCTTCACGCTTTCACAGCCCGTGCCCATCACGGTGAAGAGGGTTTCGCAGCCGTGGACGCCATACCAGAAGAGGTCGGGATGATGCTCCTCCAAACTGGCTGGGCTGGTGGCCTCGGCGTAGGTGACCTTGCCGATGGAGCCAGCGCGGACGGCCTGCGCGGCCTTGCCGTAACGAAGCGAAGAGGAACTCCAGACAGGCACCTTGGCCGCCTGAGCGAGGCGGAAAATCTCGAGCACATCCTTCAGCGAGCCAGCCATGGGCTTGTCGATGAACAGCGGCTTGCCCGCCTTGATGACCGGTATGGCCTGCGCGAGATGCGGGCGGCCGTCCACGCTCTCAATGAACACCGCGTCCACGTGCTTCACCAGCTCCTCGACGGAATCATAGAGCTTCACGCCGTATTTCTCGACGAGTGTCTTGGTGAAGCCCTCCACGCGGTCGCGGCTCGACGGGATGTCCCGACTGCCGCCCTTGAACGCCGCGACGACTTTCGCGCCCGGCACATGTGCCTTGTTCTGCGGGTTGTTGAGAATGTCCGTGAAAGCCGGCACATGCGAGGTGTCGAGGCCGATCATGCCGATGCGCAAATCGGCAGCGGACGCAGCGGAGATGGCGGCGAAGGCCAACAGGCCAAGGGCGAGGAAGGACTGGCGGTTCATGGTGTTCAAGTTGTCGGATGCGGGAGCTTCGACCGTGGGATGCCCGGGGAAATTCGGCTGAAGCCAGCGCCAGTGCTCCGTTGATCGACCTCACCGTGCCGAAGCTTCCAGCCAAACGCCGATCACCAAACACTCCGCCTTGGAAACCACCCGCACCCACCGCTAGACTCCGCCCGTGAACCTCCGCGTCTGCGAAGCCGATCTGCACCTGCACAACCTGCACACGCGGATGCCGTTCAAATACGGCATCGCCACCATGACCCGCATGCCGATGGCGTTCGTGCGCGTGGCGCTCGAAATCAACGGCCGCCCGCCCGTGCTCGGCGTCGCGGCGGACTTGCTCCCGCCCAAGTGGTTTACCAAGGACCCCGCCCGCGACGTGCTCGACGAAATCCACGAGATGCTCGATGTCATCGAGACCGCGATGGAAACCGCCGAGGAACTGAACGCCCCGAGCGTCTTCGACCTCTGGCGGCACCTTTACGATTCCCAGACCGCGTGGGCCGCAGCCGAGAACAAACCGCCGTTGCTCGCGCATTTCGGCACGTCGCTGGTCGAACGCGCGGTGATGGACGCCTTTTGCCGCGCGACGGCCAAGCCCTTCCATCGCGCGGTGCTGGACAACGATTTCGGCATTCGGCTCGGTGAACTGCGGGGCGGCCTCGAAGGTTTCTCGCCCGCCAAGTGGCTCACCACCCGTCCGCACCACGAGATCATCGTGCGCCACACCGTCGGCCTCAGCGACCCGCTCACGGACCAGGACATCGCGCGCGAAGAGCAGGTGAACGACGGCCTGCCGCAATCGCTCGTCGCGAGCATCCGCCTTTATGGCCTGCGCCACTTCAAACTCAAGATCAACGGCGACCCTGCGCATGACCTCGACCGGCTACGTCGCATCGCCGCCGTCCTCTGGGAGGAATGCGGCGATGACTTCGCGTTCACGCTCGACGGCAACGAGCAGTTCAAGTCCTTCGCCGGCTTTCGCATATTCTGGGAAACACTCCGCGCGGACGATTCGCTCAAGGCGTTCCTTGCGAAGCTGCTGTTCATCGAGCAGCCACTACATCGGCAGGTCGCACTTGCATCCGCGGTCGCCGCGGAACTGGCCGCCTGGCCGGACCGCCCGCCGCTCATCATTGACGAGTCTGATGGCGAACTGGACAGCCTGCCCGCCGCGCTGGCACTCGGCTACGACGGTGCCAGCCACAAAAACTGCAAGGGCGTCATCAAGGGCATCGCGAACCGTTGCCTGCTCGCGCAGCGGCAAACGGCATCACCCGCGCGCCCCCTGCTCATGAGCGGCGAGGATCTGTGCAACGTCGGCCCGGTCGCGCTCCCGCAGGACCTTGCCGTGTGCGGCGTGCTGGGCTTGAAGAGCGTTGAACGCAACGGCCACCACTACAATCCCGGGCTCTCCCAGTTCCCACGCGCCGTGCAGGAGGATGTCCTCCGCACCCATTTTGATCTCTACCAGCCCAGCCCCGCCGGCTGGCCGACGCTCGCGATTCAGAACGGCCGCGTATCGCTTGGCTCGGTAAACGAAGCCGCATTTGGCGTGAAGTTCCTACTGAACCCAAGTCAGTTCATCCCGGCCGACGAATGGGAGTGGGAGTAAAGCATGAGGAGCAGGGTTAAGATTAGGATTACGAGCCGGAACCGAAACCGTCGGTTCCCTCCTGGTTCTAATCCTACTCCCGCCCTGCATTAACCATGCGTCCGCACCACCGCACCACGGCCATTGTCTTCGCGCTCGTCGCGGTGGTGTTCGGCGTCTTCTTCCGCACGCTGGAGTCAGGCTTCCTGCGTTGGGACGACGACATCAACGTCTTCGAAAACCCGCACGTGCAGGGGCTGACAGCGGAAAACCTCCGCTGGATGTTCACCGATTTTGAGCAGGCCATCCGCTACAAGCCGCTCTCGTGGCTGGCGTGGGCGCTGGTGCATGAAGTCTTCGGCCTGAACCCCTTCGGTTACCACCTCGCGAACGTGCTGCTCCACTGCGCGAACACGGTGCTGGTGTTCCTGCTCATCCGACGGCTTCTCGAATGGGGAACGCAGAATGGCGAACGCGTGAGGGAAGACAACGCGAGGGCGGACATCTGCGCCGCGCTCGGGGCCCTGCTCTGGGCCGTGCATCCGCTGCGGGTCGAACCCGTTGCATGGGTAACGGGGCTGCCCTACGGAATGGCGCTTTTCTTTGCGCTGGTGGCGACGCTGCTCTACCTGCGTGCCAATGCGCCGGCCGCCGACGCCGCCACCCGCCGCCGTGACTACTGGCTGTCGGTCACCGCGTTCGCACTGGCAGTGTTCTCGTATCCCATCGTCCTTGGCTTCGTCGCGGCATTGGCGGCGTTGGATTTTTCCCCGCTGCGGCGCTGGGGGGTGGCGAATATGAGCCTGACTTCCGTGGTCCGGGACAAGCTGCCGTTCCTCGCCCTATCGTTGCTCCTTGTGGCCGGCACGGTCTATGGCCGTTTCCATGTCACCGGCTCGTGGGACAAGCCCGTGACACTCGACAACTTCCCGCCATTAGCACGTGCCATGCAGGCGTTCTTCCTGTGGGCCTATTACGCTTGGAAGCCGCTGCTTCCGCTCGACCTCTGCCCGGTCTATCCGCTGTTGATGGAGAGCAAGTTCAACGAGCCCATCTTCCTCCTCAGCGCACTTGGCGTGCTGGGCGTGAGCGGGTGGTTGTGGGTGAAGCGGAACGCGTGGCCCGCCGCCTTTGCGCTATGGCTCGCTCACCTGGGCCTGCTCGTGCCGATGCTCGGCCTCACCGAACGCCCGCATTACCCACACGACCGCTACGCCATCATCAACGGCGTGCTGTGGGCGATCGCAGGGGCGGCAGTTTTGTGCAAGCTGGCGCAGTCGCGCCTCAAGCCCGCGCCCGTGCTGGCTGTCGGGGTGGCAGTGGCAGCCTTGTTCGCCGCGATGAGCTGGCGGCAGACCGCCGTTTGGCACAGTGACCTGCCCTTCTTCACTGACATGGCGGCGAAACTCCGCAGCCCGCACTACCGCAGCCAGGCCTTGCTAAAACTTGGCAACGCGCACGCCGACGCGGAGGACGACGCCCGCGCCATCGCCGCCTACCACGAAGCTTTGCAGCTCAGCCCTGCCTCCGCCACGTTCCACCTCTACTTCAATCTGGGCAACGCGCTTGCCCGCCAAAGCCAATGGGCCGAGGCATTGCCCGCATTTGAGGCTGCCTTGCGGCTCAAACCGGACCATGCCAGTGCGCACAGGGCCATGGGCCAAGCGCTCGCTTCCTTAAAGAACCTTCTCCGGGCCCTTGATCATCTGAAGCGTGCCGTTCAGCTCGCCCCAAATAACGCCGCCGCGCACGCCCAACTCGCCGAAGTGTTAGAACAGCTAGGCAGGTCAGATCAGGCCCGTTTCCATGTGGCAGAGGCCGAGCGGTTGAAGACACTCGCCCTGCCTCAATAGCGGAGGAGCAGCTGGCAACCGCAGCCGAGCAGCTACTCACCCAGGAGATGCAACATCAACTCGCGGCGATGGCCGGCGGTGCGGTGTTCCCACACGTAGATGCCCTGCCATGTGCCAAGCACGAGTGCGCCGTGTGCTATGGGGATGCTGAGATTAACCGTCGTCAACGCAGTCCGGATGTGGGCCGGCATGTCGTCGTCGCCCTCGCTGGTGTGCCGGAAGAGGGGATCGCCATCGGGTGCGAGGCGGGCGAAGAAGCGCTCCAGATCGCGACGCACTTCGGGGTCGGCGTTTTCCTGGATGAGCAGTGAGGCGGAGGTGTGGCGCAGGTGCAGCGTGGCCAGGCCGGTTTGCAGACCAGTCTGCCCCACATGGGAGGCCACTTCCGAAGTGATGTCCGTAAAACCCCGGCCACGCGTGGAAACGACAAGCTCGTGGACGCTTTGACGGAGCATGGCTAAAGGCCGGTCCGGACGGACGCTGGCCCGTTAGTTACGGGCGAGGAGCCTCTCCAGCTCGTCGCTCTTGGGATGACCGACAGTGACGGCCTTTTGATAGTGCCAGCGGGCCAGCTCGCGGGTAGGCGGCTGCTGGGTGGCGTAGTAAACGGCCAGGTTGTAGTGGGCCACCGCGTAGCCGGGTGCCAGTTGAATGGCCTTGCGGAACGCGGCTTCGGCAGGCTCACGCTGACCCCGTTGGGCAAGCGTCAGGCCAAGGTAATTCTGGGTCTGTGCATTATCCGGATCGAGGGTGACCGCACGGCTGAGTGCATCGAAGGCTTCGTCGGGCTTCTGCTGACGGAACTTCAGCAGTCCCATGAGCGAGAGGGAAAAAGCATCCTCAGCATCAAGTGCCAAGGCGCGCCGCAGGTGGCTTTCTGCAGCATCCAGCTTGTTCAGCTCCATCTGGGTGGCCCCAAGGTTGGCCAGCGTGTAAACATTGTCTGGCGCAAGGGTGAGTGCCTCGAGGTATTTATTCTCCGCATCATCGAAGCGTTGGGCGGCGTAGGCCCGCTGCGCTTCGAGGGTCACGTTGGCGGCACCGGGCGGCAGGTCGGCAGAGGGTCTCTTTGCCGACTTGGCGACCGGTGCGGGGGACGCGACCGGAGCGGAGGAGCCTTTCAGCAAGGCCAGCTCCTCCGCAGCGTAGGGTGTTTTGCGCGCCTCCAGTGCCGCCACCCGGGCGCGGGCGGAGATCAGCTCCTTTTCAAGGGATTCCGTGGCGGTGCTGGACACCTTTTTCTTATCATTCAATTGCTTCTGCAGCTCGTTGAGCTGCTTCTGCAGGTCTTCGCGCTCTTTCTCCAATTGGCGCAGCTTGACGTTGTTTGCCGTGCCCTTTTGCACCTGGGATTCGAGGGCTTTGACGGACGCTTCCAAATCGCGGTTGCGCTTCTCCAGCGCCTTGAACTGGTCGGCAGTGATGCCGGCGGCGTTGTTGGGATCGGTAAGGATCGCCTCCATTTTCTTGTTCGCCTTGGCCAAGTCCGCAGCACGGTCCTGCTGCGTTTTGAGTTCGGCCTTGGCGGCGGCCAGTTGTCGGGCCAATTCCTCTGACTTGTCACCCGCGGCGGCCCGCTTGGTGAGCTCCTCCACCTTGGATTTCAGCGCGGAAACTTCTTTTTTGAGGACTGGCACCTCGGCCTTGTCCGCGAGCACGGACACCCGCTTCTGCAAATCGTCCCGTTCTTTGCTAAGGGCGGCCAGCCGCTTGGTGGCATCTTCCAGTTCAATCTGCTTCAAATCGGCCACCTTCTGGAGGTCGCGGGCCCGCTGCTGTGCCTTGGCCATCTCGGCGGGGTCCACATCCTTCGGCCGGGCGGCCAGTGCCTCGCGCAGTTTTTGCTGAGCACCAGAAGCCTCGGCTCGGGCCTTCACCAATTCATTGTTCAGTTCCCGAATCTGCCGGTCCATGCCGGTGAGCTTCGTGGCATCGGGGTCATCGGCCAGTTGCACGGCCGGCACCAGGGGCTTGGGCGCCGTGGTTCCGGGAAACTGCTTGTTCAGGCGCTGGACGACGTCATCCAGGTATTTCAACCGGAAATCCACCAGCTTCGGCTCCCAAGTCTTGTAGGCCGACTGGAGCTTCTTGAGATCTTCCTGGGCTGCCAGGTATTTCTCCAAGGCCTGCTTTCCCTGGCCCGCCCGGGTCAAGTCATCGGCCTGGAGAATGGTGTTGAAAACCTTGACGTAGAGCTCATCCGCCGCCGCCGCCGCCTCAGCGCTGGGACTAGCCAGCACCAGGCACGCCAAGCATAGGAGCAAAGAAACGTGCTTCATGATCCGGACATTAGAAAGATGCCACCGGTCTTGGCAATCCGATTTGCGCCGGGCAGGGGCACACCATGCCACCGGCTTTTCCTGAGCAGGCGCCTGCGGATCTCCGCGGGAGCATCGGTCGACCGTTCCCGTCGAACGCTCCATGTGCGCCACAACCTTCCGCCCCGCTCCGTGTTTCACCCGATGACGCCCCAATCCATCAATCGTTACGCTGCCGCCAATCTCCCATGAGCGCCACACTTCCCGCCGTTTCCGCCGGATACTCCCGCGACAAGTTTTTGCCATCCGCCAGCGATCGCCCCGCCCCCAACGCTCGATTCCAAACCCAAAAGCCCCCCATGAAAGCCCCGCCCCTCCGCCCCTCCCCCTTCCTGCTCCTAATCCTAATCTTAATCCTGCTCCACGCCGCCCCAGCTTCCGCGCAACTCCTCATCAACGTGGACTTCGGCGTTGGCCTCGCCAGCCCGAAGACCGGCCTTGCCGCTACTGGTCTCGCCACGAATGACTTCTGGAACATCTACAGCCACTACAGCCCGCGCCACCTGCCCGGCAAGCCCTACCAAACCAACGGCTTCCTCGATAAACTCAAGCTCTCCGACCGCACGGAAACCGCCGTCAGCCTCGGCGTCACCAACGCTCCCGGCACCTGGGGCAACTCCTCCGGCGACGCGATGTTCGACCACTTCATCTTCCCCCACAACGGCTCGAACATCTCGCTCACCCTACGCGGCCTCGAACCCGGCAGCTACCAGTTCTACCTCTACGGCCACGCCGACGCCGACTCCGGCCCGGAGCAGAATTCCCTCTTCCAACTCCATTCCGGCACGAACGTCCTTGGCCCGCTCGGCCCCGGCGCGGCGCCCGGCTGGAAGGTTTCGCAAGGTTGGCAGGAAGGCCGGCAGTTCATCGTGTTCCGCGATGTGCCGGTGCTCGCGGGTGAACCGGTCGTCATCACGGTGCTGCCCGGGCCGGGCGGCGTGGCGGTGTTGAACGGCCTCCAAATTCTCTCGCGCGGCACGAGTCCGCCGAAAATCTTCGCCCAGCCCGCGCCCGCCGCGCCCGCCACTTACACCAACCTCATCGTCCGCGAAGTGCGCTACGACGGCAAAGTCACCGACACCGAGGCGCGCTTCACGGCCACAGTGGACATCGAATCGCTCACCACCAACGAGGTCAGCGCGATTCTGTTCGAGGGTGACATCGCGGTCTTCGCGCCGGAATTGCCTGCCGGCATCCGCTTGACCCGTGCCGGCGATTTGCAATCGCCGTCTTTCGCGAACGACAGCTCTGGACGGCGGTTGCAAACCGTCGGCACGCGCACTGGAAGTTATCGCCTCCACTGCGCCAAGCCCGGCGTCCACACGCTCAAGCTCGAAGTCATCGCGCGCATCACCAAGGCCGAGCCGTGGAACAACATCGCCTTCACCGGCCCGCCCGCCGCGACCGCCAGCCTCAAGGCCGAGGGCAACACCGGCGTTGAAGTCGAGCTCCTCAGCGGCGCACTCATCGAAGGCGCGACGGCGAAGGCCGGTTCCGCCATCGCTGGGGTCGTCGGCGCGGACCGCGTCGTGTCGCTGCGCTGGCAGAGCAAGACCACGGAGATTGCCCGCAAGTCCCTCATCACCGTGGACACCGCCGCCGCTGCCCAGGTCTCGCCCACGGTCATCAAGTTCACCACGCAGCTCCGCTACGAACTGCTCCAGGCCAGCGCGGCCAAGCTCAACGTCACCTTGCCCGGCGGCCACACGCTCACCCGCGTGCAGGGTGACGGCATCCGCGACTGGCGCGTTGTGCCCGGGCCCGCGCTCGGCCCCGTTCCCGGCGGCGGTCAGGCCGAACCTTACTTCATCCTGACCGTCGAGTTTGCCAAGCCGGTCGAGAAGACCTACGCGCTGACCCTCTTCACCGAGGTCCCGGTGGAGTCCACGCCGGTCACCATGAACCTGCGCGTGCCGCAGCCCCTCGACATCGAGCGCGAGGCCGGCACGTTCGCCGTCAGCGCGGACGACACGGTCGTCGAAGTCGAGTCCGCCCCCGGCCTGCGGCAGGTTAACGCCAGCGCGGGCACGCTCTTCGCGTGGCGCTTCAACGCCCGGCCCTTCAGCGTCGCCGCGCGGCTGCGGCGCATCGAGCCGGTGCTGGAAACGGCGTCGCGCCTCACCGCCCGGCTGGAGGAGTCGCGGCTCGTCGTGAGCCACGCGGTCAACCTCAGCGTGCTCAAGGCCGGCATCTACACCGCCGAGTTCAGCTACCCGACCAACTTCAACGTGACCGACGTGCGCGGCGCGAACGTGGAGGATTGGAAGGCCACCGCCGGCAAACTGAAAATCAACTTCACCCAGCGCGTGCTCGGCGTTCACCGGCTCGACCTCGTGCTGGAGCAAGCCCACAAGACCTTCCCCGCGCAAATCGCCGTGGCCCCCGTGCGGCTCGCGGGCGCGACGAAGGAAACCGCCTTCATCGGCGCGGCCTCGGCGGCGGGCATCCGGCTCAAGACGGAAACTCTGACCAACGCACGGGAAATTCCCGTGACGCAGCTTAGTGGGGCAGGCGTCCCGCCTGCCGCTTGGAGTGGAGCGGGCGTCTCGCCCGCAGGTTCGGCAACCGGGACGGTTGCCGGACATGAGGCAGCCGGGACGGCTGCCCCACTATTGCTCGCCTTCACCGCCGACGCGCCGGACTGGCGGCTCGCCCTCGCCACCGAGCGCCTGCCGGCGCGTGTCGTGGCCGAGGTCTTCAACCTCGTCACCGTCGGCGACGGCCTCGTGGGCGGCAGCGCGACGATTCGTTTTGGCATTCTGAATCAAGGCGTGCAGGAGTTCAAAGTGCGGCTCCCGGCCCACTGGAAGAACGTCGAATTCACCGGCCCGAACATCCGGCGCAAGGAGCAGGCCACGAACCTGTGGACCATCTCCCTCCAGGACAAAGCCTGGGGCGGCTACACGCTGGTCGTCACCTACGACTACCAGTTCGACCCCAAGAAGGCCGCGCTGGACCTCGCGGGCGCGCATTGCGACGGCGTCGAGCGCGAGACCGGCTCGCTCGCGGTCACGGCGGCGGCGAACCTCAAGCTCCAGCCCAAGCCCGCCGCCGAGCCGTTGCGGGCCATTGACCCCAGCGAACTGGCCGAGACCGACCGCGCGCTCTGCACGCGGCCCGTGCTGCTGGCGTGGCGCTACACCGGCGGGGACTTCGCGCTCACGGCGGACGCGGCGCGCTTCGACGAGGAGCGCGTGCTGGACGCCGTGGCGGACCGCACGCAGCTCACGAGCGTCGTGACCGAGGCGGGCGAGATGCTCACGCAGGCGAGCTTCATGGTGAAGAACAACGACCGGCAGCACCAGCGCTTCAAGCTGCCTAAGGACGCGAACTTCTGGGGCTGCTACGTCAACAACGAGCCGAGCAAGGCCGAGCGCGACGGCGAGTGGCTCGTCGTCCCGCTGCCGCGCGGCGCGAACCGCGACGAAGCCTTCGCCGTGGACATCGTGTATGCCCAGAAGCTCGCCGCGCTGACCGGCTGGCTCCCGCAATCCGTCGCCCTCACCGCGCCGGCCACGGACGTGCCGAACACCTACGCCGAGTGGCAGCTCTTCGTCCCGACCACCAAGCGCGTCTCCAGCTTCGGCGGCTCCATGTCCGTCGCACGCGGGACGACCTACGGCCTGCGCGAGGCGTGGGAGCGGGCGTGGAACTACTTCGACAACTTCGGCACCGACTGGCTGTGGGCGCTGCTGGTGATGGCGCTGGTCTATGGCTTCGCCTACCACGTCCGCAAGAACGGCGTGAAGGGCATCGCCTCGTTCCTCGCCGTGGTCTTCGTGCTCGCCATCATGGCGGGCATGATGCTGCCCGCGCTGTCCAAGGCGAAGGCGAAGGCGGGCCGCATCAAGTCCGCGAACAACCTGAAACAAATCGGCCTCGCGGCGAAGATTTTTGCTAACGACAACGCCGGCCGTTTCCCAGACAGCTTCGAGGAAATGTCCAACGAGCTGGGCAGTGAGAACATTCTCACGGACCCCGACAGCGGCGAGCGCTACGTATGGGTCGGTGCCGGCAAGCCCGAGCACGGCGATGCGATTCTCGCCTACTCACCCACGGATGTGAACGGACGCAACGTGGTGATGGGCGACGGCAGTGTGCAGCAGATGACGAGCGCGGGCTTTGCTGCGGCGCAGCAGCGCGACGCGCAAATCGTCGCACAGTCCGTCGTGCGCCGCGCGCAGGGCGTGGGCATGGCGCAGGACGCGCGGGCGAAGGCGCAGCAGGCCAACCGCAGCGTGGTAATCGGAGGGGACTTCACCAGTGTGAACGGCCAAAGCCGGAACCGCATCGCCCGGATGAATGCCGATGGCTCGGTGGATTCGACCTTCAATCCTCAAGAAGCCAACCAGCCCGCGAAGCCGCAGCAGCGCGGCGTCCAGTTGGAGCGCCTCGCCGAAGTGGAGAAGAAAATGAGCGAGGTCCAACGGACGGAGTCGCTCGCCCGCGAGGAGAGCGCCCGCAAGCTGGACCGGTTTGGCGTGGCTGCTGTCGAGGCGAAAGCGAAGTCGGAGGCGGGTGCTAAGGCCGAGCCTGAATCATTGGTGGCCGGCCGCTTTTTCCGTTCCACTTCCCCGATGGCCGCCTCCGGCCCGATGCCGACCACTCCGCCGCCGGCGGCGATGCCCGCGCCCGCGCTCCAACCGATGGACCCGCAGGGAAGGCCCCTTGCACTCGGCACTACGACCAATTCCTCCTTTGGATACAATTTAGACGCCATTTCTGCCGCAGATGAGACCGCAACCCGGGGCGCGTTCCAGCTCGGCGGGTTAGCCGTCGGCGGATTGGGCGGGGTTGGTGGGGGCGGCGGCGGTGGTTGGGCAGGCCGGGATTACGCCGATGCTTCCGGCGAGGCCGCGCAGACGGCGGCGGGGATGCGGTCCATCCGCATTGACATCCCGCGCAGCGGGCAGGCGTTCACGTTCACCAAGGTGCTTCATCTCACCTCTGAGCCGCTGGGCATCGAGCTGGCGCTGATGCCGCTGGGCAAGTTCCGCGCCGCGCAGTCCGCCGGGCAGCTCGCGCTGTTCGTCGGCGGGCTGCTCTGGGCGCTGCTCTGCTGGCGCAGCGCGGAGC
>Ga0172373_10000755_pt1 | contig 53238 bp, 46 predicted proteins | sample Lak10m_2_FD_114546 | JGI IMG/M metagenome (GOLD analysis project Ga0172373, IMG submission 114546) | Freshwater microbial communities from Kabuno Bay, South-Kivu, Congo - kab_092012_10m | ecosystem: Environmental > Aquatic > Freshwater > Lake | place: Democratic Republic of the Congo... | reverse complement strand
TGCTGACGCCGTTTGTCTCCGCCCGCATCGAGTCGTGCCTGTTGCCTATTGCTGGTCAGTTGCCGTGCGTTGCGGATCTTGAGCAGGTGCGTGGTGCTGGCAACCAGAGTGGTCATCGCGGCTATTTTGTGGGACTCATCGTGGTGCACACGTTGGCCACCGGCGTGTTGTGGTTTTTCACCCATCGACAGGAGGCGCGCGATGTCGCACCAACAGATTCGTGAACGCATCGAAGCATTTGAGGCCAGCTACCTTTCGCCGTATGCGGCACGAAGTGGCGATGCGGTGCGAGATATTGCCGAGGTCGAATCGCCGGTGCGCAGTCGCTTTCAACGTGACCGCGACCGTATTTTGCACTCCAAGCCCTTTCGCCGCCTCAAACACAAAACCCAGGTCTTCATTGCGCCACTCGGCGACCACTACCGCACGCGGCTGACACACACGCTGGAGGTCACCCAGATTGCGCGGACGGTGGCACGCGGGCTCCGCCTCAACGAGGACCTCGTCGAGGCGATTGGGCTCGGGCACGATATCGGGCATGCGCCCTTTGGGCATGCCGGTGAAACCGCGTTGTCGCACGCACGTGGTGATTCGTTTCGCCACAACGAGCAGAGCCGACGCATTGTGGAGGTCCTCGAAAAAAACGGCACTGGATTAAACCTGACCTTCGTGGTACGTGAGGGGATTTACATGCACTCCAAGGGACGCCGCGACATCAGTGCCAAGGCGTGGGGCGTGGCCAGCACCCTTGAGGGACAAATCATCAAGGTGGCCGATTCGGTGGCATACATCAATCACGACATCGACGACGCCATCCGGGCAGGGATTTTGCACGAGGCAGATTTGCCCGCCCAGGCCCTAGCAGTGCTCGGGCATAGCCATGCAGATCGCATCAACACGATGGTCTGTGACCTCATCGACCAAAATTGGTGGGCCAGTGGTGACGGTAGCGCACCCGAGCACCGCGAGCTGGTCATGAGCCCGACCGTGCTCGCAGCCACCAACGAGTTGCGTGAATTCATGTACCAAAACGTCTACCTTGGCTCGATTGCGAAGACCGAAGACCACAAGGTGGATTTGATTATTGAGCTGTTGTACAAACACTTCATGCAACACCCAGAAAAAATCCCCGACGAGATTATGCAAATCAACCGCTCCCGTGGCGAGCCACTCAGTCAAGCGGTGGTCGACTATGTGGCTGGGATGACCGATCGATTTGCCACACAAATCTTTCAAGACATCTACGTGCCCCGCACATGGGGCAAATAAATCGGCGCAGCGGAATGGCGGATAACGAGACACCATGAGCTACAACAACGTCATCGAGACCATCAAAGAGCGCATCGACATCGTCGAGGTGATTAGTGGCAAAGTCCAATTGCGCAAATCGGGGCGCTCGTTGGTCGGATTTTGCCCGTTTCACGCCAATACGCGCACGCCGGCGTTCACTGTGTATCCGGATTCACAGAGTTTTCACTGTTTCGGATGCAAAGCATCGGGGACGGTGTTTGATTTCGTGATGCGGAGCGAGGGACTTGAGTTCCGCGAAGCACTCGAACTCTTGGCGCAGCGCGCTGGGGTCGAGTTAACACCGCGCACCAATCAAGACGAAGAGCGCGACCAGCAACGCGAGCGCCTCATCGAGGTTAACGTGGCCGCTGCGCGCTTGTTTCATCATATGCTCATCAAATCCCCGCGTGGAGCCGAGGCCCGCGAGTACGTGGCCAAGCGCCAAATCAACGAGTGGGCCGTCGAGAGTTTCCAGTTGGGATTTGCTCCCGAAGAACGCACGTTGGTCTGCGATTATTTGACCCAAAAACAGACGTACACGGCCGCAGAGGTGGTTGCCGCAGGGCTGGCAATCCAGCGTGATGACGGCAGTTACTACGACCGCTTCCGCGGCCGTGTCATCTTCCCCATCCGCAACGCCAAAGGGCAACTTATTGCGTTCGGTGGGCGGGCGCTAGGCGATGCCCAACCCAAGTACCTCAATTCACCACAGACGCTGTTGTTTGACAAAAGCAGCGTGCTCTACGGGCTCGACATGGCCCGTGAGGCGATTCGTCAACACGATGCGGTGGTCATCGTAGAGGGATACGTGGATGCGATTGCGCTCCACCAACACGGGCATCGCAACGTGGTTGCGCCGTTAGGCACCGCATTGACACCCGAGCACGTACAACTCATCAAGAGGCTCACCAAAAACATTTATTTGGCACTCGACGCGGATGGCGCGGGAATTCGGGCCACGCTGAAAGGGCTCCAGACGCTCCACGACAACCTAGATTCACAACTGGTCCCCGTGCCCACTCCGACGGGCGTCATCTCGTGGAGTCACAACCTCGATGCGCAAATCCGCATCATTGAGCTCCCCGAGGGCAAAGACCCCGACGAACTGCTCAACGAGAATGCGGACGCATGGCCACAGCTGGTGGAACAAGCCCTGCCGGCCATGGATTTTTATGTGCAGGTGCTCACCAGAGACCTCAACCTTGATGTGCTGGCCGACAAACGCACCGCCCTCGACCGCCTCGGACCGCTCATCGTGCAGATTGGCAACCAACTCGAGCAGAGCCACTATGTACAACTGCTGGCACGCATGCTCATCCTCGACGAGGCCGTGCTTCGTGGCGAGTTGCGCCGCCTCAAGCAGAATAAACCGGCGCCTAGTGGAGCCAGCAGGGCCATCCCCCCCAAAGAAGCGCCAGTGGCGAGCACACCGGCCGCGCCGAAAACGTGGTTGAAGGGGCGAGCCTACCACTCCGCCGAGTACTTGCTCATGTGCTTGATACAGTTCGGCGAGACGCGTGCCGAGGTAGAGCACAAACTGACACACGACCTCGATGAATTTCCGCGGGTGCAAACGTGCATTCAAGGCACGGTCGAAGAGCTCCTCCAAGGAGACGACGAGCTCCGCGCTATCTGGCAGGCGTGGGCGCACGCCGCTCCGACCGACCTCGTGCAGTGGATGAACGGGCTCCCGGAGATTTTGCGGGAGCGTCTCAATCAGATGAGTCTACGCGTGCAACTCCCCAAAGAGTACCTGATTACCAACGAAGCGCTAGAATGTGTTACAATTTTGCAACGCGAAGTTGCCAAACAGTGGAATACACGCTTGACCCGCCAGCTTGTCGACGACGACCACGACACAGCGCAAACGGAGTTGTTGCACGTAGTTGCCGACATACAACAGTACCTGAACCGACTCATGACTCCCCGACGCAGTTCGACGTACGACGACCTGCATAATCGTCAACAGAGCTAAGGGACAGCTGCCATGGATGGAAATAAACCACACGTACAACCAGATCCTAGCCTCATTCCCAACGAACTTGACGTGTCCGAAGAGAACGACGGGGGCGGCGAATTAGAGTTCCCACCTGACACCAGCGACCAGAGCAACGAAGCATATCGCACCCTAGAAGTCACGTGGTGGCTCTTGCCACCGGTGGTGCAACAGGCACTGTTGGCGGCACCCGAACACACCGCAGAGATACTGGGTGCGCAGAGCGGTCACCCGCTGTTTGATGTGCATGCGGACCCGATACGCATCCCGACCCCTGAGTACCAGCACACCAACGAGTTGCCGAGCGCACTCAGAGAAGTTGACACACCGTCAGACGGCGATGACGACGAGGACGGCGCTGATTTGGAGATCGACCAAGAGCCGTCCGTTGTAGCACCAATCCACAGCTTTAGTGATCCAGTGCGCTTGTATTTGCGCGAAATCGGCAACATCAAATTGTTGACGATTAGCCAAGAGCGAGCCTATGCACGGGCCATTGAAATCGGCAGTTACTTCGAAAAGTACCTGATGATGGTCGACATCGAGACACCGATTGCACATGCGGACAGCATCACGTTGCTCACGCACGTGAATAAACAACCGGCACACACGGTGGCACGCTTCATCGAGCAGTTCAGCGAAATAGTGGTACTCCAGATGAGCAAAGCGCTCACAGACATCCGGCCCGGCAGCACGTTCCGGTGTGATGTGGCCGACTACCACGAGGCCTTTGTGGAGCAGCACAGTGCCATAATGATGCGCTGGATGACACTCATCACCAACGGACGTCAAGCACGCGAATATTTGACATCGGCCAATCTGCGGCTGGTGGTGTCTGTGGCCAAAAAGTACATCGGCCGCGGACTGCAGCTCCTTGACCTCATCCAAGAGGGCAATGTGGGGTTGATTCGGGCGGTAGAGAAGTTTGACTACCGCCGCGGCTTTAAATTCTCCACCTATGCCACCTGGTGGATACGCCAGGCCATCACGCGAGCGATTGCGGACCAAGCGCGCACCATTCGCATCCCGGTGCACATGGTGGAGACCATCAACAAACTCACCCGTGAGACCCGACGCTTGGTGCAGGAGCTCGGGCGCGACCCCAATGACGAAGAACTGGCGCGCGAGATGGGCATTAGCGTGGACCGCATTCGGGTCATCCGCAAAACGTCGTTGGAGCCCATTTCGTTGGAAACGCCGGTGGGCATCGAAGAAGACAGTCATCTGGGGGATTTCATCGAAGATGCCAAGGCCTTAGCACCCGCAGATGTGGCCACCAATCATTTGCTCCGTGAGCAACTCCGTCAAGTCCTAGAGCGCCTCAACGAACGGGAGCGACGGGTGCTCCAACTCCGCTTTGGGCTCGAGGACGGGCACAACTGGACGCTCGAAGAAGTGGGGCGTGAGCTCAACGTGACCCGGGAGCGCATTCGCCAAATCGAGGTGAAAGCGTTGCGCAAATTGCGCAATAGCCGCTTTTTGCTTGACTACATGGAATGACTTGCGCTCACCGCATCCCCACAAGAATGTGTTAGAATGCACACCTAGAAGCCGATAATCTAGGGGATGACGACTCGTGCCTGGATACGATTTTGAGAAACTGAATCACTACCAGATCCTGAACGTGGCGCGTGGCGCATCGCTCAACGAAATCAAAAAAGCCTTCCGCCAAGAAATTGCCACGTACCATCCAGACCGCTATGTGCGGGCTGGTGATGCAGATAAGCAGTATGCGCGCGCCCGAAGCCAACGCATCAACGAGGCGTTCCGAGTACTGCGCGACCCCAAATTGCGCGAACACTACGACGTGAGCATGTCGGGGCCGACCAGCATCCCACGGCCCAACGTGCCCGTACCGACTGGACCACTAGCGCCTCGTGACCATCAAGCCGAGTTGTACGACACGGCTCAAGCACACATCGAGGCCGGTCGTCTGATTCAAGCGGTCGGCGTGTTGCGTCGGCTCCAGCAGATTAATCCGTTTTATCGCGACGTGGCCACGCTCCTTGCGACTACGGAGCTGAGCATCAACGCCCGCCAAATGACGATGCCCCATGAAAGCATTCGGCGCACCAGCTGGCTCACGATTAGTATTGTGGTGATGGTGGGAGTCCTCGTGGGACTGGTCTGGGTGCTGAGTGGACGCAACGAAATCAGCGGTGGGCGGGTCGTGCCTACCACCGTGGCGGAGGTAGGGGTCGTCAATACATCGACCCCGATTATTACCCGGACGCCGCGCCGTACCGCCACCCGGACGCCGTTGCCAGCCACACCAACACTCGAACTCAACGTGTTGCTCGATGACACGTTTCAGACTGCGGATTGGGCGGAAGCCACGGGGAACACGTGGAGCACCCGCTACGCAGACAAACGCTACGTGCTCCAAGCCCAAGCCGGCGGAGACGCAGCGTGGAGCTACCGGCCCATGGAGCAGAGCGACATTGTGGTCACAGCTGACATCGAGGTGCGTAGTGGCCGGGGCGGCATCATGCTCCGGTATCTCAATGAAAGCGATTTCGTGGCGTTCGTCATTGATCCGAGCACGCAAGCATATGCGCTCTTGCAACGCCAAGGAACAAGCTTTACCGAATTGACCGCTGGCACATTCCCAGCCATCCAAACTGGTGCCAATGCGAGCAACCAACTCGAGGCCAGTGTGGTCGGACAAACCGTGACGATGACAATTAACGGCAACGTGGTCACCGAGCAATTTGTTGAACAGATTGCCAACAGTGCCCGCTTTGGCTTGGTCGCCATTCCGACCGACCAAGACGCAGAAGTCGCTGCCAGTCGCATCATCGTGCGCCTACCGGTGGCCCCCTAAGCACCGATTTGAGGCGAGGCAAGGGCGGGCAACGCGTGCATGGAGCAATTCGTTGCGCAGACTGCGCGCAATGATCGCCTAGGCTACAACACCGAAATCAGGATGTAAACATTGCCGCACGTCGCACCGTGGTGCGACGTGCGGTTGTTTCCTGCGCAATGGACGGACTACGGATTTGCGTTGTCACTACCCACCACAATGACGATATCGGCGCTACTCTGAATGGACTCTGGGAGCGGACCGGCCACGACTTTGCCGGGAATGATTTTGGCGATTTGGGCGGCCTGTTGTGGATGCCCGTTGACATCGTAGATGATGGTTTCGGTGATAAGCTCGGGCGCATCGCCAGGAACATCGGTGGTGAATCCGACCGCAGCGAGTTGATCACTGACGCGCCGTGCCAAACCTCCGACACGGGCGCCATTGAAGACCTGTATGCGTGCCACGGACTCGGTCTGACTGAAGCCGAGGAGCGTGCGTGCTTGGGTTTGCAAATTGGTCCATGTTTTGGCGGTATCGCTCATGAACTGATTGAAGACGTCACTACTCACGCTGACGGGTGTGGCGGTCGTCGAGGCACCAGCACTGACGAGCCACAGCTCGACGAGTGCTTTCACCCCAGCGGGATCCCACAGAATATCGCTGCCGTCCACGGTGTAGCGCTCAATGCTATCGGGAGCCATGCGGAATTGTGCGATATCGGCAACCTCGAGATTGAAGAACGTTGCGACCAACGCGGCGACCATGACGGGATTGTTGAGGGGCATGGTGGTTTTGAGAGTCCCCCCTAGAATATCCGGTGCTTGATTGAACAGACCGATGATGGCAAATGGACCACGCTGACGCATTTCGGTTAGCATGGCTTGGATGACTTGTTGCTGGCGTTGATTGCGACCAAAATCATTGTCCGCATGCCGGGTACGCGCATAGATGAGGGCTTGCTCGCCGGTCATGCGCTGTACGCCCTGCGCAAATTCGATGCGCATCACGCCATAATCGGCGGTCGGGTAGGCGTCATCAACAATGCGTTTAGGCACATCAACGGTAATACCACCGAGAGCGTCAACGAGCGCAGCAAAACCAGCAAAGTTGAGCTGGGTCATGTAGTCGACACGATACCCGTATTGCCGGATACCGGTGATACTCTCAACCGTTTCGGCGGCTAGTGCCATACCGGACTCTTGTTGACTGACGTCACCAGCGTAGAGATCGTTGGGGTGCAGGTATCCGTAGGCGTAGGCGCTGTTGATTTTGCCTTGACCACGGCCACGCACATCGACGCGAGTATCACGGGGAATGGAGAGCAGACTCATACGACCCTCACGTGGGTTGACACGGAGCAACACCAACGTGTCGCTGCGCACACCGTCACCCTCGTCGCCAGCACGTTCGTCGACGCCCACAAGCAACACGGTGAAGCCGTCAAAATTCACGCTGGTCGGGCGATCAATGCGGGGATCATTGGCAACCACGGCGCGTGCAATGGCGTTGAGCTGGATGAAGAACGCCACAAGTGGGATGAGAATGCCGAAGAGAACCCACACCCACCGCCGTGACTTGGTGGTTGGCGGAGGACCGACCAACTTGCGGATACGGCTGGTGCGTGGCAGAATGATGGTTGAGCCGGGGGTAACTCCATCTCGGAGACGGCGCTCTGGCTTGTTCATGAAGACCTCCGCGCAAACAGACTCAGACCCGATGTGAGCAGGCGCACCACTCGGGTGCTCGACAGGCACACCACGTACGATTATTGCTATTATACGCATTCCTGCGCATTTGCCTGCACGCACGGGCACGTACAAACACCCGTGCTGGTGTATACCTTGGTGGAAAGAAGAATCGCCACAATGTCGAAGCATGGCACTCGATTGCTCCCCGAATCTACGCCCGTCCCCTTACAGATCCGCAAGCCGGCCGATGTGACGTACAGCTGGCGCTGGCAGTTGCTCGTCTTGTTGGCAGGATTATGGGGCTGGCGCCAGCTCCAGCACCGCCACTGGCATCGACTCACCACGGCGCTAGCTGCCACGCTTGGGGTCGCATGGTACGCACGCTACCGTGAGCCAGCCATGCCCGTGTTGCGACGCATCGAGATTTGTGATCCACGCATTCCGGTCGAGTTTGACGGCTTCACGATCGGCCAAATTAGCGACATTCATCTAGGTCAACCCCATAGTCACGCCAATTTGCACTGGGCCCGCGATTGCATGCGGGAGCTCCGCCCTGATCTGATTGTTTTTACGGGGGATCTGGTCAACGAGCGGCCGGCCATTGGCACGTTGGCCTACGAGCTTCGCCACTTTCAGGCTCCGCTGGGATGTTTTGCGATTGCGGGCAACCACGACTACGTCGAAGAAATCGACGACGTCATCCAGGCCTGTGCACTCGCCGGCGTCCCGTTATTGCGCAACACGGGTGTAGCACTCCACCGGGCAGGCGCCACCCTGTGGCTGGCCGGCGTTGATGATATTTGGCACGGGTCGATGCGCATCGAGCAAGCGCTACACGGGGCCGACCAGCATGCCGTCATTTTGTTGGCACATGCACCGGACATCGTGCTCCAGGCGAGCGCCTACACCAACATCGTGCTTCAACTGTCGGGGCACGTACACGGCGGACATCTGCACCTGCCAGGGCTCGGGCCACTCGCTCGCCCACGCTATGGAGTACACTATACACGGGGCACGCACCGAGTCGGCAACACGTGGATGCATGTCTCATTGGGACTCAGCGGGCGGGCACTCCGCTTGGGCAGTCCCCCCGAAGTTGGTCTGATTACCTTGCGCCATCAGGCGCCTACCACACAAGGAACACTGGCATGCAACGCATCAACGGGCGCGTCTGGGGCATCGACATGATTGCCATTATCGTGTTTGCCGCATTGGGACGCCAAAACCACAACGAAAGCAATCCACCCCTCGAAATCCTCCTCACCGCAGCTCCCTTCATGATTGGGTGGAGTTGGGTGGCTTGGCTGAGTGGAGCACTCACCCGCCAACCCATCAAACGCTGGGTCTGGTTGACACTGGTGTCAAATGTGGCCGCTGTCGCCATGGGATTGGGATTGCGCAGTATTTGGTTGGTACGCCCCATCCCGCTGAGTTTTGCAGTTGTAGCCCTACTGGTCAGCTCTGCCATGCTGGTCGCCGTACGCCTGGCACAAATTCCGCAGATTGCCAAGGAGACATCGCACCATGAGTGACACTGTTTTGACGCTGATTCGTCACGGACAATCGTTTGCCAACGTGGAGCCGATCGTTGAATCGTACAGCTGCCGCGGATTGACACCACTAGGTATCTCCCAAGCCGAGCGTCTTGCCGCGCGTTTTGTGGCGGAGCAGACCACTTTCGACGTCCTGTATGCGAGCACCCTGAAACGAGCCCGCATGACCGCCGAAATTATCGCACCAGCACTCGGGGTGCCGATTATCTGGGAGGACGACCTCCACGAACTGCGCGTGGGTGAAGTTGACGGCATGCGGTATGCCGATGTCACCCAGCAATACCCGTCGTTTGACCGAGGCATCAAGGATTACCACGTGCGCGTGGCCCCAAATGGCGAAAGCTGGAACGAATTTGCCACGCGCTGTGCCCGTGTACTCCACACCATTACGGCAGCTCACCCCGGGGCACGGATTGCGGTGGTGTGTCACGGCGGCGTCATCGAGAGTTCGTTTTTGTGGGCGCTCAATTTGAACGCAGGCGCCCGACACGGCGTTTCATTCCCAGCACACAACACGGCGATGACGGTGTGGAAGCAACACATTAGCCCCTACGACGGTCGACTCGAGTGGCAACTTGCGAGCCACAACGACCACATTCATTTGCGCACCACATAGTCGAGACCAGAGCGCAATTACCGCTGGTCTGCACGAACTCGGTAGTGTTCTCTGTGTATAATACGAGTAATTGCACATAGAATGAGAACGATTGTCGTATGAGTGACCACCCATCCACACCGCCACAACAACGGCTACCGCACATCACGTGGGAGCATGTCTTTTGGGTTGTGATTATCCTCCTGAGCGTTCTCACACGGATTTGGGCGCTCGGTGATCGCGCCCTGCACCACGATGAAACGTTGCATGCGGAGTACTCGTATTCGCTCTTTGCGGGGCTTGGCTTCGTACACGACCCACTGCTCCACGGGCCATTTTTGTACATCATGGGAGCGGTCACGTATTTTTTCTTTGGTGACAACGACACCACAGCACGGTTATCACCCGCCATTTTCAGCGTTGCGTTGGGGTTGACGCCGTTCTTGCTCCGCCGTGAGCTTGGGCGGAGTGGCACCGTGATTGCTGCCATCATGTTGCTCTGCTCGCCGGTTTTTTTGTACATTGGGCGATTTTTCCGGCACGACATTTATGCGATTTTGTTTGAGGTATTGGTGCTTATTGCGATGATTCGCTATGCACACAGCCACAATCCCCGCTGGATTTTCGTCGGCATGCTTGCGATGAGTCTCATGCTCACCACGCTCGAGACGGCCTACCTGTACCTAGCCATTTTTATGCCGGTCATCGTGGCGGTCTTTTTTTGGCAGGTCTGGAAGCCGGGTTTGGCCATTGTAGCGGCCACCGGGCTCATCATCGTGGCCAGCGTTTTTGTGTTACCGGGACACGCACAACCGGCAGATCGCCCCAGCGAGGATGTCACGGTCAGCCGTGTAGACGGGCTCTACGTCTGTCCGAGCAGTCCGCTTGACACCTACCGCGACAATCCGATTATCACGGCGCAACCAGGGCCGTTGTTTGGCTGGGGCGCGCTTGAGACGGTCGACAACAGCTACGCGTTGTGTGTGCGACACCAACCCAACAACGACATCGGCGCCTACCTCTACAAACTCTGGCAGTTCTTCCGGCATCCGGCCATTCTCACCGCCCTAGTGGGGCTGTGTGCGGGCATCGCCGGCTTGTGGTACCTAGTGTGGCGCCGACGCACCGCAACCGGGCAGACCATCTGGGAGCAGGCCAGCGCCGACGCCAACCCGATTGTAGCCATTTATCGCAGTTTGGCGGTCGACCGGCGCATTCCGCGAGCCATCGCCCTCGCGCTCATCCCCTACACGCTTTTTTTCAGCTCGTTTTTTGCGAACCCAGTGGGCATCATCAGTGGCACCACGGGTTCATTGTTGTACTGGTTGGCACAACACGAAGTCAAACGCGGGGGCCAACCCGACCACTACTACGCGGTCATGCTGGCCATTTATGCGCCCTTCATCGTGATTGCCGCACTTGCGAGCCTCGTCTTGGTTGGGGTGCGCAGTGTGCGCATGATACAGCGCGGTGCCTTGCCGAGTCGTCAATTGGCGGTAGGCATGTTGCTCGCGTGGTGGTCACTGGGTGCGTTCTTTATTTTTTCATGGGCCGGTGAAAAAATGCCGTGGTTGACGATTCACCCGCTGACGCCGCTGACCTTTTTGGCGGCATGGGGGCTCGGACAACTCGTCGACGCCTGGCTTGAGAATCATCGTCGTCAACCCGAAGGGCGGACGGGTTTGCTTACCGTGGCTGGCATGGCCGGCATTGTGGCTTTTGTGGCGACCATTTTGATGATGATGGCCATCAATCCACAGGGGAGTTATGCACGACTCACGCCGTGGATTCCGCTGGCCTTCGTGGTCATTTGTACGGTTCTTGCGGTGGTACACATCCCCAGTCATGGCCGACTGTGGAGTCTCGGGTTGCTCGTGTGTGTGTTGAGCACGCCCCTAGCGCTCTACGAAATACGCAGTGCCTGGCGGCTGAGCTTCATCAACGGCGACATTCCCAAAGAGATGATGATCTACACGCAGACCTCACCGGACGCCGTGCGCGTGGTACGCGACTTGAGTGAAGCGTCGCTCCGCCGGTCAGGTGATTTGAGCATGCCCATGTGGCACGACAACGAGACCATCTGGGACTGGTATTTCCGTCGGTTCACCAACGGCATCGAGCAACCACCGGGTCCACCCGCCGTACCTGGAGACGACGTGATGGCGATTGTTGTCCTCGACGAGAATTTGCGCTATGTTGACGAAAGCACGCTCCCCGGATTCGTCATCCAGCGCTACCCGTTGCGCTGGTGGTTCCCGGAGGACCAGATGTATCGCCTGTCTGACAACTGGCTGGATCAGCCCGTTGACCCCAGTGACCCGCTCTTGGCGCGCGTATTGCGCCAGCCGTTCGACACCGATACCGCAGTGGCGACATGGCGCTACCTGCTCTATCGCGACCCTGGGTTCCCGTTGGGTTCTTCGGATTTTTACGTGGCCGTCCGCCCCGAAATTGCGCCATTCATGAGCCTTGGGCTCGGTGCTCGTTAATGACAGCTGTGGGAGAACGCATGTCTGACCAAACACCTACTACAACAACGACCGCCAACCGTGCGCCTGATGCACACGGTTCATCGACGCTTGCTCCTTGGTTGAGCTGGGAGGGTCTGGCGTTTGCGCTCATCGTGTGTGCCAGTGTACTGGTGCATCTTGCCCGTCTCGACGTGATGGCCATGCACCACGATGAATCCATTCACGCCTGGCTGAGTTGGCGTTTTTTCACGGGAACAGGTGGCTTTACGTGTGCCGGTGGTCGGGTGGCTGACACCTACTGTTACGACCCGGTGTATCACGGCCCATCGTTGTACGTATTCACCATCATTTCCTACTTTCTCTTTGGGGACGGTGACTGGCAGAGTCGATTGCCCCAGGCCTTGGCCGGCATCGGTTTGACGCTATCGGTGGCGTGGCTACGGCCATATTTCGGCGCACGGGGCACACTCGTGGCAATGGTCAGTGTCACGCTGACCGCCGTGTTGCTCTACTTCACCCGGTTCGCACGTCATGACGGTCTCATGGTGCTGTGGGTGTTGTGGATTGTCATCGGGTTCTTCCGGTATCTCGATGGTGGGCAGGCACGCTGGGTGTGGTTGATGGCGGCCGGGATTGGGCTCGCCATGAGCACCCATGAGCTGTACTACATCATTGGATTCTTGTTTGCGTGGTTCCTCGGACTACGCATCGTCAGCGAACACTGGCCAGTGCGCTATTCGCGCCTGACGCTCCTCGGCCTCGTGGGGATTTCACTGGTCATTGAAGCGCTCATTTTGAGTGGGGGGTGGAGCGGTCAGATTACCCCATCGCTCAATGCCGGCGGCATTGCCGTGGTGTTGTTTTTCGTGGCCATGAGTAGCCTGATGCTACAGCAACTGTGGGATCCCACCCCAGTCATCATTCCGTTTGCACGTGCCAAATGGCAGCACCACCGCCAAGAGCTCATCGTTGCAGCTGGGATTACGGCGGGCATCTTCGTGCTGTTGTACGGCAATTTTTTCGCGGACCCGCGTGGCATCGTTGACGGCATGTACCAAGGGTTGGCCTATTGGCTCGGCTCGCAACAATCGTTTGCTCGTGGCGACCAGCCGTGGTACTACTACTTGATGATTATGGGCATCAACGAGCCCCTCGCCCTCTTTGGTGGGGTAAGCATCGTGGTCGTCGCAGCGGTCGTGGCGGTACGCAACTGGCGGGCATACCAAGCAGACGCACCCGTCGTCGGGCTCGGTCTCTTCCCCGTCTTTTTGATCTACTGGTTTGTGGGCGCACTGGTCTTTTTTTCGTGGGCCGGTGAAAAAATGCCGTGGTTGACGGCGCATATCACGTTGCCCGGCAATCTGCTCGTGGTCTGGGGGGTGGTCCAAGTAGTGCGGGCCATTCGTACGCCCAACCAACATTTTTGGTGGATTATTCCTGGTGCCACGGTGCTGGCGTTGATGTCGTTGGCGGTAGCCATCGTGCCACTAAGTAGTGGCATCGGCTCGTTGCAGGGCATTTTCCCGCTCGTGGCGGCAGCCGGCTTTATCTACGTGGTACTTTATTACTCTGATGTTGTAGGGCGCGAGCATACCGCCCGCCTCGCCCTGCTGAGCATCGTCGTGGTTTTGGCGGCCTACGGGGTGCGTGCAAGTTGGTTGGCCAATTTTGATGCTCCTGACACCGCCCGTGACCCGATTGTATATACGCAGACCTCGCCAGATGTGCCCCGAATCGTGCGTGATATCACGGAACTGGCGGTCAACCAGACGCGCAACCAGCGCACCACCAGTGACACCGCCGGCGGATTGTCGATGCCCATCATGCTCGACATTGGTGGCAACGACGGCGGGTTGGCATGGCCGTTTCAATGGTACTTCCGCGACATGCTCCGCATGGAGAATCGTACCGGTGATTTTTTCGCCGATGTGACCGCGGATTCCTTCTTGGTGGATGCTCCTGATGGGAGCCAACAAATCATGGTGCCTGTCGTGATGATGTATACGCCCAACATGACCGAGAATACTCGGAGTGTGTTGGAGCAGAATTATGTCAAATTATACGATGGCCAGCTCAATTGGTGGTTCCCAGAGGGTGACAAATGCACGCCCACCAACTCCGGCTACAAGCGGTTTTATTACAGCACGTTGAACGCCTTGAAGGCCAGCAACGACTGTCCCAGCATTGACACCACGCAACTCCCCACGTTGCTGGCACCGGTCGTTTGGCCGTTTGATCCGAGCCACTGGCAAGAGACTTGGCGTTACCTGATGTACCGTGAACTGCCCGCGGATTTGAGCATCGGCGGGCGTGCCATGGAGGTGTGGGTGCGGAGCGACTTGGCTGGCGGGAGCACCAGTACAACGAGCACGGCAAATAATACGACCTACAAACTCGTTGCCACAACCAGCTTCGGGGATGGCGAATTTATGGCGCCACGTGGCATTGCCGTGGGCAAAGACGGCACGGTGGTGGTCACAGACAGCGACGCCCATCAAATCATCATTTTCAACAGTGACGGCGAAGTCCGCCAAACCATTGGCAAGCGAGGCAATGGTCAGGGTGAATTCAACGAACCCCGTGGCGTCGCCATTGACGCCAACGGCAATATTTTTGTGGCGGACACGTGGAATGCGCGCGTAGTGAAGTTGTCGCCCCAAGGTGAGTGGTTGGGGAGCTGGGGCAGTGGCACGCAAGACTTCGGCGATGGTCGAGTTGCGAGTGTGACTGACGGCACCGAAGCGGGCAACCAGGCCGACCCGCTGGGATTCTTTGGTCCGCGCGGAGTCGCCGTTGACGCACAAGGCAATGTGTACGTCACCGATACCGGCAACAAACGGGTCGTGGTGACCAACAACGACGGCACGTACCTCTACCAGTGGGGCGCAGCAGGAAGCGCACCCGGAGAATTCAACGAACCCATCGGTATTGCGGTTGACGGCGATGGCACGGTGGCCGTGGGTGACACTTGGAACGGGCGGGTGCAGTTCTTTGCCAGTGACGGCAACGCGCAAATCAACCCGTACCCCATCCAGAGTTGGCGAGTCAATGGGTGGCAGGCCCAGACCTACGATGACCCATACATCGCCATGAGCAACGGGCAAGTGCTGGCGTCCGTGCCCAAACGCAACGCGGTCGCAGTGGGGGGCATTACGGGCGAAGAAACACTACGGTGGGGTGGTGCGGGGAACGACACGGCTTCGTTCATCGAGCCAAGCGGTGTGGCCTTTGGACCAGATGGGCGCGCCTACGTCATCGATCGCGGGAATATGCGCATCATGGCCTTTACATTGCCGTAACTGTAGCGACGAAGCCGCCGACCACTCCTCATTACGCGGAGTGGTCGGTGTTTTTTTGGGAAAAAACGTACTGCAACAACTTGGTCATACCCGTAAAAATGTCTTGGCGCTCCGCACCCAGCGGGCGTTCGCTGACCACCTGCTCAACCCATTCGTAGATGTCTTCGAGCACACGCCGTTCTTGATAAAAACGTAAGCGCTGAGTGTCCACGGGCGTTTCACCGCAGACCCGTTGATAGGCGGCATACCACTGCGACCAATACGGCTCATCGCACACAAACATGAAATCGTGCTCGGGAGGGGCTAATTTGAGGCCCTCGATGTCGAGAAGCACGGTGTAATCGCCGTCGACGAGCATATTCATGCCGTGAATGTCGGTATGACAGAGCACCATCGGCACAGCCTGATGCTGGAGTTGGGCGGCGACGGTGCGAAAGCGCGCCTGCATCTGCTGCAAGTCACCACGATACGGCGCCACCACGCGTTGCAAATCCTGGTCAAGCTGATTCCATCCCGATCCGAGATACGTGGCAAATGGCACATCCCAGCGAGCGCTGAAATCTTCGCGTTCGACGTGTGCGGGCAACGGCACCTGCGCAGTACTCCGGTGGAGCCAAGCAATGGTCGTCGCGAGATGCTCGACCTGCGGAGCAGACAGAGCATGCTCGCACGGCATGACACCCTGCCAGTAATCAAAGGCCACACACACGAAGCGCCCCATGTCAACGGCAAACGCTCCAGTCTTGGTCGCAAACGGCGCCGTCATACGGCCACGCACGGGGGTATGCGTGGTCACCCACGCACTCACCGGCAAGGCGAATTCGTTGGCGCGGAGCATGCGTGCCGTGATGGCGCGCTCACGATCGTAACATTTGACGAATGCTTGGTGTGTACCTACTTCGAGCAGAAAGGCGTGAGCCACAAATCCGCTTTGGAGTGCGGTAATCTGCACGTCGGATGCATGCCAGCCCAATGCGTCTGGCATGTGTGTGACCGCATCATATGCGGTCTGTGGTTGGCTGTTCATGACAAAACTCGCTCCCTGGCGATCCGCTGATTGCAGGCGCCTCGTTTCGCTACGGCGCCAAACGCAAACGCGTAAAGCGTGGACGAAACCCGAGTGCCTGCCAAAATGCCGCCCCGGACTCGTTCCACACCAACACGTCGAGATCAACCACTCCGCCCCCCAGCACCTGGTGGAGGGCAGCAAAGGCGTGGCGACCTCGTCCTTGACGACGGTGCGTGGCCACCACCAAAAACTGACGGATATAGGGCGGGTCACTGCGCATGTGCACCAGCGCATACCCGATGACCGCATCTGCCTGTACGAACAACCAAGCACGGTATCCATCCGCCAGAAATCCGGCCATGCGCACGCTCAGCTGGTGTTCGTCCATCGGGTTATCGGAGTGTTCTGCGCTGATTAGTTGGCGATTGAGCTGACCCAACAACGCGCAATCGGCCAACGTTGCTTCACGGAGTACGACCGTCATGCCTGCCGCTCCAGCGTGACCACGCTTTCGACATGAGCAGTCTGTGGGAAGCAGTCCACACAGGCAATCCGCGTCATCGTGTACCCGGCTCCTTGGAGTGATTGGAGATCGCGCGCCAAAGTGCCCGGATGGCACGACACATAGACGATCCGTTGGGGAGCGAGGCGAGCAATCCCCACAATCACGTCGGGGTGCAGACCGCGACGTGGTGGATCAAGCACGATGGCGTCGATTTCGTAGAGATGCGTCAGGCCTTTTTCTACCGGCTCAGCAATCCACTCCACGTTTTCGAACCCGTTGCTCCACGCGTTGTGCTGACCGTTGGCGATTGCTGGAGCGTATTCTTCGATGCCGATGACCCGCAGGCTACGCTGTGCCAGTGGCAACGTAAACGTGCCGGCACCACAATAGGCGTCGACCACCCGTTGCCCGGATGTATCGCCGATGGCGGCGTGTACTTCGTGCCACAACGCGGTTGCTGCCGCCTGAGAGACCTGGAAGAAGGTGGTGGCCCCAAGATCGAGACGAATCCCAGCATGAAGCTCGGAGACCGTCTCTGCGCCTTCGTGGCCTCCCCACGGCATACGGACCCCCACAACCGTAGGCTGAAGCCGTTGCCATTCTGCCCACACTGCAATGGCGACTCGATTGGGCAAATCGTCGAAAGCGGCGACCACAGTGCCGTTCGCCTCACTGAGACGCAACCAAGCGGTCCACACCGTGCGGGGCGGCGGTGGGTGTGCTGCCACTGCTTGGCGCAGGGTATGAATGGCCGCTTGCAGGGCAGGATGCAACAACGGATCATCGTCGACCACGGTCACGTGCGCACTGCCGTCGGCCTTGTAGCCGAGATAGGCACCGTAGCCGTGGAGACGGGCACTGTTGCGGTAGTGCCACGGCGCTGACGCCGCCACATGCACTACTGCGGGCAATGAGGTCAACTTGCCGATGCGTTGCAACTGCTCTACTAGAATTTGGCGTTTGAATTCCATTTGAGCCGGGTGGGCGATATGTTGCCACTCCATGTGCGGCGCATTTGCAAGCCGCGGCGCCACTCGCTCTGGGGCGGCTGTCAGCACCTCAACGACATCGGCCCGCGCAAACGAACGAGTGACTTGGCGCAAACGGGCGCGCACATGCTCCCCCGGCAACGCACCTTGCACAAAAACGGCCAGACCATCGAGGCGGGCAACAGCGTCACCTCCCTGCGCCATGGCATGTGGATGAAGCTCTACTTCGGTGTTTGTTTGCATTCGTTCCTCGATTGATATAACCGTCGCCAGACCATGCCCAGCAACAGGGCAGTTTCGCCATAACAAGTCAATACGTGCGCAATGGGCACGGCCACGACGCCCCAGCTCAGCCCCCAACCATGGAGCACCGTCCATTTCGCCGTCAACTGGGTAACATTCGTTGCAAGGGGCGTGTGCGTGTCATGCATGGCATTGAGCATGCGTGACGAAAGCTCGGTGAGCACAAAAGCCGGCAACCCCAAGATATACCATTGTAACACTGCAAAGGTACGGTCGCCTGCGGCTTGGTCGAATGCGCCCCGTTCGAGAACAAGGGCGATACCGGCACGCCCGGCCCACCAGAGCACCACGATGACTGGCAACGTGAGCAACACGGCAACAAGTGCAACACGTACGAACGTGCGCCGGGCGACGACGAGGTCGCGATCGGCGATGGCTTGTGCGAACTGCGGGAAGGCGGCTTGACCGAGGGCAGAGCCGATCAAACGGGCCGGCATGTCGGCCAACAGCCACGCACTATAGATGGCAGCCACCGTGGTCACCCCAATTTGGGTGGCAAACGAGGTATCAACGATGCTACCAGCGTAGTTGACCGTGACCGATACCGCGGTCGGTGCGGCTAACCAGAGCGCCCGCTTGAGCATGGGGTGGTGCAGATCCCACTGCCAGCGCATCGTGCCCTGGAGCCAGTGAAGCCCCAGCCACACAATGCTCGCCTTGAGCACCGCTGCCAACAACAGGCCAACGGTGGGTCCGTAGATGCCAATCCAGGGCCAGTACCAGGCTGCCACAATCCCCAAAAGAATGGTGATGTTGTGCGACACGTAGGCCAGCGCAATCAGCGCAAAGCGGCGTTCGACCGTCAACAAGGCGCCGATGATGCTTGCCAGTGCCAATAACAAGGGTTGAAAGAGCAAGATACGGGTCAGAGTGGTGGTACGCGCCTGCAACACGGGATCAGCGAGGGGCATCAACACTGTCCGTACAAACCAATCAGCGGCGAACATTCCCACCACGGTGGCCAGGGCCACCCCGACCATGGTCACACTGGTCACCACGTTGAGGAGGCGCTGTTGCGCGGCACGCTGCGGTAATTCCACCAACAGCGGCACGAGAGCGGCCACCAACGCTCCACCGGCCACGAGGTTGATGAGCGTTTCGGGGAGACGGGCAGCCGCGTAGTAAGCCGCCACTTCGACACCGTCACCAAACGTGGCTCCCAGCAAAATTTGGCGCACCATGCCCAATCCAGCCGACAACGCGAAAGCGGCGGCCATGATGACCGCCGCAGACCGGATGGGATAGGCACGCAGGAGCCAGCGTGGCACCACAACAGAGCCGTGCATGCGCAATCTACCCACGAATGATGGCGAGGACTTCGTCGCGCCGTGCGGCCATGGTGGCACCATCCATGGCCTCTAGATTGAGGCGAATGAGCGGCTCCGTGTTGGAAGTGCGCACGTTGAAGTGCCAATCAGCGTAAATGACCGACAACCCGTCGCGAGTCTCAATGGTGGCATCGTGATACCGCGACCTGAGTTCGGCGAGCACTGCCGCCGAATCAGCCACTCGTGAGTTGATTTCCCCAGAAATGAAGTACTTGGACTCGATGGGAGCCAACAAGGCCGACAAGGTGGTGCGCTCACGGGCCAGCATTTCTACGGTCAACAACGAGGGGAGCAGCCCGGAATCAGCAAAAAAGAAATCCTTGAAGTAGTAGTGCCCAGTCACCTCGCCGCCAAAGAGCACGTCTTCGTCGGCCATGCGACGCTTGATGAAGGCATGCCCAACGCGCTCTTCGAGGGGCACTCCCCCCGCAGCCGACACGAGTTGGGGCACCGCCCACGAGGCACGCACGTCGTAGACGATCTTGGCACCGGGTGAACGTTTGAGCAGATAACGCGCCAAAATGGCCGTAAAGAAATCACCGGCCACAAAGCGGCCTTGGTCGTCAATGGCAAAGAAGCGGTCACCATCGCCATCAAAGGCAAAGCCAGCCAGCGCTTTTTCGCTGATGACGCGTTGCTCGAGCTCAGCACGGTTTTCGGGCTGAAGTGGGTCGAGCCCGTGATTGGGCAATGACCCATCGGGATTCAAGTAGAGCCCGACCAAATTGACGGGCAAGCGCTGGTAGACGCGCTCGAGAATGGGACCCACCGTGCCATTACCGGTGTCGGCCACAAACGTCATCGGCCCTGCTTGTGCAATCACGTCGAGGTCGATGAGGCCGAGCATGTGCGAAATGAACCCCTCCGAGAGATCGATGCTCCGTCGTGAACCCGTACGACCTGGCGTGGCGTAGGCGTCGGTCTGCACGATGTGACGCAGGTCGGCGATGCCTTCGTTGCCGCTGAGCAGATAGGGCATTTTGCGCACCATCTTGAAGCCGTTGTATTCTTTGGGATTGTGTGATGCGGTCACCATCATGCCTGGCAGGCCCAGTTGTGCACACGCATAATAAAATTGGTCGGTGCTGACCAGGCCTATTTCGATGACGTCGGCGCCCTGATCGATGAGCCCTTTGGTCACTGCTGCGAACAAACTCGGGCCGGAGAGACGCATGTCATGACCAACAATGACTTGACTGGCGTTGAGGTAGGTGGCAAAGGCCCGCCCAATCGCATAGGCACCGTCTTCGTTGAGCTCGGTCGGATAAATGCCACGGATGTCGTAGGCCTTAAAAATGCCAGGATTGATTTGCACGGGAATACTCCCCACTACTGCATAGAACCTGTACCTATTATATACCCTCGCGCAATTTCACGTCATTTGACAACCCCACCAAAATACCGTATAGTGCAGGCAGATTTTTCACAGCAGGTATTCCAATCCATGATGTGTGTGATTGTCGTTAAGCAGCAAGATAAGCGCGCAAAGCAGCCGGCCAAACGGTCTGGTTGAGCTTGCTTGTTTGTTGATACACAAGCCCGCTTCGCCAGACAGGTGAAGCGGGCTTTTTGTTGCATCGTGACACACACCACATCAACCAGAAAGGCGCTCGAGATGGACGCATTGCTCTGCGGTCTCACGTTCGGGTTTTTAATTGCCATGCCAGTCGGCCCCATCGGGTTATTGTGCATTCGTCGCTCGTTGGCCTACGGCTGGCGCGCCGGATTTGTCTCCGGGTTGGGGGCGGCCAGTGCCGACACCATCTACGGTCTGCTCGCGGCCGCCGGGTTGACCTTTCTGAGCACATTACAGCGTCCTGCCGCCCTCGTGGGCGGTTTTTTGTTGCTCTACATGGCGTGGCAAACGGCCACCAGCGTGCCCACACAGGCTGCCACGGTCAAATCGAGCAACCTGTACTTTTCCACGTTGGCGCTGACCATCACCAATCCGGCCACCATCATCGTCTTTTTGGGGCTCTTCGCGGGAGCGAGCGGCATCAACCAGACCCACGGGAGTGCGTTGTGGTTGCTCGTCGCCGGCGTGGGACTCGGGTCAGCGGCGTGGTGGCTGGTCTTGGCCACCATTACGGGCTGGGCGCGGCGGGGCATCAACGAGTCGGCCATGCTCTGGATCAACCGGCTGTCGGGAGTCATCATCGGCGCATTCGGCGTCGTTGCCATAGGGAGTTTCTTCGCATGAGTTCATCGTCATCTGCCTCCGAGCATCTCGAAACACTGGCCGTCCACGCAGGGCATCAAATCGACGCCCACAGTGGTGCAGTGACCCCCTCCATCGTGCTTTCGACGACCTTTGAGCGCCACGTGGATGGGAGCTTCCCCAGCGGCTTCGTGTACACACGGAGCCAGAACCCCAATCGGAGTGCGCTCGAGACGGCCCTCGCCGCGCTCGAGGGTGGCGCTCGGGCATTCGCTTTCGCATCTGGGCAGGCCGCCACCAACGCAGTCTTCCAGATGCTCAAAAGTGGCGATCACGTGGTCATTGCCAACGAGTCGTACTTCGGCACCCCCAAGCTCGTACGCGAGGTCTACATGCACCTCGGCATTGAAGCGTCGTTTGTGGACATGACCAATCTGGCCGCCGTACAGGCTGCGCTCACGCCACAAACCAAAATCGTCTGGGTGGAGACCCCCTCCAATCCGTTGCTCACGATTAGCGACATTGCTGCCATCAGCACGTTGGCGCATGCCGTCGGAGCACTCGTGGTCGTTGATAACACGTGGGCCTCGCCCATCATGCAACGCCCGCTCAGTCAGGGTGCCGACATCGTGATGCACTCGACCACCAAGTACATCAGCGGGCACACCGATGCGCTCGGTGGGGCGTTGGTGATGGCGCAAGACGACGAAACCAGTGCCCGCATCAACATGATTCAAACCCTGGCCGGCGCCGTGCCATCCCCGTTTGACTGCTGGCTCATCATGCGGGGCATCCGCACCTTGCCGTTGCGGGTGCGCCAACAGAGTCACAATGCGCAGCGCATTGCGGAATTTTTGGCCGACCACCCGGCGGTTGAGACGGTCTTTTATCCGGGACTCGAGAGCCACGTCGGCCATGCCATTGCTACTCGGCAAATGGTCGGAGGCTTTGGCGGCATGTTGTCGTTTGCAGTGCACGGGGGCGCACCCGCCGCCATGGCCATCAGCAATCGGCTCCTGTACTTCACGCGTGCGACTAGCCTTGGCGGTGTCGAGAGTTTGATCGAGCACCGTGCGTCCATCGAAGGGCCAGGCAGTCTGACCCCGCAGAATTTGTTACGCGTATCGGTCGGCATTGAGCATGTCGACGACTTGATTGGCGATCTCCGCCAGGCGCTCAACGCCTGACGAGTTCGATAGAGCGTGCGTGTGTGCGCGGAGCGCCCGTTGATCGGCGCTTGTAATGCAGAAAGGGACCATCCCATGGCTACTCATGCAGTGTGTCCGGAGTGTGACGCCGACATCGTCTTTGCGGCTGGCACAGTGGCTGGCGAAATCATCGTGTGTCCAGACTGTGCGGCCGAGCTCGAAGTTATTTCGATTACGCCGGCAGTCGTCGAGCTGGCCCCCGAAGTTGGCGAGGACTGGGGCGAATAATCGCCCCCACGGAACAAAGAAGGAGATTCCCATGCGCATCGGTGTGCTGTGTTCGCGGATTCGTGTCGAAGAAAAGCTGCTCTTCGCCGAACTCGAAGCCCGTGGAATCGAATATGTGCGCCTCAACGATGATGAGCTCATTTTTGACCTCAACCAAGGATCGTACCCGTACGACGTCGTACTCGAGCGTTCCATTCATCATTCGCGTGCGCTCTACGCGCTCCATGCCCTCAACGATGCGGGTGTCCCCACCGTCAATACGGCCCACGTAGCCCGTATTTGCGGTGACAAATTCTTGACCACACAAGCCCTGATTCGCCACGGCGTCCCCACGCCCAAGACCCGCATGGCTTTTACGGCCGAATCGGCACTCCAGGCCATCGAAGAGCTGGGGTATCCAGCAGTGCTCAAGCCGGCCATCGGCTCGTGGGGACGCTTGATTTCCAAAGTCAACGATCGCGAGGCTGCTGAGTCCATTCTGGAGCACAAAGAAATCCTCGGCTCGTACCACCACTCGATTTTTTACATCCAAGAATACGTCAACAAACCCAACATGCGTGACATCCGCGCCTTTGTGGTCGACGATGAGTGCATTGGTGCCATTTATCGCACCAGTGCGCACTGGATTACCAACACGGCCCGCGGTGGCCAAGCCAGTGTCTGTCCGCTGACCAACGAGCTCAGTGCCATTTGCGTGGCTGCTGCGCAAGCGGTGGGCGGCGGTGTGGTCGCCATCGACCTGCTCGAGGACAACGACGGGCAATTGCTGGTCAACGAAGTCAACTACACCATGGAGTTCCGCAACAGCATTACACCGACGGGGGTCAACATTCCCGGTCGCATCATCGACTACACCGTTGCCGTGGCTCAGGGCCAGCGAAAGGGGCTGTGATGAAACGACCATGGCAGGTACTCGGCCGCCGCACCATTCACCAGAGCGAATGGGTGAGCCTGCATCAAGACGATGTACGGCTCCCCGACGGCAGCATCATCCATGGTCATCACGTGGTGGACTACCCCCGACCAGCGGTCGGGGTCGTGCCACTGCGGAGCGATGGCGCCGTGCTCCTCGTGGAGCACTACCGCTTCATTGTTGATCGTACCCACTGGGAGATCCCTGCGGGGCGGGTTGATGCGGACGAAGACCACACCCAAGCAGCGGCCCGTGAGCTCTTCGAAGAGAGTGGTGCGACCGCACAACGTCTGACCTACCTTGGCATGTATCACCCGGCCAACGGCAGTAGCAACCAGACCTTTTTCGTACATGTGGCGACCGGTGTCGAGCAGGTGGCTGCGATTAGCGACACCAACGAAATCATGTCGGCCCGCTGGTTTACCCAGGCCGAAATCTGGCAACTCATCGCACACAACGAAATCCGCGACGGACTCACCCTGACCGCTTGGTTGTGGTGTGATGCCTACCTACGTGGCGTCATCACGCCAAGGAGCACGCCATGATACGGGTATCGATTGTGGGCGGCAGTGGCTACGTGGGAGGCGAACTGTTGCGGCTGTTGTTGCGTCACCCACACGTCGAGATCGCCCAAGTAACCTCGGAACGGTTGGCCGGCAAACCGGTGACCAGCACGCACCCGCATCTGCGCGGGCATACCGATCTCGTGTATACCAGCCAGAGCCAACGAAGCACCTGCGACCTGTTGATATTGGCGTTGCCACACGGATCAGCGGCAACCCGGATTGCAGACTACGCCGAGCTAGCCCCGCGCATCATCGACTGCTCGGCAGATTTTCGCTTGCGGGATGCAGACGCCTATCAACGCTGGTACGGCGAACCTCACGCCAACCCTGCATGGCTGGCACGGTTCGTATACGGGCTCCCAGAGCTCAACCGTGAGGCAATTCGCAACGCCACTCACGTGAGTGGTGTGGGATGCAACGCCACAGCGACCACCCTGGCACTGCTCCCGTTGGTGCGGGCGGGCATCCTTGCGCCGCAGGACGTGGTCATCAGCGACGTCAAAGTGGGCTCGTCCGAAGGAGGCGCACAGAGCAACGACGGGTCGCACCACCCAGAGCGGAGCGGCGTGGTGCGTGCGTTTGCACCGACCGGTCATCGGCATACCGCCGAAGTCATCCAGTCTACCGGACTCAACAACGTGCATCTGTCGATTACCAGCGTGGAGTTGATCCGTGGTGCCGTGGCCACCGTCCACTGTTTGCCACAACAGATTGTTGACGAAAAAACGCTCTGGCGCGCCTATCGCAGTTGCTACCGCGACGAGCCGTTTGTACGCATTGTGCGTGAACGCAGTGGCATTCATCGCCTACCCGAGCCCAAATTGCTGAGCGGCACCAACTACGCGGACGTGGGCTTCGACCTCGACCCACAGAGCGGGCGCATTGTGAGCATCTGCGCTATCGATAATTTGCTGAAAGGCGCGGCAGGCAGTGCGTTGCAATGCCTCAACTTGATGTGCGGATTCCCCGAACACACGGCACTTGACCACATTGGCATCCACCCGTCGTAATTCCTACGCACGGATTTGCGCACTGCATGCGGCTACGGACCGCTACCTAGACAAGGAAGATCGTTTTTATGTCACGTACTTGGGCCATTGCTGGCATGATTCTGGCCTGTATTTTATGGGGGAGCTCGCACGCCATCGCCAAGGCGGCACTCGACACCGTACCACCGTTTTTGTTGGGAGCACTGCGCATCAGCATGACCATCCCCGTGCTGTCGCTCGTCTTTTGGGGCACCAAACGCCAAGCTGTCCTCAGCGGTGATCGGTGGCCCATGGCCCGATTGAGCATGATCGGGGTTGTGGCCAGTTTCGTCTTTGGCTATAGTGGCATCAATCTGACTCTCTCGTCGGACGCCGCATTACTTATCATCGGCGAAGTTATCTTCACCGCGGTGCTAGCCGCGTTTTTGCTCCACGAGCGCATCGAGCGCAATCGCCTCATCGGCGTCATCGTGGGCACCGTTGGGGCGGTCGTCCTCATCGGCGGATCGGCCGGTGCCAACAGCGAGGCTGCCCCCAATCGGCTCCTCGGCAACCTGTTGTTTTTGGCGTGTCTGGCGTGTGAGTCGTACTACACGGTACGCGGCGGTGTCTTTCTCAAGCGCAACGACGCCATCAGCATGATGCTCGTCGTCAACGCCATCAGCATGATTGTATGGATTCCCATCATCATCTGGTATGCGGTCAGCGGGCAATTCCCCGTCTTTGATGGCATCACCCTCATCAGCACCATCTATCTCGCCCTTGTCCCCTCGGTGTTGTGCTACTTCTTGTGGTTCAACGCCATCCAACATGTGGGCGCCACCGTCGCAGCCGTCGCCCTCCTCTTCCAGCCGGTCGTTGGTGCGCTCTTGGGGATTACCCTGATGGGCGACCCCATCACGTGGCCGTTCATCATCGGTGGCACCCTCATCATCGGCGCATTGGTGCTGACCAGTCTGCCACAAGCAACCACGAGCACGGCGGAGGCCCGCATATGAGCACAGCGTGGGCACTCATCTTGCTGGCCATCGCCAACATCATCTGGGGGTCGTCGCATGCTGTGGGCAAAATCGCCACAGATTCCTTCGAGCCCTTGCTCCTCGCCGGGCTACGGGTGGTGTTTGCCACCGCTTGTTTTTGGGGGTTACGCCTGAGCGGGATTGCCCCACACGAGCCCATGCCTAGCGGGCAACGCCTGCGCCTTGCCCTCCTCGGCTTGATTGCGGTGGCGGCCGCCCAAATGCTCGACTACAGCGGGCTGAATTTGACCACCGCCACCGACTCATCGTTGATGATTATCGGCGAGGTCATTTTTACCGCGGTATTGGCAGTTTTCATTGCCAAAGAGCACCTCGGTTGGCAACGGGGCATTGGCATGATGATCGGCATCGTCGGCGTGGTAGTACTGACCATCGGCGGTGCCCCTGCCACCGAATACGCACCCAACCGAGCGCTCGGCAACACGCTTGTGCTGGCTGCGTTGCTCTGCGAGGCCATTTTCACCGTACTCGGGGCAAGTCTGGCACAACGCTTGCATCCCATGACCATCATGCGCTGGACGTACACGGGTAGTTTGGTCATCTGGGTGCCGTACATCGTCTTCGTGCTGGCCACGGGTGCGTTCCCCAGTGTCGGCTGGGATGCGTGGATCGCCGTGGCCTATGTGGCCGTGTTCACCTCGGTCATCAGCTATCTGCTGTGGTTTTGGGTGCTCCGCACGGCCGGATCAAGCCTCGGTGCAATGTCGCTGTTCATCCAACCAATTGTAGGGTCGCTGATTGGGCTCTTCATCCTCAAAGAAGGCAGTAGCCCAGGATTAATCGTCGGCGGCACGCTCATTTTTGTGGCACTCGCGCTGGCCACCTTCCAAAAGGAAGCAACCACGCCCGCACAAAGGAGTCATCCATCATGATTGTTGTCAAAGTCGGCGGCGGACTTGATGTCGATTATGGCGCACTCTGCGACGACATCGCCCAACTCCACCACGCCGGTCAGCCCGTCGTCCTCGTCCACGGCGGCTCCGAGGAGACCAACCGGGTGGCCACAGCTCTCGGCACGCCACCTCGGTTCGTGACCACGGCGTCTGGTCATGTGAGTCGCTATACCGACCAAGCCGCCATGGACGTGTTCATGATGATGTATGCTGGCAAAATCAACAAACGCATTGTGGAATTGTTGCAACAACGCGACATCAACGCCTTCGGGTGTAGCGGCCTAGATGGGCGCATTCTCACCGCACAACGCAAAGCACAACTGCGCATCGTGGAAAACGGCAAGCAGCTCATCTTGCGCGACGACCGCACCGGCACCATTGAAGCGGTCAACCAGCAGGTGCTCCGCACGTTGATGCACGCCGGTCTCACACCCGTGATTGCACCGATTGCGTGTAGTCATACTGGTGAAGCACTCAACGTGGACGGCGACCGTACCGCAGCCCAGATTGCCCAAGCGCTGACCGCCGACACCCTGGTCTTGTTGTCGAGTGTGCCTGGTCTGTTGCGCAACTTCCCCGATACCAGCACGCTCATCCCACAAATTGCGCGCCAAGACATCGACCGCTACATGGAAGTAGCCCAAGGACGCATGAAAAAGAAAGTCATGGGGGCGGCCGAAGCGCTCGCAGGCGGAGTCAACCGGGTCATCATGGCCGACGCCCGCATTGCACAGCCCATCCAGATGGCGCTGGCCGGGCACGGCACCGTCATCACCTAAGTGGCTAGCGGTCGCAACAACTCGCTGAGGGCCGCTTGCGCAATGGTACGTGCTTGGGCGAAGCCGCCAACGAAGCGGGCCTGGTCGACAACGACCCGTACCAGCACAAAATCAGCGAAGCCGAAGCGCATTTCGGCGGCTGGGAAGCGTCGTACATAGGCGGCACGGCGTTCGGCATAGGTGGCATCGGCCTCAGCGATTACCTGTGCACTACCCGTGATACTCAGTCGCGCCAACGTCTGCACATCGGCTACATCGGGGGAATCGGGAGCCGTGAGCAACACGGCCACCCGCGGGTCTGCAAGGAGTTGACGGGTGTGTGCGGCCAATGTGCTGAGATGGAGCAACAGAGCGGCACCGCCCGGCTCAATGGCAAAGGCGACCATGCCCACATTGGGGGAACCATCGGCCGCAACGGTGGCCAACGCCACACTGCGTTGTTGGCACAACGTGGCCACCACGGTCGCTACATCGGATTGTGTCATCACAGCGCTCGTTTCTATCGGGGTACCGCGCATCAGCGATCAACGGAGGGCATCATGAGTATACCATCACCATTTGTGACGAATGCCGATATCATTGCTCACGAAGATGTGCGCACGAGTGGCGCCTACACCAAACGTGGTCTCGCCATTGTGCGTGGTCAAGGCGCCACGCTGTGGGATGCGGACGGCCGATCATACATCGATTGTGTGGGAGGGCAGGGGTCGGCCAATTTGGGTCATGGGCATCCAGCCGTCGTCGCAGCCATCCAAGCACAGGCCGCCACATTGATCCACTGCCCCGAAATTTTCCACAACGATCAACGCGCCGCATACCTCGATGAGCTGGGCGCAGCCCTGCCCAGCGGTCTCGAGCGTGTCTTTTTGTGCAACTCGGGCACCGAAGCCGTCGAAGCGGCCCTCAAATTTGCGCGGCTCGCCACCGGTCGGAGTGCCGTGGTAGCGGCCATGCGTGGTTTCCACGGGCGCACCATGGGCGCGTTAGCAGCCACCTACGAGCCCAAATACCGCGAACCGTTTGAGCCACTGGTGCCAGGGGTCAGCCACGTACCGTTCAACAACATTGCCAAATTGACCGCTGCCGTGAACACAGACACCGCCGCTGTCATCCTCGAGCCCGTCCAGGGCGAGGGCGGCGTACGCCCTGCCGACCCCGAGTTTTTGCGGGCGGCGGCCGAACTCTGTCACACCCACGGCGCACTACTGCTCGTCGACGAAGTACAAACCGGCTTTGGCCGCACCGGCAGTCTCTTTGCCATTACCCAGACCGACATTACTCCTGATGTGCTCATCATGGCCAAATCAATGGCCGGAGGCATCCCCATGGGCGCCATTGCCATCCACACCCGTTGGGGGGGGTTCACCGCATCCAGCCACGGCTCAACGTTTGGCGGTAATCCGCTGGCGTGTGCGGCCGCTCGTGCCACCCTCAAAGCACTCCGTGATGACGATGTACCAGCCCAAGCGATGCGCAAAGGCACACGCTTGATGCAGGAGCTGGCAGCGCGCAATTTGAGCCATGTGCGCGAAATCCGCGGCCGTGGGCTCCTCGTTGGTCTCGAGCTCAAAGAACGCGTCCAACCGACACTTGTAGCCCTCATGGAGCGTGGCCTGCTGGCACTCCCCGCTGGGCCCAACGTGCTCCGCTTGTTGCCACCACTCATCATCAGCGACGCGGAAATCGACCAAGTGATTGATATCGTCGCGCAGGTGCTCGCATGAACGAGCACGCCGATGTTGCACTCCTCACCCAGGCCGTGCAGATTGCGAGCCCCTCCACCCACGAGGCCGCAGTGGCTCAGTTTTTGGCGCAGGCCATGCAGGCCCGGGGCATCCCCAGTACCATTGATCGCGTCGGCAATGTGGTCGGTCAGATTGGCAGCCACGGTCCCGAGATTGTCTTGCTCGGTCACATTGACACGGCGCCGGGCCACGTCCCCGTGCACGTCCAAGACGGCAAACTCTACGGGCGGGGCAGTGTGGACGCCAAAGGGCCGTTTGTGACCTTTGTGTGTGCGGCGGCCCGCCTTGCCCAACACGACACACTCCCCTTTCGCCTGACACTGATTGGCGCCGTCGAAGAAGAATACGCCACTTCACGCGGAGCACACTTTGCGGCGCAGCGCTACCACCCCCAAGCCTGTATCATCGGCGAGCCCAGTGGCTGGGAACGCGTCACGCTTGGCTACAAAGGGCGCGTGCTCCTCACCATTGCCACGCGTCAAGCGAGCGCCCATAGTGCTGGTCCCGAACCATCCGCTCCCGAGCGTTGTATGGCGGTCTGGCAACGCATTCAGCACTACTGTGCGGATTTCAACCGCACGCGCCCCCGCCTTTTTGACCAGATCATGCCCTCATTACGGCAAATTTCCTCGCACAGTGATGGCATCTGCGATACCGCACACGCCACCGTCGGTCTGCGCCTCCCTGCCGATCTCGCCCCAGACGCACTCATGCACCAGCTCAGCACGGTGGCGGATGCTCAGACCACACTCCTCTTTCGTGATCCCTGTGCCACCTGGCAATCACCACGCAACGACCCCTGTGCAACGGCGTTGATCAGCAGTATTCGTCAACACGGCGGACAACCCGGCTACCTGCTCAAAACAGGCACCGCCGACATGAACGTGGTCGCACCGCGGTGGCGTTGTCCCATCGTTGCCTATGGGCCGGGTGATTCGAGCCTCGATCATACCCCCGATGAGCACATCGACCTCGGCGAATTCGCGCGCGCCGTTGCTGTGCTCAGCCAAGCCCTGCCCGTGCTAGCGACACGCCTCACCTAATCGAGCACACAGCCCCCACTGCCGGCATGGCAGTGGGGGCTGGCGTTGCTGGGCATCTGGCTACCATGCGTAGACGATAACTCCCAGCATGATGAGGACGAAATACTTCCATTGCGAACGCGCCACCGCTTCGTCGAAAAACATCCACCCGAAGACTGGCGCAATGATGTATGACAACGAAGAGCCGATATAGACCATACCAACCCCCAAATCACGGGCTGCCAACATGGTACACGGCACCGCCAAACAAAACAGTGTGAGACCGATAATTAACCACTTGCGCGCTTTTTGCGTGCTGTAGCGCTTATAAAACAACTGCCCGAGCACCGCAAACAACACGCTCCCCAAGAGAAAGATCCATGCCATGGGTGTTGTCTCCCCCTTGCTCTATGCTTCACGCACCAACGACACCACGCCAAGTACCACCAATGCCACCCCAACGAGGTGTTGTCCGGTCACCGGCTCGCCGTAATAATACGACAACGCCACGATGCTCGGAAACAACAACGCCGATGAGGCATAGGCAATCCCGAGCGGGTATCGCTTGTGGATGATGCCCCAGACCACGAAACGCCCCACATTCAGCGCAAGCACCGCCACGTAGACCGCACCAATGACGAGCACTTCGTGGAGCGCATAACTCGTCGAAAACTTCACTAGTCCCGCAATGACGAGTTGAATGACAATGTTGATGGCGGTCAATCCGACAAGGACCGCCTTGCCGCGTGGCGTTGAAACCAACGAAACCTCGGGTGATGATGATGATTGCATGGCTTAGTTGCGTCGCTCCATAATCGTATAGCCGGGCAAGAGCGTAAAATTGGGCACCGGCCGGTACTGCTTGCGCAGGTACTCATACATCATACTATGGGTATTGCGAAAGCGGCGCTCCTCCGCTCCATCAAGCCCCTCTTTTTTCAACAACACCGCAGCCGGCTTGGCCGCTTCGAGGCGATCAATTTCTTGTTGCTGGAAGCGCTCATCCCGTGGCCAAATGGCATAAATCTCCCATACTGGCGAACGCGTGTTGAGGACAGAATACGCTCCCGGCCAAAATGGCGTAATGTATACTTGCCCATCCTCCTGCAAAAAACGATCGCCGAATTGCTGGATGAGATCGATTTCATCTGCAATCGGACCCGGTATGTGGATTTCATCGGCGTTGATGCGCACGACCCGACACTCCACGGCATACCGACATTCCCACCACGGTTGGGCAGGGAGCATCACAAGCACACTGACCACCACCACCCCACTCAACGCCAACCAGCGGCGCCAACGTTGCCACTCTACGGCCAGCGCAATCCAAGCCAACACCACGAGCACCATGCCCTGGGTCAGATGCGCAAGATCGGCGCGTGACAACACGTAGGTGATGTAGGGCGGGATCATGCCCACACTCGCCAACACAATCGGGTTGGGGGCAACGCGTTGCCAACTCCGCCACCACAACCACCCCAGCCAGAGCGGACCAGCAAGTACGAAGGCCGTGAACAACAATCCGATCAACCACCCGTAGGCATTCCCCGACCACGCCACACTCCAAACCCACGGGTACGGCAGGGGAATATTGGCCGTTTCACGTTGCAAGAAGCCGACCACCATGTGCTCCCAGTACTGCGCACCGAACTCCGGTTGTGCCAAAGCGAAACCGAGCAACGGCAACACGCCGATACCAAGCCCCATCACCCCGTCTCCCAGCCACGCTAGTACCTGACGCCAGTGGCGCCGCCGCAATAGCCACGACACCGCCACCACCAGCATGCCAAATACAAAAAAAGCGATATGCTTGCGCATATCACCCACTAAAATTGTGGCCAAACCGTAGAGAATACCCATACCCAACACGAACCCGGTCCAGTGGGCGTACCGTTGCATGACCGTCAAGGCAGCCACCGCCACGACCACAATCATCACGTCAGGCATGCGGTAAGCGGGCCATGCCCACAACGAGATGACCAGTGACACAATCGGAATGGCCCAGAGCGACAACGCGGTGCGGCGGAAGAGCAACAACGCACTCATCAACACCACGATCTGCATGGTGGCCAACCCGAAACGAAACGCGACTAACCCGGTATCCCCCCAGATTGTCATCCCCAACGCCAACCAGAGATAACGCCCGACATCGTACGCAAAAAAATCACGAATCGGTAAATCGCCCTGCACAATCCGTTGCACGCCGTACCAGAGAAACCCCTCGTCCCACAACGAAAAACCGGTCTGCCCTTGAAGTACAAACATCCACCACGTCACCAAGTAACTTACCCCAATACTGACACCCCACCATATCCGTCGCTGTAATCGTTGCTCTATCAATACACTGCCTTCCATGTCACCGCACATCTGCATGCGCAATGACACACAAAAGCCTGCGGTTGTCAGCAGGCGTGAAAAATCCACCCTTAGTAGTTAAAGCATAACAAATATTTCACACAATCACAATAACCGCACGCTACGGCACACATTTCACTTGATACACCACAACGGTCGCTCCCCGCCAACTCGGATTAGCCGTCATATCCGCACCATGATGATCACGGCAGTACTGTGATAACCACGGGAGCATGTAGGGCTGAGCAATCAACTGGAGTCCTGCTTCTGAGCGCAACACGGTGTCAATATCAAAGCCCTGTTGCACTGCCGCATACGCCACCGATGTTGGTTGAATAGCCGCCAGCGACAATGCATAAATAGGCACATGCACCACATCATCGCGCAACTGACGCACCGGATACGCCATCTCGTACTCGAGCGCGCCGCCCCAGACCACCACCGGGCGCATCGGGATTTCATGCAGGTCATACCACAAGGCGGCCCCGTGCGCCGCATAGGTTCGCGAACGCTTGCTCAGTTCTGGGAAATCGCTCCACATGCCTAGCACGATACACAGCGCCACCACGCCGTGCATCCAACGCCGGGTGCGCCATGCGGTCGCCGAAAGCGAGACCAACATCAACCACACCACACTCACCAACAGCGGATACGTGACCCGACCAGGCGCTATCCTGCCGAGCAGTCCCAGCCCGATTTCACCGATAATCAGCGTAGCCAACACCCCCCACAGACGGGTTTGTTTGCTCACGACCAAACACGCCACTCCCACGCCCAACAGCCACGGCGCCACCAACACCAACAGTTGCACGTTGCGCGCTACCACGTGTGGTGCAACTGACCCATCAAAGCGTGGAATGGCGTCGATGATTGCGCGCAGGGCAGTTTCGTCCATCAACGGCCCTGGAATCAAAAAGCGACTACGAATTAACTGGATGTCGTTTTCGTGCCACCCGTATGAAGCCAATATCTCTGGGTACTGCTCAAAGTACAACGCAGCATTATTATTAAAAATCGGTTGATAAAGACGATATAACGCCTCAAATTGACGCAATTCCGGTGTCGATTGATAAGCCCACCAGTTCACAAACAATGAGACGACCAAACACCCCAGCAAGCCCGTGCCCACCCAGCGCAAACGCGAATCTGCCCAAAATCGACTCCACGGCACCCATGGCACCATGCACAATACGACGGCCAACCAGCCAAAAGTGCGCATCCACATCCCCAGCACGCCAAACACCACGACCACCACCACCAGCCACGGCGCCGGACGCACCAAGTATTCCCGGATGGCAAGTGCCATGATGAGCGACAAAAACACCGCATGCACGGTGAACTGTGGGAACAACAACGGCTCAGCCACCACCGCAACCACCAGTGGCAATACCACCCACACCGGCATCGCACTGCGCAAGCCGAAGTACGTCAATCCCCAGGTGTATGCCAGCATGATGAGCACCGTCACCCACGCATAGGCGTATACGTGGTTTAGGCTCGGCAAGTGAAAAAGTAGCCAACCCCAGATGACGTTGGAATAAACAATAAACGGACTGGCCTCGGCATATTGACCGAAGCCGTGTATCCGCATTGCCATGCCCACATCATCGTTGGTGGCGTACATTGGCTCAAACCAACGAAACGCCCCCCACACCAGCATCAGGCTCCAACCCGACGCCAGCCAAAAACGCCAAGCGGGCACGATCCTTTGTTGCAACCACACCACGGGGGAAACCGCTCGCATACCGCGCAGATCTCTTTCGCAATCACAATACCTGCTTCTGCGCTTTCAGTATAGCATAGTCATTCTTGGCCACCCGACAGGTCAAGTCGCTCCCCCAACTGCAACACACGGTGAGGCTGCCCGATTTCACGGGCACATCGCACAAAATCCGTCGGAGCAACCGTGTTGAAGGCAAACATGTCGTAGTGGCAAGGCACCACCACGCCCATGCCGACGTGTTTGGCCAATGATGCGGCTTCGCACCCGTCAAGGTTGCCAGCCACGCGACGCTCCGGCACGTTGCCGTTGATGGGCAACAGACCACAGTCGATGCGCCACCCCGCCAACTCCGCCACCAGCTCCGGATACCACAACGTGTCGCCGCTGTGGTAGATGGTCACGCCTCCCACTTCGATGACCAACCCAATGAAGCGCTCATGACCATGGGCGTCGGTCTCACGCGTATTGTGTGCCGCAGGCACCACATGCAAGCGAAACGGCCCGTGTTGCCACGGCGTGCCACGGCGCAAACCCACAACGGGCACTCCCTCGCCAAGACGTTGCCGGGCAAAATCCACGTTCGCAGCGCTACATGCCAATGGCACGCCGCCGAGTGGCACAATCGTCTCCGCATCGAGGTGATCGGTGTGATTGTGGCTCGATGTCACCAACGAAACCATGTGGAGGAGCTCTGGAGCCACGACCCGCTCGCTGATGCGCTCGTGCGGTTTATCGGTGGTGGCGTATTTGCGCGTCAATGAATCCGACAAATACGGATCCACCGCAATACACACCCCCGCAGAGTGGATGAGATACCCACTCTGCCCCAACCACCACAACGACACTCCCTGTTGCCGCGCCATCGTGGCCACCACATCTGCAATCAGGGTGTCATCGCGTTGCAACGGCACAATCATCGACTCACCCGTTGCTCAAGGGCCCCCGTCTGCTTGTGCCGCAAAATCAACTTCTTGGCCCCGTCGGGCATTAATTCTTCTTTGATGAGCAGGTAGTGTTCGTCGAAATCACGCCGTACCGACACGTGTGGCACACCCACATGGCCACGCCACTCCTGCAAGAGCACGGGTTCCCATCGCTTCGACTGTATCGAGGCGTACGCAGCATCCATGATGGCGTTGACCACGTAGCCGTCATAAAACGTCTCCATGGGAGCCTGGCCGGCGTCATACGCATCCAACATGTCTTGGAACATGGCGGTATATCCGAGTGCAGCCACTTCATCGCCCACCGGGAAGAGCCAACCGCGGTCGCTTTCGGCCTTTTCGGCCACATACCCGTTTTGACCGGTCGCCGTAAACAGCTCAAAGCCGGTACGCAACCAATGGTTCAACCAAATGGTCCCCTCCGTGCCAGCCACTTCGTCGCGCAAATCCATGCCCCCACGGAACGACCAGCTGACCTCGAATTGCCCCATGGCACCGTTTTCGTAGCGCACCATGCCCACCGCATGATCTTCGGCTTCAATGGGATGCACCTGGGTATCAGCCCAGCACATCACCTCCACTGGCTTGATATCCTTGCCAATGAAGTTGCGCGCGATTTCGATACAATGACACCCCATGTCGATGATGGCACCGCCCCCCGATTGCGCTTTATCCCAAAACCACGCACTATGCGGTCCTGGGTGCGTCTCGCGTGAACGCGCCCACAACACGGTGCCCACCGCCCCTGCGTGGACCGAGGCCAAGGCCTTGAGCGTTTTGGGCGTGTAGCAGAGGTCCTCCAAATACCCGTGGAAGACGCCCGCCTGCTCTACGGCCTTGAGCATGCGATATGCTTCATCCGCCGTACGCCCGAGCGGTTTGGTGCACAAAATCCCCTTATTGGCGGCCACTGCGGCCATCACCGCTTCTTCGTGCAGGTGGTTGGGCAAGCCGATGACCACCAACTCGGTCGTTGGGTCATGAATGGCCGCCAACATGTCGGTTGTCGCATGGGGCACGTTGAATTCTTGGGCAAACGCGGTCACACTCGCCTCACTACGCGAGTAGACTGCGGTCACTCGATCACGACTACGACCACTTTGAAGCGTCAGCGTGTAAAATCGCCCGATAAGACCAGTACCGAGCATGGTAATGTTCATCTGCATCCCCCTTTCAGCACCTACAACGTCTCACGCACCTGTTTGACCCCAGCCACCATGTTCACCAACTTGCGCTTGGCCGCCCACCGCGCCGTCTGACTCAGACCACAATCGGGAGCAAAAGCCAAGCGATCGGCCGGTGCATAAGCCAGACACGCCCGTACTCGTTGCGCGATGTCGGCAGGTGTCTCGATGAAATAACTTTTGACGTCGACCACGCCCACAGCCACGTCGTAGTACTCCGCCAGCGTGCCGATAATGGCGAGCTCAGCGAACTCACGGCTGGCCATTTCGAGATGCATTTCATCGACCGTCATGCGCAAAAATGCCGGAAACATCGGTGCATATTGCCGTGGGCCGACCGCTCGCCCCTTGAAATTGCCGAAGCAGAGGTGCGTCGACAAACGGGTTTTGCCGACCACGGGTGCCACCGTGCGGTTGAAGATGTCCACGAAACGCTCGGTGTCTTCTTTGTAGGCATAACAGCTCATCGAAGGCTCGTCCACCGTCAATTCTTGGCATCCTGCAGCCACCAATGCCACCAATTCGGCCTGCACGATGGGCAACAACGCCTCGGTAATGGCATATCGATCCGGGTAATCCGCATTCGGGATGAGGCGCCCGCTCAACGTGTACGGCCCGGGGACACTGGCCTTGAGCGTCGGGCCCTGTGCGGGAGCCAGCTCTTTGAGCCGCAAAAATTCCTCAACCACCCCCAAACCGTGCGGCGCCGCCAGCGTGCTCGTAATCAGGTGCTTGCCCCGTTGATCGTGAGCGGGTGGACCGTAGCGGCGCGCCCCTTCGTCTTCACGGGCAATGCCCTGCACATAGCCATAAAACGACAAGTTGAAGTCGAGCCGGGTCTGTTCACCGTCCGTAATCACATCCAGTCCGGCCTGCAACTGGTCTTGGATGGCAACCATGGCCGCATCACGTTGCATTTCGGCGATATCGTCACGCCCAAATTCGTTGAGATGGAGGACCGCATGCTCCAACCATGCGGGAAACGGGTAACTCCCCACTACCGTGGTGCGCAGTGGTTGTGATTTCATTGTTCACCTCGCTGTGGTTGCGCACCGTACAACGGTGCAATACGCGCCCGGAAATCATCATAGGTGCGATCGAACAATTCGGCCGATGCCGCACTCCCAATCAACGTACTACTGGTCAGCACCAACGGCGCTTGGCCACGCTTGGTCAACTCCTCGGCCACCAAACACTTCAACATGTTGACGACTGCCACGTAGCCGATCGATGAGCCAGGTCCAACCGGGTACGCCAAACCGTCCACGGTGACCATGGCATCACCGAGCGGTGAGCAGTTGTCGATGGTCACGTCCGCGATATCCGGCAAGCGCTTCCCAGAGCTGTGTTTGACCGATGATCCGAGGCAATGTGCCAGCGACACCACCGCAATCACCGGCATCCCACGCGCCTTTGCACCGAGAGCGACGTCGATGACCACGCCGTTGACCCCGCTATTGGAAAAAACCATCATGCAGTCGTGCGCCCCAAAAGTGAAATTGCGCAGGATGATTTCGCCGAATCCTTCCAATTTTTCTAGGTACATGGCCTGGCGTTGCCCGTTGTTGCCCACTACCTGCGTGTGATTGGTCAACGACAGCTCGATGATTGGATGGAAACCGGGGAAACTACCGTGGCGCGGAAATATCTCCTCCACGGGAATACGCGAATGCCCCGTGCCAAAGAGATGCACGAGGCCACCGGCCGCAATCGCTTGCGCACACAATTGCGCTGCCTCGCGAATAGCGGGGAGTTGGGTGGTGCGAATCGTGCGCAGAATCTGCTCAGACGCCTCTAAGTAGCGCTCTGCAGGATCATGTGTGCTCATGTGTGTGTCTGCCCCTATTCCACCAACGCCTGAGCTCGTTTGCTCTGCGCACTCAGCATCGCCGTTTCCACAATTTGCTGCCCAATCCGACAAATCTTGACCGACAACGGTCCGTGCACTGGCGCGCCCGTGCTCAAGCTGTGGATGAAATTCTGGATTGGGTCTTGCATGGGTGATTCAAGCACATCCACCGGCATCACAAAGCCTTCCGGCTGGTTGCGCGTCTGCACGCGAATGGTCTGCTCGTAGTCGTACGAAGCAATCGTTCCCTCGCTGCCCACAATCACAAAACCACACTTCGGCTGCGGTTGGTGGGTCCACGGGTCAGTGAATGCGCCCCAGCGGGTCTCGAATTTCGACAACCCCTTGGCATAGCGCGCCACCGTGATACTATGCTCATCGACCTCTAGCCCCAAGGGCTCATCGACCATCGCCATCACCTCAATGGGTTTATCACCGTCGTGGTACCACGTCCCCAGTGTCACCCCGTACCCCAAGTAGTCCAGCATGGAGCCGCCACCAGCCTCTTTTTTGTACCACCAGGCTTCGTTTTTGCGGCGCGCCACTTCTGCCGGCGAAACTTCGATTTTGTCGGCCACATGCCACAACGGGCCACGGTTGCCGTCGTAGTAGTGCACTTCGATGACCTTGCCAATCACTCCCTCGTCGATGAGACGTTTGGCGGTGACATGCGGCGGGTACCACGCTAGCGGCCAGTTGACAATCATCTGCTTGCCGCTCCGCTCCATGGCCGCAATCATGCGGTCTGCTTGTGCCAACGTGGCCGCAAACGGCTTTTCCACCAGCACGTTGACCCCGTACGGCGCCACCATTTCCACATAATCCGCATGAAAAGCCGTGCCCGCACAAATAATTGCCACATCCGCTTGCGTGCTCTGCAAGCACTGGTGCACATCCGTAAAGACCCGCTCCGCGGGAATGTTGAAGTTGGCAATGGCCCCCTGCATGCGGGCCGGGTCGGCATCACAAATCCCAGCGATTTCTGCATGGGGATGCTCATACACTTTGCGAAGCAAATCGCCCATGTGCATATGGTCAAAGTTGATGCCCACAAACTTCCATGTTTTCATGGCTGACTCCTTCGTTGCAACTGCACTCTTCAAATCCGCCGCACTTGCCCTGGCACATAACTCAGACCATCACGGCTACTCGCAATGGCCGCAAAACACAGCGCCAAACTGGCCAAATTGTTGGCCCCACTATTGGCGGGCTCACGCCCTTCTTCGATGGCACACAACAACTCCGCCATCGTGCCATGGAAACCGTCGGGGAACCACGATCCCGTCAGCACCGGGCGCTCAATGCCCTGTGCCGTTGCAAGCTGCACCTGTTGCTCGCCGAGATTCGGCCCTTCGCTCCGGAGCGCACCGTGTGCGCCCACAATGTGGGTGCGGTCGTGCCCGCCAAACTGCGTGTCCGCGTTGAAACTCATCGTTACCTGGGCCTGTCCATAATCAGCAACCACGTGCGCCAACAACGGGGGTCGGGCCCGTTGCGTTGCCGTGTGACGCACACTCGCGGTTACGCGCTCTGCACGTTGCCCGGGTAGATAACAGGCCACCATGTCAAACCAGTGAATGGCGAAATCATACAGCACCAAATCATCGATGTCGTCGAACACCGTGCCGACCACCCAGTTGTGATCCCAGTGCACCGACACATCGACACTACTCACCGCACCCAACAATCCAGCTGCCACGGCTCCACGCATATAGGCCACGTGCGGCGCCCAACGACCGTTTTGATTGACCGCGAGTTTGACGCCGCGCTTCTCGGCTGCTGCAACGAGGCGCTCACCATCGTCGAGATCGAGCACGAACGGCTTTTGGCTCAAGACATGCTTGCCCGCGTCAATGGCCGCCGTCAACAACGGAATACGATCAGCCGGGTGCGTGGCAATGTCGACCACCTCGATGTCGTCACGCCGCAACACCTGTTGTGCGTCGGTGTACACGGTCGCCTCCGGGAAAAACTCCTGCTGACGCTCTGCGGCGCGCCGTGCATCGATATCGCACAACGCCACCACGTGATACCCAGCGTTGCGATAGGCGGTCAAATGGTGCCGCGTAATACCGCCACATCCAATCAGCCCAATGGCTGGTCGATACGCACGTGGATTCCGTGGTAAGTAATCAATCATCCACTCCCGTCCTTTCCCCTGTTGCCGTTTACCGCGTTGTCGACAACCCGGCCATCTGCTGGTCGCCACTGCGATGCGCCGCCCAACAGGCAGCCCCCATCACACCCGCATCTCCCCCCAACGACGCCAAGCAAATCGCAATTTCTGCCACCGGCGTCGCCCGACACCGTGTCTGCACAATTTCGGCGACTGCCGCCCGCAGTGGCTCACCGAGGTTGCTCACGCTCCCCCCCAACACCACTGCATCGGGGCTAAACATCGACACCGCATTGGCTACTCCCGCCCCCAAATACTGGAATGCGCGCGTCAGAATGTCTTGTATGGACACGTCCGCCGCCGCCATCATCAACGCCGGTGTCAACGCCTGCCCCGCGGCCACCAAGCCAGCAAGGTGTGGCGCCATATCCGCATCGAGAGCTGCTTGGGCGGCACGCACCATGGCACTCCCACTCGCAAACGCTTCGAGGCACCCCACGTTGCCACAACCGCACACCGGTCCCTGCAACGCCAAGGTCTGGTGCCCGAATTCACCGGCCGTCCCCCGAATGCCGAGGTACAATTGCCGGTGCATGACGACCCCGCCACCAATCCCCGTGCCAATGGTGAAGCCGACCACATTGGCGTGACCACGGCCAGCGCCATGCACCGACTCCCCCAACACGAATGCGCGCGCGTCGTTGATTAACCACACCGGCCGCGCCACCGCAGCAGTCAACACGGCACGTACTGGCACCTGCCGCCATGTCCCCATCAGGTTGGGCAAAAACAGCGTCTCGCCCGTGCTGTCGTCGAACACACCGGGTACACCGACCCCGATGGCGCGCACCTGGGGAAAGCGCTCCACCAACGGCACAAGTACTGCCACCATGCGCTGGAGCACTACCGCCTCGCCCATCTCAGACTGGGTGGCGATTACGTGGCGCTCGTGCACGAGACCACGCTCCGCATCAATGACCGCAAAGGCGATTTTGGTGCCACCGAGGTCGATTCCCACGTACATGCCACACGCTCCCTTTCCTCAACGGTGAATGGGCAACCACACGCTCATGGCTCCCGGCTCGCGGTTGGCCCACAAGTGGTACGGAATCAACGTCAGTTGGCATGTCTGCCCTTGGTCGACCCGCCACGGCGCATACAACGCATCATCGGGAGTACGCACGCTGAACCCGTCCGCCACCAACACGCGATGCACCCCGAGCACCCCAGCGCCCTGTTTGACCTGCCATGCACGCTCTGGGCGCACCGCCAAGCTGGTCACCGGCACCGCTTGATCGGCTTGTTCGGCACAGTACAAAATGGGCCCCCGTGCGACAGCCACCCGCCCCGCATTGTTGTGGGCCGCCGGATTCGCCATCATCAGACGTGGGTGCATCGGCAAATCAAGCACCACTTCATCGCCCACTTGCCACGCCCGCCGAATGGTGACATAGGTGTCGGCCGGTGCTGTTTGGCGCATCCCCGCCACCACCACACTCGCACCACTCGCCCAGCTGGGTACCCGCAATTTGAGCCCGTAGTGACCACCACGCGTGGCCACGAGGCGCACACGCCCCTCCCACGGATACTCAGTTTCGACACGAAAGGCCGCTGGGAGACCACTGCTCTGCGCATCGATGCTCCCCTGCATGTAGGTATGCACCCACAGGGTGTCAGCATCAACACTCGCCACATAGCTCCCTAGTTGTGCCAGCAAGCGCGCCACGTTGGGCGGGCAACACGCACAACCGAACCACGGCGAACGCCGATGCGTGCCGTTGTTGGCCAATGGATTCTGATAAAAGTACTCGTTCCCACTCAACGAAAGACCCGGCATGACCGCATTGTAGAGCGTCCATTCCAGCAAATCCGCATAGCGCGCTTCACCAGTACCCTGCAACAACCGCCAATTCCACATGACCGAAGCAATGGCCGCACACGTCTCCGTATAGGCCGTTTCGTTGGGGAGCTCGTAGTCGCCACCAAAATCTTCGCCGTTCCAACGCGACCCGATGCCACCGCTCACGTACATGCGTTTGTGCGTCATGTTGTGCCACTGCGCATCAATGGCACCTTTCAGCGTTGTATCTCCCGTCTCAAGCCACACATCGGTGGCCCCGGCCGCCAAATACAGCATACGCACCGCATGTCCTACCACTTCGGTGAGGGCACGGTACGGCACATGGTCTTGGTGGTATGCCGCATCGAATCGTCCGAAGGGGTTGGTGCCCACTTTGTGCGATCCCCGCACATCCACCAAAAACTCAGCGAGGCGCAAATACCGCGCCTCGCGTGTTTCACGGTAGAGCTCCACCAGCGCCAGCTCAATCTCAGGATGCCCGTCACTACTCTCACGCTTGCCGTGGTCGGCCGGACCAAACGTGGCATCGATATGGTCAGCGAGCCGCCGAGCAGCAACGAGCGCTTCCGAGCGACCGCTCGTGCGATAGACCGCAATGGCTGCCTGAATGAAATGGCCGGCACAGTACATCTCGTGCAGGTCCATGTTGCTCCAGCGCTCTGCAGTGCGCTCTTTGCTGAAGTATGAATTCAAATATCCGTCGTGGTCTTGGGCCGCCACAATATCCGCGATGACCTGGTCCCGCATCGCATGTAACTCGGGTACGGCGCTGATGGCATCGTTCCATCCGACCGCCTCCAGCCACTTGTAGACGTCAGAGTCGTTGAAAAACAAACCGACGAAATCACCTGGCTCATGCCCCGCCGCTCGGCGAAAGTTGGCAATGCGCTCCGTGCTCTCACAGTGGGCGTGCTGCGTGGGCAACGTGACTTGCGTGTTCGTGGCGATCCGTGGTTGCCAAAATGCGTCTGCAATAACAACGCCCGACAATGCCAACGGTCGTAACCGGGCATGCGGGCTACGACTTGTGTCGACCACGTATGCGTGACGCTTCATTGCGTGCCTCCTTGGGTACTTTGGGTGAACGCCCCCATCATACCACCCTTCGCCACCACTGCGTGGCCGCTCCACACCTTCTCTCCCCCCATTGCTTGCAATTATATCATAAATGTTCGGACATTCGCATATTTACCCATCATCCCATGTGGAGACATCATCACGGCACGGTGACCCGGGGGCCGCCTGGAGTGTCGACCGGATTTCGTGGTGCAGATCTGCGGGCATCACCCAGCGGTACTGGTAGGGCGCATCCCAAGATGGTGCCCACCCCGAATAGGCGGTCACCGCAAAACGGGCCGCAGCGCGCACCCATTCAATGAGCTGTTCGGGGGAATGCGCGGTACGACAACGCACAATCAGACACACGTGATGTGCATCGACGCGGCACAACACGGCCACGCACCCGATGCGCCCCACACTCAAACGGAGCGCTTCACGCATCACCCGCCACAACGTTTCCTCACCGGGCTCTGGTGCCCGAGAATGTGGCCAAGCCACCCACAACAACGGTTCTGACATACCCGCGCCTCCGATTCACGCATGAATGCTGCCATTCATACCGTATCGGAGGCGCAAAAAGACACGCACGTCACACCACTCACTCGGTCTACTGGAACCCACCCGATGCATCCGCCAGACCACGCGCATTGGCGATCTGCCGCTCATACCCACTCGCCACATACGCGGCCATGGGGTCGACGGGCACGCCCATTTCGAGGCGTACTTGCGCCAACAACGGGCGTACATCGGTGCGGTAGGCGTCGGTAAGGATGCGATGCGCGGTCAGCACTTCGCCGGCTTGCTGTGCTGCCACGAGGCGCGGTCGGGGGACTACGAGCGCCTTGGCATAGGCCTCTTGACAATTGAGCACCGAGTAGATGATGGCGCTCAACTTGCCTTCGATGTTGTGGCACTGGTCGAGCATGTAGGCCACCTGTTGCGCACAGCTCCGTGACGGCTCGCTCTGGCCGAGCTCGGCTCCGGCCAACTCGTTGAAAATCAAAAAGAGCTCGTACGGATTGGCGCTCCCCACAATTAAGTCGTCATCGGCGTACTTGCGGTTGTTGAAGTGGAACCCACCGAGACGGCCTTCGTCGAGCAAAAATGCCACAATCTGCTCGATGTTGACGCCTTGGGCGTGATGCCCGAGATCAACAAGCACTTGAGCCTGTTCGCCCAACTTGAGTGCCCACGCATAGGCGGTGCCCCAGTCAGGAATATCGGTGCTATAAAAGGCCGGCTCGAAGAATTTGTACTCAATCAACATGCGCCCACCAGCCGGCAACCGCTGATACACCTGGCGCAGGCCTTCTTCGAAGCGCCGTTTGCGTCCCTGCAGACTGTCTTGGCCGGCGTAGTTGGTGCCGTCCGCAAACCACAGACTGAGCGCATTGCTCTTGACTTTGGTCATGATTTCACAACACTCGAGCATGTGATCGAGTGCGGCTTCGTGCACACTACGATCGGGGTTCCCCAACGAGCCGAGGCGGTACTGGTCATCTTGGAAGACGTTCGGGTTGACGGCGCCAATTGCCACCCCCTGGGATTCGGCGTATTGACACATGGCCGCATAATCGCCGTCTTCGGGTTTGTCCCACGGGATGTGCACTGCGACCGACGGCGCAATGCCCGTCATCTTGTGCACCATGGCGGCATCGTCGAGTTTTTCACGCGTGGTACGGGCCGCACCGGGCCAAGCGAAGGCTTTGAAGCGCGTGCCGCTGTTAGCGTACCCCCAACTGGGGGTTTCGATGCGTTGCGCTTTGAGCGCTTGTTTCACCGCTGTTACGTCAATCCCCTGCGCTTGCAATGCCTCAGCCAATGCCGCATACCCTGGCACTTCTTGCATACTCGTTTCTCCTTGCTCTGTATACCGACACGACGGGTTACGGGCGGCGTTGTGCGCCGTATTCACTCGCCGAGATCACACTTCCCCGCAATGCGGCCATATCTAGGCTCCGCATCGTTTCATCGGACAGCACATAGCAGTGGTTGGTATAGCGGGCGGGAGGCGCTGCTCGGCGTTGCAAAATCGCACACGCCAGGTCGATGACCCGCTCGCCGTACCGCTCTGGGAAGCTGGCCACCGCACCAATCATGCGACTTCCCACGCGGCGCAATTCGCGGAGCGCGTCGACATCTGCCCCTAGACCCACGGTCACACAGCGCGCCAGACTGCCGTCTTCGGCAAACGCCGAGAGGGCGCCGAGGACGGCTTCGTCGTTGATCCCCAAAATAATCACGCGGTCAGTACGCCGGATTTTTTTGATGGCAATGCGGGTTGCCGCACACGAATCAACACTCGTATTGCGGCTGTCGAGACGCACAATGCGCCCCTCTGGCACCGAGAGTTGCTCACGTAGACCGTCTATTTGACCTTGCATGCGCGCAGCGGGCACGGGTCCCGAAATGGGCAATTCGAGTGAAAACACCACGTCGAAGGCGCCGTGCCACTGCCGCCGCACATATTGACCGAGCAAGCGCCCACTCATCAGACCGGCCCGGTAGTTGTCGAAGCCAAAAAACGTGGCGCCTGCGATGGGAATATCGATGGCGATGACCGGCACGTTGACCTGGCGCAACGCTTCTACGATCATGTTGTTGGCATGCGCATCGGTATTGAAGATAATCGCTAAATCGACCTGTGATTTGATGAACGACTCAGTATTGGCGATGGCCACCGTGGCATCGCTCCGATTGTCGGCCAACAACAGCTCGATTCCGGCCGCCTCAGCGGCTGCTAGCATGCCACTGCGCACTGCCACCGCAAAGGGGAGACGCTCGTCTTGGTTGGCAAACCCGATGCGCCACCGCCGCGTGGGCATGTTTTCCACATTGCGACGCCCCACCGCACTACAAATGGTCATCGGGATGCCGTACCCCGCCAGTTTGCCAATGGTCGCACTATCGATGGCGTCTTCGCTGACGATGCGTGTCACCTGGCGAAACTCAGGTGGCGTGTCACTGCGCATACGCGCTGCGAGTTCTTGGCTTTCGACCATCAGCACCACTTGATCGCAGACGTCCATCATGCGCCGACGCAGAGTTTCTCGTCGTACTGCCACATCACGCCCGATTTCGTCACCGGGAATGCCCGACAAAAACAAGCAACTTGCTCGCACACCAGCAGGCAGATAGTGGTTCATGTCGGGCCAACCGATGCTCCGACCGTAGCTGATAATGCCACCGAGGAGCGCCACCGTGTGCGCACTTTTGGTCAACAAATTGGCAATTTCGAGGCTGTCGGTGTAAATCATCAGGCCGCGGTGCTCATGCAGACGTGCGGCCAAGGCCAACCCGAGCTCACCGCCCTCGATCATGATGGTCTCGTAGTCGGTGACAAGGCTCGCTGCTCCTTGGGCGACCCGTTCAATGCGACCCGGCAAGCCGCCCTTCAAGGTTGGGCGCATTTGCTCGCGACACAGCGCACCACCGTGGGTGCGCATCACCAACCCCTGCGATTCCAACACGTCCAAATCACTGCGAATGGTGACTTCGGAGACCCCAAAGAGCTGCGCGAGCGCAATGACGCTCACGAAGCCGTCTTGCTTGGCTACATCAATGATTTTTGCACGTCGCTCTTTTGTTTTGGCACCCATAACAACATGCTCCGTGGTTCACTGGCGTGGGGGGATTGCCCAATCGTATGGTTTTCTTTCGATTTTGTCAAATTTTACGATTTCTCAACCAACCGTTGCTAGTGTGTTTCTCATATAATGAAAGGAGGGAGGCGGCCAGCACAGCATGAACAAGCACCAAAAGGCGCGTGAGCAACGACGGCGCGAAATCCTCAAACTACTTGACCAACACGGGCATGTGATGGTCGAGCAGTTATCGCGTCGATTCGGCGTTTCGGATGTAACCATTCGCACCGATCTCGAGCATTTCGCCGAGCTCGACCTCGTCATTCGTATCCACGGTGGTGCCAAACTGGCTCCTGTCACCGAACGCGAATTACCGCTCGTAGCGCGCGTACAACAGCGACCGCATGCCAAAGTGGCGATTGGGCGCATGGCGGCGCGCCTCATCCACGACGGCGACACGATTGTGCTTGATTCGAGTAGCACGTCTCTCGCCATCGTGCCCCATTTATCCAAACGCCACAGCATTCGAGTGGTCACCAACAGCATTGCGGTGGCCCGTGCCCTCGGCGCATTCCCGCACTTCCACGTGATTATGCCGGGTGGACGCATGCGTCACGAATCGGAGTCCATCGTTGATTTGCACGCGGCGAGTATTCCGCCTGGAACCCACGCCACCATCGGATTTTTTGGGGCACACGGCATCGGCATCAACGACGGTCTGATTGAGATTAGCCCAGAGGAAGCCGCTGCCAAACGGGTCATGCACGCGCTCTGTCGACACAGTGTGGCATTGCTTGACTCGAGTAAACTCAACCGCGTGGGTTCGATTCCATTCATTCCACTGGCCGAGGTGCACACACTCATCAGCGATTCCGAAGCAGACGACCAGGTGTTGCGGGCATTGCGCACCCACGGGGTGCATTGTTTCATTGCGACGGTCGACACACCCACTCCCATTGACAAACAACAAGGGGGTCTTTTATAGTAACGGTGTCCCCGTACATTTTTTCCTTGCATACACCGCTAGAAAGTACCCACGCATATGTGTGCCCGTCGGCGCAAAACGGCCGCCACGATTCGGGACGTTGCTACGTTGGCACAAGTATCACCGATGACCGTGTCACGTACGTTGCGCCATCCGCACGCCGTCAACCAAGAGACACGGGCCCGCGTGGAGCACGCCATTGCACAGCTCAACTACACGGTCCCCGTGCCCACCGCACGTGCCACAGCGCCCACCCAAACGGTGGCCTGCATTGTGCCCGATATTAGCAACCCGTTTTTCAACGACATTGTCATCAGCATCGAGCAGGCGGCCGACCAGCACGGCTACCGGCTCATCATCTGTAATTCGCAGTATCAACCGCAACGCGAAGCGCGCTTTTTGAGTGATTTACATCAACGCAACATTAGTGGGATTATCATTGCGCCGTGTGCAGACATGTCACTACCCACACTACAAGCATTTGCCAAGGAGCACACCCCACTCGTGCTCATTGACCGTGAAGTGCCCGGGTTTAGTGCTGATATTGTGCAAATCGACAACTTGGCGGCCGCCTTACAACTCACCAATCACCTCATCGCATGCGGGCATCGGCGCATTGCGTTCGTGAGCGGCGATAGCACGGTGTCGACGTTTCGTGACCGCCTACAGGGGTACCGCATGGCACTCGACACCGCGGGGATTCAATTCGACCCGGCCTTGATTTACAGCGAAACGCTGTCGGAGCAGGCGCAAGGGACGCGTGCCATGCAACAACTGCTCGACCAAGCCCAGCTCCCCGATGCGGTGATAGCGATTAATCGGCATACGGCGATTACCATTTTTCGCACCTGTCAACAACAGCAGATTGCGGTCCCCGCACAACTTGCACTCGTGGCATTTGACGATATCGACGCCACCCAACTATTTCCGTTTTTCACGGTCATGGCGCAACCAACGGCGGCCATCGGCCAACAGGCGGTCGAATGCTTGCTCAAGCACATGCGCGGGCGACACGGACGGAGCGAGGCGTGCAATCACAAGGTGGCCGCCACGCTCGTTGTCCGGCAGTCGTGCGGGTATCAGGCCCACATGCAGGCACCAACGGCAGTTGGGCACGAACAGGGCTGATTTCGCGATTATACTAGACACATTTCCGGACACTACTGCGAAAGGAAGATGCGCAATGCGACAACTGGTCTTACAAGCTGCGGGAGAACTCCAGCTCCGCCACGTCGACCCGGTCAACGAGCCGGGTCTCGGCGAAGTCACTGTGCGTGTACGGCGGGTCGGCATTTGTGGCACCGACCTGCACGCCTTCGCCGGCAAGCAACCCTTTTTCCACTACCCGCGCGTACTCGGGCACGAGCTCGCCGTCGAAGTGGTCGCATGTGGCGCACAGGTGAGCACCGTGCGCACTGGCGACATCGTGGCGGTGCGCCCCTACATGGAGTGTGGACAATGCCGGGCTTGTCAACGTGGTCTCACCAACTGCTGTAGCACGCTCAAAGTACTCGGCGTGCACATCGACGGCGGCATGCAAGAATACATCAACCTGCCCGCAGATCATCTACATCATGCGCAGGGAGCCAGCGTCGAAGGGCTCGCCCTAGTGGAGATGCTTTCCATTGGATTTCACGCCATCCGTCGTGCCCAAGCACTCGCCGACGACCGCTTACTCGTAGTCGGGCTCGGCCCCATTGGTCTCGGGGTGGCACTGGCGGCCCGTGAGCGTGGTCTGCGCATCATGGCACTCGACCCGAGCCCCATTCGCCGTCAATTTGCGCTCGACCACGGTCTCGTCACCGCAGCCGCGGCTCCAGGTGAGCATCCAGATCAGGCCGCACTCGCACTCTGGGACGGGCACGCCCCCGACGTAGTGCTCGATGCGACCGGGCACGTAGGCGCCATGGAGAGCTCGTTTGCCATACCGGGGAGCGGCGGCAAAGTGGTATACGTGGGGTTAGTCCAAGACCACATCCGCTTTTTTGATCCCGAATTGCACCGCCGCGAGATAAGTATTTTGGCCAGCCGCAACGCAACCGCCACTGATTTTGATGCGGTGATTGCCGCATTGCCACACATCGACGTCACCGCCTGGGTCAACCGCACCACCAACCCGGATGCGCTCGCCAGCGTCATGCCCGTGTGGCGCGATCCAGCGGCAGGCGTCATCAAGGGCATGCTGTCGTTCGATTAAACATGCCCGCTCCCTGCGGGAACCCACGCGTATCACCACTAGAATCGCCGTATCACAAGAACGAACGAGTTGCCATGTTTGCCAAACAATACCCGGCGCTAGCGAGTCGCCCGTACCGTCTGCTCTGGAGCGGCCTGTTGGTCTCCAACATGGGCACGTGGATGCAAAATGTGGCCCAGAGCTGGCTCATTTTCAAGATGACCAACAACGATCCCCGCTATCTGGGCTGGCTCGGCCTGGCCTTTGCGGTGCCCATGATCGTCCTACCGTTGTTTGGGGGTGCCTTGGCCGACCGCTTCCCACGCGCCAAAATCCTCACCATCACGCAGTGGAGCATGCTCGCGCTGGCGTTACTCCAAGCCGTACTCACACTCGCCGATCGCAACACGCCAGGGCTCATTTTGGTCTTTAGTTTTGTGGGCGCGGTGCTCCTCGCTGCCGACAACCCGACCCGCCAAGCACTCATCCCCACACTCGTGCCTCGCGAGCACCTCATGAACGCTCTCGCGCTCAATTCGGCCACCTACAACGGCGCCGCCCTGCTTGGACCAGCCATTGCAGGACTCCTGCTAAACATATGGGGGCCCGGGTGGTTGTTTTTGTTGAATGCGCTGAGCTACGTGGCGGTGATTTATGCGGTCAGCCAAATGCCCTACGAAGCCGAACAGCCCGCATCCACGACCAGCTACACCGACGCGCTCCTCGGCGGCATCCGTTATGCCTGGGCGCACGCACTCACGGCCACGCTCCTCTTCACGTCCGCCATCTTGTCGATTTTTGGGCGCTCATACCAGCAACTCCTCCCCGTCTACGCTGACGATATCTGGGGCATCAGCGCCCAGGGGTACGGCATCTTGTTGTCAGCCGCAGGAGCCGGCGCCATGATTGGCGCACTCGGGCTGGCCTCGTTGCCAGCAATCACACCGAGTGCGCGCAACCTCAAGATTGCGGGCATCGGCTTTGCGGCTTGTCTGGCCGGATTTGCCATTGCCCCGTGGTGGTGGCTGGGAGCGCTCTGCCTCGTACTGACGGGCATCATCGGCACCGTAGCGACCACCATGATTGCCACCAACTTACAACTCAGTGTGCCCGGTCAACTGCGCGGGCGGGTGATGAGTCTGCACGCGGTCACGCTCATCGGCGTGCCCTCACTGGGCGGTCTGCTCATCACCAATCTCACCACTTGGCTGGGCAGTGGGTCAAGCATGGTGGCCATCAACGCTAGTGGCGCCCCCCGCGCCTTGCTCGTGGGGGCCGCCTGTGTGGCAGTACTGTTCGTGCTGGTGCGCATCCCCATCCCAAAGGCCGCAAGCCCCACCCGCGACCACGCCTAAGCGTGGGTGTTGAGCAGGCGCAAAATACTGAGAAAGAGGACCACGATGGCCGAGCCCGCATACCAATAGCGCAAAGCGTCGACATCGGTGCCCGCCAAGAGGGCGTGCGCTGCCACCAAAACGAACACCACGAAGCTCAGGTAGTGTAGCGCCCGCCAGACCTTTTGACCGGTCCACGTACGTACCCAAAAGCTCACGGTGACCAGCACCAACGCGTACCACCCGATTTGCCCCAAAGCCACTGCCAAGGGCCGATAGGACGTTTCTGCATAGGGCACAAACAACGACCAGAGAGTGTATGTGATGTACTTGTCCCCCAAGAGCACCACGGCGTGTCCGAGCGCAAAGGAAACGGCCAGCCACGACAAATGACGGTGCATGTCCACAATGGGCGCCACTTGGCCGAGCTGTTTCCCGATGGTGGTCGTCAACAACAAGCCCCACACCACGCTCAACCAGACCAACACGTAGGCCACCACCCCTGCCGATCGTGCCACATACCAGTACATCTTGGGAGTATCGCCGACCATACTCTGGATGAGGCCGTGCAGGTAGGTGGGCAACACGAACCATGCCACTGCGAGACCCACCGTCACTCCAATCAGCAAAGAAAACAGCACGTTGGCCCACGAATAGCGGCTCAGCAGGGCATCGAGCAACGCGGCGATTTCGGC
>Ga0172373_10000754_pt1 | contig 53351 bp, 58 predicted proteins | sample Lak10m_2_FD_114546 | JGI IMG/M metagenome (GOLD analysis project Ga0172373, IMG submission 114546) | Freshwater microbial communities from Kabuno Bay, South-Kivu, Congo - kab_092012_10m | ecosystem: Environmental > Aquatic > Freshwater > Lake | place: Democratic Republic of the Congo... | reverse complement strand
CTCGATGAGACTACTCTCTCTGCTCAAACAATTAAAGATGTTGCAAGTGAACTGAATGTCTCTGAAAAAGAGGTTGTAGAGATGAGTAAACGTCTCAGCGGTCCAGATCAATCCCTAAACGCTCCTTTGAAAGAAGAAGGACTTGATGAATGGCAAGATTGGCTTGTGGATGATGAGTCAAATCACGAAGCCCGCTTTCTAGAAAGAGATGAAGCACAGCACAAGAACACGCTCTTAGATACCGCCCTACAGTCATTGAACGAGAGAGAACGCTACATTATTCAAGAACGTCGCCTTAAAGAACCTCCCGCAACTCTTGAGATTCTTTCTGAGTCGCTCAACATTTCTCGCGAGCGAGTCCGACAACTTGAAATTCGCGCCTTTGAAAAGCTTCAAAAAGCAGTAAAAAGTGCCGCGTTGCAAAACCGACTCTTTGAAGAATAAGAAAAGGAGCCCTAAATGAAGAAAGAGAATGGCATTTTTAAGATTATAGGCTCTATTTTCACAAGCATAACGTGTGTTTCTTGTACACCTCAACAAACGCAGCCTCTGCTTACTCCTCCTTCTCAAGAAAACACACTCTCTCCCTTATACTTATTTCAGAATACAGAGGAGACAGAAAATACATCTCTCAGAGTAGACGGTCAAATCCCTTCCTGGCTCGAGGGAGAGTTTGTTAGGAATGGACCAGGTCTCATAAGAGACAATGCGGGAGAAACAGTTAAAAGTTGGTTCGATGGATTGGCAAAATTATATGCGTTTACCATCAAACACGGCAAAGTTAAATATACGTGTAAATTCCTACAGTCGAACGCTTATAAAAAACTTCAAGCCACCGGTGTCTTTGATTTTGCTGGTTTTGCGCAAAAGCCGAAGACAGACCAATTTTCTATGATTGATTTCTTATTTGACATAAAAAATAAAGAAATTATCAACGCCAACGTGAATGTTGCTGAAATAAATAATCGCCTTGTGGCTCTGACAGAAATTCCTTTACCTGTGGAATTTGATAAGAATCTAAATACTCTTGGATTTTTTGATTATGCAGATAGTCTTACAAAAAACTACAGCTTTGAATCAGCTCACATTCTTAAAGATCCTGAGACAAAAGCCAATTGGAACTTCCTTATTGAGCTTGGGTTACTTGATACCACTTATCAAATTTATAAAATTCCGCCCTTCTCCACTGAACGACAACTGGTAGCTTCCATCCCTGTTTCTGCCATTTCTTATATGCATAGCTTTTGCCTTGCTGGACGCTACTTTGTTTTAATTGACTATCCTTTGCGCGCCCAAAACCCTAAAGATATTGCCAATGGATTTATCGAGGCTTTTGCGTGGAGCGATAAAAATCCAGCAGTCGTCTATCTGATCGACAAGGAATCAGGCAAATGCCAACCCTTTTTGACAGATCCGTTCTTTGCGTTTCATTATGTGAATGGGTTTGAAAAAGACGGTAAAGTCTTCGTAGACCTCATCGCTTATCCTAATGCAGAAATCATCTATAAAGTAAATTATTATCCCTTCTTAAAAAATGTGGGGAATACGCTTCTTCGCCTTGAGATGGATCCTTTAAAGGGGACCATAAAAGTCACTCAGCAGACCCAAGAGCATATGGAGTTCCCACGTCTCAATGAGGCTTTAATTGGCAAAGAGAACCAGTATTTCTATGCCATCCATAATCGGAAGGGTGGAAATGGACTTATCAAATTTGATCATCTTAAGACTAAGCACCGCCATTGGTATCAAGAAGGAACCTACGCCAATGAACCTATCTTTATTCCGCATCCCCAAGCGCACGGAGAAGACGATGGTGTCGTGTTAAGTATCATTAATGACTTAAAAACAAAAAAATCTTTCTTAGTCATTTTGAATGCCAAAGACTTTAAAGAGTTGGCGCGTGTTCATGTGCCTCACCTCATCCCCTTTGGATTTCACGGCCAGTTTTTTAAGGAAAATTAAGAGAAAAAGCCCCATACGCCATCTTGTTTTTTATAATAAAAAAGTCTAATCTCTTTTTTATTTTGTAAAGATAGAGGGATCGCATGCTAAAAAATCTTCTTTTTACTTTTGTAACTGTCTTAAGCTTCACTCTTAATGCCCATGCAAATTTGCGAATTAACGTAACGGAAGGAACATTTAAGCCCGTTCCCATTGCTATTACCCCTTTTGATGGGGGCGGAGACCCTCAACTGGCCCAAGCCGCACAAGAAATTACACAAGTTATTACAAATGACTTACAGAGTTGCGGGCTTTTCAAGGTTGTAGACCCTGCGGCCTACATTCAATCTGCCAAAGACGTAATGGCGCAACCCCGATTCGCGGATTGGAAAGTCTTACATGCAGAAGCTTTAGTAGGTGGCCTTTTACGTCGGCAAGGAGCAAATCTTCAAATTGATTTTCGTCTTTTTGACGTTTTTACAGAAACTCAACTCGCGGGCCTTTCCTTAGGGAGTGAGTCTGCCAACTGGCGGCGCGTGGCTCATAAAATTGCCGATGAAATCTACGAAAAGATCACAGGAGATAAGGGATATTTCGATACCCGCATTGTCTATATTGCTGAGAGTGGCCCTGAAATGGCTCGCAAGTATCGTTTAGCCATCATGGATCAGGATGGGGCCAACCATCAGTTCCTTTCCAGTGGTCATAGTATGGTATTTACTCCTCGTTTCTCTCCATGCAGAACGAAAATTGCCTATCTCGATTTTGGAAGAAACAATAAGGAGCCTAATCTTCATCTTTTTGACCTTCAGACAGGGCAATCCACCTCCTTAGGCGCCATCCAAGGTCTCAAGCTCACTCCTCGTTTTTCACATGATGGAAGGACACTCGTCTTGAGTATTGCTGAAAAAGGTGTGACGTCTCTTTACACCATGGATTTAGCAACAAAACAACTTCAACGGCTCACCACTTCCGCAGGAGCCATTGACGTTTCTCCCTGTTACTCCCCCGATGGAACAAAAATTGTCTACAGCTCCGACAGGGGCGGAAAGCCTCAACTTTATGTCAGAGATGCAAGTGGAGGCGAAGGAGAACGCATTAGCTTTAGCCAAGGATGGTACCACAATCCTGTTTGGTCCCCTCGTGGTGATTTGATCGCCTTTACCCGACAAAATGGAGGAACATTTTACATTGGTGTTATGCGGCCCGACGGATCAGGAGAACGAATGCTGGATTCAGGATATCTGCTAGAAGGGCCGACCTGGTCCCCTAATGGACGAGAAATTATGTATACATATCAGCCACACTCCAAAAGCAAAACTACTCTTGCCAGTGTAGATATTGTTGGCTTTAATAAGAGAAATGTTAATATTCCAGGTGAAGGTTCCTATCCTACGTGGTAGCTCTTGATAATTTTATTAAAAAAGAGTATATTATGCGGACGGTGTCTTGAGTCTTCGGACTAAGCATGGTGCTGCTAGGGCCAAGGACATCAAAAAAAGGAACAAATTTTAATAATTTTTTAATGTTTCCCTGCTACGGTGGGCAAACGAAAACAAAAAAAGGAGAAAAAAAGAATGCGTTTACAAATCACAGGTCTTCTCGCTGCAGCCTCTCTGTTGTCTGCATGCGGACCATGCCCAGAGGATTGCGTTAATGTTGCTGGCCAAGGCGGTCTCCCAGGAGAAATAGCTGCAGTTGCTGCAGAATCACCTTGCGTTCCTGGATCACAAGCTGACTTCGTTGAAAATGTTGGAGATCGGGTATTCTTCGACTTTGACAGATCAACAGTTCGTCCAGAAGGAATGGACACACTCCAACGTCAAGCTGCATGGCTTAAGACATATCCAAACTACGCTGTTACCGTCAACGGTCATTGCGACAAGCGCGGAACAGTTGAGTACAACTTAGCTCTCGGCGAGCGCCGTGCGCAAAAAGCAAAAGATCAACTCGTTGCAGCTGGCATCGACCCTGCACGTATCAAGATCGTTAGCTACGGTAAGAACCGTCCAATCGTTGAGCAAGATGGCAGCGAATGGGCTTACCAACAAAACCGTGTTGCTATCACAGTTTTGGACTAATTTAAGTCTTTCTTAAATTAAAAGCACCGCCCTTCGGGGCGGTGTTTTTTTATGCGCGCTAAAAAGAAAATTTAAAAATATTAACGCGACGCTATGGGGGGAAAGAGGAAAAAAGTCCTAAAATGGGATCTCTAATCCCATATGAGGATTAATGTCTAAATCATCTGCAACGACAGCGTCTGAAGGATTATCTTCCCAAGACATGGATTGAGGTTGATCCCAAAGCTCAACAGCCTGCGTATAGCAATCTCTACAGGCCGTACTTTCTCCATTACAAGCTGATTCACAATGAGTCGAGACGAAGTTATCAATTTCGTTTTCGCCTTTGACAGAACTGCCAAGGACTAACAAAGCTACTCCACTTAATTGTATGAGTTTTCTCATTTTTTTTCTCCCCATTATTCTTTATTCGTAAAATAGTTATTTTTTAAGTCTTCTTCAAATTCCCCAAGCCACGTTTCTGATCCTGAACGACTCAAATAAGTTCTAGACTTCTGAGACTTAACATGGGTGGCTTGAGTTTTGATAATAATGACATACTGCATATCATTCATATCCAAAGCGCTTTGATCTTCCTTCACTTCCAACATAAAGTGATACGGTTTATGACCATAATTTTCTAAAAGAGTGTGGTATGCTTCCTGCTCTTTTTCAGACAAAAGATTATTTTCATCCAAAATGCCCATCACAGTCCCTTTAAAAAATATTAATTAAACTCAGGCATTTTTGTTTCTTTCTTAGGGTCACACGCAGGTTCAACTTGCACATCTTTTTGTAATTCTTGTTGTTGTGCTGTTTGATCTGCCGATGCAGACACAGAAAGGCCTAAGAGAACAAGTAAAATATAATGCATGACGCCTCCTTATATTTATAAATTATTATACATTATGCAAATAATTAGTCGCTTTGTCAATTTTTTTAATTGGCCATTTTAACAGGAGCGGTTCTCTCTCGAGTTCCCCACAAAAAATAATTGATATCCGTGGAAGAAGAAAATTCCCATTCTCCCTTTAAAGGAGAGAAACAAAGACCTACCAATTCTTGGTGAGTCAGTCCCAAAATTTTCAATTTTCGAGCAAGATCTTCGGGGGAAATAAATTTCTCCCAAGAATGGGTCCCACGAGGAGCCCAGTTAAGGATATATTCTGCCGCAACAATTCCCAGCAAATAAGATTTCAAAGTCTTGTTAAAGGTCGTCAGAACAACTCCTCCCTCTGAACTCAAGTGGGTTACACACACTTTTAAAAATTCATCTGGCTCTTTAACGTGCTCAATAATCTCAGAAGCGATAATAACATCAAAGGGCGGGAGTGTGTGTGGTAAGTCTTCAATAGCATGCGTAAGGTAGGTTATAGAAAGGCCCATGGCTTTTGCATGTTCTTTTGCAACTTCTATATTTTCTTGCAACGGATCAATGCCTGTAACCTCGGCCCCTAATCGCGCTAAGGGTTCACACAAAATCCCTCCCCCACAGCCTACATCTAAGATATGAAGTCCTCGAAAGGGTGCTAAGGAATCTTCAGGCAAGCGAAAATGCGTCCCTACTTTTTCTTTAATAAAAGCCACCCGTTGCGGGGTAATCCTATGCAAAAGTCGAAAGGGCCCCTTTTCATCCCACCAGGTGGCACTCAGGTTTCTAAAATGAGCCAATTCAAGAGGATCGCGTGTATTCATAGTGGCTCTTTCCTGAAACTTTGAAGGGGATTTAAGATCTTATCTCTCCCCTTGTGGGAGAGGCCGCTGTGTAGCGGTGGGTAAAGGGTGTTTAAAATCATCTCCAAGACCCCCGCTAAATTATTTAGCACATCATTATTCCAAAAACGCATGACTAATCCATCCTTTTCAAGGACACGTGTGTGACAATCAGCGTGGGTTTTTTGAAATCTTTTTAACATCAGGTTTACTTTAAGATACCCCTCTCACCCGCCCCTTCGGGGCGACCTCTTGTACGTTCGAAATAAGCCTTCGATGTGGTAAGCTGCCGATCGAAGGAGGAAAAAGACGAACCAGCACGACCTCTTTGGCATAAAGCCTGTGTGGGAAATTTGGTCCCTTTTCCCTAGCGTTCATAACCGAGCAGTATCTTAGGAGCCGAAAAGGACATCCAGTGTTTACAAGAGTGGTTAGAACAAAGAACAACGACATCTTCAATGGAGTTATTCATGGATAAAATTACCATAGGAATTGATATTGCCAAACAAAAATTTGATGTCGCCTACAAAACGACCGAATGTAAACTTTATCTAACAAAGAAATCACGCTCGTTCGATTAGCTTTATTTCCTTTATTTCCATCAATTTTAGATGGGTTTGCCGTATCCTTCACCTAAGAAATTCTAAGGATAACACAGCGGCAAAATATTCTCTTGTTCCAATCTAATATTAAAAATATTATTTAACTTATTGTTAATTATATTTTGTTATTTTTAATGTATTGTTATTTTTTTGTGGAGAAAATGTTATGGTGTTAAAAAAATATAGTATTTTATTTACTTTTTCAATGAGTTTACTAACGACCACAGCTCTTTTCGCGCCTCCGGGACATGACGAAGACCCTCTAAAAACAACGTCAACGACGCCTCTTAAAAAAAGCACCGTTCAAGAATCAGCGTTACCCTCCGAAGATGATGGATTGACTCCCGAAGAATGTAATAGACTCTATTTTGACACTGACCCAGATCCGACTGTCCTAGATATCGCCTTCGCAAAAGCGTCAGAAACTCTAACACCTGTCTTAGAATTTTTGAGTGACCCTAAAGAGGTCGGTCACTCCATAGCCGACGCGGTGATAAAAAGCTCACCAAAGGCCATCGCACTTATGCACGACGCTTCCCACTCCGTAGCCGATACAGTCATAAAACAGTCACCAAAGGTTGTCCAAGCACTCGCAGACGCAAGCGCCGCCGCCGCAACCTCCGTCAAAAGCGCGGTGTCCACGGTTCTTCACCTTCCATCTGTAGCCCGTATCAAAAATGCCTATGATATGTATACCTTAGGAAAAGAGACAGGAGATGGAGTAGCATTCGTTCTCCCACCAGAGAGGGCAAGGGAGGAAGATGACTATATCACCGTTGTAGATATGAACACACCAGACGCTATTCCTGTAGCTTCCTCTATAGAAAAAAACAAAGAAAAATCCTCATAATTTTAATGTGTTATTGTTTTTTGGAGAAAAGATATGGAATTAAAATATAAATTTATTTTTGCTTTTACCACAAGCTTATTAACAACCTCCTCTCTTTTTGCCATGACCGATGAAGATGGTCCTAACACACCATCGATAACTCTACACCCCACTCCATCTTTTGAGACCGTTGTAGAGCCTAATAAATCTATGAGTTCGAGCCGCACCTCTTTGAGTAGCTCAACGACCTCGGATGATTTAAGTAGATCTACCACTTTAGGGAATTCAACTGCTTCAACTAACCTAAGCAGTTCAACGACCTCAACTAACCCGAATGACTTAAGTAGCTCAACCGGTTCAGACGCCTCAACGAATGTCCCCTTGAGGGCGCCGATAAAGTGGTAGTAGAAATCACAAATATGGCTGCATTGCCTCAAGAAGAGCAAAAATCACCCTTATAAATTCATCTAGGCAAATAAAAACAAGGAGTTTTTTTCATGTATCATATTCTCCCAGAAAGCCACGATAATGTTATTGGCATTCACGTTACCGGCTATATGAGCGCTGCAGATTATGACACCCTCCTTCCTTTCGTTGAGGGAATAATTACCCGCTATGACACCATTCGTGTTGTGTCTGACTTGAGAGAGTTTAAAAGCGTTTCTTTTTGGGGAATTTTAAAAACACTTCCCTTTGCTTTTAAATATAGCTCTCGCGTCACTCGCAAGGCTGTCATCACAGATGAATCCTGGATTTACACCTGGGCGCGACTTCTTTCTCCTTTCTTTAAAACAGAAGTGCGCTGCTTCCCTAGTTCCCAAGTTGAAAACGCTTGGGAATGGGTCGAGAAATGAGTCACTTTTTTTGCAATCTTTTGAACAACTTATAAGGTTTTACTTGCCAAACTCTCTCTTCCTTCGTTAGATGAGCACTCAGTTTTTTTAATTTTTTTGAGGGAGTTAACCCGTGACAGCAGCGAGCCTTACTTATGGATCCCCAAGTATTCCTAAAGAAGGGAATTATATTAGGCGCGTTATTCTTTCGTGCATGATTGGAAATGCCCTGGAATGGTACGACTTTGCTCTTTATGGGTATTTTGCAACAACCATAGGACAGCTCTTTTTCCCAAAATTTAGTCCCTTTGCGTCTCTCATGGCAACTTTCGGTATTTTTGCCGCAGGCTTTATCATGCGTCCTCTGGGAGGCATTATTTTTGGCCATATCGGTGATAAAATGGGAAGAAAAAATGCCCTTTTATGGTCTATTTATCTCATGGCTATTCCAACAACTCTGATTGGGTTGCTCCCAACATACGAACAAATTGGTTGGGTTGCTCCCCTCTTTTTAACCTTTATTCGCTTAGCTCAAGGACTGTCTATGGGAGGTGAATTTACAGGCTCCATGATTTTTGTTGTTGAGCATGCAGAAAAAGGAAATCGAGGGCTGTATGGAAGTTGGGTTGTTTTCAGTCTTCTCCTTGGAATTTTAATAGGATCCGCTGTCGCTACAAGCACCTGTTATCTTCTTTCAGAGGATGAGTTGATGGCATGGGGATGGAGAATTCCTTTCCTATTCAGCATTGCAGGAGGATTTATGGGCGCCATTATGCGGCGCACAGTGAATGAACCCGAACAATTTGTTCAAGCAAAACAACAACACAAAGAACACTTTACACCGCTTACGACTCTTTTCCACAACCATTCAAAAACAATCTTGTATGTTATTATCATTGAGTTCGCCCTTTCTATTGGATTTTATCTGATTGTAACTTTCATTAACAATTTTCTCACGGCTCTTCTTCATTTTGATAAGGTGGCAAGCCTTATGATCACCACATGCAGTATGGTGGCAATGGGAGTCGCTATCCTCATCTCTGGTTGGTTTTCTGATAAGATTGGACGCAAACCTCTTTTGCTGTTAGGAACGCTTGGGTTTGTTTTCTTTGCCTATCCTCTTTTTGGAGCCCTTGAGGGGTCTTTTATGACAGCGCTTTTTGCTCACATGGCTCTAGCAGCCATTATGGGAACTTTCTTTGCTCCTCTTCCCGCAACTTTGGTAGAGCTTTTTCCTTTAACCGTACGCTATTCAGGACTTTCTATTTCTCACAGTCTCAGCATGGCCATTTTTGGAGGGAGTGCGCCTTTAATTGCAACGATTCTTATTGAAATCACAGGAAATAATGGAGCCCCTGCCCTTTACCTAAGTGGCATGTGCTTTATTTCGACATTATTCCTACTTTTCCTGAAAGATCGATATAAGTCAGAGCTGGTTTAAAGCATAATAAGCGCATTCTTCTCCACAAAGAGGACGCCCTTCACGCATGTAAGGCTTGCAATCCGCATTCTTGACACCGCATGTCCCTAATTCACAACTACCCTCATCCGCATCACAAAAAAGGCAGCCATCTCTCATACACTGGTTATAAAATCGTGTAAACCGAGCTTCCAGGGAGGGGGCCACACCGTCAGTTAAGACCTTCCCTTTTTCATCGAAGTGAACACAGAGCATACCATACTTTTTCTGTAATCGTGTTCTGTCTTGATCTCCGACTTTCCACTGATCATAAAAACGAAAACAAATTCCATCGAGAGGAGGACTTCTTAAAGAAATTGCAGGACTTGTGGAACAGCATAAGCAAAGATGCAGGCAAAAAAGCCCTTTAAAAATTTGACTCCCCATTCTCTCTCCCCTTTAGAGAACTTTTGTTAACTTTGACATATCTCACATGAGAAAAAAAGACTTAAAATAAGGCGATAAACCCTATAGCGCTTCAAAAGTAGATGTCCTATAACAGAAGAGTTAACCTTGATTGCAAAGGAGATCTTATGGCCGGCAGCGTAAACAAAGTGATTTTAGTTGGAAACTTAGGGAAGGACCCTGAAATTAGAACAACCCAAGATGGGGTGAAAATAGCCAACCTCTCCGTTGCGACCTCTGAACAATGGCGTGATAAAAACACTCAAGAACGTGTCGAGCGTACCGAATGGCATCGCGTTGTTATTTTTAATGAAAAGTTAGCCGATGTAGCTGAAAAATATCTGCGAAAGGGCTCTAAACTTTATATTGAAGGGCAACTCCAAACCCGCAAATGGACAGATCAAAACGGACAAGAACGCTATACAACAGAAGTTGTTGTTCCTCGTTTTCGGGGTGAAATAACGATGCTTGATGGGACGAAATCCCAAGGAGGCAGTAGCAGCGACTATACTTCTTTTGAGTCCACTCCTAGTGTAGCCCGCGAAAGCTTGCCACCCATGGGCGAGATTGATGATGAAATCCCTTTTTAAGCTCGACATTACATTTACTTTATGATTCTGCTGACTCCTGAGAGATAAAATGACCGAAAATCAAGATGTAGTTCCCTTTGTTAATCTCGAAGAGGAAATGAAAAACTCTTATCTCGATTACGCTATGAGCGTCATCGTCAGTCGCGCTTTGCCCGATGTAAGAGACGGACTTAAACCTGTTCATCGCCGTATTCTTTATGCCATGCATGAATCAGGGTTTGATTATAACCGTCCTCACCGCAAATCTGCTCATATCGTCGGTGGCGTTATCGCAAAATATCACCCTCACAGCACAGAAGCCGTTTATGACTCCATGGTCCGCATGGCTCAAGATTTCTCTATGCGTCTTCAGCTTATTGACGGTCAAGGAAACTTTGGATCCATGGATGGAGATCCTGCCGCAGCTATGCGGTATACAGAAGCCCGTCTTTCAAAACCTGCCCATTATCTTTTAGCCGATATCGAAAAAGAAACCGTTGATTTTAGACCAAACTACGACGGATCCACAGAAGAACCCACGGTTCTTCCGGCACGCATCCCCAACCTTCTCGTTAATGGCGCAGGAGGAATCGCGGTAGGTATGGCCACCAATATTCCTTCTCATAACTTAGGAGAAGTTATTGATGGGTGCTGCGCTCTTATCGACAACCCAGATTTAACGGTCGAAGATCTGATGGCGTATATCCCTGCTCCCGACTTTCCAACGGGGGCTCTTATTATGGGAAAGCGGGGAATTTATAATGCGTTTAAAACAGGTCGCGGATCTCTTGTGATTCGAAGTCGAACCCATATTGAAACTATTCGCAAAGACCGAGAAGCGATCATCGTCACAGAAGTCCCCTATCAAGTCAACAAAGCCAAAATGATTGAGCGGATGGCAGAGCTCGTTCGCAATAAAGAGCTTGAAGGAATTGCAGACTTACGTGATGAATCAGATCGTCACGGCGTACGCGTTGTGATCGAGTTAAAGAAGGAAGCTATTGCAGACGTCGTCTTAAATCGTCTTTACGCCATGACCCCTCTTCAAACCACCTTTGGTGTCAACATGTTGGCCTTAAATGGTGGACGCCCTCAACAAATGGGTCTTAAGGAAATTCTCGAATGCTTCATTCTCTTCCGCGAAGAAGTGATTACGCGTCGAACACGCTTTGAATTAAAGAAAGCGCGTGATCGGGCTCATATCTTAGTAGGGCTTGCTATCGCTGTTGAAAACCTTGATGAGATGATCTCTCTCATTCGCAAAGCCTCCGATCCTCAAACCGCAAAAGAAGAAATTTTATCTCGTGCGTGGGCTGTTCATACCATAGAACCTCTCATTCGCCTCATTGATGAGCCAGGGTATCCCGTTATCAATGGAACATACCGCATGTCGGAAACCCAGGCTAAAGCGATCTTAGACCTCAGGCTTCACCGTTTAACGGGTCTGGAGCGTGACAAGATTGCTCAAGAACTTCGTGAAATTGTGGAAGAAATCAAAGAATATCTTTCTATTTTAGCCTCTCGTGATAAGCGTCTTGGAATCTTGCGAACCGAGCTTCTTGAGATGAAAGAAAGTTATGCGACTCCTCGGCGAACAACAGTTGTCGAAGGGGAAATAAACGCAGATGAAGAAGACCTTATTCAACAAGAAGATATGGTCGTTACCGTAAGTTTAGGCGGGTATATCAAGCGCGTACCTACCACGACTTATCGCTCTCAAAAACGGGGAGGAAAAGGGCGTGCCGGCATGACCACCCGTGAAGAAGATGCCGTCATGGAAGTCTTTGTTGCCAACACACACACACAAGTGCTGTTCTTTACGACAAAAGGTCGTGTTTTCGGAATGAAAGTTTACAAACTTCCTCTTGGGACCCCTCAAGCACGTGGAAAGGCTATCGTCAATCTTTTGCCGCTTGAAGAAGGGGAAACCCTCTCTACGATCATGCCTATGCCCGAAGATGAGACGCAATGGGAAAAAATGCATATTCTATTTGCTACCTCCTCGGGTCATGTACGCCGCAATTTGCTCTCTGATTTTACCAATATTCGCGCCAATGGAAAAATCGCGATGAAACTTGAAGAGGGCGAACAGATGATTGCCGTCCGATCTTGCGATGAAAAAAGCGATGTGCTTCTAACAACGCGTGAAGGACGGTGCATTCGTTTTGGCGTGACAGATGTGCGCGAGTTCGTCGGAAGAACCTCTACAGGTGTCCGCGGAATGCGCCTCGGCAAAGGCGACGAAATTGTCTCTATGTCTATCCTTCACCAAATTGATTTTACAATAGAAGAGCGTGATTCTTATCTCAAACAAGCTCAGCGTCTCCGGCGGCAAGAGGGAGATGAAGAGAGTGAGCCTCTGGAAGCTCCTCTCCCTCCCGAACGCTTTGACATCATGGCAAAAGCAGAAGAGTTCATCCTAACCGTCAGTGAGAAGGGCTTTGGGAAGCGTTCCTCTGCCTATGAATATCGTTGCACGAATCGCGGAGGCCAAGGAATCACCACCATGGATGTGACATCCAAGACGGGTAAGGTTGTCGATTCTTTCCCTGTACAAGATGAAGATGACCTCATGCTTGTTACGAATACAGGAAAGCTGATTCGTTGCCCTGTCCATGACATTCGCATTGCAGGACGTCGTACCCAAGGGGTAACACTCTTCCGCGTTACCGAAGGAGAAACCGTTGTTTCCGTTGCTTGCCTTAAGGAAGAAGGAGAGGACGGGGACACAGACGAGAACGAAATTCAGAATGGCTAAGCCCCTTCACATTGGCGTCTATCCCGGCACCTTTGATCCCATCACCTTTGGGCATTTAGATATCATTGAACGCGCTACGCGTCTTGTGGACCGCCTTATTGTTGCTGTTGCAACGAATGTGACCAAGGGGCCGCTTTTTTCTATTGAAGAGCGTCTTGAAATGATTGAACAAGAGATCAAAACGCTTCCTCGCCCCTCTGGCGTAGAAATTATTGTTAAGCCGTTTGACACCTTACTCGTAAATTTCGCAAAACAAGAAGGAGCCCAACTTTTAATACGTGGTCTTCGCGCTGTGTCAGATTTTGAGTATGAATTCCAAATGGCTGGCACAAATCGCAAGCTTTGTTCAAAGCTGGAAACCGTCTTTCTCGTAGCCTCCGAAAGCTTTCAACTTATTGCCTCTAACCTTGTGAAGGAGATCGCACGGCTTGAGGGGAACACCACTCCTTTTGTTTCCCCCCACGTGGCTGAAAAATTAAAGACGCGATTCCAGAAACAAAATCATTGATCCTGATTATCTCTCCCCTGGTATCATCTAAGATAACAGCTATGCTAATCGCCAATTTTTCTTGCGCTGTCCCTGTTCGGTAAGACGGGGTCGCGTGCCCACTTATAATGCCTCTGAACATGTTGCAATTCCATCTCAAACCTAGGATTACCCGCTTGATAGAGATAACTAAGACGCTTAAAAACCCTTACTTCTTCCTCAAAATCAGCCCCTAAAAGCTTTGTAAGAGAGTCAAATCGTTTTTCTAGCCACGCATAAAGTCTCTTGTCAAACGCAAATCTTTCTTTGACTTGATCTAATATTGAATCTGGATAAGATTCTTCTGGCATTTTAAACGCGGTTTTATTCTTTGTCTTATAAAATAAATTTTCATCAAATTTCCATCCCATTAATCTTCTAAGCGCTATCAGCGTTTCATCAAACTTATGGGACAACCCCACGAAAAGAAAATCTTTCTCTATATTGTTTTTTATTTCCTGAAAGTCTTCCTCTGTTATAGGAACTTTGTTGTCATATAACTTATTATTTCGACTAAACCACCTCACATTATCATTATTATACTGAGCAGATGTTACAATAAAATCAATCAAGCTCTGATCCAGAGTTACAACATTTATTTCTAACTCTTGTCCACCCTGCAAGGCATACCAAAAATGAGAAAGGAGTAGGCTCTTAGGCTCTCTCACAATAGCAAAGGCTTTTACGTTCGTGCCTTTTGGAAAAAAATTCAATACTTCTAGGCCTATGTGCCCCCCTGTTAAACAGGCTTGAGCCTTTCCTAAAAGAGACAATCGCGTATAAAAATTTTCTCGAAGCTTCCGAATAGACATAAGCGGATAATGTTGTCCTGGCTGCAGTATGCAATTTACACTTTCTCCGATTTCCTTACGATAATGTCTCTCAAGTATCTCATTCATTGTTGATCCTCCTGTTTTCCCTACATGAAGATTGACAAGAATGGTTGGTTTTTCTGGAAGTTTTTTATAGCTATAATCACCGTCCTTATCACCTGTCGAGACATCGGCATATGCCCAAAAGATGACAAACAATGCGGAGATGAACCCCAACAAAAAGTTTTTCTGTACGATACTTTGAGTTATTCTCTTCATTAACTTCTTTGCCTGTCTAAAAATTTTTCGGTTCGGGTGAACGATGAATGTTTTCTTTACAGTCATCCCTAGCAAAGTCAAGTTTATTATTAAGACGAAAGTGCGATCCACACTCACTTTTGGAGGTGAATTTTAAATGGTCAGCAAAACGTAAATTTGTGTGCTGTCTGGAAAGCCTCTCTTCGTAAGTTCTCAAGCCGTCCCTCTTATCTCTTTTAGCCTCGAGAAGGAAGCCAGTCGGTTAAGATGCTCCCCTTCTTTTGCTTAATCCATGTAGCGAGAGTACCCAGTTTCGTCCCCCTCTAAACGATGGGGCTCATGCTCCTGGGTAACTCTCTATTTAAGATTTTAATGAGCGACAGCGAGAGATTGACTAGCCCACGGATAGCTCGTTTGTACCTTTTGAAGTTGAGCTTCAAAAATAGGATTACCTGTTTGATAGAGATAATTAAGGCGCTTAAAGACCCTTACCTCTTCCTCAAAATCATCACCTAAGAGTTTTGTTAGGGAATCAAACCGTTGTTCTAACCAGCTATAGAGTTTCTTTTCAAAAGAAAACCTATCTTTCACAGCAGATAATATTGAATCAGGATAAGAAGCTTCTGGCATCTTAAACTCGGTTTTATTCTTTACTTTATAAAATAGATCTTCATCAAAGGGCCATCCCATTAATCTTCTAAGAGCTATAAGCGTTTCATCAAACCTATGGGACAAGCCTACAAAAAGAAAATCATTTTTTATAGTCGTCTTTATGGCTTCAAATTCTTCCTCTGTTAGAGGCACTCTATTATCATAAAATTTATTATTTCGGCTAAACCATCTTACCGTATCATTATTATAATTAGCGCTATGCAGAATAAAATCCATAAGAGCCTTATCTAATTCTGGGAGACTTAACGCGCCTTTCTGTTTGTCATCAAGATCCTGCCATGCATACCAAAAATGAGAAACAATTAAACCCTTAGGGTCTCTTACAATGGCAAATGCTTTTACGTTCGTGCCTTTGGGAAAAAAGTTCAACACTTCTGTCCCTACGTGGCCACCTGTTGTTTTCATCCGCGCTTTTTTTTCGGGGGAGAGGCGGGTGTAAAAATCTTCCTGAAGCTTCCGAATAGATTCAAGAGGATAGCCTTTTGATAGGTCTGCACAATTTACACTCTCCTCAGTCAAATCACTATAGTGTTTAGCGAGTATTGCGTTCATCGTTGAGCCACCAGTTTTCCCCACATGAATATTTACAAGAATATCTGGTTTCTTTGGAAGGCTTGTATATAGTTCCCCATCAGCTCTGACGTGCATTGAGAGGCTACCACAAAAAACAATAAAAAACAAAAATGATGTTATAAAAACTTTCAAATCCCCTCCAAAAAATCTTTCCATTTTATTTCCTTTCTTAATAAAGCTACGATAAATCTGTTCACAACATAAGGGTTAAGACGCCTTCTTTTGGGTCTTGTCTATAATAAAATCAATCAATGATTCAACTGCTCGTTCCTGAGTAAGATTTTCTGTGTCAATAATCAAACTAGGAGCTGAGGGAACTTCATAAGGAGAAGAGATACCGGTAAAGTTTTTGATGTCTCCCTTCAAAGCTTTTTTATAAAGCCCTTTGGGATCTCTTTTGATACATGTCTCTACGCTTGCTTTTATATAAACCTCATGTCCATTTCGTGTTTGAGCTTTCATCAGCTCTCTTTCTTGTCTATAAGGACTAATAAGAGAACAAATGACAATGTGTCCGGTATTCTCAAAAAGTTTTGCCACTTCTAAAGTGCGACGAATGTTTTCTTTACGATCTTTCTCAGTAAAGCCAAGATCAGTATTAAGTCCCGCGCGCAAGGTATCGCCATCAAGCAAAACAACTTTCATTCCTTTATCAAAAAGGACTTTTTCAACTGCAGAAGCAACAGTCGATTTTCCAGCTCCTGACAAGCCTGTGAGCCAAAAAACACCCCCTACATGCGGTTGATTCCCTACTCTATCTTCATAAGAAACATTCCCTTTTTGGGGATATATATGAACATGGCTATGTACAAGTGGATTGCAAATTAACCATGCCAAAACGTATAATAAAAAATGAACTCTCTTCATTCTGATCTCAAGTTTTTATGGCTTCTACGTTCTTTCAATTTGCCACACATATTTTCTAATTGAAGCTTTGTCAAGCGAAGGATTATTCCACATTAAATAAGAAAATGTTAGATTTTCGCTAAGCTATTGAGAAGACAGAACTATATAAATGCCTCATCTCAACACGAAGGAAGAAAGATTTTTCCTTTCTCTTCGCCTAAAACACAACCTGTACGAATCTAAAACTCTATTGACCCTGGTTAAGCATTTTGATATTGAGGATCAATTTAACCAAAAAAATCTTTAGTGTATGTCAAACAGCATATCAATTCAGCCCTTTCATCATCAAGACACAGGAACGCTTACTTATGTTGTCAGTGATAATGCGACGCGAAAATGTTTGATCATTGATGCCGTCTTAGATTTTTCCTGTGATGAGATAAAAACCACTTCTTTTGAGCAGGTTACGAATTTTACTACACAAAACTCTCTTACCGTTGAATGGGTTTTAGACACACATGTTCATGCAGACCATTTAACCGCGGCTTTTCTTGCGAAAGACCTTTTAAAATGTAATACAGGCATATCAGAAGAGTATAAAAACTTACAAAAAGAAAAAATAACGAATCAGGAAAAAAACAAGTCATATTATACTCATTACTTTAAAAATGAGGATAAATTTGACTTCGGAAATTCGAAATTTCAAGTTTTAAGCATTCCTGGCCACACCACAACTTGTGTAGCTTATATTATCGAAGACAATATCTTTTGTGGTGATATATTAATGATGCCTGACGTTGGGTGTGGCCGTTGTGATTTGGATGGAGGAGATGCATTTTCCATGTACGATTCTGTGCAAAAAATATTTTCGTTTCCTGAATCATATAAGATATACACCTGCCATGATTATCCTCAAGAGGATAGAAAGTTCAGGTATTTGAGTACCGTAGCTAATCAAAAAAAGGAGAATATTTTTTTTAAATCAAAGGACAGAGACACATTTGCATTATCCCGCAAACAAAGAGATTCTAAGCTAAGTCCTCCTCGTCTCTTAAGGTCTGCCTTAACGTATAACTTATTTAAAACCCTCTGAACATTAAAATGTCCCTTTACTCACCTATCGCCCCAAAGGAATTGCACACACTTTTAAACTCTAAAGCCAGTAATTTTGAACTCATTGATATCAGAAGCGTTAAGGATTATCAGACCGTTCATATTCCTAGTGCGATCTCTTTGCCTTTGGCTTCTGAAGAATTTTTAAATTTTACTCCTTCCAAAGAAATCGGCATTTTTTATTGTCACTCTTCCAGAAGAACCAGCGAGCACCTGGATGATCTGGAAGAGTTTGGATTTAAACACATCTACACGATAATAGGAGGCATAATCTACTGGCAACAAATGGCTCTGCCTTTATGTGAGAAGGGGTGTAATACCGCCTGTTATTTTACCATTTAAACCAGAGTAAAGATTAAGTGTTATGATCCAAAACCTCTATCTTAAGAATTGTCCACAAAAGCAAACCCTTTCGCTTCTCTCTTTTCTATCTTTATTTTTACGTTAAACATTGATATCTATTCCCCTAACGTTTCTTTTATATGTTTTTCTATAAGGGTATTTTTCATTTTACAATAAGCTAGGAATATCAAAATGCTTCTCAAAAAGTTGGAGTCCGAAAGTATTTATATAATACGTGAGGTTGTCGCTAATTTTAAAAATCCGATGCTGTTGTATTCTATCGGGAAAGACTCTTCCGTCCTTCTTCACCTTGCGAGAAAAGCCTTTTATCCAGGAAAAATACCATTTCCCTTATTGCATGTTGATACAACATGGAAATTTAGAGAAATGATATCTTTTCGAGATGCTGTTGCACAAGAGTTAGGATTAAATTTGATTATCCATACGAACGAGGAGGGGTTGAACAACAATGTAAACCCCATTACTTACTCTCCCTCTGACTATACATACATTATGAAAACGGTCGCTCTTAAGGAAGCGCTAGATAAGTACGAGGTGGATGCGGCCATAGGCGGAGCACGAAGGGATGAAGAAAAGTCACGTGCTAAAGAGAAAATTTTTTCTTTACGCGGTAAAAAACATACCTGGGATCCAAAAAACCAACGTCCCGAATTCTGGAACAACTACAATACGCTTTGTGCAAAAGATGACACTTTTAGAGTTTTTCCTCTGTCTAATTGGACCGAACTTGATATCTGGAGATACATCCAAGAAGAACATATTCAAGTCGTCCCTCTCTATTTTTCGCAAAAGCGCCCCGTTATGAAGGAAGGCAACAAAATTATCATGGTTGATGATAAGAGACTGCCCATCACTAACGAAAAAATTGAGTATTTAAATGTTAGGTTTCGCACTTTAGGATGTTATCCTCTTACCCAAGCGATTGAGTCAAAAGCCTCAACTATTAGCGCAATTATTCAGGAAATAACCGAAGAAAAACACTCTGAACGTCAAGGACGTTTGATTGATCATGATGAGGATAGTGGTTTAGAGCAAAAGAAGAAGGAAGGGTATTTTTAATGACAAGTGTAGCCCAACAAAAAATTGATCACTTCAACTCTCTTGCTCTCAAAAACGACATTGATTATCTGCAAGTGGTGACTTGCGGAAGTGTGGATTCAGGAAAAAGTACGCTTATAGGGCGATTATTATTTGATGCGCAATTAGTCTATGAAGATCAGCTCACTGCTCTTCAAAAAGATACAAAAAAATATTCTTCTGTCTCAGAAGAGATGGATTTTAGCCTCCTTTTGGATGGGTTGCGCGATGAAAGAGAACAAGGGATAACGATAGACTTAGCTTATCGTTTTTTTCAAATATCAAACCGACGTTTTATAATAGCAGATGCGCCTGGACACGAACAATACACAAAAAACATGGCCGCAGGGGCTTCAAATAGTGATTTAGGAATCATTGTCGTCGACTCAGAAAAAGGAATTCTCCCTCAAACAAAAAGACATACATATATTCTGTATTTAATGGGTGTGCGCCATTTTGTTCTTTGCGTAAACAAAATGGATCTTCTCAATTATTCACAGGTTGTTTTCAATAGAATTCTCTCAGATTACGAAGCAATAATAAATTCTTTCCCACAAGGTAAAGCCCAGATCATTTTACATGGAATCCCTTTATCTGCAGCTAAGGGAGAGAATGTTGTTTACAAAAGCAACATGATGGATTGGTACAAGGGGGACAGCCTCTTAGCGTATCTCAACACTGTCAATGTTGAGGGGCGCCTCAAGCCAGATGATTTCATGATGCAAATCCAGCTGGTGAACAAGCCAAAACCAACCTTTCGCTGCTATATGGGAACAATTTTAGAAGGTACCGTAAGGCCCGGTGATAAAATTAAAACTTTACCAAGCGGACGTGAAAGCAAAATAAAAAATATTATTACGTTTAATAATGAAAGCCTAATTCAAGCCTCACAAGGCGAGGCTGTCGCCCTGACTCTCGAAGATGAACTTGATATGGTTCGAGGGGATTTAATAACTAACGAAAATAATCCGATTAAAATGGCAGATCATTTTCGCGTTAATTTATTATGTATTGAAAAAATAGAAGTTGGCTCCTCCCTATCTTATCTCTTTAAATTTAACCATAAAATTTTAAACGGCACCCTCTCAAACATCAAAGAAAAATATAATTTAGATCCATCATCTCAGAACCAAAATAACCAAATTGATGTCAATGAGTTTGGAATTTGTGATGTTTTTTTAAGCCAAAAGATCCCCTTTACGCCATATAAAGATAATAAAAATATGGGTTCTTTTTTAATTATAGACCGCATTTCCAAAAGAACTGTTGGCGTTGGAATGATCTTGTTTGATGTGGTCTCAACCAATACCCTTACTCGACTTGAGTCATCCCTTTCAAAGAAAGAAAGATCTCAACTGAAAGCTCAAAAACCCTGCATTCTTTGGTTTTCAGGACCTTCTCATTCCAACAATATACGCATAGCAAACTTAGTCGAAGAGAAGCTATTCGATAAGGGGTATCATACCTATCTTCTCGACGAGGCTCACATCTTCAAAGATCTAGAAAAAGACTTTGAAATCGCCAATAATCCCCATAACGCCGCATGGCACACAAAATACCTTGCCAAACATTTAATAGAGGCTGGAGTAATAACCCTCGTTGTTCCGAGTTCTCAAGCTCCCCAAGAAAATAATAGCACGCTTTTTGAAGCAGGAGAGTTTGTTGAAATACTGCTAAATGATCCCACTTCTACAAACAGAGAGTCACACGCTATTGTTTCTAAAAATAGCCCCCAAATCATAGTAAATCTGGAAGAGGCTTCCCTTGAAGGGCTTGCTGATAAGATTGTAAGTGATTTAGTGAATATATGCTCAGGTGATAAGAAGTGACTTATGCTGTCACGCTTTTTATGAATTTTGTATTGTTCCCCCTGAATATTTCAACCAAATTGGCAGTACATCTGTTAAGTAATTCATAAATTTCCATAGTCCTACACGATACTCATAGTTCCCCAAGTTATCAAACTTGCCTTGAGGGAATGCAATCCCAAAGCCAAAAAGCCCCGGAGCAATAATACCTGTATGTTCGTTATATTTCACATTATGATACGGCAGGATTAAAGGTAGGTTGCGCCTTTCGAAACCAATAGCGTAAACAACCTTGTTACATCTAGCAAACACTTCATTAAAACAAGGATCCGCTACTAATATGCGTTCCAAGTTAGGCAAGCTTTTTCCTTCAAGATACGTGTGAGCCCAGTGGGCGGAGTAACCTTTTAGGCCAGTATCATCAAATAAGGTCCAGTCATCGAAATAAACAGCATATTTCAAAGGTGACCTATAAAAATTACAAATTTTTACGCCTAAAGCTGCTAAATTATACATCGCAACTACCGCTGTATGAGAACTTCCAAAAACGGCAACCGTATCGTCTTTATGACACGCCTTCTTAAGAAGGTTAGGATCAAGCGCTTGCTCAACATGAATAAGAGAAGGGCCAGGGTGCGACAAAGTCGAAGGCTCTGCCCCCACCGCCAACACGACGTTTTTTGCAAGGACTTTCCCATCTCGTGTCTTAACTTCCCACTGACCGCTCTCAAATCGAAGTTCTTCTGCGAATGTTTTAAAATGTCTTACTCTTTGTTGCAAATGATCACTCACCCACTGCAAAGGATCCGCAATAGCGTGTAACACACAATTTTCTTCTTCAGGAAGGTGATTAAGAGAAAAATTAATAGGGCAGTCTTGATACTTAAAAGAGGAACATGCCTTAAGAAAATTCAAAAACAACTTTACTTTTGTGTTACTTGAAACATAGCGCCATTTCGTCCCTAAATCTCCCACCTTAAAGTTAGGATCAATCCACACTATCTCTTCGGAAGGAATTCCTGCATCAAGAAGCTTTCCCACAACCGCGATTCCAGCAGGGCCAGCTCCTATAACGGCCCACTGTCCTTCTTCTGTTTTCATATTTTTTAAAGACATTTCTTCCTTCTCACTTTCGTTCCAGAACCCCATGATAACGTCGCCTTACTCGTAGATAAAAAAATTTTGGAACCCTTCGAAAGTCCTGAAAAGTTGCAAGGATCCTATACCTCATAAAAACTAGTCTTGCAATAAACCATTGCTCAAGATATTTTCTGGGAAAAATCACACTTCGTCCCTGAAATTTCCCTCCGGGCGATGTGTTTTGTTTTTAGAATGTGGACCTTTTTATGACTTCATCACGACTTCTTATGCCAATTTTATGTCTGCTGGCAGCCTTAGGAATTTTTTCAACCTCTCTTTATCTCCCTTCTTTACCCGCAATAGGAGAAGCTCTATCCGCTTCAGAAGAAGCCATTCAATTAACACTTACTGTTTTCTTTTTAGGATCAGCTCTTGGGCACTTATCTTTAGGACCCCTTTCGGATCGAAATGGACGCCTTATTGTTGCAAAAGGAGGCCTTATCCTGTTTATTGCAGCCAGTTTTTGGTGTGCTAGTGCTGACAATATATTCAGTTTATTAATAGGAAGATTTTTGCAAGGAATTGCAGCAAGTTCAGGACAACTCATCGCACGCGCAATAGGACGAGATCTTTACGAAGGGACTCATTTTGCTCGGTTTACAGCAACCATTATGATGGTCATTTCTATCTCACCTGCTATTGCTCCTCCTTTAGGAGCATTGATAGAATCATATTTTGGGTGGGAAAAAAACTTTTATTTTCTTATGATTTTTGGCCTTATCATCGCCTTCATGGTCTGGCGATGGCTTCCCGAAACGAATAAACACCGGGACCTCTCTCTACGTTTTTATGCTATATTTAAGAATTATGGTATCCTTTTAAAAAACCCTTCTTATGGCTTGCTTTGCCTTATTATTCATTTGCAACTCGCTGCTCTTTTTTATTATGTAACCATGTCCCCTTATATTTTTATTAGTTTTTTTGGGTGGTCTCCTCAACTTTACGGGTATGTTTGTATTGCAACGGCTTTGGGTAACATCATTGGTTTTTCTTATGCCCGTCATCGCGCTCACCACGTCCCCTTCCATCGAGGAATTTTAGTTGGAAGCTTCTTTTGCGGATTTTTAAGTTTTTCTCTTGCAGGAAGCATCTTCGTGTCTCCCATAACACCTACCTTTTTAATTCTTTATGTGGTTTGTTTCTTTAGCATGCAAGCTCTGGTCGTTGTAAATGCTTCCGCAGCAGCCATGAGTTTTTTCCCTCACATGGCAGGAACTTCATCTGCCATGCTAGGAGCTGTCCAAATTAGTGCGGGAATTTTGGGAAGCCTTCTTGCAAGCCTCCTGCCCATCTCTCCCTCAGCTTTAGGGCTCGCAATGGGAAGTTTAAGCTTTGCGAGCTTTATCCTTGGCATCTATCTGCAGAACAAAGATTATCTTTATTCTTTCCGTAAACGCACCTCAGATTAATGTTATGATTGGGGCTTTAAAGAGGTGAAATAGTTATTCATACTCACCAGAAGAGTTTCTTCAAGCGGAGCGGAGAGTTTATCCATATAAGGTTGAAGCTTCGTCTTAAAATCAGTAAGAATCTTGAAGGGCTTATTGTCAAACTCGCGGAACCGCAAGTCCGATACCGGCAGAGGTTCAGGTTTCTTTCGCTTGAGGAAGGAAAATCTCCCTTTTTCTTGGCTAGTATCTTTCACTTTGTCTTTTTGGTTTTGTATAATATAGGGCCATAGTCCTGTCATAATTTCAGGAAGCGTTCGTTTGTCTAAAACTTGTTGAGTTAGGTAAGATAAAATATTAGGAGCAAAGAATTCGCTCATATAAGAAAAATGTATAATGTCAACGAGTTTATAAAAATCTTCTTCTGAATAAAAATCACTAGAACTTTTGAGGGTATCCACCAATATTTTTCTATACCGACCATACTCCTGGTAGAGAGCATCAGGTGAAGTCATGAGCATTTCAACGGGATGCCAACTCTCATAAAAATGAGACGCAGACATAGAACGGCCACAATAAAGCACGGGAAGTCTTTTCACCTTACCCATGGCCGCGGTTAACGCTCCTCCAAGAAGCTCTCTACCTAAAAGAGAATTTAAGAATTGAAGCTGAGAGAAAATCTTGTCTAACACAGGTGTGCGGTAGATAGCATAAGTGATGGCTTCATAGGACTCAAAAAGATTTTGCAAACGATTAATAGGATCATCATACGTCAACACATCACGCGTATAAACTAAATCTGAAATAGTAACTACATTTTCCACCATAAAAGAAAAGTACAATCCATGCGCTGCAACGTAGTCAGGATTTTTTCTTAAAAATTCTACAATGAGATCAACAGATTTTATAACAAGAACATCATCGTCAGCACATAAAGAACAAAAGGCTGTTTTAACGTGCTGCACGCCTTTCCAAAATTTTTCGAAAGGAGGCATGTCAGAAGGAAATGTGAGCAGTTCCACATTCAAAGTGACTTGCTCGATTGCCTTCTTATTTTCACTCACTACATCAGGCTGACTTGAATCCAAAACAAGAATCTTAAAACCAGCTTTTTGCTCATCTAGATATTTAAGTAAAGCAGAAAATTCCTTTGGTCGATGGTAGGTAGGAATAATGAGCGTATAATCGTCAAGGCTCATCTTGCCTCACGCACACTCTTTTAGTTGCTTAGCTTCACAACGTTTAATCCAAGCACTTGGCCATGCGGTAATCGTGTTTGTGAGCGCACTTTCATTAAATGCCCACGCTGGTGATTCTAATTTAAATTCTTTGTGATTCTCCAAGAATTCTTCCGCTGCGCGCACAGGATTATCTTCCTTCCATTCCGGACGACCGCCAGGAACATCATAAAGATCCTGCATAAGACCATCGGTCGCTACTATGTAAGATCCAGGCGTGACAAGAGGATAATAAGCTTCCAATTCTTTCGCCACATGCTCTTTGGAATGGTTTGAATCAAGGATGACCAAGACTTTGTCTGTTGGCTTTATCAACGCTTTAACTTTTTCTAAAACCTCTGTCCCGACAGAGTCCCCTTCTATGAGATGGATCATTGGAGAGAGTTCATGAGCTTCGATCGCCTTTCGATTATGAGGTCGAATTTCAATATCCACACCCACAACCTTACCTCCTCCCATACATTTCAGTAAACTTGCGCTGTAAATAAGAGAGCCTCCATGGGCTACCCCTGTTTCAACGATCACGTCAGGCTTTAGAAAATAAATTGCCTCTTGCAGTCGAATCATATCTTCAGGATGTTGAATAATAGGACGACCTAGCCAGGTAAACGTATAAGAATATTTTTGATTCCAACTTGTTTTAAGCCAAATATCAGATAAAATCTCAAAAGCCTCTTTCCCATAAAGATCTAAGACTTTTGTGCCACTACCTTCTTGTAGCTCTAATGTCTTTTTCTCTACGTCAATCATCATTCGCGGCATTATCTTTTCTCCTTAAAAACAAATCGTTAATCTTTTATAAATCATAATCGGGATTTGATCTGGACGTAAACTTATTCCATTTCAATTCATAAAACAATATCCAAATGGTAATAATTACATTTCTTGGAAATTGCGCATGCAGGACATGAGAAAAACAACTCTTTTCAAGGGTTCATAGTATTTTTTACTTTACCAAAGAAAAAAGCCTTCTTAAATTGCTTTTTTATATTTTTGCAAAAAGGATTCAAATGAAAATTTTTCCATCTTACTGTTTTCTTGTTGTTATTTTTATATTCAGCTTCTCATCATCTGTTGTTGGAATGGATTTTGATTCAAAGGAAGAAATAGAAGGAAATCATCAACAAACTCCTCAACCCATCCGCGTGATCATTGCTGAAGACGAACCTGTGGCACAAAAGATTTATGCCAGCATATTCAAAACACCATTCTACGAACCCACAATAGTTAATAACGGTAGTGAGCTGTGTCGTATATATGCTCCAGGACTTTTTGATTTAATACTTACCGATGGATGCATGCCTCTTATGGATGGATATGAGGCCATCACATCACTTGTAAAAAAATATGGGGAAGGTACTCTGCCTCCCATTATTGCTGTATCAGCAAATACGTCAATAGAAGACAGAGAAAAATTTTTCACAGCTGGCGCCCGAATCGTTCTTCCCAAACCTATCGACAAAACGAGACTATTGAAAGAAATAAACCCTTTCTTTTCCCAACTATCTCCTCAACCCCTCGATGCTATGGACCAAAATGTTCAACAGTAGCTCGGTTAAATTTGATAATACACTTCATCAATTTCTTCGATAAGTCCATTTTGAGAGGCTCGTAAGATCGCCATAACATCAAAAAGGCCCGCCTTAACAGAGTCGAGGTGATAACGAATCAAACATCGCTGGGGATCTTGAAATGCAAGTATTTCTTTGACATCAATTGTCCATCCCCCTACTTGGTGGCGTATTCCGAAAAGTTGCTTTTGTAAATCCTCTCGGATTGCAACTAAGAGAGATCCATTTGCAGTTTTTTTGAAAGAGCTGGAAAAAATTTCAGAAATGGTTTTGTCAATATGAGCATCTAACTCAGCGCCCACATCTTCTTGAAATTTATTATATTGGTTTGCTAAATTGATAATATTCATTTTAGATCTCTCTCACTCCTCTCCGCTCACCTTTTTTCTTTCCACCTGAAGCTGACGAAGTTTGCGATGAAGCGCAGAACGCTCCATTCCAATAAAAGTAGCTGTCCGAGAGATATTTCCTGCAAACTTTTGCACTTGAGCAAGCAAATACTCTCGCTCAAAATATTCTCGCGCTTCCCTAAGGGGCATAGATAAAAAATCAGCCGTATTTTGCGAAGAAGAGGTCATTACCTCTCCTCTCACTTCCGGAGGCAACTCGTCTGGAGCGACAGCCGTATCGTTTGCTGCCGGCGAAAGAATCAATGCTCGTTCAACAACATTACGGAGTTCATGAACATTCCCTGGCCACTTATAGGTTTTCATTAGCGCCAGAGCCGCTTCTGAAAAACAACGTTTTGGAACCCCCGCTTGCTTAGACAGACGTTCCACAAAATAAGTCACAAGCTCAGGAATATCTTCCAGCCGATCTTTTAGAGGAGGAAGGGAAAGCGTCACAACATTCAAGCGATAGTAAAGGTCTTCACGAAAAAAACCTGCCTCGATAGCTGCCTTAATGTCACGTTTTGTGGCTGCAAGAATACGCACATCAACAGCAACTTTTTGATGGCCACCCCGTCGTTTGAAGGAGTTTTCATGAAGAAAACGTACCAGCTTTGCTTGACTCTCAAGCGGTAGCTCCGTGACTTCATCAAGGAAAAGAGTTCCTCCATGAGCAAGTTCAAGAAGACCAAGTTGGCGTGAAGAATCAGCCGCTTCTTCTGTTCCAAACAACGCATCATCCAAAGAGTTGTCAGAGTCCATCAAACAATGAAACACAAAAAAAGGCCCTGAGTCTCGTTTAGATTTAGTATGAATTTCCCGAGCCGCGAGCTCTTTCCCAACTCCAGCTGGACCCATCATTAAAATACGGCTATTCGTAGGAGCTGCCTTGTCAATGGTTTTGCGAACACTTTGAATGGCCGAAGAAATTCCGATCATTTGAGGAGAGAGAGCCCCTTCTTTAAGATAGCGATTTTCTTTTCGCAAGGCCGCTGCTTCTATGGCCCGAGAAACAACCAACAACAAGCGATCTGTTTTGAAAGGTTTTTCAATAAAATCATAAGCGCCTAGTTTAATAGCATTGACCGCCGTTTCTACAGTCCCATGTCCGCTGATCATAAGAATCGGGAGATCAGGATTTGATTTTTTAATGAGCTCTAGAATTTTTAATCCGTCATATTTAGGATCCCCAAGCCATACATCAAGAATTAAGAGATGAGGTTGGCGAAGGGAGATTTCCTCAAGAGCTTTTTCACCTGTAGCGGCTACACGGGTTGTAAATCCTTCATCGGAAAGAATGCCAGACACAAGTTCTCTGATGTCTGGTTCATCATCTACAATTAGAATATCTAGACTCATTTTAATATTCCTTAACTTGCAATAGGTTGTGCAACACTTATCCGTGTAAACGCAACTTGAACCATCGTTCCTCCTCCCGGACGATCTTGAAGGGTTAAAATTCCCCCATGATCTTCTATGATTTTTTTCACAATCGCAAGCCCTAGTCCTGTTCCTTTTTCACGAAATGTAACATAAGGTTCTGTAAGGCGTTCCCGATTTTCTGCCGGAAGACCAATGCCGTTATCTAAGACACTTAAAATAATTTTCTGCCCCTCACTTTGTAAATTCACTTCTACCTGTCCAACAGAAGAATTTTTTGTTTCTATCGCTTGAACAGCATTTTGAATGAGATTGGTCAGAACTTGACCCATTTGTCCTCGGTCACAAGCAAAAGGAAGACTCTCAAAAGGTGTAATAAACTCAATCTTTAAATCATGGTGTGCATCCTGTTGAAGAAAGACCTCTTCTTTACAAATCTGGACCAAATCTTCGAGTTTTATATCGGGCGCCGGCATGCGCGCAAAGGAGGAAAATTCACTAACGAGCTGTCCGATATTATCCACCTGACGAATAATGGTATCCACGCAATTCTGAAATGTTTCCGGATCTTGTATAATTTGTTTTGAATACCGTCGCTTTAATCGTTCCGCTGAAAGACGAATCGGCGTAAGAGGATTTTTAATTTCATGGGCCACACGACGCCCCATATCTGACCAGGCCGCCTTTCGTTGAGCCGCCTGCAGTTGAGTAATGTCATCAAACGTCACAACGTAGCCCATCACCTTATTATTTTGCTTTTCCAAAGAAATGCGAACAAAAAACGTATATCCATGTCCTTTTTGATTAAAAATAACTTGTTTCTCAATAAAATGCGCCTTTATTTCCTTGATCTCTTTAAAAAGAGGAGCCATTTCAGGAATAACTTCCGTCATTTTTTTCCCGATTTTACTCATTAAATCAATACCTAGAAGTTTGCTTGCTGATTGATTGGGCAGGTTAATTTTTCCTTGGGCGTCTAAACCAATCACTCCCGCCGAAACACCACTTAGAACAGCTTCTGTAAAACGACGCCTTCCATCGAGTTGCTCTCGTTGTGAATCAAGCTGAGTTGTCATTCGATTATAAGAAGAAATCAGCGATGAAAATTCCTCGTTCCCTTCCTCTTCAGGAATATGAACAGATAAATTCCCTCTCGACACTTCCTCAGAAGCTTGAATAAGACGTCGCATAGGCCGTGCTAGTTTGTTGGCAAAAAGGAGGCCTCCAAGGACAGCCGTCAGGAGCAACAAAACAGCTATACCCACAAAGATAAGCGCAAATTTAAGAGCAAGACTTGCCCCCTCAGATTCGAGACGAGCATATTCTTGCGCGGCTTTTTCTGCATGCTCAATACGACTTAAAACTGTCGGAGAGACTTGTCTTCCAACCAGTAGATATGTGTGGGTCAACGGGTTAATCGCTACAAGAGCTCGCACGCGATCATTTTCTTCATTTGTATAAATCACGGGAGATTCTTTTGCGTGGGCAAGGTCGCTTGCTGAAATAGTCTCAAAATCTAAGGAAAAGGAAAAGCGGGACCTCCCAAAAACTTGCATTTTATCATTAAAAACGATGGCTTCATCAAGGGCTCTCATGTGTGTTTGATCTGTGAGTTTCTGGTCCAACATTTCTGGATCAGGGGTGGAATATTGCATCATGAGAGGAGCAAGCTCTGCGGCCATGGCTTGCGCATTGGCACTAATAACTTGTTGATGTTCTCCCAAATAGGCTCCTGCAACCGCAATGGACTCACCAATAGCTGTTTCCACACGTTGGTTAAACCAACTTTGAATAACAATGTTGAAAAAGATAGTTGAAAAACTCGCCACAAGAATAGTCGGCGTAATCGCCAAAAGAGTAAAGATAGCCACAATGCGACTATGAAGTTTAGCCCCCGCTTGATCACTTTTTCGTGCCACCCAAAGAGCTGTGATGTTCTTAGCTACAATAGCCGTGAGGGTCATTAAAAGAACGAAATCGAGACTTAAGAGAAAAATTAAAAAATTTTTATTTTTTAGGAAAGGAGGAGAGTTTGTGAGCGTTATATAAGTCGCAATAACTGAAATAATTGAGCCCGCAACCAAAAGAACAAGGAGTTTGCGCCCCATCTGGCGCTGAATCGCCCATTCTTTTAAACGATCAAAGGCTTCATTGACTAACATCATCGAGCATATCCAGAGAGATATTTAGATCCCGAATTCTTCTTCTTAATGTATTGCGGTTGATCCCTAAAAGCCTTGCAACTTGCACTTGATTCCCCTTAAGACGCTTTAAAGAAACTTCAATGAGAGGCCTCTCCATTTCCTTAATCAAACAATGATACAACCCGTTCGCAGGTAAAATATTACCATGCAGGTCAAAAAAATGAGATAAATACCTTTCAATAACACCTTGAAGGCCCAGGGAATAAAGCTGTTTATTAAAATCGTTCATAGGAATCCTGTCTCAAATTTTTCTCATAAAAAGGATCAATGATATTTTCAACCTCCTGGGAGGTGGTAGCTTGATTAATAGCTACTCGAAATTCGGCTGACCCTGTCAGGCCTTTGCTGTACCATCCAATATGCTTGCGTGCCATAAGGAGTCCCGTATGTTCTCCATAATGAGATAGCATATCTCGAAAATGCTCCAAGACAAGATTTTTTTGATCTAATAAAGAAGGATCTGGAAGTTTGGTACCAGTTTTAAGAAAATGGCTAACCTGATTTAAAAACCAAGGTCGTCCGTAAGCCCCTCTACCAACCATGACCCCATCTGCACCTGACACATCCAAAAGATCTTTAGCATTCTCAACAGTAACTACGTCTCCATTTCCAATAACTGGCAACTTAACAGCTTCTTTCACTTGCCGAATAAACGCCCAATCCGCTTTACCTGTATAGAGTTGGCATCGGGTACGCCCATGAATAGTTATCATTTGAATGCCAGCTTCTTCTGCTATTTTCGCAAGACGGGGCGCATTTCGACTTTGGTCATCCCACCCTGTACGCATTTTAAGAGTGACAGGGATAGAGACGGCCTTTACAGTGGCCTCTAAAATTTTACCGGCATGCGCCTCATCTCGCATAAGAGCCGACCCTGCATGTCCTCCGACAACTTTTTTGACAGGACATCCCATATTAATATCAATAATAGTCGCTCCGCGGTCTACATTAAGCTTCGCAGCTTCAGCCATCACATAAGGATCACACCCCGCCAATTGAACAGCCATGGGATATTCTTCAGGCGTGTGCGTTGCCATCAAGAGAGATTGACGCGTTTGACGAATCATAGCTTGGCTTGCAATCATTTCAGAGATGACAAGAGCCGCCCCCTCTCGTTTCACAAGACGTCGGAAAGGCATATCGGTAACCCCTGACATGGGAGCTAAAATAACTCGATCTTGTAACTCAACTGAACCAACACGAAGCGTCATGACTTTTTCCTTAAATCGGCTCACCCTACTCTTTTTTATGAGAGAAGTTCAAGAGCTATAAAAGCCAGAGTTTTTCCGAAAATGAGATAGAAAGAAGGCTCAACTACAGCAGAGAATTTACACAGCGATTTTTAAGACACTAAAATTAACACTCATAATTTTCCTTTCCTCCTTTTATAAGAAGTGAGTATAGTAGGTCCATCAACCACCGAAGGGAGGAACTGTGAGCCAAGAAATTATCTCTGAATTAAAAAAGCGAATGAATACCGCTTTTGATGTCGTCCACAAGGACTTTTCAGGCCTTAGAACAGGACGAGCCTCTCCAACTCTTTTAGAGTCTATCGTTGTGGACGCTTACGGTAATCGTATGCCTATTAATCAATTGGGTAACATCAACATACCAGAATCGCGCCTTTTAACTGTTTCCGTATGGGATGCAGCTTTGGCTCCCGCTGTGGAAAAAGCGATTCGAGATTCAGGTCTTGGCCTTAATCCTAGCGCAGCAGGTGCTGTAATTCGTGTGCCCCTTCCTGATTTGAGCGAAGAGCGCCGCAAAGAACTTGTCAAAGTTGCAGGGAAATACGCAGAACAAGGGCGTATTGCTATTCGCAATATTCGGCGGGATGGAATGGATCAAGTCAAAGGAATGGAGAAAGACGGACATGTCTCCGAGGATGAATCTCGTCGCCTCGGAGAAGACATTCAAAAAGCCACTGATGAGTTTATTAAGAAAGTAGATGAGGCTTTAGCTCATAAAGAGAAAGAAATTATGCAGGTATAACCCGCATAATAGGCCAAGCTTATCTGCATAAAGGTGTTCTTAAATAATAAACAAATGGGACAGAAGGGAAAACAAGAATGGTTCAAAACATTTCTCAGACATTGAAACTCAGGTCCTTTCTGTTTGAAAGCGCCCTTACGGTAATACTCCTTGGTTCAGTTTCCCACGGGTACGCCCAATCTCAGCCTCAGCCCCAAGTGTGTTATACTTACTCAGCTTCAATAGGATATTGTACTATTAACGCAATTACCTCTTCGACACCCTGTCTTCTAGAGCAGGGTGAAATGGCAGTCGACAAATGTGAAGCAGATGCCATAAGTTACGCAACTCAGATCGGCGCAGCTCCTCCCACTACCCCTTGCCCAGAGTGGGTACAAGATATGACTTCTTCTATGAGCTATTGCCCTAATTCAGCTTCGTGATCTCCTTCGAAGCACTCTTGCTATCGAACGTTCCCCTCCAAACTCTGGTCGATTAACTTACCCAGGTTTTGGATAAGAGATTAAACTCTCTTATACAAAACAATTAGTTAACGTCATTGCGAGGAGTGAAACGACGAAGCAACCCAGGGCAAACAACGCATATCCAAAGGACATGCAGCCCTTTTTACCCCCTTAAAATTCACCATTTCTCTCGCAAAATAAAAAGATGCATTCTTACGGAATAAGTTCTTTTTTCTGGGTTGCTTCGTCGTTTCACTCTTCGCAATGACAAAACACATCGCTTGTAAAATAAAAAAATGACTTACTACTATAAATATCAGTTTAACTTTTATTTAATCAAAAGGCATTATAATAACAGAGGACAAGAGGAGTGGCGCTCATGAAACATACTTTTCAGTTTTTAGCCTTTGCAGTCATCGCTAATTTCATCATCACGGGTAGTCCTCTCATGGCACAAAACACGGCTGACGCATGTGCCACCTGCAAAAATTTCTGTTCTAAATTTGCAAAACCTCTTTCTTTTAACGCCTTATCCACAGCTATGACGGAGTTGGACGAGTATTGCGATGATGTGCAAACTCCAACATCGTATGATACAAGCCTATGCCAAAAACACTCGAGTCTGAAGGTCTCTTTTGTAAATAAATTCAATCTCAAAAGCTCTTTTATGGAAAGCTTATGTGGCAGCACTCCGTGTAAGGAAGAATGTCCCCCTCCGGATGGAGTGCCCGCCATTCAAGGAAAATAATAACACTCATCATTTTCATTTAAGGTTTTGAGTTGCGAATACAAGTAAATTGCTGCGTTTCTCTTACATCTACTCCCTTAGCTAAAAAATCTCTCCCCCTCAGCAAAAAAGTAAGGTAAAAGGGAATAGATAAATAAGAGGTATCCTATGAGCAGCACACCCCTTCTTAAAGTTCCCCAACATGTGGCGATTATCATGGACGGCAATGGACGGTGGGCACGTCAGCAATCTCTATCTCGACTTGAGGGACACAAGCGGGGAAGCGATGTAGCCCGCACCATTGTGACAACGGCAGCACGAATCGGGGTGTCTTATTTAACCCTTTATGCTTTTTCTTCTGAAAATTGGCGCAGGGATCCTCATGAAGTGTCCGGGCTGATGGCTCTTTTAAAACACTATCTTGAAGATGAGGTAGAAGAGCTCCATAAGAATGACGCACGCCTTAAAGTGATTGGAGAAAGAGACCTTCTCCCTAACACAATTTTAGATCTTGTAGAGCAAGTGGAAGAACTCACCAAATCAAATAAAACCATCACTCTTCAAATGGCGATCAGCTATGGCAGCCGTGCAGAGATTGTCCATGCTGCACGCGCCATTGCAGAGAAAGTTCGCGATAGACGTCTTGATCCAGAGGGCATCACAGAACAAACTCTGGAGCAACACCTCTACACAGCGGGAGTCCCTGACCCTGACCTTCTAATCCGTACGAGCGGTGAACAACGTATTAGCAATTACTTATTGTGGCAGCTTGCTTATACAGAACTTGTTTTTGTGGATAAATTTTGGCCTGAATTTACTCCTGAAGATTTTATGGAAGCTCTTTTAACTTATCAAAATCGAGAGAGACGCTTTGGCACGGCGGCTTAAGTTTCGAAAATCATCGAGCCTTCTTCCTCGAATCTTGTCGGCTCTTTTTCTTATCCCCCTTTGTCTTTACATTATTTATATCGGCCCCCCTTACGCTCTTATTTTAGGAGGTGTGGCTGCTATTGGCTTGTTTAGTGAATGGGTAAGGTTGCTTGTAAGATGCACCCTTCCAGCTTTTCCTAAAGGAATATACGCTCTTGTAGGAACAGCTTACTTAAGTATCGCGGTGATGTGGTTCCTTCACAATATGGCACTTTTGGAAGGATGGCGTCTTATCTTTTGGCTGTTCTTTTGGATATGGAGCACAGATACGGCAGCCTTTGTAGGGGGAAGTATTTTTAAAGGCCCAAAACTTGCTCCTTCTATTAGCCCCAACAAAACATGGTCCGGATTTATAACAGGAATGATCGTAGGCGTTGCCGTTGGATACGAAACTTCCTTTTGGGTATTCCCTGGCGTGTTTTCTATTTTGGATATTATCCTTCTCGTTTTGATTTCTCAAATAGGCGATCTGTTAGAATCCCAAGCCAAAAGATGGAGTCATTTGAAAGACTCCAGCACCTTAATTCCTGGCCATGGTGGACTCTTAGATCGCTTAGATAGTCTTATTGCCGTTTCCGTCGCTCTGGCTCTGTGGGAAGTGATAGGGTGAAGCCGCTATTTCTCGCTGTTTTTACTTGACTATTTGTAGTTTATAGGCTACATTAATTATGAGCGAAGAGATATATGAAATTGAAATCTACCAGGATAAAAAAGGAAGGCGTCCCTTTGCTCAATGGCTTGATTCTCTAACAGACGCAAAAGCCCGCGCCAAAATCAAAGTATGCCTTGCAAGAATAAGACTTGGTAATTTAGGAGATTGGAAATCATTGAGGGGTGGACTGTATGAAATAAGAGTTGATGAAGGACCAGGGTATCAACTTTACTTTATACAAGAACCAAACAAAAAGATTGTTTTGTTAGGGGGAAACAAGAAAACGCAAACAAGTGATATTAGTAAAGCAAGAGAGTATTTGAAAAAATATAGGAGTTAAAAATGGAAGAAGTAATTAAATACAAATATTACTTAAATGAATCTCTTAAAAACCCTGAAGAAGCAGCAGAGTATTTAAACGCTGCCTTAGAAGAAGGTGATTTATCCTTATTTACCCTCGCCTTAAAAGATGTTGTCAATGCACTTGGAGGAGGAGTCGGAGTCGTTTCACAAAAAAGCCATTTAAATAGAGAAAGTCTTTATAGGATGCTATCTAGAAAAGGGAATCCACGTTTAACAAGCTTAAACTCGGTCATCAGTTCTCTTGGGCTAGAGATGCACATCATGGTTAAAAAAGAGGAATGTTCTCACCATATATCAACATAAGGCAAAGAGTGTCTCATCTTAACACCTCTTGGCTTACTATGCCGGCCCTTCAACACCTTTTTGATCTTTTCGAGAAAGAAGGAGCGACTCTGCGCCTTGTCGGTGGATCTGTGCGTGATGGACTTTTAGGTCTTCCCCTGAACGATATAGACTTAGCCGTCGATCGTGATCCTTTGTGGGTATTGGAATTTTTGAAAAGTAACCACATTAAAGCCATCCCTACAGGTATCGATCATGGAACTGTAACGGCCGTTTTAGACAAAAGGCCTTATCAAATCACCACCTTAAGAGTCGATGTAAAAACCTTTGGCCGGAAGGCTCATGTGGCTTTTACGGAAGATTGGGTTCAAGATGCCTATCGTCGTGATTTCACCCTGAATGCCATTTATGCAGATAAAAGTGGTCAACTTTTTGATCCCGTGGGAGGGGTGGACGACCTTCACAACCATAGGGTGCGTTTTATTGGGGACGCCAGCCAACGTATCAAGGAAGACTACCTGCGCATCTTGCGGTTTTTTCGGTTTTCTACCCGCTTTGGACATGAGCCTTATGATCAGAAAGGTCTGCAAGCTTGTGCCCAGTACGCTTCTCATCTCCCTCATTTGGCTCGGGAACGGGTGACAGAAGAATTTTTAAAGCTTCTAGAATTCTCCTCACCTCTTTATGCTTTGCAAGTGATGGAAGAGGCCGGCGTTTTAGCCTATATCCTCCACCTTACTTCATGGGGACCTATCACTGCCCTTTTGTCCCTGGAGAAAGAAGGAGGCTTTCTCCCTTCTCCTTGCATACGCCTTGCGGTTCTTCATCCCGCCTTAGAGGAAATTAAAGCGCATCTTCGCCTATCTGGCAAACAACTCGCCATTCTGGCCTTCTTATTGAAAAACCATAGGCCTGTCACACAAGCTTCTTTTAAGCATCAGGCCTATCTTTGGGGAAAAGAGAAAACCTCTGACTTAGCTCTTTTTCAGACGGCCCATCGTCTGGCCTCCTCTGAGATTTCGCTCAAGGAAGGTGTTGCTTTTCTTAAAAAGCTCCATGCTCTTTTTGACTCTTGGACCGTCCCTTCTTTCCCCCTTACGGGCCATGATGTTCTTGAACAAGGTGTTGGGGAAGGGACAGAGGTGGGCGTTCTTTTAAAAAATGTGGAGACCTGGTGGATTGCACAGGATTTGGAGCCGGATCGTGAGGCTTGCCTCGCCCATCTTTCAACTCTCCTTTGAAGTATTTATCAAGGTGACTCAATCCTCTTCTCAACGCTCTCATGTCTCCCAGAGGGAGCACTGGAAAAGATCGGGCATACAGATCCTGATCATAAAACACTACCTTCAAAACAGTTTGATAGGGCCTACGTCCTGCTTGCTGGAGGATAGTTAAAGCCTTTCGCCAAGCTTTGGTTCTTTTTTCTTCTTCATAATCAGAAAGACGAGACTCTCGGTCTTCCCAACAATCCCTAATTTTAAGATTGAGGACGTTGACCCGAGTGCGAAAAGCATATCCCCGACAAAATGTGTATTTATACCCAATTTCCTCAAAGGAACGACCTGCTTCATAAAGAGAGGGGGAGAGAAGCTCTCGCGCATACAAAACGCCTAAAAGTGACTCTGCAAGAGCCATATTCTGGCTCCCCTTCTTATCTAAGAGTTGCCGTCTCTTATACTGTAGCTCTGTTGTTCCTTTATCAATTTTTTCTCGGTAATACCGTGGTCGCCCCCGTCTTCTCTGTGCCATACAAGACCTCTTTCTTGAGACTCTTATTATCTCACAGAGACCACAGGAGCTCAAATTTCCCGATTGGCCATTTGGAGCGAGAAGGGGTATACTACGATCAGATAAAAAATAAGATGATTTTTTCTTATGAAGCCCCCTGTCCCTATTCTTTTATCATTCCAGAAGCTACACATCTTTTTGGAAATCCTATAAAACTTGAAGAGATAGCAAAGGCAACTAAGTGTTGATTTAAAAAGTAGTTGACTTAATTTACTTGTCAAGAAGCAAAATAAACTTCATTTGTTGCCATTGGATTAAATATTATGAACAAATTATCAGCATTCCTCTTATTAGCCATTTTATCAATCTCTTCTTTTGTCTATGCGATGGACTCGGGAGAGGACAGGACCACTTTAGCAAAAACTCCTGTAACATTACCAAAAGATATGGTGGATTCTCTTCAGCCTTTTGCTCCAACCACGATGGCCTCGAAAGAGTGGGACTTGATTATATCATATACTTCGCCACACACTACTAAGTTTCGTTGCGCAGCATTGGTCACCCACGCACGCATTCTCTTGCCAAAAGGAATAAGCTCGGAGCGCTTTGTTAAAATTGTGACAGACGCATTAAGCAGGTCCTCAGATGAAATAGCCGCTCGCGCAACTGCTATAGCCTCTCTTCCTCTTCCAAAAGAAACAACGCCGGAGGAGCGAGGACAACTTGGGCAAACTGCGTTAAGTTGTTATGGAAACGCTGCCTCTATAAAAGCTATTGTAGACCAGGCAGTTACTCTTCTCCCCAAAGGAATAAGCTCTGGTTTGTTTGTTAATATTGTGGGAGATGCACAATGGAGTACTCCGGATCAGATTAATAGGCTAGCGTATACTCTAAGGAATGCTGGTGTTCTCTTTCCAAAAGAGTTAACGGTTGAGCAACAAGGAAAAATTATACGAGCTACCCTAACCTCCTCAAAAAAACCTGCTAACGTAAGAGCTGTTGTGGACCATGCTGCTACTTTTTTCCCAGAAGGAATAAGTTCTGATCTATTTGTTGAGATCGCGAAGGAGGCACTCTATATCCAACCTGAGGATGTTGGTGGTTATGCAGCGGCTCTGAAAGCCTTCCCCTTTCTGGAAACAATAAACCCTGAACAACGGGGAGAAATTATAAAACTTGTATTGGAGGCCCCCAGGTCCACTAATATAAAAGTTGTTAATAAGCATGCAACCTCCTTCTTCCCAAAAGGGATGAGTTCTGCTCTATTTGTTGAGATTGCGAAGCGTGCAGTATCTATTAGCCCCGAGAAAGTTAGTGAGTTCGCAGGCGCACTGGCAAAAGCTCATTTTCACAAAACACTCTCAACTCCTGAATGGGAAGCATTTTTACTAAAAGCGCTAGAGAAAATTGTGCCACAAAAAGAAAAAACTCTTGAAGATTTTTATCATGCCATTATACCGCCAGAAGAGACCGCAAAACCTAGCATAATTAAGGAAAGGGCTGCCTAAGATAGACGTTTTCTGAAGGCCGTAGAACTTCTGAATCACAGCAACACTATGTGAAGTTACCTTAGACCTATGGTGAAATCACGTAAGCTGGATGTCTCAAGTCACTATTTGATGGATTCAATGAGGTGTTTTCTTTCTATCATGGATTTTTTCTTCCACAACACTCCAGGTATCACTTGAAGATCTTAGTAAGTTATTTCCATCAGATAAAGCCCACTAGGAGGAGCGGTCGGGCCTGCTCGACGGCGATCACGCGCCTCCAGAATTTCTTTAACTTTTTCAGGATGCCACGCGCCCTGTCCCACACGCTTTAAGGTCCCTGCCATATTGCGCACCTGGTGATGAAGGAAAGACCGTGCACGCGCTTTGATAAGAATCAGGTCGCCCTCTCTCTCAATCGTAAGAGAGTCCAGTGTCTTCAGAGGAGACGAGGCTTGACAGCGGCTATCTCGAAAAGAAGTAAAGTCATGGTGACCTATCAAAAAAGAAGCGCCCTCTCTCATACGGTCAATACACAGAGGTGCAGCCACCCACCACACGCGGTTTTTTTCAAGAGCGGGCGGTGCGCGACGATTCAAAATTTTATATTCATAGGCGCGGGATGTGGCTGAAAATCGCGCATGAAAATCGGGAGGCACTTCTTCAACCTTAAGGAGAGTAATGGGCATCTCTTGCAGTCGTTTGTTCATGGCTCCTTGAATTTCAAAGGGCGTGTAGTCTTTCGAAATATCCACGTGCGCCACTTGGCCTTTGGCATGAACACCTGCATCTGTACGACCACTTCCCCATATAGGTGTGGGCTCTTGTAAAAAATCAGCGAACACCTCTTCTAAAATTCCTTGAACGGAAGGGAGACCGCTCTGTCGCTGCCACCCATAAAAGGGAGTTCCGTCATATTCAAGGGTCAGCTTAAAGCGTCTCATGGGACAGACAGGAAGGCAGAGGATAGCCTCGTAAAAACTCAGCCGTGGAAAGAGGAGACTTACCAACCTTTTGAAGACGCAAGGGACGCAAGGCCCCCTCTCCACAAGCAATGGTCAGCTGATGGTCAAGAATTGTTCCGGGAGGCGCTGAAGAAGTTAACGGAAGAGCGATGGCCTCCAAAACTTTAATGCGGTCTTCTCCCACTTCAAACCACGTTCCTGGCCAAGGAGTCAATGCACGTACTTGGCGTTCAAGGACTGAGGCTGGCGCCTTCCAGTCCAACAAGCCCTCTTCTTTTGTAAGCTTATCGGCGTAGGTGACACCCTCCTGAGGCTGGGGAACGGGGTCTAATTTTTCGTCTAAATAAAGGGGTAGAGCCTTTGACACGGCTTTTATAGCTGCTTGCGTCAAAAGATCTAAAAGGTGGGGTGTTGTCGTGTGATCATGAAGGGGAACTTTTTCTGTGTAGAGCATGTCGCCCGTATCCAAACCCACATCCATCTTCATCAAGGTGATGCCTGTTTCTTTATCGCCTGCTAAGATCGCCCGTTGAATGGGAGCAGCCCCGCGCCACCGAGGCAGCAAAGAGGCATGGATGTTAAGACATCCTTTCCGCGGAGCGTCTAAAATAGCCTTAGGAAGAATCAACCCATAGGCCGCTACAATAGCAACATCTAAATCCAAAGATTTCCACTGGGCTTGGACGTCTTCTGACTTTAAAGAGGCGGGCGTAAAGATGGGAAGGGCGTGCTGTTCTGCAAGAGTGTGCACAGGGCTTGGAGTCAGTTTATAGCCTCTCCCCACCGGACGGGGAGGTTGGGTATAAACGGCGACAAGATTGTAAGGTTCTTTCAGAAGAGCTTCCAGGATATGGGCTGCAAAATCAGGCGTGCCCATAAAAGCAATGCGAGGTTTCATAAACGGTTTTTCTTCTTTCTAAGGAGCTTTTGTACAATCAGGCTCCGTTTTAAGGAGCTTAAATGGTCAATGAATAAAATGCCATCTAAATGATCGATTTCATGCTGAATACAATCAGCTAAAAGGCCGGTAGGTGTTAATACTTGAGGTTTGTTATTTTCATCAAGGTAGGAGACTTTTATATCTAAAGATCGAATGACATTCTCGTAAAATCCAGGAACAGAAAAGCATCCTTCCTTTGTAATTTGGGTTGTGGGAGAAATCCATTCTAATTTTGGGTTCGCCATGAGAAGCGGTTTGGATGCGATGCCATTTCTCTCTCCAACATCTACTACAATCACGCGCTTTTTAACGCCAACTTGCATGGCCGCAAATCCCACCCCATCCACATGGTAGAGGGTGTCAAGGAGGTTATCCATCAACGTCCGAATCTCACGGTCAACCTTTTCAACAGGAAAAGCTTTTTCCTGGAGGCGTGGATCGGGGTATGTTAAAATATTTAAAACAGCCATTAATGAATCCTTATAAAGGATGGATTGATTATTAATATCCTATGTAATATCTGTTTTAAGTAATCAACGGCAAGACGAAATGCAAGGGGGAAGGAAAACGCTGAGCGGTGGTTACGTATAAAAACTACCTCTCCCCTTGTGGGAGAGGTGAAGAACTTAATCCTCGTGCTAAAGACTTTTGCAGGAGCGCCGAAGCCATCTAGAATGTTGCTATTTTAACAAAACTTTAACCTTAAAATGATTAAAGTGTTGCAAATCTCGAATGAACACGCCCACCACGAAAAGGAGTTACCTTATGGATAAGAATCTTTGCCTTAAATACCTTTTGGCTTCCTGTTTGAATCTGTTATTGGTTGAAGAGTGTTTAGCTCAGCAAACTGAGATCTGCACAGTATATTCCGGTCCAGCATGCAACGGAACAAGCTTTATTTTTGATTCTCCTAGGCCTATTACCGTGGGCGATTGTGATTGGGGGGCCGCCGCTAATGGGTATCTCTCATATAACTGGGGCACTAATCCTTGTTCCGGTCCACCAAACAATAAACAGTGTACTCAATATACTCAGAGTAATTGCACAGGAACTCCAAGCTCATACCCTACATTAAGTCAAGGTGCTTGTTTTACGCAGGCTCAGCAATGGGCACAATCTATGAACGTTCCATTTCTCTCATATACATGGGGCGATATCGGTTGTGTTGAGGTCCCACAAACCACCAAAAATCAGCCATTAAATAATAAGTCTCACCCTCAGGCGCAAAAAAAGTAGTAAGTGAATGTGGATTAAGAATGGCTCTGCACACAAACGTTGAGCGGTGGGTGCGTATAAAAACTACTTCTCCCCTTGTGGGAGAGGTAAAGCCCCTGCAACTTTTGTTGACTTTTCCTCTTAATATCTTTAACGACAATAAAAGGCCCAGGTGGCGGAATTGGTAGACGCGCTAGATTCAGGTTCTAGTGAGCGAAAGTTCGTGGAAGTTCGAGTCTTCTCCTGGGCACCAGAATAGAGAGAGAATGGAACACATATATGAAAATTTATTACCATCGGGGGGATCTTCCTGCGGGAATTGATTTTGGGCACTCTGTCGCCGTTGATACGGAAGCCATGGGGTTGTACATCCCTCGAGATCGCCTCACTCTGGTTCAACTTTCTTCAGGCAATGGCGAATGTCATTTGGTTCATTTTCCTTTGAAATCTTCCTATGAAGCACCCCACTTAAGGGCGCTTTTAAGCGATAAGAATGTTGAAAAAATATTCCATTTTGCTCGCTTTGATTATGCCATTTTGAAATACTATCTGAAGGTAGAAACCTCTCCTATCTTTTGTACAAAAATCGCCTCCCGACTTTCCCGCACCTTTACGGATAAGCATGGCCTTAAAGACCTTTGCAAACAGCTGCTGAATGTTGAAATTTCAAAGCAGGAACAAACGTCTGATTGGGGCTCTGAACCTTTATCTGACAAACAAATGGAATATGCGGCTTCAGATGTGCTTTACCTCCACCGCCTTAAGGCCGTTCTCCAAGAGCTGTTAAAGCGGGAGGGACGAGAATCTATTGCAAAAGCGTGTTTTGAGTTTATTCCGGCTCGGTGTGAGCTGGACATTCAAGGATGGAATGAGGTTGATATTTTTCAACATTAGGACCTCTTCTGTCATGCTGAACTTGTTTCAGCATGACACTGAATTAAAGTATAGTATAAATTTATGTCACATGTGGTAAGGTTATTGAATAAGACGTCCGGAGTTTAATGCTATGAGAAGCAATGTTTCAGCAATCCCTGTAGATCCCTGCCAAGAAGAGAATACCGCATGGGGTTTTCATGACGATCTGACCGAGGCGCGACGTGTCCTGACATTGGAAGCCAGCGCTCTTGAAAAACTTTCTCAAAGTCTTGATGGGTCTTTTGAACAAGCTGTAAATCTTTTAACACAAGTTCAAGGACGCGTGATTCTCTCCGGGATTGGGAAAAGTGGGCATATTGCCAACAAAATTGCCTCTACCTTTTCATCCACAGGAACGCCCGCTTTTTTCCTTCATCCTAGTGAAGCAAGTCACGGGGATTTAGGCATGATTACTCTTCAAGATGTTCTTATCATTCTCTCTCTTTCAGGAGAGACGGCCGAACTTTCAGACACCATTAATTATGCTAAACGATTCAATATTCCTTTTATTGCCATAACCCACAAAGCAGAGAGCACCCTTGCAAAAGCGGCCCACACAACACTTCTTCTTCCTTCTTGTCCAGAAGCCTGTCCAATGGGGTTAGCTCCAACCACGTCAACCACATTGATGTTGGCCCTCGGAGATGCTCTGGCGGTAACTCTTTTAAGGCGAAAAGGATTTTCAGAAATAGATTTTAAAAAGCTGCACCCCGGCGGTCTTCTCGGGCGAAAGCTACTCCATGTAGCTGATCTTATGCGCGTTTATGAAGAACTGCCGCTTGTTCTAACAGACACTCTCATGAGTGATGCCCTTATGGAGATGACAGAAAAAGGGTTTGGATGCATTGGTGTCTTAGATACAACTAAAAAACTTGTGGGCGTTATTACGGATGGTGACCTTCGTCGCCATATGAATCCGTCTTTCTTAAGTCAGCGCGTTGAAGATGTGATGACGCCCTCTCCAAAAACAATTTTGTCCTCCGCTTTTGCTGCAGAGGCCTTGGGTGTCATGAACCGCCAATCGATCACTAATTTATTTGTCTTGAATGAAATCACAAACGAGCTTGTAGGGCTCTTGCGCCTTCATGATTGTTTACGAGCAGGTGTCGCCTAATGGATCTTCAAAAATATTCACGTTATGTAGAGCTCATGAGAACGGCCCTTCCTGTAGGCATTGTTCTCACACTCGCCCTTACCCTTGGGTGGCCTTATGTTCTATCCTTAAGCAAAGAAGGATATGTTGCGCTTGACGTGTCACGTTCAGAGATACGCGACAATCACATGGTTCATCCTCACTATATGTCCACAGACAACAAGGGACAGCCCTATCAGATAAAGGCTGCTTGGGCAAAACAACGCACAGAAACACTTGCCGACCTCACGGCTCCTCAAGGATTAATGACCGTGATGGAAGGAGACTCTTTTGATCTTAAGGCTAAAAATGGGGTATATAATACGGATGGAAAGCTCTTGGGGCTAGAAGGCGGCGTCATTCTGACCAGCACAGATGGATATCGCGTTGAAACAGAACAAGCACAGATCTCTCTCGATACCAACATTATCGAGGGGAATGTTTATGTTGAAGGGGACGGTCCCACAGGAAGCATTCGGGGGCAAAACGGGTTTAAGGTGGAAAGTCGTCCTGGAGGAAAAGTCTTGACCTTGAAAGGCCCTTCCCGCGTTGTTATTAATACGGCTGCTTTGAAAAAGCATAAGGAGTCTCATGTACAATAGGTTTTTTTTAGTCTTCTGTGTTTTATCAAACGCCTGTTATGGGCAAGTTTTAGATCACTTGGAGCAAGGTCAGGAGAATTCACCCGTTATTATCGATGCGGAACAGTCCGTTGTGTGCGATGAAACAGCACACAAATGTATCGCAACGGGCCTTGCCAAGGCACAAAAGGGTACCTCCATCGTTTATGGAGATGTCCTAACAGTTTACTTCACGGACAATAGAGATATTACAGCCATGACAGCTGATGGCCATGTGCGTATGGAAACTCCCACAGAAACCGCTTATGGCGGCCACGCCCATTATGATGTAGCCCTTGATCGTGTTTTACTGACAGGAGGGAATTTGAAAATTGTCACCCAAAAGGAAGTCCTCACCGCTGAAGACTCTCTTGAATATTGGCATACAAAAAATCAAGGCATTGCCCGTGGAAATGCCGTTGTGCAATTTCCTGAGAAAAAACAACTTATCCAAGCAAATACCCTGATCGCTTATTTTATTCCTGCATCTCAAAAAGAGAAGGAAGGAGAAAAAAAGACAGAACTTGATCGCATTGAAGCCACTGGTAACGTTCTAGCGTCTGGTCCTAATGGAGTCGTGACAGGAGATAAAGGCACCTATTTTGGGAAAACCGAACTTGTGGAAATCTTTGACAATGTCAAAATCACTCAAGGAGAGAATATCATTACGGGCGGATATGGGCGTGCTAATTTAAAAACGAATCTGGCAGAACTTTTTCCTTATGCACCCAACACAAAGCCAACAGGGCCCATTAAGCGTATTTCAGGTGTTATTATTCCAAAGGATATTAAGGATAAGAAGAAAACGCCTGAGCTATAAGAAATTACATCGTTGTGAAGCTGTTTTTTAAGAGTTTCTTAAGGAGACGTCCTACAAACTGCATTAAACAGGACGGAATTCAGAGAAAGAAGTTCCGTAAGGCAGCAAAAAAAGGATAAGAAAAATGTTGAAAACAGGGTGGAACGTCATTTTAGCATTACTCTATGTGACGGCAAGTTATGCTGGAGATGAATGTTCTCAAACATATTATTGTTACCACAATTGTGGCGGCCCTGATGAATATGGTAACTACTTTCCTCAAGTAGAGGCTTGTTCCCTTTTGCAAGGGGGTAACTATTCCCTATTATCCAATCCAGCTGGCCCAAGCATCGATTGTACGACTACAGCGCCCAGTAACCTATGTCCCGGCTATAAAACTGTCATCGTCACAGATCCAAGTGTTCAAGGGACAGGATCTTATTCCTGTAGTAGCCCAAACCAAGATCCAACTAATGCTGCCTCTACAGTTATTAATGCAAATTGCACCCAAGCCTTTAAATCAAAAATTCCAGTGTCGCAGAAAAAGCCCACGCCTCAGAAGACAGTGAAAAAGTCCAAATAGATGAGATCCCATCTTTAAAACATCCCAATCGAAAGACGGGGAATTTTAAGAGTGCGGTGCAGGCCCACGTTCAGTAAAAATCCAAAGCCCATCAGCAGAGTGAGCATGGCTGTTCCTCCATAAGACACAAGGGGTAAGGGAACGCCCACAACAGGGAGAAGACCCATCACCATGGCAATATTAATAAACACATAAAGAAAAAATGTGACTGTCATCCCCATGGCCACAAAACGACCAAAAGTATTTTGGGTTGTCAGAACAATGCGAAAGCACATGATAATCAACACAACATAGAGGCTAATGAGGAACGCTCCTCCCATAAATCCCCATTCTTCACACAAAAGCGTAAAAATGAAGTCCGTTTGCTTTGCAGGCAAAAAGTTTAAAGAAGCTTGCGTTCCTTGCATAAATCCTTTCCCCCAAACCCCTCCTGATCCCAACGCAATCTTTGATTGAGTAATATGATAGCCTGTTCCAAGAGTATCTTGGGTGGATCCAAAAAAAGTGAGGATACGGTTCTGTTGGTATTCATGAAGAAAGCCCCATAAAAGAGGAAGACTCGCAGCCGTTCCTATTAGCCCTGCGGCAAAGAGCCATAAAGAGACGCCAGCTGCAAAAAACAACATCCCCCCCATTAACAAAAAGATCATAGCAGTCCCTAAATCCGGCTGCCTTAAGACAAGAATCGTGGGCAAGAGGATAAGGAGAAGAGGAAACAAAAGTTTAGCAAATGACAGAGGTAAAGATTGATTGTGAAAATATCGTGCCAACGCCATCACAAGAGCGATCTTCATCAACTCAGAGGGTTGAAGCTGGATAATATAAAGATCAATCCACCGTTGAGCTCCCCACCCTCCAATGGACCCAAGAATCTCTACTCCAAATAAGAGCAGCAAGGAGATTCCATAAAAAACATAGGAAAAATGAAACCACCACCGCAAATCTGTGCAGGCAAGAGCAAGCATAATAAAAACACCTACACTAAACCGAAGAATTTGCTTGAAAGCCCAGGGTTGCATGTCTCCCCCTGCAGCTGAAATCAAGAGACCCCATCCTATGGCGGAGATAAGGAGAATAAAGAAAATAATTCCCCAATTTAAACGCAGAAGCTTTTGGGCAAAGAGATTTGTAATATTAGATGTCATTGTTCAATGTTGTCTCTTTCACCTCTCCCACAAGGGAAGAGGTAGTTTTTTATATATCAAACTATCATACTTTGGAACTAATCATCTAAGAAAGAAAGGATCAAAAATTTTCATGAGGTGGTCCTGGTGTATTCATATTGCAGTATAGCCGTAATCAGTGTAGCAGTGTAACAGAAATGAGTGTGGCAGCGTACCATTCTGCTACACTGTCGTACCGTTACACTGCTACACTGAGATATGACTTGCATCGTTCAAAAATTTGGTGGCACGTCGGTTGCTACCCTTGATCGCATTAAGAAAGCCGCTCTCCGCGTGAAAGGCGAAATTGAGGCTGGTCACGCTGTTGTGGTTGTGGTTTCTGCAATGGCAGGTACAACCAATACTCTTGTAGAGTATGTCAGGGATCTTTCCACAACCTATGACCGAGCAGAATATGACGCCGTTGTCTCCTCTGGAGAACAAGTCACCGCGGGTCTTTTAGCTCTTGCTCTGCAAAACCTAGGTATTTCTGCCCGTTCGTGGCAAGGATGGCAAATCCCTATTTACACCTCTTCTCATCATGCTCAAGCAAAAATTGATCACGTTGATACGCATCTCCTTCTTCAAGATTTAAACAAAGGAACAGTGGCTGTCGTCGCCGGGTTCCAAGGATTAAGTCGCGACGGCAGGATCACAACCCTAGGTCGGGGAGGATCTGACACAACAGCCGTAGCTCTTGCTGCAGCGCTTAAGGCTGAAAGATGCGATATATTTACGGACGTAGAAGGCATTTATACCGCCGATCCAAATTATATCACAACCGCAGGAAAACTGGATCATATTGCTTATCAAGAAATGCTTGAATTAGCCGCCCAAGGAGCAAAAGTGCTGCAAAAGGACTCTGTAGAGCTGGCCATGCGCCACCGTGTCCGTCTTCGTGTTCTCTCAAGCTTAAGAGAGGCTCCCGGAACACTTGTCACAAGTGAGAGTGAGTTAAGAACTATAAGAAAACATATTAGTGGCATTGCCCACAGTTTAAGTGATGTCAAATTAACTCTCTGTGCTCTTTCGTCCACTTTTCCCCTTGAAGAGATAAGAACCCTTTTAAACACTCAACAGATCTCTATGGATATGAGTCATCAGAAACTTTTTTCTTGTGGAACATTGTTGGATTTTTCTTTCACTATCCCCGCCACAGAAGAGAATCGAGCCATTGAAATGTTGCAAACTGCCAAAAATAAATTTAATTTTCATGACTTATTAAGGAACTCTGATGTAGCAAAGATATCTGTGATAGGACCTGGAATTCAAATGGAGTGCAGCCCCTCTCACAAATTGTTTCACGCTTTAAGAGAGAACGGAATTGAGGTACAAGCTGTGGCGTCTTCAGATATCAAACTCAGCGTGTTGATTTCAGCTCATGAAGCAGGACGAGCTATGTCAACTTTGCATACGACATACCAATTAGATGTAGAGGAAAATTAAATGTTATCGGCAAAAAAACATCTGGATCATTTATGGGGTCGTGGAAAAGACTTTCTAGGAGTACGCTACGCCATTTTGGGTGGAGCAATGACATGGGTTTCAGAAAGAAACCTGGTTTCTGCTATCTCTAATGCAGGTGGGTTTGGCGTTATTGCCTCAGGCGCCATGTCTCCTGCCTTATTACGTAGTGAAATTCAAGCCACTCAAGCCCTCACCCAAGAGCCATTCGGTGTCAATTTAATTACGCTACATCCTCAATTAATGGAGTTAATTGATGTTTGTGTGGAAGAGGGAGTCAGTCACGTTGTCCTTGCAGGAGGCCTCCCTCCCGCTCAGGCGATTACAAAACTTAAGGACGAAGGACTTAAAGTTATATGTTTTGCTCCCGCTCTTGTGATTGCAAAGAAGCTGATTAAGTTGGGGGTAGACGCTCTTGTGATTGAAGGGATGGAGGCTGGAGGTCACATTGGACCTGTCTCTACAAGCGTTTTAATTCAAGAAATTATCCCCTATGTTAAAGAAATTCCTATCTTTGTGGCAGGAGGTATTGGGAGAGGGGAAGCCATTGTCTCCTACCTTGAAATGGGAGCTGCGGGGTGTCAATTAGGCACACGATTTGTCTGCACAACGGAATCCATCGCCCACCCCAGATTTAAACAAGCTTTTATCAAAGCTCAAGCAAGAGACGCCATTATTTCTCCACAGCTTGATCCTCGATTTCCTGTCATCCCCGTACGAGCGATTGCTAATCAGGCCTCTCAAGACTTTCTAGCTTATCAGCGTGAGCTCATCACCAAAGTTGATCGTCAAGAACTAGAAGCAAAAGATGCCCAGCTCAAAATTGAACATTTTTGGGCAGGGGCACTTAAGCGTGCCGTTATTGAAGGAGATATCGAACGTGGATCTATTATGGCGGGGCAAAGTGTTGGAATGGTAACGCAAGAACAATCCGCTCAAGAAGTGATAGATGAGCTCCTTCTTCAAGCCAAACAATCTGTTGTGTCTCGACTTTCTCATTAATGACAAAGGATCCGTGTATGCTACCTCTTGTCTCTTCTCAAGCGAACTTCCCACTTCACAGCCTGATACAAAAACTTACTGAGCTTCTCAAAATGCCTCAGACACTTCTCTCTCGTCTTACATTTTCCTTAAGAACAATAGCTGAAGAAATGGGCGCTGAAGCCGCTTTCTTATATTTACTCACCTCCGATAGCTATTTAGAAGTTTTTGCAGCCTATGATCCTACGCTTCACGATCGTTATACGGCTCGGTTTCGCGTAGGTGAAGGAGTCGTCGGCTTCATCGCATCCACCGGGAAAACCATTATTTGCGACAATATTTCTCATCATCCCAATTTTTTTTATTGTCCAGGTGTTGCTGAACAAACAAACCTCGCTCTTCTCGGAGTCCCCCTCGTCTCTCCAAGAGGAATTATCGGTGTTCTTACCCTTCAAAATCCTTCTTCTAAGCCTTTTGAACAATGGAGAGAAAAAGCTTTAACTGAAATCGGTAATTTTCTTTCAACACTACCCGAACTCTCACACTTTCCGACCCTCACCCCTCTCGACAGTAAAGTTGAAAGCACGAGGCTTTTTCAAGGAATTCCTTTCAGTGCTGGTATAGCTGTCGGAACGGCTTTTATTCACCGTCCCCATACCTGGAAAGAAGCGGATTTTTCTTTAAACATTAAGGGTGAAAGTGATCGCCTTAAAAGAGCAATCCGCCAGATGGTTGACGCCATCGACCGTCTTGTAGAATCAAGCCCTGATCTGGAACAAACGACCCAAGATGTTTTATCTTCCTATCGCATGATTGCCAGTGACCGCGGGTGGATCCGGAAAATGCAAAACTATATTCAGAAAGGACTTACAGCAGAAGCTGCTGTTCAAAAAGTCCGACGTCACACCCGCGAACACTATGCTCAAATCGGAGATCAAGTCCTGAAGGGGAGTTTATCTGATCTTGAAGACCTTGCCAGCCGCCTTTTAAGACATTTGTCCGGAAAAAATTCAATTTCTGAAGAGCTCCCCGACTCCACCATTCTTGTCGCTCATAATTTGGGCCCCGCTGAGCTCCTGGACTATGATCGTCGCTTTATCAAAGGAGTTGTTTTAGAAGAAGGTGTCCATACAGCCCATGTAGCCATTGTCGCTCGTGCCTTGGATATTCCTGTAGTCGGTCGCATTCCGTTTCTTTTAACCCATGTTAATAAAGGAGATAAGCTCATTGTTGATGGAGAAGAAGGAACCATCACAATTGCCCCAACTCCCGACGCCCTTCAAGAAGCCCGTGAAAAAATCACAAAAATTAAGAAGAACCAACTCTTAAATAAAGAGCTCAAGGATAAACCTTGCCAAACCCGTGATAATGTCCCCGTTGCCTTAACACTCAACGCGGGTCTCCCCATTGACTTGCATCACCTGGAAGAGCTTCACATAGAAGGGGTGGGTCTTTACCGCACCGAGATCCCATTCATGATGCGTTCTAGCTTTCCCGATGTCACAATCCAAACCGAAATCTATCGAGATGTTTTAGACCAAGCCAAAGACTACCCTGTCACTTTTCGTACCTTAGATATTGGGGGAGATAAAATAGTTCCTTATATGTGGCGTGTTTCTGATGAAAATCCTGTTTTGGGATGGCGCGGCATTCGCGTTTCCCTTGATAAAACAACCATTTTACGTCAACAAGCACGTGCCCTTATTCGTGCCAGTCAAGGAAAACATTTGCGACTCCTTTTTCCCATGGTTTCAGATATTTCGGAATACCGGCAAGCCCGGCACTATGTTCAACAAGAGTGGGAAAGAGCTGAGGAAAAGAAAGCGCCTCTTCCTCTGTCCTTGATCTATGGAGTCATGATAGAAGTTCCCTCACTCGTTGAACAGCTAGACATTCTTCTGAAAGAAGTAGATTTTGTGTCTGTCGGCACCAACGATCTTTTTCAATTTTTCTACGCTTGTGATCGAACCAATCCTACTGTGTCCAATCGCTATGATGTTCTGTCTTCTTCTTTTTTAAGATATCTGCATAAAATTCGAGAAATGTGTAGCGCTGCAAACGTTCCTGTCAGTATCTGTGGAGAGGCTGCAGGAAAACCCCTTCACGCTCTTGCTCTGTTAGCTCTTGGATATCATTCCCTTTCCGTTTCAGGCCCTGCGGCCGGAGCTCTTAAGAAGATGATTTTGAGCCTCCCTCTCAAAGAGGCAGAAGGCTTTATTACATCAGCCTTGAGTAAGTATTCTTCTTCTTTAAAAGAAGACCTCCTCGCGTTTGCAAAGAAGCATAAGGTTGAGATATGACTTACTCCCTCACCAATTCATATAAAGCAAGGGCCGTGGCCACCGATACATTCAACGTCGAAAACTCAGGATCTGTTGGAAGTTTAACCAAAAAATCGCATTTTTCTTGGGTTAGACGGCGCATCCCTTCCCCCTCTGCTCCCATAACAAGCACTAACTTTGGAGGGTAGTCTCCTTGAGAAAGGGTTTTGGAAGCGTGTTCATCAAGCCCTATGGTCCAAAATCCTGCTTCCTTCAGCTCATCTAAAGTCCGTGCCAGATTGGTCACTTTCCAAACAGGGAGAAGATCAAGGGCCCCCGAGGCTGTTTTTGCCAGTACACCACTCAAAGGCGGCGCATTTCGCTCCGTCATAACAACCCCCAACGCTCCCAAAGCTTTAGCCGTCCTTAAGATGGCACCCACATTATGGGGATCAGTCACTTGATCTAACACCACAATCACGCCCTTATCGCAGTGGACTAGGTCTTGGAAAGAGGGTTCTGACAAAGGCGCTACTTCCATGGCAATTCCTTGATGAACCGCGCCTTCCGGTAGAAGACGTGAGAGCGAAACTCCATCCACAATATCTCCCTCACAAGGAAGTTCTTTTAATGTGGACGATGTCACTAAAAGACGAAAACACTTTCTATGGGGATTATTAAGGGCGGCCTTGCATGCATGAATGCCCCACAACCAAAGACGGGACGGATCTTGAGAAGAGCGAGAGAATCGTTTTGTCATAACTCTTTAACCTCAAAAACAGCCATAGGAAGCATAAAGATGAGTTTCGATCATCGGAAGGTATCCTTTTCTATTCATAAGAAATTATTTTTCCACTATCTAAAATATATAAGCTCTCAATTTTGACAAGACTCTTCCAGCACAACTTCCCTTGCACAACGTTTGCAAATTCCCTATAACTCAAGAAAGAGTTGCGGGTGTAGCTCAATGGTAGAGCAGTAGCTTCCCAAGCTTCAGACGAGGGTTCGATTCCCTTCACCCGCTCCATATCTGTAGGGTTTGTTCATGAAAAAAATTCTTGTCCTTTTGCCGTTTCTTCCCCTTCTGATTGCTTGCACAACACATTCCTCACTAGAAACAGAAACGCCTGAAGATGAAGCTACCCTTAAGGAAAGAAAAATCCGCGCCATTGAGGCTATGGG
>Ga0172373_10000753_pt1 | contig 53443 bp, 42 predicted proteins | sample Lak10m_2_FD_114546 | JGI IMG/M metagenome (GOLD analysis project Ga0172373, IMG submission 114546) | Freshwater microbial communities from Kabuno Bay, South-Kivu, Congo - kab_092012_10m | ecosystem: Environmental > Aquatic > Freshwater > Lake | place: Democratic Republic of the Congo... | reverse complement strand
CCACAAACTATCTGGAATCCGCCAGCCATCATCCTTTGTCACTAGCCCCATGCAACCTCCGAAGGTTGTTGTATCACCTCCGTTAGCGGCAAAATTATTGCCTACTGAAATAGGCTCTAAGCCTAAAGGCTTCATTTTAACCACGGGGAGCACGGGGAAAAGCAAAGGTTTGTGGCGGGAAATTCCATAATCCAACAGGGAGGGCAGGAAATTCTGATTTCCCCGTGTTCCCCGTGGTTAACGACTTTTTCCGAGTTAAAATGCGCCATCATTAATTAACCGTTCAGAATTGCCGCCTTGCGTCTAACCCACCTCAAGCTTGCCGGCTTCAAGTCCTTTGTCGATCCCACCACGCTGCACATGCACGGGCAGCGCGTGGGCGTGGTCGGTCCCAACGGCTGCGGCAAGTCCAACGTGATGGAGGCCATCCGCTGGGTGTTGGGCGAATCGAGTGCGCGCGAATTGCGCGGCGATTCGATGCAGGACGTGATTTTCAACGGTTCGCTGAATCGGAAACCGGTCTCCCGCGCCAGCGTGGAGCTGCATTTCGACAACAGTTTCGGCGGAGCGCCGGGGCAGTGGTCGCAATACGCTGAGATTGCCGTCAAGCGCGTGCTGGAGCGCGACGGCAATTCTAGCTATCTCATCAACAACACCCAGGTGCGGCGGCGCGACGTGACCGACCTGTTTCTCGGCACCGGGGTCGGCAGCCGCGCTTACGCCATCATCGGGCAGAACACCATTTCGCGCATCGTCGAGGCCAAGCCGGAAGAGCTGCGCGTTTTTCTCGAAGAGGCTGCTGGCGTGTCCAAATACAAGGAACGGCGGCGTGAGACGGAGTTACGCCTGCGCGACACGCGCGAGAATTTGCTGCGCGTCGACGACATCCGGCAGGAACTCGGCAAGCAATTGCTGCTGCTGGAGTCGCAGGCCGAGGTGGCACTACACTATCACTGCTTGCAACAGCAGCTTGAAACCGCCAACCAGTTGCTATGGCTGCTCAAGAAGCGCCAGGCCGCGGGAGAATGGGAGAGGGCCCGCAGGCGGGTGGAAAGCCTGGTCAACGACCTGGAAGCCGAAATGGCGGCTTTGCGCAAGGCAGAAAGCGAGCTGGAACAGACCCGGTTGCAGCATGCAGAGGCGAGCAATGCGCTGCAACAAAACCAGGCCGCATTTTACGAAGCCGGCGCTGCGCTCTCCAGCATCGAGCAGTCGCTCAAGCACGCACAGGAAAACCTCGACCGTGCCGAAACGCGCGAGCGCGAACTACAGCATCAGCAAGGAAGGCTGGAAGCGCAAGGCAACGAACGCCTGGCCACTCTGGCAGAACAAAACCGGCTGTTGATGGAAGCCGAGGCGCAGGGCAAGGCTTCCGACGCGGTGCTGCATGAGCGGCGTGCGGCCTTGCCGGAGATGGATGCAAAACAGCGTTCCGCCCAGCACGTGCTGAATGCTACCCATGCGGAGCTGGCAAAAGGCGAGCAGGCCTTGCAACTGGCGCTCGCCAGCATGCAGCACCAGCTGCGCCAGTTGGATCAGCAGCGCCAGCGCCAGCGCCAGCAGCGGCTGATGGCGGAGAAAGCCGCAATCGTGCTGCCGGAAGCTGCGCTGCTGGCCGAGAAGGAAGCGCAACAGCAGCATGTGCAGCAGCAGCTCGCAACGATCGAGGCGGAAATTGCCCGCTTGCAGGTGCTGGAAACTGAACAGCAATCCTCGCTGCACCAATTGCAACAGGCCGTGCACGAAGCGGGGCGCCGGATTGCGCAACTGGAGGCGCAACTGGCGACCCTGCGCAAGATTCAACAGTCAGTAGGCGGCGATGCCAAATTGGCGGATTGGCTTCTGCAAAACAAATTATCCGGCCTGCCACGTTTCTGGCAATCGGTGCAAGTCGAACCGGGCTGGGAAACGGCGCTGGAAAGCGTCCTCGGCGAGCGCCTCAACGCGCTGGTGCTGGAGACGCTGGCGCTGGCTGCTGAGCTGGATGTGCCACCGGCATCGCTGGCACTGTGTGCCGCATCGGCGGCACAGCCGGTGCCGTCTGTCGCTGGCTTGCGCCCGCTGGCACCACTGGTGAAGGCGCTGGTGCCAGCGCTGGAGTCGGTCGTCTCCGACTGGCTGGCGGGGGTATATGTGACGGATGGCATCGACGAGGCATTGTCCTTGTGCAACCACCTGCCGGAAGGGCAATGGCTGGTCTGTCCGGCCGGGCATCTGGTCAGCCGCACCAGCGTGCGGCTTTACGCGCCAGGCTCGGCACTGCATGGCGTACTGGAACGGCAACGCGAACTGGCCGTGCTGGAGACGCAGCTGCCCGAGGCCAGGCTGGCGCTGGCAGCACAGGAAGCCGATCTCGAATCGCAACAGGATACGCAGACAGAAACACGCCGCCGGCTAGGCGAAGAGCGTCATCTGCTTAAAAATGCGGGGCATCAGCAGCAGGCGCTGATGCTCGAAACGCAGAAACTTCGGCAGCAGCGCCTGCATGCCGAGGAGCGTTTGCAGCAATTTACGCTGGAGCTGGACGAGATCGCCCGGCAGATTGCCGAGGGAGAGGGGCAGTTGCAGGCGGGGGAGACGGGGCGGACGGATCAGGAGACGCAGATCCAGGCGCTAAAGCGGCAGCGGGATGAACAGCGAGCGCTGCTGGCGAACGCCGAGAGCGAGTTGGCGGTGGCGCGCGACGCGCTGCGCCGGGACGAGCGACTGGCGCAGGAGCAGGCATTCAATGTAAAAACAATAAATAACAAAATCATTGAGTTGAATGATGTAGTTAAAGTTATAGAAGAGCAGAAAACCGGGCTGGCTCGCCAGTTGCACGAGGTGCAGGTGCTACGCAGCAGCCATGATACGGCGGCGCTGAAGGCTGCACTGGTGCAGGCCGTGGATTTGCGCCAGCAGCGCGAAGCGGCTGTCGCTGCCGCGCGCAACCTGCTGGCGGAAATCGAAAGCCGGCTTGGCGAGACCGACCGCCGTCGCCTGCAGTCCGAGCAGAACCAGCATCCGTTGCGCGACCGGCTGGAGCAGGCGCGCCTGGCGGAACAGGAGGCCAGGCTGCAGTTCGAGCATTGTGCGGAGCAGTTGACGGGCGTCGATGAAGCTGCGCTCGACAACCAACTGGAAAAATCCGCACGCCCGGTGGAAATGGCGCGGCGCAGCGAGGAACTCCAGCAGGAAATCCTGGCACTGGGCGCCGTCAATCTGGCGGCCATCGAGCAGCTGGCCAGCGAGCGCGAACGCGCCGGTTACCTGGATGCGCAGATGCAGGATCTGAGTTCTGCCATCGAGACGCTGGAAGAAGCCATCCGCCGCATCGACAAGGAAACGCGCAGCCGGCTGCAACACACCTACGACGAGGTCAACCGCAATTTCGGCGAATTGTTCAATACGCTGTTCAACGGCGGCCAGGCGCGGCTGGAACTGCTCGGCGAAGAAATCCTCGATACCGGCCTGCAAGTCTTCGCGCAGCCGCCGGGCAAGAAAAACAGCACTATCCATCTGCTTTCCGGCGGCGAAAAGGCCTTGACCGCACTCGCTCTGGTGTTCGCCTTGTTCCGCCTCAATCCGGCGCCATTCTGCCTGATGGATGAAGTGGATGCGCCGCTCGACGACAGCAATACCGAGCGCTTTTGCGCCATGGTGCGCAAAATGTCCGAGCACACCCAGTTCGTTTTCATCTCGCACAACAAGATCGCCATGGAAATGGCGCAGCAGCTCATCGGCGTGACCATGCAGGAGTCCGGCGTGTCGCGCGTGGTGGAAGTCGACGTGGAAGAGGCCATGCGCATGACGGAGACGGCCTGATGCAGTATAGTTTTGCCTTTCGATGAACATGACCCGGACACAAGCCTGACATGAGCCAACTGCAAATCGGTCTGATCACCCTCGGCGCCCTCATCATACTCGCGGTGCTGCTGTTCAACTGGTGGCAGGAGCGCAACATCAAGCGCGAGATGTTCCGCCGCTTTGAAAGCCCGATCGATGATGTGCTGATGGATGAGCCGCGCGTCAGTTCCGTCGAGCCGGTGGAGGAATTTCATATCGATCCGGATGCCGTGCTGGAAATCCATCAAGAGGCCATTCCCCAGCCAGAGGCTACCGAGCCGGTCCGGGAAGACATCCCTGAATATGTCATCGAAGCGGAAGCGGCACCCGCAGAAGAAATAGTGGCTGCGGCCGAAATGGCAGTGGAGCCAGAGGTACAAACGCAAACGAGCCCGATGACTCCCGAGGAACAAATGCTGGCCGAAGAGCTTGCGCCGGAGCCCATCCGCTTGAACGATCCCGAACCGGTAATCTTGCCGCCGAAAACACTGCCCGGCAGTGTGGATCCGCATATCGATGAAATTGCCATCATCACCCCGGGTCAACCTTGCGCAGGCGCTGCCATTCGCGATGCCCTGCAGCCGTTGCCGGCCTTTCAGAAGCCGGCACGCTGGCTGGGAGAAGATGCCGGCGGCAACGCCCTGTTGCTGACCAAAGAGCAGGAGCAGGTGCAGTTTTCCCGCGTGATTGCGGCATTGCAGCTGGCCGACCGCTCCGGACCGGCCAGCGGCGAGGACTTGCGAAATTTTCATGCCAAGGTGGAAGACCTGGCTGCGCGCATCGGCGGAGCGCTGGAATGGCGCGAGCACGGCGATCCTTTGCAGTATGCACGCGAACTGGATCAGTTCGGCATCGATGTCGACGTCATGATCGGCCTGCAGTTGCAGGCCGCCGGAGGTGTGCCGTTCGCCGGCACCAAGCTGCGCGGGATTGCGGAGGCGAGTGGCGGCGAGTTGAAAGAAGATGGTCAGTTCCACTTTATCGATGCCAATGGCGAAACCTTGTTTGTGCTGGCCAGCCTCGACCGCAAGCCGATGAACTTCGAAATGTTGCGCACTGCCATGTTGCTCGGCGTGACCTTGCTGATGGACGTGCCGCGCGTGACCAACGGTGCGGAAGCGTTCAATCAGATGGTGCTGGTCGGCCGCAAGCTGGAAACGGGGCTGCCTTCCAAGCTGATGGATGAAAACCAGCGTCCGCTGGGCGATCCGGAAATCGACAAAATCCGGCAGCAGCTCAAGATCCTTTATTCCAAGATGTTCGCACGCGGCATCACGCCGGGAAGCGCGACGGCATTACGGCTGTTCTCCTGATATGGTTGTTCCGCAGTTTGTGCAGGAACGCGCAGCCTGGTTGCGCGCAGAAATAGAACGCCATAACCATCTGTACTATGTCCTGGATGCCCCGGAAATTCCTGATGCCGAATTTGACCGCCTGTTTCGCGAACTTCAGTCGCTGGAACTGCAGTATCCGGTGCTGGCAACCGCTGATTCGCCAACGCAGCGGGTAGGCGGCGCACCGGTGGCCGAACTGGCGCCGGTGCGGCACAAGGTGCCTATGCTGTCCATCGAGACGGAAACCGACATCACGCCGGAAGGCGCCCGGGCATTCGACGCCAGGGTGCGCAAAAAACTCGGGCTGGACAGCAGCGATCCGCCCATCGAATACGCGGCGGAATTGAAATTCGATGGCCTGGCCATCAACCTGCGCTACGAGCGCGGCTTGCTGGTACAGGCTGCCACCCGCGGCGATGGTGAGGTGGGGGAGGACGTTACCCATAACATCCGCACCGTCCGCCAGATACCGTTGCGCCTGAGCGGGGCGCCGCCAGAGGTGCTGGAGGTGCGTGGCGAGGTGTATATGAGCCGCCCCGATTTCGAGCGTTACAACGCACGCCAGCGCGAGCTGGGTAGGCCGACTTTGGTGAATCCCCGCAACGGCGCGGCCGGCAGCCTGCGGCAACTGGATTCACGGCTGGCCGCGCAGCGTCCGTTGTCGTTCTTCGTTTACGGTCTTGGCGAGGCGCAGGGCTGGCAACTGCCGCTAACGCATGGCGCGATGCTGGAGGCGCTACAGGCGTTCGGTTTTCCGGTGTGCGCGGAGCGCGTGGTCGGCTTGGGCGCGGAGACGCTGATCGCATTCCACCAGGCGGTATCCGCCAAGCGCGATGCGCTGTCTTACGATATCGACGGTGTGGTGTACAAGGTCAACCGTCTGGACCTGCAGCGCGAACTTGGTTTTCGAAGTCGCGAACCGCACTGGGCGGTTGCGCATAAATTCCCGGCGCAGGAAGAAATGACGGTGGTCGAGAACATCGACGTGCAGGTCGGCCGGACCGGTGCCATCACCCCGGTTGCGCGTCTGCAGCCGGTGTTCGTTGGCGGCGTCACGGTGACCAATGCCACGCTGCACAACCAGGACGAAATCGACCGCAAGGACGTGCGGATCGGCGATACCGTCATTGTGCGGCGTGCGGGCGATGTGATTCCGGAGGTCGTTTCGGTGATTCTCAACCGTCGACCCACGCAGTCGCAGCCCTACCGCCTGTTGGACGCTATCGGCCACGTGTGCCCGGTGTGCGGCTCGCATGCCGTGCGCCTGCCGGACGAGGCCGCTGTTCGTTGCACTGGTGGCCTGTTCTGCGCAGCGCAGCGCAAGCAGGCGATTCTGCACTTTGCCGGGCGCCGTGCCATGGATATCGAAGGGCTGGGCGAAAAACTGGTCGATCAACTGGTCGATGGCAACATTGTGCATACCCTGGCTGATCTCTATCGCCTCGATGTGCCTGGATTGTCCACGCTGGAGCGCATGGCGGAAAAATCCGCGCAGAACATTGTAGAGGCCCTCGAACATAGCAAGCAGCCGACGCTGGCACGCTTCGTCTATGCGCTCGGCATTCGCAATGTCGGCGAGGCGACGGCCAGGGATCTGGCCCGCTATTTCGGGACGCTGGACAACCTTGCGGCTGCGGACATGGCAGCCTTGCAGGAAGTGCCGGATGTCGGCCCCATCGTGGCGGAATCCATTGCACAGTTTTTCTCGGAAGCGCACAACCGCGAAATCATCGCGCAACTGCGCGATCCGGAAATCGGCGACATCCGCATACAGGAGGGCGAGGGCAGCCGTTCCACAAGTTTGGGGCTGCTCAGCGGCAAGACGTTCGTGCTGACCGGGACCTTGCCCACGCTGTCGCGCGATGCGGCGAAAGATAAAATAGAAGCTGCAGGCGGCAAGGTGGCCGGCAGCGTTTCGAAAAAGACGGATTACGTGGTGGCCGGCGTCGAGGCCGGCAGCAAATTGACCAAGGCACAAGAATTGAACATCCGGATTCTGGATGAGGCCGGTCTGATGCAGTTGCTGGAGAACGTCGAGTGATGGCTAACAAAACAACATTGAATGAAGTCGTCGCCATCGCCAAACACGCCGGCGAAGCCATCATGGCGGTCTATGCGCAAGTGATAGAGGTGCAGCACAAGCAGGACAACTCGCCTTTGACGCAGGCTGACCTGGCCGCTCACAACATTATCGAAAACAGCCTGTCCGCATTGGTGCCGGAACTGCCGGTACTGTCGGAAGAGTCGGCGGCGATTCCGTTCGCCACGCGTCGCCAGTGGAGCAGTTACTGGCTGGTAGACCCGCTGGACGGCACGCGCGAGTTCATCAAGCGTAACGGCGAATTCACCGTCAACATAGCGTTGATCGAAAATCACCGGCCAGTGATGGGCGTGGTCTATGCGCCGGCGCTAGACCTGCTTTTTTACGCATCTGCTGGTCAGGGTGCCTATCGGCAATCGGGCCGCGAGCCGCTCCAGACTATTCATGCGCGTACCTTTGCTGCCGACCGGATCACCGTTGCTGGCAGTCGTTCCCATGCCGGCGAGGAGTTGACACGCTTTCTCGATCGGATGGGGCCGCACACCTTGATCAGCATGGGCAGCTCACTCAAGATATGCATGGTCGCGGAAGGGCTTGCCGACGTGTATCCGCGCCTGGGGCCGACTTCGGAATGGGATACCGCTGCTGCGCAATGCGTGCTGGAAGAGGCGGGCGGGCACCTGGTCGGCATGGATGGAATGCCGTTTCGCTACAACCTCAAGGATAACCTGCTCAACCCGCACTTTTTCGCCGCGGGTGCTGGAGAGCATGACTGGACGCAATACCTATGAAAAAATCCCTGGCGGCGGCAGTGGTCGCGTTTGTTCCCCTTATCGGCCAGGCAGCAGACCCGTTGCAGATCTGCCAGAAGGCGGTTGAGGCAAGAGATTTCGCGGCAGCGGCGCAAACGGCTGCCGCGCAGAGCAGTTTTGCCGGAGCCATGTGCGCCGGACGCGCGCAGCAGGCGATCGACGATTATCCGGCGGCCACAGGTAGTTTTGCCAAGGCGGAGCAACTTGCCGGCGATACATTCGACCAGGTAATCGCCATCACTTTTCTGGCGCGCTCAGTACGGGCAGCCGGCAAACCGGACGAGGCGTTGGCACACTATGAACGTAGCCTCAAGCTGGCGCGCGACATCAAGCAGACGCAAGCGCAATGGGCCAATCTCAACGAGACCGGACAGATCTATCAGGAAAAGGGCGATTTCAAGGCAGCACTGGGACGCTACACCGAAGCCCATCGCTATGCCGCCAACGACAACGAACGCTCGGAGAGCAATCAGCTATTGGCTGCCGCCTGGCACCAGGCCGGCAATCATGATCGTGCCATCGAGTACCAGTTGAAAAGCGTCATTCTCGAAGAGCGTAGCGGCGAAACCAGCCACTACCTGGGTGCCAAGCTACAGCTCGCCGTGTACGCGCTTTCAGGAAACGATTATTATCGTTCAAACAAGGAGTTGGATGATGTTTTGAAAGTTTCTAGAGAGGTTGGAAGTGCATACTGGGAAGCGCGTGCCTCGCTCCAACTGGCCCGTCAGGAAAAATCCAGGGGCAACCAGGAACAAGCCAAAGCACTGTTGAAAAGTGCAGCCGAGCTGGCCGGCAAGAGTGGCGTCGATGCCTTGGTGAACGAAATCAAGCAGGAGGCTGGGCAGCAGTAAGGTTTAGCGTCTCTGGATGACATAGCTGTTTATTTGCAGTTTCATCTGGTAGCCAGGGCAATATAAAACTACAATCCATAGTATTCATCGCTGATGGAGCTATCGTGCGACTGCTGACGCATATCCTGGATGGCCATATCACACCACAACAAAGACAAAAATCGATGATGAGAGGGCCGCTTCCGGTCATGGCTTCTCTGATCCTGCTTCAGAGCGGCTATGCCTGCGCCGGTGACGATGCACCAATACCGCTGGAAATCAATGTAGACGAAGTTGAGGTGGTCGGCCAACGCTGGAGCCTTTCCACCGCGCAGGAAATCAAACGCAGAAAACTCGAAATTGTCGATTCGGTGGTTGCCGACGACATCAATAAACTTCCAGACCACAGCGTCGCCGAAGCCATGCAGCGCATCACGGGCGTGCAGATGGCGCGTGATCGCGGAGAAGGCTCTGCTTCTCAAGCAAACTATTCGGTCAATAACGCACGCTTGAGTCCCGGTATTACCATCCGCGGCCTGCCTATGGTGGAAACCCTGTTCAATGGACGCGAGGTATTTACTGCCGGCGGTGGGCGTGCATTTAATTTTGCCGACATCCCGGCCGAGATGGTGTCGTCTATCAGCGTTTATAAAACCTCTTCCGCCGAGCATATCGAAGGCGGCGTAGGTGGATTGGTCGATTTGCGTACGCGGCATCCGTTCGACTTTGCCGGGAGAGAAGTGGTCATCAAGGGGGGGCTGATGCGAGGCAACCTTGCCAATGAAACCGTGCCGCAATTTTCCTTGCTGGCGAGCAATCGCTGGGAAACCGGTATCGGAGAACTGGGTGCTCTGGTTAATGTGGGCTACCAGAAACGTTCCTACCGCGAGGAATACCATGATTCCGGAACCACGACGGTTGCCGGACAATCCCTGCCTAGTTCATGGACGCAAACCATCAACGTTGGCGAGCGCGAGCGCGTCGGTGCCAGCATCATCCTGCAATGGCGACCAACGGATCGTCTGGAGTTGTATGCCGAGGCTCATCACTCGCAGTTCAAGACTTCGGAGGATGCCAGCCAGATTTTTGTGACGAATACCGGGGCTGCAAGCAATATCGCGCTGTTTTCCGGCGCCAACGATGCGGCGAGCGTAACTTGGGCGGGCGCTACTATTGCGACATTGGGCGCATCGCGCGACACCGTAGACCGCAATACGCAAATTGCGACAGGCGTTAACTGGTTGGGCGATGCGCTAACACTCAAGGCGGACTTGAGCCATACCAGGAGCTACAATAATCTCAGTTATTTCGGGGCTTTTCTGAGCGGAGCCACGGCTACCGGCTTTACCCATAATGTGGCAAGTTCTCCCGCTTCAGCCAGCTTTGCCAGCACTAATCTTAACTTCACTACAACAACGCCGCTATACGCCTTTGTTCCATTTGAAGGGGAATTGACGGCACTGCAATTCGATGCTGAATATCAGGTGTCCGGCAGGTTGCTCGATGCGTTGTCTGCCGGGGTACGCTATACCAATCGTAAGGCCGACGATGGAGCCGGACAGCTTTCGTTTACAAATCCATCCAGCAACTCGCTGGGTACCTGGAAAATCGAGGAGGATACTAATACAGCCTACCTCATGGCCAAGCTCAAGTCGACCGACGTGCCGTTCGACGGCAACGTCGGTGTGCGAGTGGTGCGCACGGAAGAATCGCAACGGGGTTTTCAGGGCACCAGTAATGCAACTGCCGTGCCGCTTGGTTCCGAACAGTCTTATGTCGATACCCTGCCTAGCGTGAGCCTGCGCTATGAGTTGAGCAAGGGGCTGTATCTGCGAGGGGCGGCCTCGAAAACCGTGACGCGACCCGATTTCAGCCAGATGTCGCCGTCGCTCACGCTGTTTGTCAAACCAACGCCACCCAACACCGCCACCGCAGGCAATCCGGGTTTACGCCCAATGCGGGCTGACAACTTTGATATCGCGATCGAGAAGTACTTCAATAAAACGACATCGGTGTATATCACCGGTTTCAAGAAAAATGTCGATGGCTTCATTTCCAATGTAACCGAGCCAGAGACGCATGGAGGTCTTGTCTTTGATGTTACCCGGCCCTTGAATACTGGCGCATCTATCATCAGCGGAGCAGAGGTCGGCTATCAGCAGTTCTACGATTTTTTGCCAGGCTGGATGAGCGGACTCGGCCTGCAGGCAAATTACACCTATGTGGACAGCGATGTCGAGGATAGTAACCTGCCGTTGGCCGGGCTTTCGCAAAACAGCTACAACATCATCGCCATGTATGAAAAAGGTCCGGTTTCAGTGCGGATTGCCTACAACTGGCGCGACAAATATATGACCTCGATTTCCGGTGGGATACCCGTGTATCTGGATGCCTACGGCTGGCTCGATGCTTCTGCGAGCTATCGTGTCACCAACCAGGTAACGCTGACCATTGCAGGTACCAACCTGCTCGATACCGAACGGCAGACCTATTACGGCCGAGAAACCCGTCCGCAGACCACCTGGAGCAACGATACCCAAATTAGTGCTACTGTAACGATACACTTCTGAATGTTGGGTACACGGTCATGATGCCGAAGGTTTGGCGACAGCTTCGCGATTTCGCGTTTTGCGTGACGATGCTTGCCTTCTGTTTCGGTGGCGGCGCCCGCGCGGATAGCGCTACTGGCACCTGGCGCAACAATGTCGCCCTGACACGCATTTTGGCCGAAAACGATATCCCGGCCGCCCATAAGCAGGTCCAACGCCTGCAAGCGACGCTGCCCGCCGATGCGACAGCTGCCGATCGGGCAAGACTGCTTAATCTGCTATCCCGTATCGAAGTTTATCTGGGTGAAACCGAATCCGCGGATAAGCACGCCAGGATGGCATTCGATCTGGCAAAAAAACATGGCGACCGGGCCGGGCAGGCCGAGGCCGATCTCAATCTTGCGCTCAACACTATCAACCAGGGGCGTATCGACGAAATGAGCAGCGCCGTCACCCATGCCATGACTATCCTGCAAGGCGTCGATCGGCCCGACCTGCTGGGCGAGGCCATGCTGCGTACCTCGATGATGTACCGGCGGCTCGAGAATTTCGACGACTCGGTCACCATGGCGATCCGGGCCGTGGATATCGCCAAGCGCAGCCGGAATCCACTAGCACTCAGCTATGCCTATCAGGGGTTGGCAATGGCGAATGATTTTAGCGGCCGCGCGTCGGAGACTAAAGAGTACTACTCAAAAATGCTCGAGCAGGCGCGTATCGCCGGTTCCGGTCTGCTGGAAGCCGATGCCAAACTTGGCCTGAGCGGTACCTTGAACCTGCTCGGCGATTATGCACGCTCAGAGGTTGTGATCCGCGAGGCGATGGCGCAGTACCGCGCCATCGGCGGCCCGTTGTATCTCGCTCGCAGCCTGTTCGCACTGGCGGACGTGATGCGCTCGCGCGGTCAGGTTGCCGAGGCCGTGCAACTGATTAGCGAGGCTGCCCGTATTCACGAGCGACACCGCGTCAAAATCGGCCTGTGGTGGTCGTTGAATACCCGCAGCGGCGATTTGCGTACGCTGGGTAAGATCGACCGGGCCGATGCCGATGCAGAACTTGCCTACAAGTTGGCGCAGGAAATAGGCTTTCCTCTTTACATGCGCGAAAGTGCGCGGCGTATGGCGGAAATTGCCGCTGCGCGCGGCGATCACAAGCGTGCCTACGAGCTCTCGGTCGAGGCCACGGAAATGTCGGCCAAGGTCGCACGCGAAAGAGCGGGGCAGCGCATGGTCGATCTCGCCAGCCGCTATCAGGCCGAAAGCAAGCAGCGCCAGCTTGATGAACTGACCCGCCGCAACGAACAGCAGCAAGCCGAAATCAGGCAGCACGCGTTGCAGCAGCGCTGGCTTCAGACCCTGCTGGCAAGCGGCACGGTAGTGCTGGTTATCACGGTGCTATTCCTGTTGCGCCTGCGCCGCTCGAGTGCAGAAATTCGCGCGCTCAATATCGGCCTCGAGCAGCGGGTACTTGCACGTACTTCCGAGTTGCGCCAGCAGACGAGCTACCTGCGCACGTTGATCGACATGCTGCCAGTCATGGCATGGCTCAAAGATACGCAAAGCCGTTTCCTGACCGTTAATCGGGCAGTTGCACAGGCAGCTGGTCAGTCTGTCGATGCGATGATAGGCAAAACCGACCTCGATTTTTTTCCGCGAGAAATGGCGGAGGCCTATCGCGCCGACGATGTCGAGATCATGGCATCGCGAAAGCAGAAGGTTGTGCAAGAACAAGTTGCCGGACTTCAGGGACCATCGGTGTGGGTAGAGACATACAAAACCCCGGTGTTGGACGAGGATGGTAGCGTGCTGGGCACGGTCGGGATTGCGCGCGACATTACCGAGAGCCGAGCCATGACGGAAGCGCGCGAGGCGGCCTTGGCCGAAGCGCAGCGATTGGCGCGCATGCGCAGCGAGTTTCTGGCCCAGATGAGCCACGAATTGCGCACGCCACTCAACGGTATTCTGGGATATGCCCAGATCTTGCGGCGGAACAAGAATCTGGATGAGCGACAGATGGCTGGCCTGAGCGTCATCCAGCAAAGCGGCGAACACCTGCTGACGCTCATCAACGATATTCTGGATTCAGCCAAGATCGAAGCCGGCAAACAGGAGCTGCATGTCGTCGATATTCCGCTGGAGCGTTTTCTGCGAACCATTACCGAAATCATTGGCGTCAAGACAGAGTTGAAACATCTTGAACTGATCTGCGATTTTGCCCCGGATTTGCCCGAGGTCATCCGTGTCGATGAAAAGCGGCTACGCCAGGTGCTGCTGAATCTGCTGGCGAACGCAGTCAAGTTTACCGACCATGGTCAGGTCGGCTTGCATGTCAAATATTTGCCGCCATCGCGCCTGTGTTTCGAGGTGCGGGACAGCGGCATCGGTATAGCTGAAATAGACCTGGAAACAATTTTTCAGCCCTTCGAGCAAGTCGGAGAGGTGCAGCATCGTTTCGGTGGCACCGGCCTGGGACTCGCCATCAGCCGCCAAATTGTGCAACTGATGGGCAGTGATATCGAGGTTGAAAGCATCCTGGGGCAGGGCAGCGTTTTCCGGTTTGTGCTGGACGTGCCTGTGGTGAATGGGGGAACGAAGGCGGCCCCAGCGAGAGTGGTCAGCGGCTATGCCGGCCCGCGCAAAAAGGTGCTGGTGGTGGATGACATTGCCGAAAACCGGGCGGTACTGCGCGACATGCTGGGGCAGATCGGTTTTGCAATTTGCGAGGCGTCGAATGGTCGGGAAGCATTAGCACAGGCCAAGTCAGAGCAGCCGGACTTGATCCTGATGGATGTTTTCATGCCGGAAATGAATGGGATCGAGGCCACAAAGCGCCTGCGGGAATTGCCGGGTCTGGAGGGAGCGCCTATTATCGCTATATCCGCCAGTGCCTCTGGCAGCGACGAGGCTTCGTGCCTGGCGGCCGGCATGAATGCATTCTTGCCAAAACCTGTCGAGATGGACAGGCTGTTGGTTCAGATCGCGTACATGTTGAAACTCGACTGGATCAGCGAGCCGTCTGAAGACGACGCAACTTTGCCGCAGGCCTCGGCAGCGCCGATGACCATCCCGCCACAAGAGGAGATGGAAGTGCTACATCGTATGGCACTACAAGGAAATATGCGGGACATCGTTCAAATGGCAACCCGCCTGAACGAGCTTGACGAGCGCTATCGTGCGTTTGCCGACCAGTTGCTGCTGTTGGCTAAAGGCTACCAATCCAGGGCCCTGTTGAGTTTTGTGGAACGGCATCTGATCAGGAACCCTGCGCCGTGATAGTCGAGGCTACCCAGTACACCATCCTGATCGTGGACGACACGCCGGCCAACCTCGCGGTGGTCGTGGATAGTCTCGAGGGGCATGGATTCCGCGTGATCGTGGCGCAGGATGGCGAAGAGAGCCTGCGCCGCGCCGAGCTTGCGCAACCGGATCTCATTCTGCTCGACGTCATGATGCCGGGGCTCGACGGCTTTGAGGTTTGCCGCCGGCTGAAGGCAAATGCCACAACCCGGGATATTCCGGTGATCTTCATGACTTCGCTAGCGGAAATCGAAGACAAGGTCGGCGGGTTCAAGGCCGGCGCAGTGGATTATGTTACCAAGCCATTGCAAATCGATGAAGTCATCGTGCGTATCGATACGCACCTCAGGTTGCGTGCGATGCAAAAGCAACTGGAGGCACAGAACGCAGAATTGCTGCAGTATCGTAAAGGGCTGGAACATCAGGTGGCTGAGCGCACTGCGGCGCTCAGCCTGAGCAATCGGCTGCTTCAGGAGGAAATCGTCGAGCGTAAGCAGGCTGAAGAACGGCTCTGGGAGAGCGAGCACAAGTATCGAACCCTGGTGGAGGATTCCCCCGATCTCATTATCCGCTACGACCTCGATTGCCGGCGTATCTTCGTCAGCGATGCCTACCTGCAGATGCATGGCAGATTGCCGGTCGACGTCATCGGCAAGTGCCCGACCGAGGTTTGGGGCAACGCGCGCATAACTGCAGCGGAATTCGAGAGCCGTCTCCGGCAGGTCATGAAAACCGGCGAGCGCGCCGAAATCGAACTCGACTGGTATAACCCCGAGGGGGAATATATCTGCCACTGGATGCGGGCCGTGCCCGAATACGACAGGGACGGCAGGGTCGTGAGCGTGCTTTCCATCACTCGCGACGTCTCCGAAGCAAAACGTGCGGAAAAAGTGCTGCACATGCAGGAGCAGGAACTTCGCTCGCTGGTAGAGAACACGCCAGATACCATCGCACGCTACGATAAGCACTGCCGTCGCATCTATGCCAACCCCAGAATGCTGGAAGATATGGGTGCAACCTTGGAACAGGTGATTAATAAAACCCCTTCCGAAGTGCCAGGCGGGAAGTCGGCTCAGGCCTATGAACAACGGATCGGGAAAGTCCTGTCCGGCGACATACCGGAGGATTTTGAACTGGCCTGGGAAACCGTCAACGGCAAACAGGTTGTCAGCCATATCCGGCTGACGCCGGAGTTCGGCTTCGATGGCGAGATCGTCAGCGTGCTGGCGGTGGGCCGGGACATTACCGAAATCGACGAGTATCGGCAAAGCATCCACCGCATGGCGTTTTACGATGCACTGACCGACTTGCCCAACCGCGCATTGCTTTCCGACCGCATCCGTCAGACCATTGCCGACGCTTCCTGGCATGGGCACAAGTTTGGCGTGATGCTGCTGGATCTGGATCGCTTCAAGGAAGTCAACGACACGCTTGGACATGGCATGGGCGACCTGCTGTTGCGCGAAGTCTCCGAGCGATTGCTGCAGTGTGTACGCATCTATGACACCGTGGCCCGACTGGGCGGCGACGAGTTTGCCATCCTGCTGCCGCAGGTGCGCGAAAGCGACGATCTGGCGACGATCGCCCGCAAGATCGTCGAATCATTCGAGGTGCCATTCAATATTTCCGGCAAGGAGCTGTTCATTTCCGCCAGCATCGGCATTGCGCTCTATCCCGGTGACTGCGCCGAAATCGATGCCTTGTTCAAATACGCCGACTCGGCCATGTATCACGCCAAGAAACTGGGGCGTAACAACTTCCAGTTTTACTCGCGCGAACTGACGGCACGTTCTTCCGAACGGATGGCGCTGGAGGCGGCGCTACGCAAGGCGCGCAAGAACATGGAACTCGAGCTGTATTACCAGCCTCAGGTCGATCTCGCGACCGGCCGCATCGTCTCTGCCGAAGCCTTGCTGCGCTGGAATCATCCTGAGCATGGCCTCGTCATGCCGGACAAGTTCATTCCGGTGGCAGAGGAGAGCGGGTTGATCGTCGGCATCGGCGAGTGGGTGTTGCTCGCGTCCTGCCAGACTGCCACAGCCTGGAATCGCGGGCTATCCGCACCATTCAAGATTGCGGTCAACCTCTCCATGCGCCAGTTCATGCAGAACGATCTGCTCGGCTCCGTGCGCCGCATTCTGGCCGAAACGCAATGCAAGCCGGAATGGATCAAACTCGAGATCACGGAAAGCTTGCTGCTTGAGGACAGCCAGGACATTCTCGGCATACTCAAAGTGTTCGACGAAATGGGGCTGGCCATTTCCATCGACGATTTCGGCACCGGCTACTCTGCCCTGAGCTACCTGAACCGCTTTCCTGTCAGCCAGATCAAGATCGACCGCGCCTTTGTGCGGGATATTCCGATAAATCAGGAAAAGTCGGAGCTGGTCAAGGCCATCATCTCGATTGCTCACGCCCTCAATCTGGAACTGGTGGCGGAAGGCGTAGAAACGCCTGCACAGGCGGATTACCTCAAGGCGCACGGCTGCGCCCTTGCACAAGGCTACCTGTACGGCAAGCCGATGCCACAAAGCCGATTTGAGGAATTACTGGGAGGGCAAGCCTTGTGAACCAGCTCCCGATACAGGATTCTGATATCCCGACCATTCTGATCGTGGACGATAAGCCGAGCAATCTGGCCATAGTGGTGGAAAGTCTCGAACAACATGATTTTCGTGCGATTGTGGCACGGGACGGTAAAGAGGGGCTCCAGCGAGCAGAGCTTGTCAAGCCCGATCTCATACTGCTTGACGTCATGATGCCCAAGCTTGATGGTTTTGAGGTTTGCCAGCGGTTGAAGGCAAATGCCAATACCCGGGACATTCCGGTGATCTTCATGACTGCGCTGGAAGAAGTCGAATACAAGATAGCCGGTTTCAAGGCAGGTGCAGTCGATTACCTCACCAAGCCATTGCAGACCGAAGAGGTGATCGCACGGGTAGAGACGCATCTCAAGCTGCGCGCCATGCAAAAGCAACTGGAGAAGCAGAATCTGCAATCGCAGAAGCATCGGGAAGAGCTCGAGCAACGGGTAGCGGAACGTACTGCCGAACTTCGCGAAAGTAACCGCCAATTGCGCGAAAGAGAACAGCAGTTCCGTACCCTGGCAGAAAATTCCCCGGATGTCATTGTCCGCTATGACCGGGAATGCCGCCGTGTTTACTACAACCGGTCCTACCTGAAGATCGGTCCCGCCGGGGCGGCCGCCACGCTCGCCCAAACGCCGATGGAATCCTGGTGGCTGGCATCGCCTAGTCCCGAGGAATACACCGCGCGCCTGCAGCACACGATCAAGACGGGAAAACCTGACGAGTTGTTGGTGGAGGTGGAGCTAGAGGGCTTGCCAGCTTATTACAGGGTATCCATGGTGCCGGAGTTCGACGACAGTAAACAGGTCGTCAGCGTACTGGCCATCGGTCACGACATTACCGGCATCAAGCGGATGGAAGCCATGCTGCGCAAGAGCGAACTGGAATTCCGTACGCTGGCGGAAAATTCACCGGAAATGATAGTGCGCTACGATCTGGAGTGTCGACGCGTCTATATCAACCCGGCTTACGAACAACAGACCGGTATACCGATACAGGATGCCTGGAACAGGACCCCGGCCGAAGCATGGAAGCCGTTGATGCCTTACGCGGAATACATGGCCCGGCTCAAGCACGTCATGGCCACCGGGGAGCATGAGCATATCCTGCTTGAATGGCATCAAGCGGATGGCAGCTTCGTTAGCCATCTCATGCATGTCGTGGCTGAATACGATGAAGAGGGCTGCATCGCGGGGGCGCTGGCAATTGGCCACAATATTAGCGAACTCAAGGCCACCGAACGGCGCCTGGAAGAATCCCGGATGCAGTTGCGTGCCATGACTGCACAGCGCGAAGCCGCACGCGAGGAGGAACGCAAGTCTATTGCGCGTGAAATCCACGATGAACTGGGCCAGTTGCTCAACGTTCTACGGCTCAACGTGACGACCCTCGATTACCGCTTCGGAGAGGACATCCCGGATCTTCGCGCGACGGCCGGCAGGATGGTAGGCACGGTCGATCGCGCTATCATGATGGTGCGAAGCTTGGCTACCCGCTTGCGTCCGGCTGCACTCAGTTCCGGGATCTGCTCCGCACTGGAATGGATGGTGCAGGAATTCTCGGAAACCACTGGCATCGTCTGCGAACTGAGTTGCCATAACGACGAAATCCCGCTGGATGAGGACAGGGCGATGGTGGTGTTCCGCATTGTCCAGGAATCGCTTACCAACGTGTTGCGTCATTCGGGAGCAGAGCACGTCGGAATTTCGGTATTTGTCGAGGATGATTCTTACAAGGTGGAAGTGCATGACAATGGCAAGGGGTTCGACCCGGCAAGCTCCGGCAGGCGCAACTCGTTCGGCATCGTCGGCATGCGGGAGCGTGCATTGATGCTGGGCGGAGACCTGGAAATTATCAGCGAACCGGGACAGGGTACCAGATTGAGATTGCGTATCCCCATCGTGGATGGACTGGAAAAAATATAATGCAGACGCGAGCTCGCGCCTTAGAAGCTATCTTAGAAATTCGCGAGGAGGGCTGGATGCAAGGCGCACGGAGCGCAGAAACCGGAATGTACTGGAGTACATGAAGATTTCGAGCACCGCGCAACGCCGCAGACACTCTCCGCAGCAATTTTTAAGACAGCTTCTTAGGGTTTGTCGGGAAATAAGTGGATGAAGGAAAGCAATGCAACCATGATACGTTTACTAGTCGTTGAAGACCACGCACTGATGCGCGAAGGGCTGAAGCAGCTTTTCGAGTGTGTTGAAGATGTGGCCGTAACTGCCGAAGTCGGCAGCGGGGAAGAAGCACTGGCTGCCCTGCAGAAGGGGAAATTCGACCTCATCCTGCTCGATATTTCCATCCCCGGCATTCATGGTGTGGAACTGATTGCGAAAATTCGCGAACGTCAGGACAGTCCCCCCATCCTCATCCTGAGCATGCACAACGAAACGCAGATAGCCAAGCGCAAAATCAAAGCCGGTGCGGCCGGCTATATCACCAAGGACAGTTCACCCAAGGATCTGCTGGAAGCGATACACAAAGTCGCTGCCGGCGGCCGCTACATGGCACCGGAGCTTGCCGAAAAAATCGCCTTCGAGGCCAGCACTACGGCGCCACTGGTGCCGCATGAATTGCTGTCGGGGCGAGAGCTCGTGATTCTCCGCATGCTGGCCAAAGGCAAAAAGGTCAGCGAGATTGCACAGGAACTCGGCATCAGCGGCAAGACGGTCAGTACCCACAAGGCACGTCTGATGCAGAAAATGCATATCGATAGCGATGCCAAACTCATGCAATATGCGGTCGCGCATGGCATGACCGTTTAAAGTCCTTGCCATTGTCGGCAGGCAGTACCCTGACCGGCTGTTTATCGGCTTCACCGTATCTTTGTCAATGACGGATTCGTTCGAAGCCTGCCTTGCTCCACCATTCCAGACCTCTGGATTATTGCAGAAAACATTCCGTCTGTAGTCCATTCCCTACAAAACTGCACCCCCTCTGCCTGTAAGGCAATGCTTGCCCATATTCGGAGTTCGCCGATTGTGCGCATTGATTTAAAAGTTCAAATTGTCGATTGTCAGTACCACCTGTCAGATCGCGGTTCCGGCAGGTAAGCATCATGGCTGAATGCCGGATTGATGAGAATGTCGGCAATCTGTGAAAACTACCGGGGGTAAGGCTTGGCAAAAACTGTACTTGTCGTCGATAACTCTGCCAGTCTGCGCCTGATTGTCACTATGGCACTGATAGGGGCTGGATATGAAGTTCTCGAAGCCGTTAATGGCAGCGACGCTCTGTCTAAACTGGACGGCAACACGATACATCTCATCATCAGCCCTGCCTCCTTGACCGACATGGATGGCATCGGCTTCGTCAACGCAGTAAAACAACAGCCGATTTACAAATTTACCCCGGTCATTATGCTCGCCACCGAAAGTGGCGAAAGCAAAAAAGCGGAGCGCCGGACTGGCGGCGTCACAACCTGGCTGGAAACGCCATTTCAACCCGCGCAGATGATGGCGGCAGTCTCCAAACTGATACTTCCATAACCCACATTGGCGTGGGCGACATGACCGACGGAACCGTAACAGTCAAACAGGATGATCAACTACCGGATGATGGCGAAATGAGTGTCTATCGGGCTGTATCCATAAAGCCGCAATTGTCCCGGCAGCCTGAAATCGGAGGTGTAGCTGCTGGAGGCACGGCACCGGCCGGCGAGGCCCACGTAAAACTGTTCGTCGACGACGCCAGTGCCAATCTGCGGCTTTTCGAGGCTTCGCTGTTGAGGCTGAAGCGCGTGCCCAACGACATGGAGGCGCTATCGGCTGTTACGAATGCCGTCCACAAAGTCGCCGGGGCTGCCTCGCTCTTTGGTTTCAGGCCGTTGGCGGAATTTCTGCGCGACGTGGAGAAATTGTTGCAGCAACTGCGATGGATAGAAGACGGTATCGATTTCCAAGCCATGTCGCTAATGCTGGAGGTCTCACGTCATTGGGGCATTCTGCTGGATTTGATCCCCATGGGATTGCCGCCGTCAGACAGCATCTACTGCACCGAGATTAAATTGCGCGAAAAGCTGAAGACAAAAACTTATGCACTGGAATCGTTCTGACTACCTTACGCATTACGGAAAACCCAGATGCCTCTGATGGTGCCGATGGAAGGTGTCTGCAATGGTTATGAGCATGGCTGAAGACGGGCTGGAGGGCGCGCTTTACCGCCATCTGGTCGAGGATGCCAACGATGTGACGATTTTTGTCACGGATCCCGGACAGGGGCATCGCTTTGTCTGGCTCAACGAAGCCGCCTGTAGATTTTTCGGCAGGATGCGCACCGAACTGCTTTGCTGCAGCCTGATGGATGTAGGGGAGGGCGGCATCCAGCAACTCTTGGAAAGATACTGGCAGGACGCAGAAACGACACCATCGCCACCGATACAAATAGAAGCAAAATGCATCCGTGCCGCAGATGAGGCTACCCCGCTAGAACTCACGCTAAGTCGACTTACCCATGCGGGCAAGGCGCTGGCAGCTTGCCAGATACTCGACGTTAGCAGACGCAAGCGTGTCGAGCATGCAGGTCTGAGTTCCATCGCATCATTGCTGCAACCGGTTGCGACAGGTGCATCAGCAGAACTGGAACTCCTGCAATCGGAAAGGGTGCTGGCAGAGTCGAGGCATTTCCTGAAACGGGTCATCGATGCCATTGCCGATCCGGTATTCGTCAAGGACAGGCAACACCGCTGGATATTGCTGAATAAGGCGTTTTGCGAACTGATCGGCCATAGCCTTGAAGACTTGCTCGGCAAATCCGATTATGACTTTTTCCCGGAACACGAGGCCGATGTTTTCTGGACGAAGGATGAAGTCGTTTTCAACAGCGGCGAAGAGGATGCCAACGAGGAAGAAATTACCAGCCACGATGGCGTCACACGCACCATTGTCACTAAAAAAACTCGCTACACTGATGACGGCGGCCAGCAGTTCCTGGTGGGCTGCATCATGGACATTACTGCACGCAAGCAGGCAGAAGCGTTATTGTCCCGTCGCGAGGAAGAGTTCCGCGCCCTGGCCGAAAACCTGCCCGATCCCATTTTTCGCTATGACCGCAACTGCCGCCGCATCTACGTCAATCCGGCGGTGGAGCTCATGTGCGGCAAAAGCACTGCCTCGCTGATGGGAGGCTCGCCTGACGACGGCGCCATCCTTTCCAGGGGCGATGGCAAGAAACTGATCGATTTCATCCGCCGGGTGCTGGAAACCGGTCAGTCTTGCGAGACCGAGATCGAAGTGGTCGCGCCCGATGGTTGCATACATTATTACCATAACCGCTATGTCCCGGAATGGGGACGCAATGGGGAAAAGTGGCCAGTGTGCTATCGATTTCGAGAGAAATCACCGATCGCAAACTCGCGGAACAGGCCCTTGAGCACAGCCGTAAAATCCTGGAGGAGGCCCAGCGGATCGGCCATATCGGCAGTTGGGAACTGGATGTAACCGGCGGCGCACTGACTTGGTCGGACGAGATTTATCGCATATTCGAGGTCGATGCGGCGCAGTTCTCGCCGTCTTACGAAGCATTTCTCGGTTTGGTCCATCCCGATGACCGCGACAGGGTGAGCGAAGCCTATTGCTCATCAATCAGGCATCGCACGCACTACGAGGCCGAGCATCGCCTGCTGTTTAGCGATGGCCGCATCAAGTATGTGCATGAACGCGGCGAGACTTTCTACGATGCGGACAACAAACCGCTACGTTCCATCGGCACGGTGCAGGACATTACCGAAAGAAAAGCGCTGGAAATCGAACTCGTTCGCCACCGCGACCATCTGCAAGAACTTGTGGCTGAACAGACTTGCGACCTGCTACTGGCCAAGCAGGCTGCAGAAGCAGGTTGCCAGGCCAAGAGCATGTTTCTCGCCAACATGTCGCACGAGTTGCGTGCACCGCTGCACGGCATCCTGTCGTTTTCCCAGTTGGGGTTGGATAAGCTTGCCACGGCAGAGTCTGCCAAGGTGGAGAAATTCCTCACTCATATCAGCGAAAGCGGGAACCGGTTACTGAATCTGGTCAACGATCTGCTCGACCTGTCCAAACTGGAGTCCGGCAAAGCGATGCTGGATTTTCAACCGGTTTGCCTGGCCGGCCTTGCCCGGGATGTCGCTGCTGAGTTCGAGCCCATGCTGGACGAGCGCAACCTGCTGTTGGAACTCGAAATTATGGACGGTGACACGATAATGTTGCTGGATAAGCAGGGTATGGAGCAGGTTCTGCGCAACCTGCTGTCAAATGCATTCAAATTTTCGCCGAGCGGTGGGCAAGTCAGCGTTCATATCAAGCACGCTATGGTGCCAAACGGCCGCCGTGCTGACGACCTTGAGCTGTTGCCTGGAATACGGCTGACTGTGGCAGACCGCGGCCCCGGCATACCGGATGGGGAGCTGGAGCAGGTGTTCGACGAGTTTGTACAAAGCAGCCGCACGCGTAATGGTGCCGGAGGTACCGGGCTGGGGTTGTCGATCTGCCGGCGTATAGTGGCGGCGCATCAGGGGCATATTGCGGCCCATAACCGGCAGGGGGGCGGTGCCGAATTCGAGGTGCTGCTGCCTGTCGCTGAAATCAAGTGTCAGGTACCATGAAGCCGGAACAAACGCTATCTCTGGATATGACTTCCGGCAATACGCCGGGTGCAGGATTTTTCCCGGCAAAACAGGCGGAAATGCTGCATCGAGGGTTTGTGCCTGCAGCTGGCGGAACACTTTTGGTTTCGCTATTTTTTGTTGCCGCCCTGTGGAACAGCCTGTCGCACGGTATGTTGCTGGGGTGGCTGGCGGTGGTGTGGTGGGTAGTATTGCTGCGCGGCCTGCATTCGCTCCAATTTGCCCGGCTGACGCCTGATACGAAGCAGATGCGTAACTGGATCAATCTGTTTGCCTGGGGCACGGCAGCTTCCGGCGGACTATGGGGCATTTCCACTTACCTGTTCATCACCAGCCCGGGCGATTCTGCCGCCATCCTGGTGCCATTTTTCATCGCCGGAGTTGCCGCTACCAGTTGTGCCCTGTATGCCCCGGTGCCGTCTGTCGTGGCTGCATTTCTGGTACCGGTTCTGGTTCCGTTGAGTATCCGGCTGGTCGGGTTCGGCGACCGGGTAAATGTCTTCATGGGCGCCGCCGCACTGGTTTATCTGGCAGTGCTGCTGGCAGCTTCGCGGCGCGGTCATGCACTGATCTGGCGCAGTCTGGCGACCCGACTGGAAAATGATCGTTTGCAGCATGAGGCCGAGCAGATTCGCCTGCAGGCCGAGCTGCAATACCGGGAGATTTTCGACAACATGGCGGACGGCCTGCTGTTGCTGGATGTTGCCGCGGATGGCAGTTTCTGTGTGGCTGGCGCCAATCCGGCGATGGAGCGGATGACTGGTATCCGTGCCAGCGATGCACTGGGGAAATGTATCGAGGAAATCGTGCCGGAGGCTGTGGCGAAAGAATCGGCGGCCAACTATCGCCGATGCGTTGAAAGCGGCAATACCACCCACTATGAAGTAAGGCGGGACATGCCTGCCGGCATTCAGGTATTCGAGTCGACATTGGTGCCCATGCGGGATACTGACGGGCAAATTCACCGCATCGCCGGCATTACCCGGGATATTTCGGTGCGGGTACGGATGGAGCAGCATATTCAGGCGCGAGAACAGCAGTTCCGCACGCTGGTAGAAAACACGCCCGATATCATCGCGCGTTACGACAAGGATTGCCGTTGCTTGTTCGTCAATCCGGCTTATAGCCGGGAAACCGGCATTCCCGTGGAGCAAGTGCTTAACAAAAGTACGGACGATGCGAGTATCTGGCGTCCCGATATGCCGCGCGAAGAATATCGCAGACGGCTGCAGCAAGTCATGCATACCGGGGAACCGGATCATATCCTACTGGAATGGATGCGTCCGGACGGGCATTTTGTCAGTCATGAAATGTATGTGGTTGCCGAATACGATGCTGCCGGCCAGGTAATCGGCACACTTGCCATCGGGCGAGACGTGACCCAACGCAAGGAGGCCGAGCGCCTGTTATTCCATCAGGCCAGCTACGATACCTTGACTGCCTTGCCGAACCGGCGCATGTTCGTCGACCGGTTGCATGAGGAAATCGCGAGAGCTGACCGCATCGGAAAAACGGTCGCCTTGCTGTTCATCGATCTGGATCGATTCAAAGAGGTCAACGACAATCTGGGGCATGAAACCGGCGATCGCCTGCTGATCGATGCCGCGCACCGTATCCATCATTGCGTGCGTGAATCCGATACCGTGGCACGCCTGGGAGGAGACGAGTTCGTCGTCATCCTTTCCGAGGTCGAAGAAACTTCTCATCTTGCCCGGATTGCTCAAACCATCATCGACAACATGGTGCAGCCATTCCATCTTGATGGATACACCGCCTACATCTCGGCCAGCATCGGCATCGCCTGTTACCCAGGCGATGCCGATAATCGGGAAGTATTGATAGGGTGCGCCGATCAGGCCATGTATGCCGCCAAGGAGCAGGGGCGTAACGGCTATAGCTTTTTTACACGAGACATGCAGGAGCAGGCGCAACGCAGGCTGCAACTGGCCAACGATATCCACGACGCATTGGAGCATGGTGAGTTGGAAGTCTGGTTTCAGCCCATCGTCGATATCTCGACTGGTTGGATTACCAAGGCCGAGGCTCTGCTGCGGTGGCGTCACCCGGTGAGCGGCATGGTACCGCCCGATCAATTCATCCCGATTGCCGAAGAAACCGGCGCCATCATCGATATCGGGGATTGGGTATTCCGCGAATCTGCCCGGCTTGCCAAGCGTTGGCTGGAGGCCAGCTCGGCAATGGGTGAGGGCGGTATCCCCCGTATCAGCGTCAACATTTCTCCGCGCCAATTTGCACGGGGCAACGTGGGTGTCTCCTGGATTGAATATCTCGATGAAATCGGCTTGCAGGGCGAGTGCATGGTGATCGAAATCACCGAAGGATTATTGATGGGCGACACTGACGACACCCTGGAAAAACTGGAACGGCTGCGTAGCGCCGGCGTTCAACTGTCGCTGGACGATTTCGGCACCGGCTATTCGGCCATGGGCTATCTCAAAAGATTCAACATCGATTACCTGAAAATCGACCGCTCATTCGTACGCGATCTCGAAACCGACCCCAGTGACCGGGCCATCGCCGAAGCTATCGTTGCCATGGCGCACCGCCTTGGCCTGAAAGTAGTTGCCGAAGGGGTGGAAAATGTCGGTCAGCGCGACCTGCTGGCGGCTGTCGGTTGCGAATATGTCCAGGGCTATCTTTATGCCAGGCCGATGCCGGCAGAGGATTTCATGGAATTCGTGATCAATACTCCATCCGTCAATTTAATTACGGAGGAGTAATGGGCGATATCGTTTTTGATGGTCTTTGGCCTGCGCATACTATTTTACATAATATACAAACTGGTCACGTCTTGTTTGAGCACTGGCGCGGCTTCTGACGGGGTAGGTGTCACTAAGAAAGTGACAGCAAAAATAATTGAAGCTGCTACCCCGCCCAGCCTCTCATAAAAATTTTTCCAGAACTCCTGTTTTTCGCCTTTCTCCCTTTCCGCGTTCGCTGCTGCAATTACCTCAATTTCTGGAATTTCCAAAATTCGCGCAATTTTAGCGGCGGTCGTGTCGTCCATGATTCGTTGTCCGCTCTGGTATTTGCTCGTTGCCGTCCTTGTAATTTTCAGAATTTGAGCCATGCGGTAATCCGAGGCCTTCAGTCGGTCTTTCGCTTCACGGAAATATGAAATTGAGGTTTTCATAAAAATTTCTCCTTTGATTTTTCGGGATAGTAGGCTCGTTGTGAGCTGTTGACAACGTTGGCAAGTGGGCACTAAAGTTTGCTCAACGTTACCACTTGGAAACGTCAGACAACCTCAAACAGGAGAAATTGCAAAATGGAATACACCGTACACGTTACACATGCCAACCTGCGCGAAGGCGTAGCCAAAAGAACCGGCAACCCCTACAAGATGGTTGAAATCCAAGGCATCATGGAAATCGATGGCGAGTCCCAGATTTTCCGTACCATCCTCCCGCAAGGTTCCGAAGTACCCGCCAAAGGCAAACATTACGCGACCTTTTCCCCGCGCGTGGACAACCAAACCATGGAACTCGGCGGCGGGATTGCCTCGCTTCGTCCTTTCGTTACACCTGCCAAGTCCTAACTCGGCCATGCGTTGGCTAGCCATCGCGTCGATGTTCCTGCCTGTCGTTGCACATGCAGGCGAGAGCATCCACAAGCCCCAAGGCCGTATCGAAGTTTGGTACGTCTGCCCTGATGACGTTGCCAACCCTGATGATGCATTCAATCGTCCAATCGATGGCTGCAAGGTGCGTTTCCGCTCCATGCCGCAACCCGTCATGATCGTCGAAGTTCTGGACGGTCAACAAAAGGGCGGAGTTCCTTCTGTTGGCGGCGTAGTAGGTTTTTAAGAATTCGGGCACTGACCCAAAAAAACACGGGATACCGTCCCCGCGTGCGTTGCCGGTCGCATACCGGCATTTTTTAAGGAGTTGTTCAAATGAAAAAGTCTGCAAATTACGCTCGTCGCGTTGCTCAAGGTCTGGCTGCTGGTATGTCTCTGGCTGCTGCACAAGCTTGGGCTGCTGTTCCTGCCAATGTCTCTACTGCTATCACTGATGGCGGCGTCGATGCTAGCACTGTTGCTGGCCTCGTGCTGGTTGCAATCGTCGGCATTTTCGCATTCAAGCTGATGCGCAAGGGTCTGTAATCATGGCTCTGGGGTATTCGGTAAGAGGTCAATGTTTCGCCACGGCTCAAGAGGCTTTGGACGCCTTTTATACGAATACCCCACCTTTCATGTCGCCATTAACAGGCACAACCAGCTTCTATAAATTTCACTACCAGTTGACTGGCACTACATGGCAGCTTCGAAGCGAAACCATCACTGTGCTGGGCGACAAGGTCATCAATTTCACTGTGACGGCCCCGACTAACATTTACGGCTCCTGCACTCTCCCTGCTGACGCTGCATCGAATTTCGCCGATGGCATGACGCTCGGTTGGGGCGTTGCTGCTGCAATGGTCTTTGCTTGGGCAATCTGGGTACTCCGAAGGGGCTTGTAATGACACCACTCGATATATACACATGGGCCGGATTCCTCATGGTCGTTTTGCCGGTCTGGATCGTTCTCAGATGATTTATCGCATATTCATTTGCTGCATTTTTTGCATTGTATGCGTGCATTCGTCTTTATCGTTCGCACTAACTTACCCAGCGACACCAACTGTTTCAACGTATACCCTCGCATCCACGGGTATTCCGGTAGTTGTTACCTATTACAATTGGAACTTTGCATCTTTAGAAAATGGCCCTTATGATGTATCTCACGCAACAGCCGATGAGGCTGTTGTTAAGCTGAATGCAGCTTATTCCCCTGGTGTTTATGGAACTGGCGAGGGGCAGAATTGCGTTAATAAGGTTCTTGATAACAAGATTACATGGGCAAGTAGGGTCAATGGTGTTTGTCCTACTTCAAACCTCAGTTCTCGGACTGGAATTCCGTATTATGAATGTCCGACAGGCCGTACGTATGCAAACTATATGTGTAATTTAGATGCCTGCGCTTCTGGTGATACCCTTGTTAATGGGGCTTGCGAACACACGACATATACTTGTAATGGATCGGACGTCTTGTCTGGACAGACCTGCACTAGTGCTGCATCATGCGCCCATGGTGTTACAGTCAAGGGGCCGCAGTGGTGGGATGTGGGCACCTCTGCCAATGAAGCCGCGATGCCTTCGAATCCTTGTATCTCTGGCTGCAATGCAACATGGACAACTGCGGGCGGCAACTGGTATACCGCGTTGGTTAATGGCGTTAAGCATTGGTTTATCAATGGCTCCTATGTTTCCGGCAACATCTCCTGTTCGCCCGATACCAATGTCAGCGACTACCCAAGTTCCCCAGGTGCAACACCGCCAAGTTCTACCTGCCCTCCCGGTAAAAATCTCGGAACTATTAACGGGATTTCAGCTTGTTATGACACATCACCTACAACAACTCCAACAACTCCAACAACTACAACAACTAAAACAACGACATCACTACCATCTGTTACATCCACTGATTCTGATTCTAGTCAGACGACAACGACGACTGTTATTAATTATGATGGTACACAGACGGTTACAACGGTTATCGTTGGCCCTTCTGGTCACACAACCACGACAAAGGAAACCACGGTAATTGATCCTGATGCTAACCAGGCATTTTGTCAGCAACACCCCGGTGACCCATTATGTTCAGCGGATAAAACTCCGTGCGAAATTGACCCTAACTCTGTCGGCTGTATGAATTCCGGTACCCCTGTAGACGATCAGGTAATAACTCATGAAACGCGCGCCATTTCACAAATTACGGCTGCCGCAATGCCCACATTTGCCGCTACTGCGGACACCCGCTTGGTGAGTTTGCTGAGTGGCCCGTCCATTGAATTCAGCTACAAGCCCTTAAACGATTTCGCGGCCATGATCCGGCCTTTCATCCTCGCGCTGGCTTGGCTTTCAGCGGCCTTGATATTCATAAGGGGGTTTAATGATTGACGATTTCTTTAGCTGGTTCCTGTCCGCCGTCCTGCCGCTCACTAAAAAAGCGCTGTCCGGCCTCGGTATCGGGACAATCACATGGCAGGGCGTCGATGCTGCGCTTGCTGCTGTCATCTCGCATATTCAGGTATTTGTCGGGCAAGCTCCCGCCGATATTGCCGGATGGCTACAGGCTGCCGGATTTATCGAAGCCATCGGCATAATCCTTGGCGGCATCAGTGCCAGATACTCGCTGATGGTCTTTGCCAAGTGGGCCTTGTTCTTATGATTACCCTGATAACGGGCGGCCCGGGCATGGGCAAAACATCGTTGGCCGTCTCCATGATGCTGGAAGAGCTGAATAATCGCCCCTTGTTCGTCATGGGTGTCACTGATCTAAAGGTCGAACACTTCAAATGTCCGCCTGTCGCCGAATGGACGGAACTGAGGCGTGATGTCGATGACCCTAGCCTGCAGCTCCCGTATTTCACCTTCCCGCAACACGCCGTCATTATGGTCGATGAGTCTCAGCGAATCTTTCGCCCGAGGTCGTCCGGCTCCAAAGTTCCTAATGAAGTCGCAGCCTTTGAAACGCACCGCCATACCGGCGTAGATTTCTGGCTAATTACTCAACACCCAAACCTGATTGACGCCAATATCCGTCGCCTGATCGGTCGTCACATCCACATCAAACAAACCGCTCTTGGTCGCTATCTCTACGAGTGGCCCGAATGCGGCGACCCCGATACCAAAACATCCCGCGACATTGCCAGCTCAAGGCGCTATCAACCACCCAAAAAAACCTTTGACCTCTACAAAAGCGCTGAGGCCCACACAAAGCAAAAATTCCGCTGGAACAATGCCGTTATCATCCTCGCGCTGTGTGGCATCTCGTTCCCTGCAATGGCGTACTATCTCTACGGCAATGTGTCCAAGCGAATTTCCAAGCCAGTGGCCATTGAACAGCCGAAAGAGCAGGGCGCGCATGTATCCAGTCCGGCTGGATCTCAAATTGAATCTCCCCCTTCTTCTGCATCTCCACTTCCGATCGCTGCAGCCGATGAACAGAAACACCCCTACAGCGGCTTAAAATTGGTCATGAAGGGTTACGTATCCAACAAGGGCAAAAAATCGGCTTACTTCCAAGCCCAGCCCGAAACAGGAGGGCAGGGCTTCGAGCTGACAGACCAAGACTTAATAGAGGCTGGCTATAACGTGCAAATAGTCTCCGGCTGCCTGACGCTGTTGACCTTCAACGGAATCGGCCTGATCTCGACCTGTGCCGAATCCTCCCCGCCTCAGATGATGGCTGCAGCCGCACCTAATGTTTTGCCTGATCCGGTAACCGGACAATAAAAAAGGGGCCAATGGCCCCTTGATCTATTCACCTGGCGTAAATCAGGACACTGGAGGAAACAGTTTGATGATGGCTGCAAACAAAGCGACAGCGCCGAACATCGTGCCGACTGTCCAGCGGATGATTTCCACCTTGGCTTCTGCCAGCTCTTTCCTGACATCGATGACATCGCCACGGGTGGCGAGCTGATCTGCATGCAGACTGTAGCGCTTATCGATTTCCCGATTGATCGATTCAACGGCCGCGCGTGCCTTGTCCTCCTTAACGCCTGCCGAAATAAATGCTTCGTAGATTTCTAATTCCATGATGCTTTCCTTTCAATTTCTGCGTAGTCTAAACCAATCTAGGCTGATTTGCCCATGCCAGACCGTTAAACAGGTCGGTCAGCTCCATTCCCTTGTTAACCGGTTTTTTCGTCTTTGCCAAGACAAAATCCTTTTTCCACTTCTTGAACCAATCCCAAGCCGCTGCTTTCACCGGCTCAAGCACCTGCAACGCAATCCCGATCGCATCCACGAAAGGCAACCAGCCCTGACGGGCTTTAAACTCGGTACCTTTCATGTATGCGCGGGATTTCATTTTTCTGCCTTTCGCGTTAGTGTCCTTGAAATGCCGTTCCCATTTCGGCCGGTTTCATCGGCCGGGGTGGGTGCGGCATGTTCAATGGGCACATTGCCCGCTGTAAACGGTTTTCGATGTCAAGCCCCTTGCCCGCTTGCGGGTGCGTTTTATGCCGCGAAAGTTCGCCCGCTTTTTGCTGTTGGGCGAAACGTGGAATAAATAGCAGGGCTTTACTTCGAGAATCGTTTGCTGTTACAGCGACGAAACAAACTTAAAAACACGCCGGAGCGTGTTTTTCTCTTAATCATCTGGCGGGGGTGTTAGGGGCGGCCAAGAGCCCCGAGGGGCCGGACTAGGCCCCATTTTTAGTCTCATAACCTGATGCAAGTAGGCGAGGGTAGAGCGGCGGCGTCAGCCGCCGCCTAAACTTGTCTTACGGACACATAACGTACAGAGAGGCACGGAAATGGCTCGGAGGTTGGACAGACAACGAATTTATAAGAGCAATGCAGACCGCCAAAGGGCGTACAGAGAGCGGAAAAAACAGGAGCTGGAATTTAAGTTGAAACAGCAGGAATTGATATTGGCTGTTACACCAGTTCCAGGAACAGACGTAACAGGCGATATCTAAGTTTTAGGCAATAAAAAAGGGCGCTTATCGAGAGCAGCCCTTACGGCTCACCCCATTCCGTACATGGAGATCAACACCGCATGGCTACTGTATCACACGGGATCGACGCAGGCTACCGTTTGACGGTCCGAGAGTTTCCCGGCTCTTTGGAAATCGTCACTAAGTGCATAAATCATACACTTGAGCAAGGGCGCTCACGGGATCAGGGCATCCGTGGCAAGTCTAGGCCGGTTCAATTGACTGAGGAAGAGCAGCAGTTGAAGGAAGAGGAAAACAGGGTACGCTCTGTCCGGCGCGCAAAACAGGCTGTCCGCTGGCAGATTCAGCGGCTCGAAGCCGATCACCTCTTGACGCTGTCCTATCGGGAGAACATGCAGGATGTGGACAAGCTCAAACATGATTTTGATCGCTTCCGGCGCTTGATGCATGCCCGATATCCCGAGTGGCGCTATGTCGCGGCGAGAGAATTGCAGGATCGGGGCGCTTGGCATCTTCATTTGGCCGTGAAAGGGCGACAGGATCTCAACTATATCCGCACATGTTGGTACACCGTATTGGGTTGTCTAGGCGCAACTGGAGACAACACCCTCGGACAAGTCAATATTGAAGCGCCCCGAAAGCGGTTTGCCAATGCAGGTAACTGGAAGGCTGGCAAATTGGCTAACTATCTTACCAAGTATATAGACAAGGGCTTTGATGGCCTTGAGCATTCATCTAAGCGCTATTGGGCCTCGAAGGGTGCGCCCAAACCTGTCATAACGCGATATTGGCTCTCAGGTGACAAAACGCAAATTATTCTTGATACATTCGACATAGCCATGTATCACGGCATGGAGGACTTTCCCAGTGCGTTGCATCAGTCCTTAAAACATAACCTGATTTACATGCAGGGCCTTCGAAGTCCCTTAATAATTTCCGGAAATGGTATTTTGTGAGAGACTTTCGCAACAAACAAAAAAAATATTTTTATGGCTTGGCGCCGTTACGGAACACTCCAAAACTTGTATTTTCATCTCCGTATGCTCAGACCTCACGATTTAGCGGCTAGACGCAAACTTTATCGCTACATCGCAGACGAAAAAAAACGCCAGATAGAATCTGGCGCTGATCCTGAGCGGGTAAGGCTTCTATGCAGGCATTTGGCAAATACTCGCAATCGGCATGCAGAGTCCGCATATTTGTTTTACTGCCGTCAGGGTAAGCTTTTTGACGGCTTTTAGCCACCCGATTCGACTTAACATAATATACATTATGCGAAGTATTATCCAGAAGTATGACTCCTGTGATTTGCCAGATTGGTATAATGAAAAAATGAATTCCAATCTCTCTCTGCTGCACCCATACCCCTTTCAGAAACTGCGCGACCTGTTCAAAGGCGTTACACCCAACGCCACGCTGAAGCAGGTCAATCTGTCGATCGGCGAGCCGAAACACGAAACGCCGCAACTGATCAAGGATGCCTTGAGCGCAAACCTTGCCGGTCTGGCCAGCTATCCCACGACCATTGGCGAACCGGCGCTGCGCCAGTCCATTGCCGATTGGCTGGTGCGCCGTTATGGCATTCCTGCACCCGATGTCGATAAATCCATCATACCGGTCAATGGCAGCCGCGAGGCCTTGTTTGCTTTTGCACAGGCCATCATCGATACTACGCGGCCCGACCCGCTGGTTGTCAGCCCCAACCCGTTTTACCAGATTTACGAAGGCGCAGCCTTGCTGGCGGGTGCGGAGCCCTATTTTCTCAACTCGCTGCCGGAGAACGGCCTGCGCATCGATTATGCCGGTGTGCCTGAATCTGTCTGGCAGCGTACGCAATTGCTGTATGTGTGCTCGCCAGGCAACCCGACCGGCAAGGTGATGAATCTGGAGGACTGGCGCGAGGTGTTCGCGCTGGCAGACCAATACGGATTCGTGATTGCCAGTGACGAGTGTTATTCCGAAATCTATTTCGACGAAGCGCAACCGCCTTTGGGCGCGCTTCAGGCTGCCCATCTGCTGGGCCGGGGTGACCGCAACCTGGTCATGTTCAGCAGCCTTTCCAAGCGCTCCAACGTGCCGGGCATGCGTTCCGGATTCGTGGCGGGAGATGCGCAGATACTGGAGAAATTCCTGCTTTACCGCACCTATCACGGCTGCGCGATGAATCCGGCAGTGCAGGCGGCCAGCATAGCAGCCTGGAATGACGAAACGCATGTGGTGGAAAATCGCCGCCTGTACGCGCAAAAGTTCGCGAGCGTGACCCCGATACTGGGCGATTGCCTGGAGGTCGAGCTGCCCGATGCGGCTTTCTATTTATGGGCCAAGGTGCCCATGTCCGATACGGAGTTCGCCCGCGGATTGTTTGAACAGTTCAACGTGATCGTTCTGCCCGGCAGCTTCCTGGCGCGCGAAGCTCACGGCGTCAATCCTGGCGAGGGGCTGGTGCGTATCGCGCTGGTGGCGCCACTGGACGACTGCGTCGAGGCTGCGCGCCGGATCACGCAGTTTCTGTCGTAACGTCCAGTATCTCGGTCACGGCCATCGCGCCGATGTCGCGCAGCTTTTCATATCGCGGCAAGCCTAGCTCGACCAGCTCGGACAGCCTCGAATAAGAGGCATTGACCAGGACTTCCCGTCCGTCCTGATCCTGGCGCTTGATGCCGAAGTGCACGCGGTTGCGCTGCTCCATCGACAGCTTGCCCAGCAGGTTCTTGGATGCCCAGATCGAACCGTGGCGCGCAAAATCCGACAGGCGTGCGGCATGGTTGATGGTGTCGCCCAGCACGGTGAATTCCACCTTGGTTTCGACATGAAACACCCCCAGCCACTCCTGCCCTTCGTTGAGGCCGGTATTGAGGTAAAGCTCGTTCAACCAGTTCTTGCGCAGCTGCCACTCCTTGCTGATCTTGCGCATCGTTTCGCGCATCTCCCGGGCGCAATGCAGGGCATTGAGGATGTAATTGCAATCAGGCTGCGGAAAAAAGTAATACACCATGCCATCGCCCACGTGTTTGCCATGGGTACCATAATAGCGGCGGAATATAGGCTCCATCGTTGCCCAGATCTGGTTGATCAGCTCGAAATACTCCTCCGGCGGCAGCTCGGAACAAATGCGCACCGAGTTCTGCAAGTCTGCAACCATGACAGCTACATCGGTCAGGACCGGCAAGCGTTTCTTGAGCAGGTTGCGGATCACTTCGTCGCGCCGTTCCAGCAGACCCAACAACCCCCCGTGACCGGAGTCTTCATGGGCGAATATGACCAGAATCCCTTCACGAAAATAGGAGGTGTAAACGCGGTACCATTCATCGCCCCCCTCCAGGCTGCGCAGTTGCAAAGGCAATTCCGAGATTGGGCCATTGGAAGTACCGGCAACCCCTGCCCGCATGCCTGTCGTCCCCAGCGAGGCATTGCCAAACGTCGCCGGCAGGCGTTGACGCCCCATTTTTTGATGTAACTGACTGAACGCTTCGCGGTTCTCGGGATGGAAGCCATAGTCGCCACGACAGAGATAGTCGAGTACGCCGCGCTCCTTGATATCCGACGGCAGCTTGTCGAAGCCACCCAGCAGCCCGGTACGTGCATCTTCGTTGTACCAGGTGATCTCCATGTTGTAGTTGACCATATAGGCCGGATAAGGCACCTGATCGATCGTCAGGCGCAATGGCCCCGTTTCCTTGTTGTTTGAAACAGGCACCTCCGCCATAGTTGTTTCAGGCCGTCTTTTTTCGGTGTATGAAGAGGTTTGCTCAGGTTCAGTCTGTTCTATCGTTTCAGGCTGCAGCATTTCGAATCCTTCCAACTGTAATTGGCGGGCTATATCGGCCATGGCGACCCCATCCTTCTTCAATTGCTTGATGCGCTCGATACGGCTCAATGCATCTTCCGGGAAATAACCGATTTGTCGTGCACGGGTTCTTGCCCCGGTACCGGGGCTGGCGACGACGGGGCGCGGGAGCAACCCAAGGGCAACGTAGTTGTTTAACGTTGCTCTGGATATTCCCGAGTGTTCAATCAGTTCCAGGCTGGTCAGCATTTTTATTGTCCAACTGTTTGTACAGTTCAAGTATTACTCGCACGAACAGTACAAGTCAATACCCGGAAAGAATTAAAATTGCCGTGAATTGTATATGTTGCCAAAAAGCAACATTGGCGCTGAGGGGGTTTCTTAACGGGTGGTATGCCGGGTGGTCAGCTCGATTATACTGTCCATTATTGATTCACTTAGACAGTCCATGTTGACGGTGTCATGCATCCCGCGTAGCCAGGTCATCTGCCGTTTGGCCAGTTGGCGCGTGGCGGCAATGCCCTTGTCCCGCAATGCAGGAAGATCGATTTCGCCGTCGAGGTAAGCCCAGGCTTGACGGTATCCGACGCATCGCATCGAAGGCATGGCGCTATCCAGCGCTGGATATTGTTGTCGTAGCGCCCTCACCTCTTCTACCAGCCCTTGTTCCAGCATGAGGTTGAAGCGATCCGCAATGCGCTGGTGCAATACGGCACGATCCGACGGCAGAAGCGCAATTTTGAGCAGCCGGTACGGCAACGTCGAGGTTTTGTCCTGCGCCAGCAGTTCCGACATGGGGCGACCGGTGATCAGGCATACCTCCAGCGCGCGCTCGATACGCTGCGCGTCGGTCGTGTGGAGGCGCTGCGCCGTTATGGGGTCCAGGCGGGCAAGCTCGGCATGCAGCGCCGGCCAGCCTTCTCGTCCGGCTCTTTCCGTCAGTTGTTCACGAATGGCGACATCCGACTCTGGAAGGTCGTTAAGACCATGCTGTAGCGCATTGAAATACAACATTGTGCCGCCGACAAGCAAGGGGATTTTGCCACGAGCCGTAATCTCGGCCATCAGCCCCAGAGCATCGCTGCAAAAGCGGGCGGCGGAATATGATGCGGTCGGGTCCATGAGGTCGATGAGATGATGCGGTGCTTTTTCCAGCGTCGCGGCATCCGGCTTGGCGGTGCCGATGTCCATACCGCGATACACCAGCGCGGAATCGACACTGATCAGCTCTACCGGCAAGCGTTGCGCCAGTTCCACCGCCAGTCCGGTCTTGCCGCTGGCCGTCGGCCCCATCAGGAAGATCGCCGGGGGGAATGGCTGATTCGATCCCGGTGAGCTCAAGTCAGCACCATCATCAGAATCGCCACACTGCCAGCAATTGCGGACGGCTCTCGGTGGTACGGTCGTCCCCCAGCTTGTTGCGCCAATACTGGTATTCGACGCCCAGGTACAACTGGTTCGGCTTGCCATAAAAAGCCTTGCCGGCATCCCAGCGAAACTGGGGCTGGGCGAGCACCGAATAACTGACCGGGGCGCCGAGTTCATTGCGGCGGTTGCCCGCATACTCCGCATGCCCTTCGATGCTGAAAGACTGCACGCCGATAGTGAACGGCCGTGCCCAGTTCACATCAACCATGTAACTGTCGCTCTCCCTGGGAGCGCCGCCGTCGCTCACGCCGGCACTGTCGTCCAGATAGGCCATGAAATCGGTATTGAGGAAAGCGAACCCCGGCAGATCCCACGACAGCCTCAATCCGGGCAGATACTTCTTTACCTTGGCATCCCTTGCTGCATTGAACCCGGCCAGCACGCCCACATCCTTGATCGCGCCCAGTGCCAGGGGCTTGCCGAGCAGTTTGCCCAGGCTGAAATTGACGTACAACTCGCCGTAGAGATCGTGGTCGTTGATACCGTCGCGGTGCCGGTCGTGCAAGGAATCGATAAACAAAAACACATCGCCGAAGCCCCAGCCGCTGGCGTGCTGCAAGGTCAGGATATTGGTCGCGGCTTCGGCACCGCCGGCAAACTCTGGCGCCACGAGGCGGCCATACTGGTAATGCAGTTCGGTCGTGCTCCAGTCGGCAGCCTGTGCCGTGTGGGCAAAGGCCGGCAGCAGCAGCGCCAGTAATATGAATCGGCTCGATGGTTTCATAAGGAGCGGTAATTTAACACAGGCGAGGTCAGAAACGCGTCGCCCGCGTTTCGCGCATTGCGAACACTGCAACCAGGCTGATCGCCGCGGCTGCCGAGACATAGCCGCCTACCCAGCTTAATCCGCCCTGCGCGACCAGCTTCTGTGCGATGTACGGCGCAAACGACGCACCGAGGATGCCCCCGAGGTTATAGGCGGCGCCGGCGCCGGTATAACGCACCTGTGCCGGGAACAGCTCCGGCAGCAAAGCCCCCATGGGCGCAAAAGTCGCCCCCATCAGAAACAGCTGCAACGAGAGGAAAACCGTGATCTGCAATAGCGACCCGCTGCCCATCATCGGCGCTAGCGCAAAGCCGGACAGGAGTGCGGCAAAGCCTGCGAGCAGCAGTACCGGGCGTCTGCCGAAACGGTCGGCGGCCCAGGCCGAGAGCGGCGTAGCCGCAGCCATGAAGATCACCGCGATGCACAGCATGCCGAGAAACTGCTGGCGCGGGATATGCAGCGTCGTGGTGCCGTAGCTCAACGAAAACACGGTCGAGATATAAAACAGCGCATAGCACACCACCATTGCCAGGGCGCCCAGCAACAAGGGCAAGGCGTGGTGCCGCAGCAGTTCCGCCAGCGGCAGGCGTACAGGCGTTGCTTTGGCGAACACCGGCGTCTCTGCCAGCTTCAGCCGCACATAAAGCCCGACCATGACCAGCAAGGCGCTGGCAAGAAACGGAATACGCCAGCCCCAGGAGCGGAACTGTGCCTCGGTGAGAAAAAACGCCAACAGCAGAAAACCGCCCGTCGCCAGCAGGAACCCCACCGGCGGTCCCAGTTGCGGGAACATGCCGAACCAGCCGCGCTTGCCTTGCGGCGCATTTTCCGTGGCCAGCAGAGCCGCCCCGCCCCACTCCCCGCCAAGCCCGATACCCTGGCCGAAGCGCAACAAGCACAGCAGGGCCGGCGCAGTCCATCCAATTGCGTCGTATCCCGGCAGCAGCCCGATCAGCGTGGTGGAAATCCCCATCACCAGCAGCGAGGCCACCAAAGTCGTCTTGCGCCCGATGCGGTCGCCGAAATGGCCGAACAGCAACGCTCCCAGCGGCCGCGCCATGAACGCCACACCGAAGGTGAGAAATGCATTCAATGCCTGTGCCGCCGGGTCGCTGCCAGGAAAAAACACCGGACCGATGACCATCGCTACGGCCAGGCCGTAGATGTAGAAATCGTAGAACTCGATGGCGGTGCCGATGAAGCTGGCGAGGGCGATGCGGGTCGTGGAGATTGGATAAGACATGGGATGGATATTAGCCGCCGGTTGACGTAGGGTGGGCAAAGCCTGGCGTGCCCACCGTTTAATTGGTTATCCGCGTGGGCAGGTGAAACTTGCTCACCCTACGCTTGATAAAGTAACCACATCGTAAGACATTGCCATGATGTTGCCCCCAATTTATTTAAATGAACTTAATCTCTTAATTGCGTCTTTCTGCCCTTGTTTTGCTGCAAGCTCATACCATTTGCGTGCTTCAAAGCCATTTCGAGCTTCGTATTTGCCAGAGTCGTATGCCATCCCCAATAAAAACTGAGCATCAGCATTTCCGCTTCGTGCAGCTCTATCCCACCAATAAATTGCGTCTTTGTAATTTGCGGGAACCTCTTGAAAATACCCATATGCAAATGCGCCTAGTGTTACCTGCGCTTGAACATGTCCATTTAATGCCGCCTTCTTGCACCATATATATGCTTGATAAATATCCTTTTTCACGCCCAAGCCTTTTCTGTAAAAGCTATAAAGCGAGAATTGGGAAAATGAGTCCCCTAATTCAGCTCCTTTTTGATACCAGTAAAATGCCTTACTCACATTAGAATTAACATATTTACCATCCTCATAAATCTTACCCAAATTACTGCATGCTTCAGCTAAGCCTTGGTTTGCAGAGGTTGTGAGCCATTTAATACCTTTGTTAACATTTTTCTCGGTTCCATTGCCATCTAAATAAAACAAACCCAAGGTATTCTGGGCATATTTATGCCCTAGTGTCGCAGCTGATTTTTCTAGCTCGAATGCTTTACTCAAATCTTTCTTAACGCCATTACCTGCTTCGTATAACAGGGCCAAATTATGTCTTGCATCAAGGTAATTTTGATTTGACGATTTTTTGTACCACTTCGCTGCCTCAATATAATTTTTTGCAACACCTTGGCCTTGCTCGTACCTTAATCCCAAATGAAACTGCGCTCTTTTGTCACCTTCACTCGCCGCTTTTTTTAGTGTAGGAAAGTCTGTATTACTAATAAACTTCTCGAAAGAATGAGCAGCTGCACAAGCCGGAATATTCGAGCTAATGAGAAGAAATAAAATGGCAAATAAATAGCAGAATCTAGCGAACTTAATTTGGTCTAACCTCATACTTTCCGCATACCATTTTGAGGCCACACCCTTTGCGGGGACAGGCCTTTTAAAATCATCGTTTTCAGATTTCTTCATACCACCATTCTCCACGCCCTGCCATGCGCTGCCATCAGCAAGCGTAGCGTGCCCACGCGGTCTCATTCAAATTCACCGTAACCTCCATGTTCATTTATCACACCCGCCCAATCCGCCGGATATATCCCGCGCTCAACATGTCGATGAAAGCTGCTGTGCGGCCAATCCCGTACCCGGCTAACCAAGCCATGTTTTACCGGATTGTAATGAATGTATTCGACATGGCGCTGCAAGTCAGTCTCGTCGCGGATTTGATGTTCCCAGAAACGACGTTGCCAAAGGCCTTTTTCACGTTTGGAAACCTTGCTCTCGCTGCGCCTGTCCGATGCGGGAAAATGCCGCGAGAAGCCTGATTTGATGAGGCCCCAGCGCCGGGAATAATCGGTATCGTTTTCGGGGAGTGCCCAGATCGCGTGCAGGTGATCCGGCAGAATGCAGATGGCGACGGTTTCAAACGGATGCTGTTGATTGACGCGCCGGTAAGCGCCACGTAACTGGGCGATGTGCTCGACCAGCATGGCCGATTGCCGATCCACCAGCGCAAGGGTGAAGAAATAGGTGCCACCGGGGGCAAGGCTGCGACGGTAGCGTGACATGGGTTAGTCGATGGTCTGCGGCGTGGGCACGCTGCGCTTTGCCCACCCTACGAATTTTGGCCGATGGGGTTGGGTCATTTGCCGCGCATGAACATCTTGTCCAGTTCGGCCATCGTCACCTGGAACCAGGTCGGGCGGCCGTGGTTGCATTGCTCGGAACGCTCCGTGGCTTCCATGTCGCGCAGCAGCGCGTTCATTTCGGTGATGGTCAGGCTGCGGTTGGCGCGCACTGCAGCGTGGCAGGCCATGGTGGCGAGCAGTTCGTTTCTTCTTTCGGTGAGCGCGCGGCTGCCGCCGAATTCGCGCACGTCGCGCAACACGTCGCGGGCCAGGGCGACATTGTCGGCTGCGGCCAGCATGGCGGGGGCGGAACGGATGGCCAGCGTGGTGGGCGACAGCACGGCGAGCTCGAAGCCCAGATCGCGCAGCACGGCACCCTGCTCTTCCACCACGGCGATTTCCAGTTTGTCGGCAGAGAAGCTGACCGGGATCAGCAGCTGTTGTGTGGCGACCTTGTCGCTGTCCAGCGCGGTCTTGAGCTGTTCGTACATGATGCGCTCGTGCGCGGCGTGCATGTCGACTACCACCAGTCCCCTGGCGTTTTGCGCCAGCACATAGACGCCGTGCAACTGACCGACAGCAAAGCCCAGCGGATATTCCTGCGGCTCGGTTGCCGGCGGCGCGGCGGGCATGACGGGGGTTACTGGCGTGACGTTGCCGCCGAACAGAGTCTGGTAGAAACGCTCGCCCTCCCCCGCCCGCAACGGAATCTGCGGCTGATAGGGTGCGTATTGACTGGACTGTCCAATCGGCGAGACAGGCTGAATAGGCTCGGAAATGGACTGTCCAACTGGCGTCGCCAGTGCCTTGTGCAACGCATGAAAAACAAAGCGGTGCACGGCCTGGCCATCGCGGAAACGGATCTCGGTCTTGGCCGGGTGCACGTTGACATCGACCAGCGCAGGATCGATTTCCAGAAACAGCACGAAGGCCGGATGACGCTCGTGGTGCAGCACATCCTGATACGCCTGGCGGATGGCATGGGCGAGCAATTTGTCGCGCACGAAGCGGCCATTGACATAGACATACTGTGCATCGCGCGACAGCTTGGAATACGCTGGTTTGGCCGCAATCCCCCACAGGCGCAACGCCCCGCCCTGTTCGTCCAGCTGCAGTGCGGCTTCGGTGAGCTCGTCGCCCAGCACGGCGCTGATTCTGCGGGCCGGTTCCGACGCGGCGAGCCGCCATTTGGCGCTGCCGTTATGGCTCAACTGAAAAGCCACATCCGGCCGCGACAGTGCGATGCGCTTGAAGGTGTCTTCGCAATGGGCAAATTCGGTGGCTTCGGTCTTGAGAAACTTGCGGCGGGCGGGCGTGTTGAAATACAGCTCCTGCATTTCGGCGACGGTACCGCGATCGAGCGCGGCGGGCTGCAACGGCGACACCTGCCCGCCGTCGGCTTCGATACGCCAGGCATGGCGTTCGTCGGCTCCGCGGCTGGTGAGTGCAAAGCGCGAAACCGAGGCGATGCTGGCCAGCGCCTCGCCGCGAAACCCCAGGCTGGCCACGGCTTCCAGGTCATCCAGCGAGGCGATCTTGCTGGTGGCGTGGCGCGTCAGGGCCATTGCCAGTTCGTCTCTGGCAATGCCCATGCCGTCGTCCACCACCCGTAGCTGTTTGATGCCACCCTGCTGCAGAACCACGGCAATATCGGTCGCTTGCGCATCCAGGCTGTTTTCCAGGAACTCCTTGAGCGCGGAGGCTGGGCGTTCGACCACTTCGCCGGCCGCGATTTGCGAGATCAGGACATCGGGTAATAACTGTATGTGGGCCATGAATCAGGCCTCAACATCCGGCACTTCGGCGCCGTAAAACTGCTCGCGCAGCTTTTTCAGCTGATCGCGCAAGGTCGCCGCCTTTTCGAATTCCATGCTTTTGGCGGCATCCAGCATGTCCTTTTCGATGCGTTTCATTTCCTTGACCAGCTGCTTTTCCGTCATCTTGCCGTAGTCCGCCATAGCCTGTGCCGCCTGGAGTTCCTTCTGCGCGCCGTCCTTGTCGTATACGCCGTCGATAATGTCCTTGATGCGCTTGCTGACGCCCTTGGGCGTGATGCCGTGGGCCTTGTTGAAGGCGATCTGCTTGGTGCGGCGGCGTTCGGTTTCGTCCATCGCCAGCTTCATCGAGCGGGTGATCTTGTTGGCGTAGAAAATCACCTTGCCGTTGAGGTTACGCGCGGCGCGGCCGGTAGTCTGGATCAGCGAGCGCTCGGATCGCAGAAAGCCTTCCTTGTCCGCGTCGAGGATAGCCACCAGTGACACTTCCGGAATATCCAGCCCTTCGCGCAGCAAATTGATGCCGACCAGCACGTCGAACTCGCCCAGGCGCAAGTCGCGGATGATCTCCACGCGCTCCACGGTGTCGATGTCGGAGTGCAGGTAACGTACCTTGACCCCGTGTTCGGCCAGGTAATCGGTGAGGTCTTCGGCCATGCGCTTGGTCAGCGTGGTCGCCAGTACGCGCTCCTGCACGGCCACGCGCAGCCTGATTTCGGACAGCAGGTCGTCCACCTGGGTATCGGCCGGCTTGACGACGATCTCCGGGTCGATCAGCCCGGTCGGGCGCACTACCTGTTCTGCGACCTGCTGCTGATGCGTGGCCTCATATTCGGATGGCGTGGCGGTCACGAACACACACTGGCGCATCACCTGCTCGAATTCTTCAAAGCGCAGCGGCCGGTTGTCCAGCGCCGACGGCAGGCGGAAACCGTAATCCACCAGGTTTTCCTTTCTTGCCCGGTCGCCCTTGTACATGCCGCCAACCTGCGGCACGGTGACGTGGCTCTCGTCGATGATCATCAGTGCATTTTTCGGCAGGTAGTCGATCAAGGTCGGCGGCGGATCGCCCGGCGCACGGCCCGACAAATGGCGCGAATAGTTTTCGATACCCTTGCAGAAGCCCAGTTCGTTGAGCATTTCCAGGTCGTAGCGTGTGCGCTGCTCGATGCGCTGCGCTTCGACCAGTTTGTTGTTCTTGACGAAAAAATCCACCCGCTCGCGCAACTCGGCCTTGATTTTCTCGATAGCCCGCAACGTGGTTTCGCGCGGCGTGACGTAGTGGCTGGAGGGATACACGGTAAAGCGCGGCACCTTGTGCAGGATCTGCCCGGTGAGCGGGTCAAACAGCGTCAGCGCTTCCACCTCGTCGTCGAACAGCGAAATGCGCAGCGCGGTTTCCGAGTTTTCAGCCGGAAATACATCCACCACGTCGCCACGCACCCGGAACGTGCCGCGCGCAAAGTCGAACTCGTTGCGGTCGTACTGCATGCCGGTGAGGCGCAGCACAATTTCGCGCTGGCTGACTTTTTCGCCCTGCGTCAGATGCAGCACCATGCCGTGATAATCGACCGGGTCGCCGATGCCGTAGATCGCCGACACGCTGGCGACGATGATGCTGTCCTCGCGCTCCAGCAATGCCTTGGTGGCCGACAGCCGCATCTGCTCGATGTGCTCGTTGATGCTGGAGTCTTTTTCGATGAACAGGTCGCGCGATGGCACGTAGGCTTCCGGCTGGTAGTAGTCGTAATAAGAGACGAAATACTCCACGGCATTGTTGGGGAAAAACTCACGGAATTCCGAGTACAACTGTGCCGCCAGCGTCTTGTTGGGAGCCATGACAATGGCCGGCCGGCCCAGGCGGGCGATGACGTTGGCCATGGTGTAGGTCTTGCCGGAGCCGGTCACGCCCAGCAGGGTCTGGAAACGCATGCCCTGGCGCACGCCTTCGACCAGTTGTTCGATCGCCGCCGGCTGATCACCCGCCGGCGGGAATGGCTGGTGTAATTGATACAAGCTGTCAGGAAAGGTGACTGTCACAGGCGGGCTTTCGGAATTCATCCGGCATTGTATCAAGATGCCGGGTCGCTGAACCTTTTCGCCGGTCTTGCGGTCTTCTGTAGAACCTCATTTGCCGGGATACGCCATGCGTCGATTTCTGCTCGCTGCAAGCTGTCTGATTCTGACTCAAAATGCGCTGGCGTTCGACCAGCAATCGTTGATGAAGGTGTTTTTCTCTGTCGTGCTGGTACGTGGCTACGATCATGCTGGCGGGCTGGCTTACGGCTCCGGTGTCGTCGTCGGCGAGAACAAGGTGGTAACCAATTGCCATGTATTGCGCAGTACCGACAAGGCCTGGGTTTCGCAGGCCGAAGACGTTTACCGGATCGAGTCGATACAGGCCGATACCCGGCACGATCTCTGCCTGCTCAATATCGAACGCCTGCCGCTCAAACCGGTGCCGCTCGGCAGCACGGCCAGCCTGGCCATGGGAGAAGAAGTCGTTTCCATCGGGCACTCCAGCGGCAGCCCGTCACCGATGACTTCAGGCGGGCAGGTCAAATCGCTTTACCCGTACGATGCCAGCCATGTCATCCGCACCAATGCCCGTTTCAGCATGGGCGCCAGCGGCAGCCCGCTGTTCGATAGCCAGGGCCGCTTGATCGGCATCAATACCTTTAAAACGCCGGGCCGGAGCGCGTATTTTTACGCCATGCCGGTTGAATGGATCAAAAACCTCGAAACCCTGCCGGCACAAAAAAACTTGCCGGTCAGCGGCGAGGCATTCTGGGAACAGGTCGACAATCACAAACCATTCTTCATGCAGGTTGCCTTGCCGCATTTGAACAGCGACTGGCCAAAGCTGCACGAAATCAGCCAGCTATGGCTCAAGAACGAGCCGGCCAGCCCTGAAGCCTGGTACGAACTGGGCACCGCCCAGGAGGGGCTGGGGCAGAGCGAACAGGCGCAAAAATCTTATCGCACGGCCATCGGCATCCAACCTCACCATGCCGAGGCATTGTTCCGGCTGGGCGTGTTTGCCTCGATGCGCGGTGACCGCGACGAGACTCACCAGGTCAGCGCGACGCTGGCGCAAATCGACCCGGAAATGGCCGCCAGCTTTAATGCCGAGGTGGGATGTAACGCCAACTGTTGATTTCCAGTTTATTCGACGCGTGTTTGCCGGTAAAATTGCAAAAATTTTGCCGATCTATCAAGGAATCAGATTTTGGAACTCTCGAAGCGCGTTCAAGCCATCAAGGAATCCCCTACCCTCGCCGTCACCGCACGCGCCGCCAAACTCAAGGCGGAAGGCCGCGACATTATCGGCCTGGGTGCAGGCGAACCGGATTTCGACACGCCGCAGCACATCAAGGATGCCGCCAAGAAAGCCATCGATAGCGGGTTTACCAAGTACACCCCGGTGGCGGGTATCCCCGGCCTGAAGAAAGCCATCGTCGATAAATTCAAGCGTGAGAACGGTTTCGACTACACGGTGAACGAAGTCATCGTCGGCGTCGGCGGCAAGCAGTGCATTTTCAATCTGGCGCTGGCGGTGCTGAATGCCGGCGACGAAGTGATCATCCCCGCGCCTTACTGGGTGTCCTACGCCGACATCGCGATTGTCGCCGAGGCTACTCCCGTCATCGTCGAATGCGGCATCGAGCAGGATTTCAAGCTCACCCCGGCGCAACTGGAAGCAGCGATCACCCCCAACACCAAGCTGTTTTTCATCAATTCGCCCTCCAACCCGACGGGCTCGGTCTACACGCTGGAAGAACTGCAGGCGCTGGGCGAAGTGCTGAAGAAGCATCCTCGCGTGCTGGTCGCCACGGATGACATGTACGAACACGTCAACCTCACCGGCAAGCCGTTCGTCAACATCCTCAATGCGACACCGGAACTGAAGGATCGCATGGTCGTACTCAACGGCGTGTCCAAGGCCTACTCCATGACCGGCTGGCGTATCGGCTATGCCGCCGGCCCGGCCAGGATCATCAAGGCCATGGAAATCCTGCAATCCCAAAGCACCTCCAACCCTACCTCGATCTCGCAGGTCGCGGCACAGGCAGCACTGGAGGGCGACCAGGGATGCATCGAGCCCATGCTCAAGGCATTCCGCGAAAGACACGAGTTCGTGGTCAATCGCTTCAACGAAATCCCCGGTCTCAAGTGCATCAAGGCCGGCGGCGCGTTCTATGCCTTCCCCGATGCGCGCGAGGCCATTGCCAAACTGCATGCGGCAGGCAAGATCAAGCAAGCCACCGATCTGGCGCTCTCCGATTACCTGCTGGAGTCGGTCGGCGTGGCGGTCGTCCCGGGTTCCGCCTTCGGTGCCGAAGGCTATTTCCGCATCTCATTTGCCACCTCGATGGAAAACCTCGAGAACGCGCTTGATCGGATTGCCAAGGCGCTGACCTGACAAAGCGGCTTGTGGTTCAGGCCTGAATAAAAAGCCCTGCAATGCGTGCAGGGCTTTTTATTTGAGCGGCCAATTCCGCGTGCTCTGAATTGCGTTTTTCCTTCTTTCTTTACTCCAGGTTTAAGCGGTCAGCGGCACTTTGGGAAAATCAATCTCCAGGCGACTGGCCTTGCCTATCATGTTGGTCAGGATGTTCATGCCCACGTGCGTGATGATTTCCACGATATCGGCATCGCTGTACCCGGCTTGGCGAGCCTCGAGCAATTCGGCAGTCGTCACATCGCCGGTATGCGTCACCAGCGCGCGTGCCAGCTTGACTGCGATGGCAGCCTTGGCGTCCTGACTGGAGCCGGCGCGGTTGGCCGAAATTTCGTCGCCCGTCAGGCCGGCTTTACTGCCGATGGCTGTATGCGCCGACAGGCAGTATTCGCAGGAGTTCTGCTGTGCCAGCGCCAATGCGATACGTTCGCGGGTTTGCAGGTCAAGGCTGCCTTCGTTGGCAATGCCGTGCAGTCCGAGGAAAGCACGCAGCGCCGCCGGGGAATTGGCAAACACCTTCAGAAAGTTTGGCACCATGCCCAGTTGCGATTGAATGGCGTCCAGCAGCGCCTTCTGTTCTGCGTTTGCGGTTTCGTTAGTAATGGTTGTGATGCGACTCATGATGATTCCTTTCAAGTTGAAGTTTGGTTAAGTTTTGTATCTACCGCCGCACGGTGTTACTCGGCGGATAGGTGCATTCTTCCATCTTCCACATATCAAAAGAATATGTAAAAATTACAATAAATTATTTCTATAAATGGAATAAAAGTGGATCGACTACACTTGATGACGGTGTTTGTTGCGGTGGCCGAGGAAGAAGGGTTCGCCGGAGGCGCCCGCCGCTTGGGCATGTCGCCACCCGCCGTGACCCGAGCCGTGGCCGCGCTGGAGGAGCACTTGGGCGTGAAGCTGTTGAACCGCACCACGCGCTTTGTACGCGCGACGGAAGCCGGGCAGAAATACTATGAAGACGCACGGCGCGTGATCGCGGCGGCAGACGAGGCGGATGAAGCTGCGGCCGGCATCAACGCCGAACCGCGTGGTCACATCACGGTTACAGCTTCTGTGCTGTTCGGCCGCATCTACGTCATGCCCGGCATTATCGATTACATGCAGCGCTACCCCGCTATGGAAGTTTCCGCCCTGTTTCTCGACCGCGTCGTGAACATGCTGGAAGAAGGTGTGGATGTGGCGGTGCGCATCGGCGACCTGCCGGATTCAAGTTTCAGGGCGCTCAAGGTCGGCAACGTGCGTCGCGTCGCCTGCGCGTCGCCGGCATATCTGGCCGCTTACGGCATCCCGCAGGAGCCGGAGGCGCTGGAAAAACACCAGATCATCCTGGCAAGCGGGGTAACACCCACCGCCGGCTTGAAATTTTCGCGAGGAAATTCCGACCTGCTGGTCAAGGTCAAGCCCAGGTTAACGGTCAACAACAACGATGCGGCGATCGAGGCCGCGGTGAGCGGAATGGGCATTACCCGGCTGCTTTCGTATCAGGTAGCCCAGCAACTGGCCTCCGGCGAGCTCAAGATCATCCTGCAGGATTTTGAGCCAAAACCAATTCCCATCCATGTGTTGCATCGGGAAGGTCGACACTCTTCCGCAAAAATCAGGGCCTTTGTGGACATGATGGTAGAGCGATTGCGCGCCGACTCCTCCTTGAACTGAAGTCATTGCATTCGGTTGGGTGAGAAATTCCACAAAACGGAATAGTCAATTCCGTTTCCGAGCTATTCCTGCCGCAAGGCAATTCCTTCATAGTGTATCCATCCACCGGGGTTATGCCGTTTAAGGCCCAGCCCGGCATTACCAAGGAAATCCCTGCCATGCCCAGCGCATTCGCCTCCATTGCCTTCACCCCCAGCGTCAAAGCTGCCCAAACCCGGTACGGTAGCCGTGAAAATAATCGCGGTTTTGAGTTGTCGGAAGACCCTCGCAACGAACTGGGCGAGTACGAGATCGCCTTTATCGAGGCACGCGACAGTTTCTACCAGGCCACCGTGTCCGAGAACTCGTGGCCGTATGTCCAGCATCGCGGCGGCTCGGCAGGATTCCTGCGCGTGCTGGACAGCCGCACCATCGGTTTTGCCGACCTGAGCGGAAACCGGCAGTACCTGAGCGTGGGCAACCTGAACGCCAGTCCACGCATTTCCCTGATCCTGATGGATTACCCCAATCGCCGCCGCCTCAAGCTATGGGGAACCGTCCGCATCATCCACGAAACAGACGAACCGGAACTGATCGCCCGGCTGGAAGTTGCCAGTTACCGGGCGCGAGTGGAGCGCGGCATCGTCATCCACATCGAGGCCATCGAATGGAATTGCCCGCAACACATCACGCCGCGCTACACCGAGGCGGAAATGGCGGCGATTTTTATGTCTCAGGTTGAGAGTCGTGGGTCGGGAGCTCAGCCCTATTCCGCACTAGGCAACGGCCCGCAGTCGTTGGTGATTTCCGGCATCCGTCAACTGACGCCACGGGTTCGCGCTTATGAACTGCGCCACCACGAAGGCGGCGACCTGCCTGAGGCTGCTGCGGGTTCACATCTGAACGTCCCGGTTTTACTGGAAGACGGCACGATCTCCACGCGCAACTACTCCATCAGCTCCAACCCGGCGCGGCGCGACATCTACGAAATCGCAGTACTGCTGGAGCCTGAAGGCCACGGCGGTTCTCGTTTTATACATTCCAACTACCAACTCGGCATGACATTGCACTGCAGCCAGCCACGCAACGATTTTGCGCTGCACGAAGACTCACGCCCTGCAGTGCTGATTGCGGGTGGTATCGGCATCACCCCAATCAAGGCCATGGCACTTGCGCTGGCCGCCAAACAACAGGAATTCCAGTTGCACTACGCCGGGCGCGGCACAACCGACATGGCCTATCTCGATCGGCTGCAACGTGAATTCGGCGAGCGCCTGCACGTATATACACCGGAACGGCCGCGCCTCGATCTGGCGGCGCTCATGGCTACCTCCCCGGTCAACACCGTATTTTATGCCTGCGGGCCGCAACGTTTGATGGATGATGTTTCCGCAACTGCCCAGAGGCTGGGGATCGCCGCCGAGCGCATCCGCATGGAACGCTTCGCCGCGCCGTCGGCCGACGACACCCAGTCCATCGAAGTGGAACTGTTCCGATCAGGGAAAACCCTGACTGTTTCACCCCAGCAAAGCATTCTTGATGCGGTTGAAGCTGCCGGGATCTCCGCCAATTACGGATGCAGGGCGGGGGGCTGCGGGCTTTGCGCCATCAAGGTGCTTGAGGGTGAGCCTCGGCATCTCGATGCCGTGCTGAGCGAACACGACCGCACGCAAGATCATCTCATGTGCATTTGTGTTTCACGCGCCAACTCCAAAAAACTGGTGCTTGATCTGTAAACTCCACCCAAGGAACCATCATGATTGAACTCTACGAATTCGCACTTTCCGGCAACTGCCACAAAGTGCGGCTGATGTTGAGCTTGCTGGGGTTGCCCTATGCCGGCATTCCGGTCAACGGCACTGACCGCCAGCACAAAACAGGGGAGTTCCTCGCCATGAACCCGTTTGGGCAAGTGCCGGTGCTCAAGGATGGAGAAGCCGTCATCCGTGACAGTCAGGCCATCCTGGTCTACCTGGCACGCCAATACGGCGGCACGACCTGGTGGTCGGAAGATGCCGCCACCCTGGCAAATATCGCGGCATGGCTATCCACCGCCGCCAATGAAGTAGCTCGCGGCCCAAACGCGCTGCGACTGCACCACAAGTTCGGGCGCAACATCAACGTGGAAGAAGCACGGCAATGCACTGACTTGATCTTGCAAATACTGGAGACCCAACTGGACAAGCAAGACTGGATAGTAGCAGGCCGGCCCAGCATCGCGGATGTCGCACTGTATCCATACATCGCCCTCGCCCATGAAGGGCAGGTCAGCCTGGAACCTTACCCATCCATTCTTGACTGGCTGCGACGCATGCAGATGCTGCCCGGCTATGTCGGCATGCCGGGAATGTGGCATCCATGAAAATTAACGTATCTCACTTTTTATCAGGAGTTCATTGAAATGAAACCAACATCCGAAGCCCGCCCGCCACTACCACCCTACACGCGCGACACGGCAATCCAGAAAGTGCGCATGGCTGAAGACGGTTGGAATAGTCGCGACCCTGAACGCGTAGCGCTTGCATATACGCCGGACAGTATCTGGCGCAACCGCGCCGAATTTCCGCGTGGTCGGGAAGAAATAGAAGCTTTTCTCACCCGCAAATGGGCGCGCGAAATCGAGTATCGCCTCATCAAGGAACTGTGGGCATTCGACGGCAACCGGATTGCCGTCCGCTTTGCCTATGAATGGCGCGATGATGCTGGAAACTGGTTCCGCTCATACGGTAACGAAAACTGGGAATTCGACGAAAATGGCCTGATGCAAAAGCGTTACGCCAGTATCAATGACTTGCAAATTCAAGAATCCGAACGCAAATTCCACTGGCCCCTTGGGCGCCGCCCCGACGATCATCCGGGCCTGAGTGATCTGGGTTTGTAGTGTTCAGTCGATTGCCGGAAATTATCGCGTTGAACCCACTACTGGGAGTGAAGTCCTCCCCTCTCGCCGACAAGCTCCTGGACTGATTCCGACGCACTTCTTGAATGCCTTGCCGAAAGATGCCTCGGACTGGTAACCAACTTTCTCGGCAATTGCCAGCATGCTCAAGCTGCTTGATGCCAGCATCTCTTTCGCTTTTTGCATGCGCCACAGTGTCAGGTAGTGCATGGGCGTCTGTTGCGCCAGCGCATGAAATCGCTGTGCGAAGGCCGTGCGCGACATGCCGGCCTGTTGTGCGAGTGTATCCAGCGACCATGGATGCTCCGGTTTCTGGTGCATGGCGTTCAGCGCCAGCCCCAGCCTGGCATCTGCGATAGCACCCAATATCCCCGGCGGAGTTTCAGCCTGTTCGATATAGGCCCGCATGATCTGGGTAAACAATACTTCCACCAGCCGGGTAACCACCGCAGCGGTACCGGGGCGCGCATTGCGTATCTCGTGGCTGATGAAGTTGATCGTCGTCTGCAGCCAGCTGAATTCCGTCGCATCCGTCCCCTTGAGGTGGATGAAAGTGGGCAGCGCCTCCAGCAACGGCGACCGAGCCTGGCGGTCGAATGCAAAATACCCGCACAGGATATTGGCCGGATTGCCGCCACTGCCGTACACGACCGGCCCATAGTTTTCGATGGGCTGACTGCCGATCATCTCCGCGGGCGGTAACGCATGGCTGTCCGGTGCATCCAGCAGCAAGTGCGCATGCCCGTGCGGAAACACCACCAGATCGCCAGCATTCAGGCAAACCGGGGCAGCTTCACCGGCGACCTTGATCCAGCAACTACCGCGCGTCACCACATGGAATTCGGCAACCGGCGTCTGGCCGATATCCATGCCCCATGGCGCCGTCAATTCGCAACGAAAGTAGATGCCGCCAGCGAGTCGTAGCGAACCAAGTATGTCTGTTAGTGCATCCATATTAAGTATTCCGTACTAATAGACATTAATAATGCACTATTTATCATTCATATTCCATAGCCATCTCTCTATTATCCAACTCACGCCGGATTGCTGCAGCTTCATGCACAGCGGAAGACCGGTTGAATGCCCCAATTCACACAAGGAGAAGAGAAATGCCATTAGAGCCTATTTCAGTAGGCAATAATTTTGCCGCTAACGGAGGTGATACAACAACCTTCGGAGGTTGCATGGGGCTAGTGACAAAGGATGATGGCTGGCGGATTCCAGATAGTTTGTGGGTG
>Ga0172373_10000750_pt1 | contig 53501 bp, 52 predicted proteins | sample Lak10m_2_FD_114546 | JGI IMG/M metagenome (GOLD analysis project Ga0172373, IMG submission 114546) | Freshwater microbial communities from Kabuno Bay, South-Kivu, Congo - kab_092012_10m | ecosystem: Environmental > Aquatic > Freshwater > Lake | place: Democratic Republic of the Congo... | reverse complement strand
GCTATGACCCCGGTAGGAGCGGGCTTCAGGCCGCGACCGGCCGGCCGGCGCGGACCGGTGGGGGGCCGACAAACTCGGTCGCGGGCTAAAGCCCGCTCCTACTGTGCGGGCGGCGCGTAGCCTGGGTGTTGGCGGCTATGGCCCCGGTAGGAGCGGGCTTCAGGCCGCGACCGACCGGCCGGCGCGGACCAGTGGGGGGCCGACAAACTCGGTCGCGGGCTAAAGCCCGCTCCTACTGTGCGTGCGGCGCGAAGCCATAAGAATTGCCGCCGCTGGTGTCATTGTCGGGAGCCGCCACCTGGAAGGTGTTGCAATGGACATTCCCGATAGCCACGAAGGCGCCGATGCTCCCTGCCTCACGACGCCTTGCGTCGATAGCGCCTGTCGCCCTCACGCCCCGGAGAGGAAGTATCGGGTCAAGGCATCGGCGTCGAAGCGGTCAATGACGAAAAATGGCGCGCGTCCCTGCCGGCGGAAGCGTTCGGACAGTTCCTCCCGCCTCTCGGCGTAACGACGGGCCAATTGCGTTTTCAGCATTGGGCGCATGAACAGACGCCGCTGCTGTCCCGTTTCCGGATCCTCGATCAGCGCCAACCCCCAATCCGGCAGGCGCTCGTACTCGGCGCTATCCCAGAGGACGACGGGTATGACATCGTGCCGCGCGAGGCTGGCCATGAGTCCATCCAGACAGTCACGGGAAAAGTGAAAGTCAGAGATCAGGAACAGGAGAGCGCGCCGCTTGCCCAGGTACTGAGCGGCGGCCATGAGTCCCTCGCTACCGCGGCCGCCGCGGGGAAATTGGCGCAAGCGTTCATATAATTGGGGCACTCCTCCCTTGTAATAGCGCGGGGGAATATGCAACTCCTCACGCAGCATTTGATCACCCCCGAAAAATCCGAAGCGATCGCCATGCCGATAGGCCGACCAGGCTACCGAGGCGGAGATTCGCGCGAGTAGCTCGGTTTTATCGGCCGCACCACGGAACCCCATGGAAGCTGACAAATCGGCCAGCACGATGACCGGGATGTTGGATCGTTGCCGAAAGCTGCGAACGGTCAGTTGATCGAAAGGATCATTGAGACTGGCGCGTATGTCCAGTTGGCGTGGGTTGGGACAGGCTGCGAACGGTACCAGGCCGGCGAATTCATCCCCGCCGCCCAATTGCAGGCTGGCATGACCGCCAGGGTGAGGGTTGGAGGCACGCCAGGGAATCGTGTAATGAAACTCCTCGATCAAGGGGCGGCCACGTGACGCAGTATTCCATCCATGAGTTCACGCAGGATCGTTTCCCGCCTTAACTCATAGACCGGCGCGAGGAAAATCCGGTGCGCGATGGTTTCCCTGAAAACGCCCAGGACATCCTCGGGTAGCAGATGCGTCCGCCCTTCCAGCCAGGCATGAACCCTGGCAGCCCGCATCATCATGCTCATGCCACGGGGGCTGGCGCCCGCCAGAATCAGTTGCGACATATCGACACCCTCGATACGGATGCCGTAATCCCCAGGCTTGCGGGTGGCCGCCCAGAGATCCAAAGCGTAGGCCTGCAAAGCCTCGCTGGCGCGTACCTGGGTCTGGATGACTGGCGCGATATCGGCAATTTCCCGATACGGGACCACGCTCTCCCGAACTGTCTCGATGAGGCGATCAACATCATGGAAGCGCGGATTGAACATGAGTTCATTCTGCAATTCCGGCTCCTCCGGCGCCGCTATGTGCAACTCCATCAGGAAACGGTCACGGGCCGCCGAGGGGATTTCAAAGGTCTCCTCGCGCTCGACACGATTCCGGTCAGCGAAGATCTGTAGATAGGGAAAATGATATTCCCGATTGAAAGCGGTCACACTGCGTTCGGCCATGACCCGCAAGAGCAGGGAATGGACCTGGGGGCGCGCTCGATTGACTTCGTTGAAGAAAAAGACCGAGAGCCACTCACCGTGCTTGAGTATGGGTCCCGGATCGACCTGGGGCCGGCCTTGCTCGTTGATGTAGGTGTGGTAGATCAGATCGGCGGGCATCAGGTCGATGGTGCCTTCGATGCGCTCATAGGCTCCACCGAGTCCACGCGCCACGGCGCGCAGCAGGGTGGTCTTGCCAACGCCGACATCGCCTTCCAGCATGATGTGCCCTCGGGAAAAAACGCCTATGGCGATGCTGCGAATGGCCTGCTCCAGGCCGACCACCGCCTTACCGATCTCCCGTTCGAAATCAAGGGCTCGTTGCCGCCAGTCGGTCAGCAATTGATCTTTGTCGTAGATCGTCATCGTCTTTCAACCTCAAGGACCGTACGCGATGGTTTAGCGGCCCGGAGCACCGGGTTCGAGGGTAATAAGTAACGCAGCCCAATAAAAACCCCGCCTCGGCGGGGTCTTATCGGTGTGGTCCGCGGACCGGGCGGCAACACTATTGCGCAGCTCAGGCGCTGCCTGTGCCAGCCTGCTCGATCAACGCATCACAACGCTTGATCTGGGAATGGCCAAAGGCGACGATCTCCTTGCCGATATCCACGATCAATTCACATAGGGCAGGCATTTTGGAGATCGCCAGGCCCAGATAACCCACCGCGCCAATACCCAGTGCGGCAGCGATCACCGTGGGTAATCCGATGGCGTGAAAAATCCTGATGACCTGAAACAATACATCCAGCGGCAACAACACGAGCACGCCCATATAAAGCAGAGCCACGAATGTAAAGAAAACGAAGGTCACGAATTTGAAGACCTTCACCAATGTCTGGTCGAGTTTCATAGGTTTATTATCCTTAAATCTTGCACTGAACCTGTCAAGCTTCGCTGGCTGAACGACATGTTCGATTGTGGGTGCGAGACATGTTCCCACGGGCCATTCAGCTTAAAGCCGGAAAAGTTTAACATAGACCGCCTGCCTCTAAGTCACCCTTGAGCGGAAAAGCGCCCCGCTTCGAGCATTCCATCGGCCAGGCTGCATGGAACATCGAGGGGCTACGGCTGCCCAGGGAGCCTATGCGGATTGTTCATCGCCATTTCGGAGAAAATTTCATGCGGATACCAGGTTCCTTGCAGGTGTTGGAGTTTGCCATTCTCCTGATCACTGTACCCATGACCAGTCATGCCCTGCCTATGCCTAGTGGACATCATGGAGGTCTGGTAACCCAGTGCACGGATCCTCGCTTCTTTGATGAGTCTCCCGGCCACGATGCCAAGGTGGAGCGGCTTGAGCGGTTCACCTTTACGGCCTCCGACAATACCGACCCTACCAGCATCGAAGTCCTGGTCAATCTGCGTCCAGCGGAGGTCAGCATTACCCCGCAACGGAGTGGCCGTCTGGCGGTGGAAGCAAAACTTGCCGAACCCGTCACGCAAGGCCGCGCATGGATCAAGGTCACCGGCATGAGCGATGATGGCTGTCAACAGTTGCACACATGGAATGTGTATGCGGGTCACTGATTACCGCTCTCGAACGCGGTGATTCGAGTCAGCACCTCACCCGTCGCTCGGGCATGAAGCACTGCGCTCTCTCCCCTCTGCTCTCGCGATTCACCACCCGCTTTCAGGCCAGGGATTGTCGGGCTGTGCCGGGCTGTGGCTGGGGGCCGCTTGGACGCTGGCTATTCGGAGCACTGGGTTTTCTATCGTTGTGCCTCGGTCTGCTCATGGCGATGACGGTGGAAAGGCAGCCTTCCTTGCCCCCGCACCCCGAAACCGTGGCCACTCCTGGCTCAGTCAGTTCGTCGCTTCGTGGCAAACTGAGCGTCGGGACGCGGAAAAATTCGGAGAAACGGTTCGTCCTGAATGCCGATGATCTCAAAGCGGCCATGCATCTGTTAATGGCACGCAAGCATCTCCAAGGGGACAGTCGTTTTCTGATTGAAAACAATCGCCTGCAAGGGCAAGTCAGCCTGCGTCTACCCATCGTTCAAGCACATTGGTACCTGAACCTGGATATCGAAACGATAGATCAGGAGGGGGGCGCGCAACTGGAGAAGTTGCGTATCGGTCATCTCGCCTTTTCTAGCCCCATGGCGGGTTGGGTCGTGCGGGGCCTGATGCAGTTGCCCCAATTTTCACGCTACCGTGAATTGGTAACCCCACTCCTGCACGAAGTCAGAATCATGGAGGGACGACTGGTCGCCATGGTGCGCTGGAACCGCGAAATTCTGGGTCAACTGCGCGGTGTGATGCCCCTGCCGGCAGATCGGGAGCGTCTCCCCATCTATCGACAAAGGCTGGTCGAGGTGTTGAATGATGGCACCCAAAGCCGGTATGTCCGGCTCGTTCGCTTGACACAGCCGCTGTTTGCCCTGGCGCATGAGCGTTCACAGCTAAACCGGCAGCCCATCGAGGAGAATCGCGCCGTGCTGCTGACGCTTAGCGACTATGCGACCGGCAAGGATTGGGAAACCCCTAATGGAGAGTCCATCGTCCCCCACCGCAAAGTGCTGCTCAATAAACGCATCGATACGGCTCAGCACTTTCTGGGTGCGGCCGTCATGGCCTTGAGCGGACAAGGCGCCCTGGTGGAAATGATTGGCCTCGCCAAGGAACTGCATGATACGCATGATGGAAGCGGTTTCAGTTTCAACGATCTGGCAGCGGACCAGGCCGGCGCCATGCTGGGTCGATATGCGGTCAGGAGCCCGGAAATGGCCTCGCACATACAAACCATTCTGCGTCAGAACGGAACCGACGACGGGCTACTGATCCCTCAATTGATGGATTTACCCGAAAGCATGGACAGCCAGACATTCGCCGCTCGCTTCAAGAAGATTGACAGCCCTGAGTACCAGGCCATGAAGCAGGAAATCGATAGCAGAATCAGGAACCTGCCTTTGTATAGAATTCAGTGAATCCGCGAAAAGCTCCCTGGAGTACCCCATAAGGCGCCTGCACGCATTTCAAGGCCGGATTCGGGTGAAAATCACCAGAAGTTGATCTCTGCTGGAAGATTCCGGATCAAGACACCTCTTGTCAGCGGACGGTGCACAAAAGTATCCAGGGGCGACAGCCCGCGGTTTCTCGTGAATTTACCTGCCACATCTGCCGCCATCATGAATTGCCGGATTTGCGGGCGCCTGAAAACCCACTCACTTGATCGAATCGAGCATTCCGCGGGCTTCACGTTGGAGGCGAGTGCGCAGGAAAAGAAGCTTCCACCGAACACCCCCCGCCTGTCGCCAGAGCAGCGCGGAACGGACGCCGGCCAGCAATAGGGCGCGAATCCTGGCTGCATTATCGTTGTCCGACAAGTAGCGTTGCTCGCCGGATACGATGACGCGGGGCTTGAGCTGACTCAAGGTTTCCTGATAGCCCTGGGCGAGTGCCTGGAAAACCTCTTCGTCCAGTATCTGCCCACGGCTATCCCTGGCCGCGCCGGCCCGGCTGATGGCCAGGCCGATAGCCTGGACCATCTCCGCTCTTTTCATGAGTTCGCGCTCCAGGAATATCAGGGTGGAGGCATACCGCGCCAGTTCCGGATCCACCTGCCTTGGCTCCGCGAGCTGTCGTTCCAAGTGTACAAGACCCGTTTTCAATCCAGCGAGTCCACCATAGACGTCATATATGTCATCGGCATCCACCTTGAGGGTGCTGCCAATACAGACCTCCAGGTCAGGCCTGTCGGCGGTGCCGCGTTTGGCGATTTGCTGAACCAGATAGACGGCCTGGGTTAGCCCCGCCAGCGCGATGGCTTGGTGGCTGATGGTTTTTTCCATATGTAGATACCCTTATTGGTATTGATTGAAGCCGATGCGTTCGCTGGGGATGTGTGACCGGTCATTGACAATCTTTCAGTAAGGGCGTTCGCGTATATGCCAGGCAAACAGCAGACGCGAGAGCACCAGTTCCGTCACCAGAAAGAGCAGGACCAGCACACCGGTGGTCGCGAGGGAGATTCCCACCTCAGTCCTTACCACCAGTAGCGGTATCAAGGATTCTGGTATCTGATCCAGTCCAAAGGCCATCGCGCCGGGACTCAGCCCGGCACGGCGCTTCATGAAACTCGACAGGAGATCTCCCAACATGGCCCCGAGCCCGATCAATAGCCCGATCCGGATGGGCATATTCATGACGGGAGCGGTCATGCCCGCGCAGAGAACGGCTCCGAGCAAACCGCGCCAGGTTTTTGACGAACCCAATAGGGGCCGACCATCCACCGGCAACTTCCACCCCAGATCGATGGGCCAGTTACCGCAATCGCCGAGCACCCGCCTCAGCAGAATCGGTGCCCCGTTGGCAACCAGCAGCAAGAACAAGAGTTGGGCCAACAGTAACAGACTCACGGAGGAGTCTCCTGGTCCCGGCTCAGGCCCCACGGGGCATCAAGGCCTCGGTCTCGAAACGAATTCCCTGCCAGCCATGCCGGATGAAATTGCGAATATTCTTGTGATCGCTAGCCTCGGGATGTTCCAGCACGTCATTGCGGTAGTAACGACCAAACAGAACCAGCGTTTCCTGCTCGGTCAAACCTTGCAGACGAGCAAAACTGAATATTTTGCAGGAGCCCTCGTTTTGCCCGGGCTCGTTGACCAGAACATCCTCTCCAAGGCCATTGAAAAAGCGGGCTGGCGTGTAGATGTATTGCCGTGCGATAAGGTCCAACGTTTCCTCGAACTCTACCGGTTGGCCGGCTCTGATCCGTTCGATAAAGTTCGACAGTGTGATGGACATGAAACTCTCCTGGGTGGTTGAAGACAGACAAGGTTGCGAGTCCTAATTGCCAGCCCGGGTTCCGGGTTAGCGGCTATCCTGAAGCATGGGATTCAAGGCCTTGATGACTTGCTCCGCAATAATCGGCTGAGCTTTTTCATTGGGATGAATACCATCCGCCTGCATCATGTCGTCGATGCCGCCAACACCCTCCAGCAGGAAAGGCACCAGATCGACCCGGGTTTGTTCGGCAACCCGCCCATAGACCCTTTGGAAGAGCTCGGCATAGCGCTTGCCATAATTGGGCGGGATGCGCATTCCCAGTAGCAGCACCCGGGCCTTGGCCGCGCGTGACTTGGCAATCAAGGCCAGCAGGTTGGACTCCATTTGGGCGGGGGTCAATCCGCGTAGACCATCGTTACCGCCCAGTTCGATGATGACGAACGCGGGCTGGACCCGTCCCAACAGTTCATCGATGCGGTTCAATCCGCCCAGAGTCGTGTCACCTGAAATACTGGCGTTGACCACCTCGATGCCGCGGGGTTTGAGTTGTTGCTGAACTTTGGCAACCCATCCCTGATCGATTTGTCCCAGACCATAGCCTGCGCTGATACTATCGCCCACCACCAATAGGGTTTCGGCCCAGCAAGGCAGCGCCGTGCCAAGAACCACTAACAGCAGAGACAAGCGAATCATGGCGGAATCTCCAGAAATGAGAGTGTCAACAGGAAGCAAACCGATCGTACGGGCTGAGCAACTCGGCAAGCGGGTCATGGCGGCCAGTGGCCCGCTGGATATATTGACAGCAGTGAATCTGGCAATCAAACCAGGTGAAAGCGTCGCCATCGTGGGGGCCTCCGGTTCCGGAAAATCAACCTTGCTGGGTCTGCTCGCCGGGCTGGATCTGCCCTCCAGCGGACGCATCTGGCTGGCTGACGAGTGCCTCACCGAATTTGATGAAGATGGGCGGGCTCGGCTGCGCGGCCGCTATGTCGGCTTCGTCTTTCAATCCTTTCAACTCTTGCCGCATCTCAACGCCCTCGAAAACGTGATGCTGCCCCTGGAACTGAATGGCGCTCCCGGGGCCCGGCAACGGGCTCTGTCCATGCTGGAGCAGGTGCAACTCAGCGAACGCACCCGGCATTACCCGCGCCAGCTTTCTGGCGGCGAACAACAAAGGGTGGCTCTGGCCCGGGCGTTCGTGACCGAACCCGCCATTTTGTTCGCCGACGAACCCACCGGCAATCTTGACAGCCGCACCGGTCGAACGGTGATTGATCTGTTATTCGAACTTAATCGCGACAAGCAGACCACGCTGGTCCTCGTCACCCACGATACGGGGCTCGCCGAGCGCTGCGCACGCATCCTCCGCCTCGATAGCGGCCATATCGTCGACCTGGACGCCTGATGCCATGCTGAAACATCTACGCTTGGCCCTCAAACTGATCAGCCGGGACTGGCGCACGGGTGAACTCGCAACCCTGGCCACCGCACTGAGTATCGCCGTCATCGCCGCCACCTCCGTCACCCTGTTGGGGGACCGCCTGAACCGTGCCATGACACTGCAGGCGGCGGCGTTCCTGGGTGCGGATCTGGCCGTCAGCGGCCACGTTCGCCCTCCCGCCACCTGGGCCGAACAGGCCGCGGCGCTGGGGCTCAGGACCGCCGAAACGGCGGAGTTTTCCAGCGTGCTGGTGGAAAACGATGAATTGCTGCTGGTGGGCGCCAAGGCGGTGCCCGCTGGTTACCCTCTGCGGGGGACGCTCAAAATTCAGGATCAGCCCGAGGGCGAGCCTTACGAAACGCAGGCCACACCCGCACCCGGTGAGGTTTGGGTTGAACCCCGAGTCCTGACGGCATTGAAGCTCTCCCTGGGTAGCGAAATCACCCTGGGGGAAAAAACCCTGAAAATGACCCGGCTGATCATGGAGGAACCGGATCGTCGAGGCGATCTCTACAGTCTCTCGCCGCGGGTCATTTTCAACCGGGCAGACCTCGATGCCACCCGTGTCCTTCAACCCGGCAGCCATGTCCATTATTACGCCTTGTATAGCGGCGAAGCCGACAAACTCCAGGCGCTGAAGACCTGGCTCAAACCCCAGTTGCTGCCAGGACAACGTATCACCGACATCGCCGCGGATCGCCCGGAATTGGGCAAGGCGATTCAGCGCGCCGAACGGTATCTGGGCCTGTCCAGCATCGCCGTGGTCCTCATCGCCGGCGTGGCCATTGCCATGAGCGCCAGGCGCTATACCGAACGCCACTTCGACCTCATGGCGATTCTGAAATGTCTGGGCGCCACGGAACGCGAGGTGTTGACGATCGCGTGCCTGCAATTTCTGCTCGTGGGTTTCGTGGTGACGCTTTTCGCCTGCATGGCCGGCGGGTTGTTGCAGGCCGCCATTGTGCGACTGCTGCAACCGTTGTTGCCGCACGGACTCCCGCCGCCGGGGTTAACCGCCTGGCTGTTGGGGAGCGGCATGGGCCTGTTGATTCTGATCGGTTTTTCATTGCCGCCCGTACTGCGACTCAAACGCATGCCACCCCTGCGGGTCTTGCGTCGGGACTTGGAGCCACTACCCTCCAGCGCCTGGCTGGTTTATGGAATGGCTGGCCTTACCATCACAGCGCTGCTGTGGCGATATACGGAAGACTGGAAAACGACCCTGACCGTCCTCGGCATCTCCGCCCTGCTCGTGTCGGCGTTCGCAGCGGCGGGTCTGACCTTGCTGAAACTGGGCCGGAGGGCATTACGATTCCTGCCCTTGCCTGCCCGCCTGGGTATGCGGCAGCTCACCCGACGCCCCGAATTGGGGGTAGCGCAGATACTGGGTTTCAGTATCACACTGGTGGCCATGCTCATCATCTTTTTGGTCAGGACCGAACTCATCGTGCAATGGCAACGGCAGATTCCCATCGATGCGCCCAATCAGTTTGCGCTGAATTTATTCGATGGGGACCTAGAGCCGTTTCGCGAATTTCTGCGGCGCGAGAACATCCGTGCCAGCGAGATTTATCCCATCGTTAGAGGGCGACTCACCAGGCTCAATGGGCGGGAGATGGACGAAATCCTCAGCCAGGACTCACGGGCCGAAAGCGCGGTGAACCGCGAGTTAAGTCTGACCTGGAGTGCCGGTTTGCCCCCGGACAATCGGGTGGTCGCCGGCGCCTGGCCAGATCCGGGCCCCGGGAGCAGCATATCCATGGAACAGGAGTTGGCCAATCGGCTCGGGGTAAGGGTGGGCGACCACCTCACATTCAACATCGCGGGTCAAACCCTGGAAACACGGGTTGGCAGCCTGCGGAGCGTACGCTGGGATAATCTGAACCCAAACTTTTTCATCATTTTCGCGCCTGGCGTCCTGGAGGCCTATCCGCATTCCTGGTTGACCAGCTTTCACATCGCCGATGCACAAAGGCCGGTACTGACGCGGATGATCAAGGCTTTCCCTGGCCTGACGCTCCTGGATGTCGGCAAATTGATCGGCCAATTTCAGGATATCCTGCGGCAACTGACCCTGGCCATAGAGTTCGTGCTGGCGTTGGCGCTGGGCGCCGGATTCACGGTGCTGTTCGCTACCGTCAGGTCTACCCTCGATGATCGGATCCATGAGGACACGCTATTGCGCGTCATGGGGGCGGGGAGTGCGCTGTTGCGTGGCGCACAATGGATGGAGTTCGCGGCCCTGGGTTTGATGTCCGGGTTCTTGTCCGTGACGATCACGGAGGTGATCATCTGGCTAGTCTACTGGAGAGTTTTCGATATTCCCTATCAGCCCCATGCCGGCGTGTGGTTGCTGACACCTCTCCTCAGCGCAGGCGTGATAGGAGTCGCCGGGGTCTGGAGTATTCGCAGGGTCACACGCGCCAGCCCCATGCGCTTGCTCCGGGAACTGTAACCCGGGGCGCCGGAGCAACAAAACCACGAGTCCCCTCTCGGCAGGACTCGTGGCTTTTGGCGTATCAGAAAATCCGTGAACCTTACTGACTGCTCTTCACGTTGATTTTGGACGTCCAGCCCTTATTGCCCTGGCAAGGTCCGTCGATGATCTTGACCTTGACGAACGGCAGGAGTCCAACGATCTGCTCCTCTTCAACCGTGCCCTTCGTTCCGGCCGCCACGGTACACACGCTCTGATCCTTGTCCTCCTCGGATTCCGACGCGCTCATCAGGCCCGGAGCGTTGGTCAGATGAGAAAGACCGCCATTTGGATTGTCCAGGGTTATGGTCTGTCCACTACTTACGGCCGTCTTGACCTGAACCTGACCGCTTCCACCGCCGGTCAGGGCCATGGTCAGGGATCCCACCGCGATGATTCCGATCAGGATATACAGGGCCTTGGGGTTGGACTTGAGCGTTTCGAACAGATTCTTCGCGGCATTCCCCGCGGCGGCGCCTGTGGTTTGATTGTCTTCGGACATCCAGTTACCTCCTCTCTATGGTTCTTATTTAAGTCTATGGGTGTTGATTGGGAAATCTTCCAAGTCAAAATTAACATGTTGTCTACTCCGTGCAAACAGATAATTTGACGTAACATGAGCAACTTGGGCATAAGGTGTACGGTTGCAGGGTTAAGGACGGCACTGCCGAGGCCCTTACCAGTCATATTTCAGGCAACCAGACTTACGAGTATTCAGCAGGATTCCCTGATTCCTACGCCAAGTGCTTGACTTACGCAACGCAAGCACCGAGGACATCCAACATGAGTGAAGACGGAAAACTCACACACCCGGCGCCACCCGATAAGGTTCGATCCTTTCTTGAAAAGGTCGCCCGGACATCGCCCCTGTCACTTCAACCCCGCCAGTCAGGACGAATCATATTCGCCCTGGACGCCACCGCCAGCCGGGAGGCTACCTGGCTGGAAGCCCAGCGTCATCAAGCGGCCATGTTTGACGAAGCTTCAGCCTTGGGCGGCATTGCGCTGCAGCTTTGTTACTATCGTGGCATGAATGATTTTGTGGCAACCCCATGGCTAGACGATGCCCCATCACTCAGGCGGCATATGAACAGTGTTGACTGTTTGGGCGGACTCACTCAGATGGGTCGAGTGTTGGAGCACGCCATCCACGCAGCCCGGCAACAGCGAATCCATGCCGTGGTATTCATAGGCGATTGCGTTGAAGAGCCACCCGACCAGTTGAGCCACCTAGCCGGCCAGCTTGGCGTCCTGAATGCGCCCCTATTCCTGTTTCAGGAGGGTTACGATAGCACCGCCGAGCTGACCTTCCGGCAACTTGCGAAACTGAGTCGGGGAGCTTACTGCCGCTTCGATGCCGGCAGCGCCCGACAACTCAGGGAACTCCTGGGCGCCGTCGCCGCTTATGCCACCGGGGGTCCCGCCGCGCTGGAACAGTTCGGCCGTGATCGCGGAGGCCTGGCCTTGCAACTGTCCCATCAGATCAAGCCCGAGCCATGACGCAGTTGATTCTCCTCGTACTCCTGCTGCTGGGGGTACTGGGTATCCGCCGGTTCCTGCGGCAGACCCGATTGTCGAGGTATACCGCGCAACAACAGACTCTGATCGCTCTAGGGTTACTGCTCATCTTGATGCTCATTTTTACCGGTCGGCTGGGGATGCTGATACCCGTGCTAGGCGCTGTTCTTGCGGCCGTATTCGCGGTTGTTTCCCGCCTGCTGCCACTACTGATCCCCCTCATCATTCAATATCTACCCCATTGGCGACGCTCTCAGGGTCCAGGCCGAACAGCCACCCAGACCGGACCTGGCGAAAGTCCGACCACATCCACTATCGACACCCGCCATCTGCGCATGCGGCTGCAACACGATACCGGGGAATTGAATGGTGAAATCCTGCTCGGGCTGCATTCTGGCAGAAGCCTCAGTGAACTGAACCTGCATGAACTGGCGGATCTATACCGAATTTATACCCACGATGATTCGGAATCCGCTAGACTTTTGGAGGGCTACATAGAGCGTCAGTATGGTGACCGCTGGCAGGATGCCAACGCGCGGACTCACACCGAGAGTAGTCAATCACTCATGGATCAATCCGAAGCGCTGGAAATTCTCGGTTTACCCCCTGATGCCAGCCGGGAGGATATCATTGCCGCACACCGGCGCCTCATGCAGAAGGTACACCCTGACCGTGGGGGGTCCGACTACCTGGCCGCCAAAATCAATCAAGCCAAGGATCTGCTTCTGGATCTTTGAATGGGTACCAGCATGAAACCAACCAAGCAAACCGACCTGACCGCGCCCGCGAACCTCCTCAAGCACGGCCGGGGCACGGGACCCTTCCGCAGCCGTCGCCCGCAGTATGTCGATCTCCTGCCACCCTGCAACCAGGCCTGCCCTGCCGGCGAGAACATCCAGGCCTGGCTGGCCCTGGCCCAGGCCGGGCAATACGAGCAGGCTTGGCGAGCGCTGGTCAGGGAAAACCCGATGCCCGCCATTCATGGCCGGGTCTGCTATCACCCTTGCGAGAGTCAGTGCAACCGCGCCGAGGTGGACACCGCCGTCAGCATTCACGCGATCGAACGATTTTTGGGAGATAAGGCACTCAGCGAAAACTGGATGATCCAGCCCGAGGTTCCAGCCACCGGGAAGCGTGTCCTCATCGTGGGCGCCGGTCCTAGTGGGCTGTCGGCCGGCTACCATCTGGCCCGCATGGGTCACACCGTGGAAATTCACGAGGCAGGCCCGGTTCCCGGCGGCATGATGCATTTTGGTATTCCCGCCTATCGGTTGCCGCGCACCGTACTCATGGGCGAAATCCGACGCATCGAAGCGATGGGCGTCAAGATCCATCTCAATCACAAGGTCGAGGATTTGCTTGCCGAACAACAGCGTGGACAGTTCGATGCCGTCTTCGTCGCCATAGGCGCCCATCTCAGCCGCCGGGTGGATATTCCTGCTCGCGATGCCGGGAATATCCTGGATGCCATCAGCTTTCTGCATGAGGCCAACACCGGCCAAGCCCCCTTGCTCGGCCGCCGCGTCGCCGTGTATGGCGGTGGCAATACGGCCATGGATACCGCCCGGACCGCACTGCGTCTGGGAGCGGAGGAAGCGCTCATCATTTATCGGCGGGATCGCGAGCATATGCCGGCACATTCCTTCGAGGCGGATGAAGCGCTGGAGGAGGGGGTCAAGATCAACTGGCTGCGCAGCATCAAGTCCATCGACCAGGAAAGCATCACCGTGGAGGTAATGGCCATCAATGCCGAAGGGTACCCCGAGCCGACCGGCCAGTTCGAAACCCTGGAAGCCGATACCCTGATCCTGGCCCTGGGTCAGGAATCCGAAACCGGTTTTCTCAAGTCGATTCCCGGCATCGAATTCAAGCGCGATGGCACAGTCATCGTCGATGCCAACATGATGACGGGTCACGCCGGTCTGTTCGCGGGTGGCGACATGGTGCCCAGCGAACGCACCGTAACCGTGGCCGTGGGCCACGGTAAAAAAGCGGCCCGCTGCATCGATGCCTACCTCAAGGGAACGAGTTACGTGCCACTACCGAAACATGATCTCATCCCCCGCGAAAAGTTGAATCTCTGGTATTTCTCGGAAGCCGAGCAACGTCAGCAGGATGAACTGGCGGTGGAGAAGCGGCGTTATGGATTTCAGGAAGTCGTGTCCGGTCTGTCGGAAGCCGAAGTGATTTTCGAAGCCAGGCGCTGCTTCTCATGTGGCAACTGCTTTGAATGTGATGGTTGCTATGGCGCGTGCCCGGAGCATGCCATTATCAAACTGGGAGCTGGCAAGCGTTACCGCTATGATTTCGAGCGATGCACAGGCTGCGCCGTCTGCTTCGAACAATGCCCCTGCCATGCCATCGAGATGATTCCGGAACTGGAAATTGAATCGTGAAAAACAACTCAGCCATCACCCTGGACGGCAATGAGGCCGTCGCCTATACGGCCTACCGTGTCAACGAAGTCTGCGCCATCTACCCGATCACGCCTTCCTCCACCATGGCGGAATTGGCGGATCAGTGGTCGGCCAGCGGGAAGAAAAACATCTGGGGCGAAGTTCCCCAGGTCGTCGAAATGCAAAGCGAGGGCGGTGCGGCCGGCGCCGTGCATGGCGCGTTGCAAACCGGCGCTCTGACCACCACCTTCACGGCATCGCAGGGCTTGTTGCTGATGATCCCGAACATGTACAAGATCGCCGGGGAATTGACGCCGACGGTCTTCCATGTGGCGGCGCGCTCCCTGGCTGCCCAGGGTCTTTCGATCTTCGGCGACCATTCGGATGTCGCGGCGGTGCGCAATACCGGTTTCGCCCAACTGGCATCGGCTTCCGTGCAGGAAGCCCATGACTTGGCGCTGATCGCTCAGGCAGCCACACTGGCCTCCCGCATTCCATTTCTGCACTTCTTTGACGGATTTCGCACCTCCCACGAGGTCAACAAGCTGACCCTGCTGGATGACCCCCAGATCCGGGCCATGATCGACGAAAACCTGGTTCGCGAACATCGAGCGCGGGCGCTGAATCCGGACCATCCTTTCATCCGGGGCACGGCGCAGAATCCCGATGTGTATTTCCAGGGCCGGGAACGCGTGAACCCGTTCTATGATGAATTGCCCGGCATCGTCATATCCGCGATGGAGCGCTTCGCTGAACTCACGGGACGTCGTTACAACTTGATCGAGTATTACGGTCATCCACAGGCCACCCGCATCGTCGTCGTGATGGGGTCTGCCGCCTATACGGTTCGCCAAACCGTGGATTATCTCCAGGAGCAGGGGGAAAAGGTTGGCGTCGTACAGGTCAGGCTGTGTCTGCCTTTGTCCAAGCATCATCTGCTTTCAGCCCTGCCTTCTTCCGCACGGCACATCACCGTGCTGGATCGCACCAAGAACCCCGGTTCGACGGGTGAACCGCTATACACCGATGTAGTGACGGTGCTGAACGAAGCTTATTCCGAGGGCAAACTAGCCTTCCTGCCGCGGATCACAGGCGGTCGTTACGGCCTCTCCTCGAAGGAGTTCAACCCCGCCATGGTCAAGGCGGTTCTCGACGAGTTGAAGCAGGAGCACCCAAAAAATCACTACACGGTGGGTATCCATGACGATGTGACCCATACCAGCCTGGACTATGATGCACATTTCGACATCGAACCGGACAACGTGGTACGTGCCATATTCTACGGCCTGGGCGCGGACGGCACAGTGGGCGCCAACAAGAACAGCATCAAGATCATCGGCGAATCGACCGATCTGCATGCTCAGGGCTATTTTGTCTATGACTCCAAGAAATCCGGTTCACGGACGATTTCCCACCTGCGCTTCGGCCCCGATCCCATCGAATCTCCCTACCTGATTGATTCGGCGGATTTCATCGCCTGCCACCAATTCGGCTTTGTGGAAAAACTCGACCTGCTGGCGCCCACCCGGAGCGGTGGCACCTTCCTATTGAACAGCCCGCACGGACCCGACACCGTGTGGGGTCACCTTCCCCGTGAATTGCAGAGCCAGATCATCGAGAAAAAGCTGCGTTTCCATGTCATCGACGCCACCCGCGTGGCGCTGGAATCGGGGATGGCCGGGCGCACCAATACGATCATGCAAACCTGCTTCTTCGCCTTGGCCAATGTCCTGCCGCGAGACGCGGCCATCGAAAAAATCAAGGAAGCGATTCAGAAGACCTATGGCAAGAAGGGCGAAAACGTGGTCAGGCAGAACTTTGCCGCCGTGGATCAGGCCCTGGCGCATCTCCATGAGGTCACGGTTCCGGGGACCGTAACCAGTATCCTGTCACGGCCCCCGGTGGTACCCGATACGGCTCCGGAATTCGTGAAATCCGTCACCGCCATGATGATGGCCGGACGTGGCGACGAGCTCAGCGTCAGCCAGGTGCCGGTGGACGGCACCTTCCCTTCCGGCACCACGCGCTGGGAGAAGCGCAACATCGCCGACTTCGTACCTATCTGGGAACCGGATCTCTGCATCCAGTGCGGTAATTGCAGCTTCGTTTGCCCACATAGCGTCATACGCGCCAAATTCTATCCGGCCAAGTTGCTCACCCAGGCTCCGGAGGGCTTTCTTTCGGCGCCGATCAGCGCACGTGGTTTTCCCGATATCCGATATACCCTGCAAATCTACACCGAGGATTGCACCGGTTGCGCGCTATGCACCGAGACCTGCCCTGCCCTCAGCCCAAAGGTGAGCGGCGTCAAGGCCATCAATATGAAACCCAAGCAAGACGATCTTAGCGCCGACCGGGAAGCGATCCGCTTCTTCGAAAGCCTGCCCGTCAATAATCGCTCCAGGGTAGAGTTTTCTTCGGTGCGCGGAACCCAATTCCTGGAGCCGCTGTTCGAGTTCAGCGGCGCCTGTGCCGGTTGCGGAGAAACACCTTATGTGCGCCTGCTCTCGCAACTCTTCGGCGATCGGCTGCTGGTCGCCAATGCCACCGGCTGTTCATCCATCTACGGTGGCAACCTGCCGACCACGCCATGGACACAGAACGCGGAAGGCCGCGGCCCGGCCTGGTCAAACTCCTTGTTCGAGGATAATGCCGAATTCGGTCTGGGTTTCCGATTGGCGGCCGATCAACATCTGCAACTGGCGCGCCGACTGACTCAGGAATTGCGTGGTACGCTGACCGACCTCGCTCTGGCGGATGCCATCCTGCAAGCCCCTCAACTCACGGAGTCTGAAATCCGGCGGCAACGGGAACGTGTGGCTCAACTCAAGGTTCAGTTACTGCCCCGAACGGATGAAACAGCGCTGGATCTGCTTTCGGTCATCGATCATCTGGTCAGGCGCAGCGTATGGATCGTCGGAGGGGATGGCTGGGCCTATGACATCGGGTCTGGCGGGCTGGATCATGTGCTGGCATCAGGGCGCAACGTCAATGTCCTGGTGCTGGACACCGAGGTCTATTCGAATACCGGAGGACAGTCGTCCAAGGCAACACCGCTGGGTGCGGTCGCCAAGTTCGCCGCCGCCGGCAAGGCCGTGGCCAAGAAGGACTTGGCCCTGCAAGCCATCGCCTATGGCAATGTCTACGTCGCCCGCATCGCCATGGGCGCCAATCCGCAACAAACCCTGCTGGCCTTCCGCGAGGCCGAAGCCTATCCCGGTCCCTCCCTGATTCTGGCCTACAGCCACTGCATTGCCCACGGCATCAACATGCATAAGGGATTACAACAGCAGGATCTGGCGGTGGCTTCGGGCTACTGGCCGCTGGTGCGCTACAATCCGGCCCTGAGGCAAACGGAGTCAAATCCCTTTGTGCTGGATTCTCCACGACCCCGGATCAAGTTCCAACGGTATGCGGAAAATGAGTTGCGCTACAAATTGCTTAGCCGCACCAATCCGACTCAATATGATCACCTGATGGAGATGGCCCAGGAAGTCGTCCGGCAGAAATGGGAAATCTATGAGGATATGGCGCGGCGTAAGCAACATCATTTTCACCCCGATGCCAGTGTCAAACCCTCAACCTGATCGAGCCCGCAACCGTAGGAGTCTATGATGGATCTCAGAACCCGCTACATGGGATTGGAACTCAAGCACCCGCTGGTTGCCTCGGCATCACCCTTATCGGAATCCCTGGATGGCATCCACCGGCTGGAGGACGGCGGCGCCTCGGCGGTGGTGCTGTTTTCGCTGTTCGAGGAGCAGATACAACGTGAACAATCCCTGTTGGCCGATACCATGCACCAGGGTACGGACAGTTTTGCCGAGGCCCTGGGGTATTTTCCCGTGGTCGAATTCGATGAATTTGCAGCCACCCCGCATGAATACCTGAATCTGGTACGCCGAGCCTCGGAGAGTACGGACATTCCCATCATCGCGAGTCTTAATTGCGTGACCAGTCAGGGCTGGGTCGACTACGCCCATCAAATCGAACAGGCCGGCGCCAAGGGGATCGAACTCAATATATTTGCCATCGAAACCAGCCTTGAAACCACCAGTGCTCAAGTCGAGGACCGTTATCTTGACAGCCTGCGACTCGTCAAGGAGGCGGTCAACATACCGGTTGCGATGAAATTGAGCCCTTTTTTCAGCGCCTTTGGCCATATGGCCAAGCGTCTTGATGAAGCGGGCGCGGATGCCCTGGTGCTGTTCAACCGTTTTTACCGGCCGGATCTGGACATCGACTCTTTGACCGTGCAACCCACTCTCACACTGAGTCATCCAAGTGAAATCCGTCTGCCCCTGCAATGGATCGCATTATTGCAGGGGAAGATCAATGCTTCGTTGGGCGCCACCCGCGGGGTGCAAACTTCGGTGGAAGTCATCAAGTATCTTCTGGCCGGTGCGGATGTGGTGATGTCGACTTCGGCGCTTCTGCGTCAAGGTCCGGACTACCTTTCACAACTACTGAGCGGGCTGGAATCCTGGATGGATGAACATGGTTTCGAATCGGTCATGGCTCTGCGTGGTCTGCTGAGCCATTCGCGGATCCGTGATCCCCACCCACTGGAGCGCGCTAACTACATCCGGGTACTGGAAAGTTACCGTTAACCATTCCTATCTTCGATGAATCGGCCCTGCATATCACTGGAAATCGACGAAGCCGCGGACCATTCCAATAACTTAGAGGAAAGCCTGGATCCATTGGAGGGAGAAGTAGCAGAGTCAGAGCCCAGTCTCGAAGAGGCAGAAAGGATTCGAGTTGAGCCCGACTCAATTGCCTCATTCGACACGACGCGCCTGTACTTGAAGTCATTAGGGGCATCGAAATCCCTGAATGCCGAGGAAGAAAAATATTACGGCCGTCTGGCTCGCAAGGGAGATAAGCGCGCTAGGCAAAAAATGATCGAATGTAACCTCAAACTGGTGGTTGCCCTGGCCAAGCGGTATCGTGATCGTGGCTTACCCTTGCTGGATGTCATCGAGGAGGGCAACCTTGGGCTCATCAGGGCCGTGGAAAAATTCGATCCGGAGCGCGGCTTTCGTTTCTCGACCTATGCCGCATGGTGGATCAGACAAAGCATGGAGCGTGCATTGATCAACCAGGGTCGAACGATCCGATTACCCATACATATAGTTCGTCAGATTAGACTTTATCTGAAGGGATATCGTCAAATCGTCAACAAGATTGCACGTGAACCACGCCCCACTGATCTATCTGAACTTGTCGGTGTCACTCCTTCCCGCATCGAAGCGCTGCTGATGCTGAGTGAACCAATAGGCTCACTAGATGCGCCTTTGAAGAATGATCCAGGTTACACCTTGGGGGATTGGGTAGTCCCCGACAAGGCTAAACCGGTGCTGGATCTCCTACACAACAGCACAGTAAAAGCAACGATTGATGACTGGCTGTTAAAGCTAGCTCCTCGTCAGAGAGAAATCATCATACGTCGGTACGGATTGCATGACCAGGATCCCGAAACGCTGGAGGTGATTGCCCTTAGCCTCAAATTGACGCGGGAACGCGTAAGACAAATTCAGGTATCAGCGCTCCATCAATTAAGACTCATTCTTCAGGACTCGGGATACAATGCCGAGGCGTTGCTCGATTAATTCCTGCAACCATGGAACTGGCGGCTTTACCGTCAAAACAAGCAAACTACGGTAAAATCCAAGCCAGAGCATTTTGAGCCAATCGAACATTTCTTAGCGGCAACTTTCAAGGGAGAAAACATGAAACTCATCACCGCCATCATCAAACCCTTCAAGCTGGATGATGTAAGGGAATCGCTTTCCGAGCTGGGGATCACCGGTATAACAGTGACAGAAGTGAAGGGATTCGGACGCCAAAAGGGGCATACCGAGCTGTATCGTGGGGCTGAGTATGTGGTCGATTTCCTCCCGAAAGTGAAGGTCGAGGTAGCGGTCAGCGACGCCCTCTCGGAACCTGCCATCGAGTGCATCATCAAGGCGGCTAATACTGGAAAGATTGGTGATGGAAAGATATTCATCACCAACCTGGAACAGGTCATCCGTATCCGCACGAGCGAAACCGGGGAACAAGCACTCTGAAAGCCTAGACGGCTGATTGACTGACAAAACTGTCCGGCTACTGGATGCATTTGGGATGCTACCATTCAAGCTTTTGATAATCATAGAGAATGGCATCCGTCACCGAGTCGTTGAAGCTGTACGACACCCTGCGCGTTTGGCTGGGCGTCGTCCCTTGGCGGGACGTCCGGCATTTGCAAACCTTGGCCTGGATGATGGTGGGGTTGCTGTCCAGCAGCCATGTCGCCCTGACGAAATGGATCCCCTACGTGGTGGGACGGGCCGGGTTCGCCCAAAGCACCCAGCGGCGGTTCGAGCGCTGGCTGACCAACCGGCGGATTCCGGTGCTGAGCCTGTACGGGGCCTTGCTCGGGCAGGTCTTGGCGGATTTCAAGGACCGCCGGGTGTACCTGGCGCTGGACACGACGATGCTGTGGGACACGTACTGCGTCGTCTACGTGTCGCTGGTGTACTGGGGGCGCATGATCCCGCTGGTGTGGAAGGTCATGGAGCATGGCAGCGCCAGCGTGGCGTTCAGCGACTACCGGAGCCTTCTGATGTTCCTGCGCCCCCGGCTAGCCGCCTACGAGGTCTGTCTGCTGGCGGACCGGGGCTTCGTGCATCGGGAGTTGATGGCCTGGGTGAGGCAGACCCGGCGGTGGCATTTCCGCATCCGCTACAAAAGCGGCATCGGCCTGTACCGCTGGGATGGCGGGAGGTTCGTCCCCTTGCGCTGGCATGTCGACCCGGGGCGGGTGGTGTGCTACCACAGCGTCTACGTGACGGGCGGGCGTGAAAAGGTTCATCTGGCGGTGGGTTGGCAAGCGGGGGCAGAAGAGCCTTGGGCACTCTTGAGCGACGAGCCGACTGAGCCGGAAACGCTGTATGAATACGGTTTGCGTTTCAACATTGAGGAGGGCTTCCTGGACCAGAAATCCAACGGGTTCCGGTGGGAGTCGTCGAAACTGCGGGATCGGCATGCCTTGCAACGGTTGTGCTTCGTGATGGCGGTGGCCACGTTGATATTGATTTGCCAGGGGACCACGGTGGTCGCGGAAAGCAACCGGCGCGTGGTCGATCCACACTGGTTCCGTGGCCACAGCTACGCCCGCATCGGCTGGGACTGGATACGCCATGCGCTGGCACGGGGAAAAGGGCTGATGCCGCGGTTTGACGCTGGACACGGCTGACGACCCGGAGCGCGCCCGGGCCTCCAAGCGGCAACCCGACCGATCCCGCTGGGTGGATGCGCTGCCCTGGAAGTATTGCCTGCTGCTGCCAGCCCCGGAAATGGCTACAAGAATGGCGTGAAGTTTTGTCAGTCAATCAGGCCTAGACGGTCTATCAGGTCAAGCGAATTTCAGTTGCCGCATGAGTCGGTACGGTAAACACAGTAGCCAGTTATCATTCTTGTATCTGTTGCGATGGCCTTCATGGCCATCGCCTACATAGCGTCTCGGCAACGTAATCCAATCGACAGGATTGAGCGGCTCTAGTGAGTGCTCATTCACCCCAGGGACCTGAAACCAAATCCTGAAGCCGGACGCTTTGCCATACGAAGTGCTGCGGGGAAAGACTTAATGGAGCAGCTGTGGAGAACCGTGAAGCACGATGTCATGTACCAAAAAGGGTTGCGCCAGCGGACCTGAACAGGTGATCGAACTGACGGGCTTCCCACCCCTCAATACGGAGCGAGGTCTCCGTCCGGTTTAGCGTACCCTTTGCTAATTTCTCCGACTGCCTGCCGAGGCAATGGTCGCACCATGGTAATACCGCGAGAAAGCGGAGTCTTTGGAGCCCATCGTCGTGATCAAATCGGGTCAGTGCTGTTCTGCGAGTGAACTGCTACCCTCTTGCTTGAATTCAATTCGAATTTACCTTGACCGGGGGTCCAGCAAATAGTTCCTTGCTTCAATCACGCATGTTGTTAAATCGCCAAATTGCCCAAACAGCTGGCCCACAACTTCACATAACAGGGGAATGCTCCCGGCAAATCCGCTCGGCATCATTCTCACTCAAAGTCTCGCGAGTCAAACCACAGCGCCTGAGTCCATCCTCTCCATATTGGTGATGCACGCAGGTCTTGCAGGGGCCAAAGGTCTTCAAGCCGTTCGCACGCTGAAGGCTCAGTAGCAGGTTTTCCATGGAGCGTGCCATCGTTAACTGCTCGCTTTCGGGCAACACGTCCAGCGCGGTTTTGAGAACTTCGGGTGGAATGGACTTGTCGATGATTTCGACACCCAAGGGTGTCAGGCTCAAATGTACAACCCGACGGTCTCTTTCGTCAGTAATTTTTTCCACTAACCCGTTGAATTTGAGAACACCAAGGGTTTGTGAAACAGTCCCTTTGGTCAAGCCCAGAAATTCGGCAACAGCCACCGGAGTATTACTATAGCGATTACATCGGTTCAGGTAATGAAGTGCCTCCATCTGAACGGGTTGCAGGCCGCTGGCCAGTCCCGTTTTGCGGACGCTTGTACGGATCAGGTTAGCGATCCGCTCCATGTATTCATACATTTCATTTGGATTCATATATATTTCATCTGCGCCGAATATCCCCGCATGGGGTAGACCGAGTGAGCGAAGCGCCCTCGAATGTAAATCGACCCGCCAGCAGCAAGTCCTTGAACTTAAAGTTTAGCAAGAAATGATTCCTTAGTGGCCAAGTAATACACGGCCCGCCAAGAAAGACCATCGATGGATTGCCATTAGAGCCAAACACAACCGCAAGTAGTCGCCCCAGGAAGGCACAGGATTACGGCCATTGTGCCAACCATACCGCGAACCGGATTGAAATTAAGCCTCAACCTGTGCCTCTTGATCCAGAAATAACTTGGCCAATATTAGTGGCCCGAACTTGCAGTCAAAGACTTGTGGATCCATCGAATACTCGAAATAGAGCCAACTTATGGCAACGGTCGACTATTTCGGATCAAATAGCCGTCTTTATTAGCCCGGACATGGCACAGCTCAAAGGTCACCCGGATGCAGTGGTAGTCAGATTGACATCATCATATAAGTCAGGCGACCGCAAGAACGCCGAGCACCGGTGCAGACCTCATTCAATCGAACCATTACCCCGTTTCGTCGCTTCGTCACACAGCACAGAGTTAAGCCTCCATTCACACCCGAAACAGGCCCGCTTTCATGCTCCATATGAACCCGCCTCAGGGAGAGGTGGTTGCCCGATGGCCGTCGGTGTCGCTCCCTTCTATGGCTTTTCCCATGCACGTCATGATGTGATCAGGAATGCTGGTGGCAGCCTGTCGGGCTTTTTGCGCGGATCCAAAAAGCTTCTCGAATTCCGCAACTGATTTCTCCGCATCCGCTTCGGACCTCACACTCAGAAACCGCTCGTAGGCTTTGAAGAACTCTGCCCGCCGTGGGTCTCCGGCAAAGCCTGGCAAACTGCTGGAGATTTCATCCACAACGCAATCCGCAATATTGGCTGGATCCAACTTATAGTCCTTCAAATCCGGATCATCCTTGAAGCGTTCAATCAGTACCTCACGCAAACCGGTTTTCTCTTTCCTGGCGCAGCCAATTACGGAGAGCGCTATGGCAATCATGATGATCAGTTTTTTCATAAAATTCTCGGGATATCATTTAAGGTTAAATAAAAAAGCTATTATCGGACCACCCACGCCAAGTGGCCAGCACAAGCCCTCCGCACTACGCCGGGTAATTCAGGAGGGTAGTGAATACGAGCGCGGTCGATCAACCAGCGCCATCTCTCCCTGCTTGCCGTAACAGCCTGATGACATCGTTGGATCGCGGAAGATCAGCACCAAGACTGATGACATATGAGGAAACTTCCTCGATGGACATTTGGCAGTGAACCACTTTGGACTCATGCACCATGATGGTAAAGCCTGAGGTCGGATTTGGGGATGTCGGTACGTAGACCACCAGCATGTCCTCCACCCGGTTGGTCACATACGCCGGCACCCACAATTCGGGGCGTGGGTACTCGATGAGCACAATGTCGGTGATCTTGTCCCCGTCATCATCGTGGAAGAGTTTCAGTAGCTTCTGTGACACCCGGTAAATCGAACCCAGCACCGGAATTCGGTTGATGATCTTCTCAAAAAAATACAGCACATAGGCTTTATCCTGCTTCAGGAGATACCCGATATAAACCAACAACCCTACTGCCCCCAAGAAAAGGGCTACAGGAATCAGGATGCTCTCATAACGACCATAAATGCTTAGAACAGTATCCCGCAGGAATCCCTCAACATACACAACGATCTGGAGAATGATGACGATGGGCATCAGGCCCAGAACCCCGATCAGAAAATACTCAAATACGTTTTGCAACTTTGTCTTCATGCCTGGTGCTCCAGCGGTTAGAATCAGCCTGCGATATCATTCGACAGGATTCGAAACGTGCCAGGCCCAAAAGGCCTGAACCCTCCTTACTTTACATCCTACTTGACCCATGAATGTAGTCCGCATGTACTGTACCGCCATTTGTCCTTACTGCATCATGGCCGAGCGTCTGCTCCGCCAGAAGGGTGTCGTGGAGATTGAAAAAATACGAATAGATCTTGACCCAAGCCTAAGGCAAGAGATGCTGGACAAAACCCGGCGTCGAACCGTACCGCAAATCTTTGTTGGCGATGTCCATATCGGTGGCTTCGACGATCTAGCTAAGCTGAATCACGCTGGCCAACTCGATTGCCTACTTCAGCCCGACAATGACACCAGTAGCCACACACAAGACATGCGAGGGTTCTAATCCTTGATTTCGGTGATATTTCCCTGCCTGTCCAGAAGGAACAATTTATTCTGCACCGCATAACGCCCCAGTACATTCCTGCTCCGAAACCTGCAGCGAACCTGGTAGCCACGCTCCGAGGCTTTTACCTTCCCCCATTCCAGAAATTCCATGGAATCCGCATCATGGGTATGCCGTTTAAGGTAGCGGGCGACCTGATCAACGGAATCATCCCAGGGATTATTGAAAACCACGTTTTTTCTCGCTGCCGGAGGAACAGCCTCCGCACTCGCACCACCGGGGGCAACGCCATGTGTTGCCGGTGCAGTAGGTTTCAGAATCTTCTCCTCCAGCTTCGACTCAATGGCAACTGGCTTGAGCCACCTGTCAGGTCCCAACCCTGCCTGCCATTCGTGTACTTTGCGGAAGGTAAGCGCATCTCTCGGAAACATCTGCCCTAACCTTGCCGTCGCCTCGCTGAAAAAGACGCCAACACTGTTCCATGCTACCTCAAGCCAGGCTTGAGCTTCTTTCCCTCCCGTCGAAGACTTCCGGGTGGCCTCTGAAGGGTGACCGAGAGAGCGAGCAACTTTGCCAAATCCGTTCGCAGCCTCTTTCCCTTCGGACATTGAATGCTGGAATGACGGATCTCGCCCATCATGAGGAAGAAACTTCCCGGCAATCGCCACCAGTAAAATGATTATGATCAAGGTGCCGCAACCCAGATTGCCGCTGGTGTGCCGTCCCTCAGCCGAAACTTCAGGGTCTTTTATTGTAACCCGTTGAATTCTATCTTTTTTTGCGGTTTGACGAGACTCCATCGAACACTATAACAAAGCCAAAACTTCAGCCAACAAGGAACGATCCAACCGATCCTTGTCTACCTTGAGATAGGCTACGCCATCCTCGGCCACGACCACGGCCTCGGCGATACCGGCAACGCCCAACAGACGCCCGCATAACACATGGGCCTGGTCACTCGAAATTCCCTCCACGTTGATCAGCACACTGCTGAGATGCCGCGGCGGTTTCATGAAAATCGCCACGCCCAGCCAGACTAACGCAATCAATGCACAAAAGAGGAATACCTGAGCCGTACCATATTGGCCATGAATCCATCCAGCGCCCACTCCACCGATGAAAGCACCGAGAAACTGAGCGGTTGAATAAACCCCCATGGCAGTTCCCTTGAGGTCTGGAGGTGCAATTTTCGAAACCATCGAAGGCAGGGTTGCCTCAAGCAGGTTGAACCCAGTGAAAAAGATGAACAGCATCAAAAACACGCCCCAAAATTGATCGGGCAATAGTGCGAATCCAACATCCGCGAGGGCCACAAGTCCAATAAACGCCAGAAAAACCGGCTTCATCTTGCGTTTCTTTTCTGCCAATATCACAAAAGGTACCATGCAGGCGATAGCCAGAACGAATACCGGCAGATAGAGGTGCCAATGATCCTCTGTCGCCAAAGCCAGGCGATCCTTGAGGATGAGCGGCAATACGACGAAGGTGGCGGTCAAAATCAAATGCAGACAGAAAATGCCGAAGTCCAGGCGCAGTAATTCAGTTTGCCGGAAAACCTGACCAAAGGAAGCCGCCCGCACCTGTGCATCCCGATGAAACCGCGAGACTGTTGGATTGGGTACCACGCCATGCAAGACAATGATGCTCGCAACGGCCAGACCAGCGATCAGCCAAAACAATCCCTTGAGCCCCATCCAATGGGAAAGTACCGGACCCGCGACCATGGACAAGGCGAACGAAATACCAATACTGATGCCAATCAAGGCCATGGCCTTGGTGCGATGTTCCTCCCGAGTCAGGTCCGCCGCCAAAGCCATGACGACTGCGGCCACCGCTCCTGCCCCTTGCAGGGACCTCCCGACGATGATCCCCGCGATCGAGTCCGATAGCGCGGCAACGACGCTACCCAGCACGAACAGTAACAAACCCACGGTAATGACGGGTTTGCGACCCCAGCGGTCGGACCAGAGACCAAACGGGATCTGGAAAACAGCCTGGGTCATTCCATAGGCGCTAAGCGCCAAACCGACCTTTACCGGTGTGGCATCCGGCAAATCACGGGCCAGTACGGCAAAGACGGGCAAGATCAAAAACATACCCAACATGCGCAGCATGTAGATGGCGGCCAGTGACAAACTGGCGCGTAACTCTTGACGCGTCATCGGCGTGTCGAATTCAAGCACTGGCTTCAAGGAAAGACTCCGAAATTCAAAAATAGTGAGTGCAGAAGAAGGACGAGGGAGTCAGGCTTCGATCAATACCCGTGTTCCCACGCACACGCCGTCGAACAACTCGATCAGATCAGGATTCCTCATGCGTATGCAGCCATGCGAAGCAGGCAACCCGGTCACACCATGATCCGGACTGCCATGAATATAAATGTAGCGCCAGGCGGTATCAACGTCGCCATAACGGTTGAATCCAGGCTCCAGTCCACCCAGCCAGAGAATGCGGGTCAGAATCCAATCGCGGCCCGGGTGAAGCTGCTCCAGGGTCTCGTCGTAGCTCTCACCAGTCGGCCGGCGTCCGCGAAAAACGGTACCGCTCGGCAAGCCCTGACCGATACGGGCGCGGATGCAGTGCCATCCACGAGGGGTACACTCGCTGCCTCGCAATTCGCCCGGTCCGTTACGAGCCGTGGAGACCGGCCAATCGCGCAGAACCGCTTCGTCACGCCACAACTCGAGCCTCTGTTCGGCAAGGCTGACTCTAAGAAAATTGGCACCGGGAACCCGGTGTCGACACGGAGTCATTTTTCAAACCAGGCAATCGACTCGACGTGCGCCGTCTGCGGAAACATATCCATCACCCCTGTCCTGACCAGCCGATACCCACCCTTGTGTATCAAAATGGCGGCATCACGCGCCAAGGTCGAAGGATTGCACGATACATAAACCACCCGGCCCGGGCGCCATCGCTCCATGGCTTCGGCCACCCTTTCCGCGCCGGCCCGTGATGGGTCTAGCAGTACCTTGTCATAGGCAGACGACGCCCAAACGGCATCCGCTAAATCCTCGAATAAATCAGCCTCATGAAATTCGACGTTGGTGAGTTGATTGGCGATCGCATTCTCTCTTGCCCGTCGTACCGCATCAGCGCTACCTTCGACCCCCACTACCTGTCCCGCGCGCGTGGCCAGTGGCAGGGAAAAATTGCCGATGCCACAGAAGAGATCGAGCAGGCGTTCACCGGGTTGCGGGTCCAGCCATTCCATGACCCGATTCACCATCTGGCGATTGATCTCGATGTTGACCTGCGTGAAATCAGTGGGTTGAAAGTGAAAATCGACGCCCTGCGCATCCAGACGGTAACTCAGGAACTCCAACTGCTCCGGGTACAGCAGGCGGACGGAATCGGGTCCCTGTCGCTGCGTGTAAATATCGAAGTTGTACTGGTGGCCAAACTCGCGCAAGGCGCCTTCATCGGCCTCCGTCAAATCATCCAGTATCCTGAAGACCAGCGCGGCGCGGTGTTCGCCGACAGCTACCTCGATCTGCGGCAAACGATCGCGGACACTCAGTTCGGCAATCAGTGTCGAGAGTTCGTGCAGTCGCTCTCCCACGGCGGGATGCAAAACCGGGCAGGCGGTGAGATCGGTGATGAAGGAACTGGAGCGCTCCCGAAAACCGACCAGTACACGGCCTTTCTTGGCCACGAACTTCACCCCAAGACGCGCCTTGTCGCGATATCCCCAGCACGGCCCCGTCAATGGAGGCGCCAAGGGCACCTCATCCAGACCACCGATACGGCGGAACTGTTCTACCAGCAACTCCTGCTTGAGGCGGATTTGCGCCGAATCGGCGACATGCTGAAAACTACACCCTCCACACACCCCGAAGCTGGGACAGCGAGGTTCCACCCGCTCGGCCGCCGCTGTATGCACCGTGACCAACCGGCCTTCGGCATAGTCGCGACGCTTATCGGTGTAGATGAAAGTAATCTCCTCACCCGGCAGCGCGCCGTGAATGAATACCGGCTGCCCCTCCACACGGGCGATGCCCCGACCATCGTGCGTGAGTGACTCAACCCTCACCCGAATCGGCTCGGTGGGAAATGCCCGCTTCCGACGTTGCTGTTTCATGGGTAAACCGCGCTCATTCCGGGAAAACGCCGGTGGAAAGATAACGATCGCCACGATCGCAGATGATCACGACAATGACAGCATCTTCCACTTCGGCGGAAAGACGCAGCGCCGCCGCCACAGCCCCTCCCGATGAAACCCCGGCAAAGATTCCCTCCCGGATAGCCAATTGCCGGGTAGTCGCCTCGGCTTCCGTCTGATCAACCTCAAACAAGCGGTCGATGCGGCTGAAATCGCAAATTTTCGGCAGATATTCACGCGGCCAGCGACGTATCCCGGGAATTCTGGAATTGCCCTCGGGCTGAACCCCAATGATCTCGATCGTCGGGTTTTGTTCCTTGAGAAATCTCGAGGTACCCATGATGGTTCCGGTCGTCCCCATGGAACTGACAAAGTGTGTGACGCGACCGACGGTATCCCGCCAAATTTCGGGACCTGTGCCCTCATAGTGCGCCAGAGGATTATCCGGGTTGGAAAACTGGTCCAGGATGCGGCCCTCGCCGCAGGCCTCCATGCGCCTGGCAAGATCGATCGCCGCTTCCATGCTGCCCTGCGCCGGGGTCAGGATGATTTCCGCGCCATAGGCCTTCATGGCGGCGCGGCGCTCCGCACTCATGTTTTCCGGCATGATCAGCGTCATCCGGTACCCCATCAACGCCGCTGCCATGGCCAATGCGATACCGGTGTTGCCGCTGGTCGCCTCGATCAGGCGATCGCCCGGCCGAATATCACCGCGCCGCTCCGCGCGCTCGATCATGCTCAGGGCAGGTCTATCCTTGACGGACCCGGCGGGGTTGTTACCCTCGAGCTTGGCCAGAATGTGATTGGTCGTTGCACCGGGCAGGCGCTGGAGCTTGACCAGTGGGGTATTGCCCACGCATTGCTTGAGCGTCCGGAAAGACTCGACGGGCATCATGAGGCGCGGCAATTCCTGAGCTTGATACTCAACTTAAGTTAAAATCGAAGGAATATTAGCATTTTGCGCCTTGGGCCATGAAATCGACGGAATTGCTCTCACCTGCCGGCACCCTGAAAAACATGCGTTATGCCTTTGCCTACGGCGCGGATGCCGTCTATGCGGGGCTCCCCCGCTACAGCCTTCGCGTGCGCAACAACGATTTTCTGGAGCATAACCTTTCAACAGGAATAGCCGAAGCCCACCGCTTGGGTAAGGCCTTTTTCCTCGCCGCCAACGTATTGCCGCATAATCGCAAAGTCAAAACCTTCATCCGCGATCTGGCGCCGATAGTCGCCATGCAACCGGACGCCCTCATCATGGCCGATCCGGGACTGATTCTGCTGGCCCGGGAAGCCTGGCCCGAGATGCCGATCCACCTCTCGGTGCAGGCCAACACCGTGAATCATGCCGCCGTGCGCTTCTGGCAAAGTATCGGCATACGCCGAATCATCCTGTCCCGGGAGCTTTCGCTGGACGAGATTGCCGAGATTCGCCAGGAATGCCCGGATATGGAACTGGAAGTGTTTGTGCATGGTGCACTGTGCATCGCCTATTCCGGGCGCTGCCTGTTGTCGGGTTATTTCAATCACCGTGATCCGAACCAAGGTACCTGCACCAATGCCTGCCGCTGGAAATATGATGTACAGTCGGCTACCGAAAATGCCGAGGGCGACTACGTTCCCGGTCAACTGCGGCTGTCCTTGAACGAACTCAATGAAGCCCGCACCGACTGCGGCGATCAGCTTCGGCACCCCCTAGCCGACGAAGTCTATTTTCTTGAGGAGGAAAATCGACCAGGGGAATTAATGCCGGTCATGGAAGACGAACATGGTACTTACATCATGAATTCCAAGGATCTGCGGGCCATCGAACATGTCAGGCGGTTGGTCGAAATCGGCATTGAAAGCCTTAAAATCGAGGGACGAACCAAGTCGTTCTACTACGTGGCGCGTACCGCCCAACTCTATCGGCAAGCCATCGACGATGCCGTCGCGGGCAAGGACTTTGACCCCTCCCTCCTGGGTAAACTGGAAAACTTGGCACAGCGAGGTTACACCGATGGTTTCTACCAGAGACACCACACGCACGAGTACCAGAACTACATTCAGGGTCATTCGAGCAGCCATCAACAGCAATTCGTGGGCGAGGTCACCCACCTCGACCCTGAAACCGGGGAGGCCGATATCGCCGTGAAAAACAAATTTGCCGTCGGCGATAGACTCGAGATCATATCGCCCGATGGGTGTCAGAATATCGTGCTGGAATCAATGAAAGACCAGCATGGCGAGCCGATCTCCGTGGCTCCAGGCAGTGGTTGGGAGGTGCGCATCCCTCTGCCCATGCCTGCGGGCGCTCGAGTAGATTATGGCCTGATCGCAAGATATCTGTAACACGTCGACCGGGCATCTACTCAAGATCAATCCCACAACACATCATCCAGTACAGGAAAAAGCATGACGTTCAAAACAGCCGATCTCTGCGACCAATTTGGCGACACTCACCACTTACAGATCGGCGAACCGATGTTCATGAGTTTCGGGGGGAATGGATCCTTCATGGGCCGCGTGACCACACTGAAAGTCTTCGAGGATAATGTGCTGATACGGGCTACGCTCGAGGAAAAAGTCACCGATGGTGTTCTAGTCATTGATGGTGGCGGCTCACGGCGCTGTGCCCTATTGGGAGGTAATCTGTCACGACTGGCCTGCGGCAATGGCTGGGTAGGCATGATCGTGTATGGCTGCATCCGCGACTCGTTGGAAATCGATGCACTCCCTATCGGTATTCGCGCACTGCATACCCACCCGCAGAAAAGTCATAAGAAAAGCGTAGGCGATCGCGACAAGCTCATTACCTTCGCCGGAATCAATTTCCGTACCGGGTACTACGCGTATGTCGACGAAGACGGCATTGTTGTCGCGGACGAGAAACTGATCTAAATATGGCTCACCGACTCACTCGTATCTATACACGCACCGGAGACGAGGGCAGCACCGGCCTGGCCGATGGTTCCCGAGTAAGGAAGGATGCCCCGAGAATTCATCTACTCGGCGAATTGGATGAACTGAATAGCCATATTGGCCTGGTCCTTATTCACTCGCTACCAAAAGAGTTACGAGAGTGTCTGAGCGAGATACAGCACCTGCTGTTTGACCTGGGTGGTGATCTGAGCATCCCGGGCCGTGAAAGCATCTCGCTGGAGCATGTCGTCTGGCTCGAAACCTGGCTGGATCATTTCAATGGCAGTCTGCCACCCTTACGCGAATTCATCCTTCCTGGCGGTTGTCCCGCCACCGCCCATGGGCATCTGGCGAGAACGGTCTGCCGCCGCGCTGAAAGAACCGCGGTTTCCTTGACTCAGCATGAGCACATAAGCAACGCCTGCCTTGCCTTCCTGAATCGGCTTTCCGATTTTCTGTTTGTCGCCTGCCGAATCATCGCCCGACAGGAGGGTGGCCAGGAAACTTTGTGGCAGCACCCACGCTCAACTCCCACACCACCGCCACATTGATTACCCGATCAGAGCGTGCCAGAATTCCCCAGTATTTTACTCAGAGATAGACCCTAGCCCATGGACATATTACTTTCCAATCCCCGAGGTTTTTGTGCCGGCGTTGACCGTGCCATCGAAATCGTGGAGCGTGCCATCGAAGTTTTCGGGGCACCCATCTATGTGCGGCACGAGGTCGTCCACAATCGATACGTCGTCGACGGGTTGCGGGAACGTGGCGCCGTATTCGTGGAAGAGCTTTCCGAGGTCCCCGAACATTCCACCGTCATCTTCAGTGCGCATGGAGTATCCAAGGTCATCCAGGCAGAGGCCAAGCAGCGAGGACTACAAGTTTTCGATGCCACTTGCCCGCTGGTCACCAAGGTTCATATCGAGGTACATCATCACGCCAACCAAGGGCGAGAAATCATCTTCATCGGCCACGCGGGTCACCCCGAGGTCGAGGGTACCATGGGTCAGTACGACAATCCGGAGGGCGGCATCTACCTGGTGGAATCCCCCGCCGACGTCGAGAAGTTGCAAGTCAAGAATCCTTTAAACCTGGCCTGGGTCACCCAGACCACTCTCTCCATTGATGATACCCAGGCGGTAGTTGATGCCCTCCGGGCCCGATTCCCTGAGATTTGCGGACCCAAAAAGGACGACATCTGTTACGCCACCCAGAACCGTCAGGACGCCGTCAAAAAACTGGCTGATAAATGTGACGTCATCCTGGTCGTCGGTTCCCCTAACAGTTCCAACTCGAACCGGCTCAAGGAAATCGCCGAAAAGCTGGGTTGCACGTCCTACCTTATTGATGATGCCAGGTTTGTCAAACAGGAATGGGTCGAAAATGCCAAGTGCGTGGGCGTTACCGCTGGCGCCTCGGCGCCGGAAGTCCTGGTCACGGGCGTCATCTCGAAACTGAGGGAATGGGGCGCCGAGACCGCCGTAGAGTACCGGGGTATTGAGGAGAAAGTCGTCTTCTCCTTACCCAAGGAACTCAGAAAGACGGCATAGTCTGCCGCGCACTGCCAACCCCTCTGGCCGAAGTCAGACTTTAGCTCTCACTGATTCGCCGAGGAAAACCCTTGGTGAAAAGTTCAAATCCCTGATGGCATCCTGATTGTCGAAACACATGTCAAGACTAATCCGGGTTGCCATCTCGGGGTTGACGTGCCGATATCGCGGTATCAGTGCGACCAGAGTGATGAAACCTCGCAAGACTGGCAGCGGTATGTCGATCAAGCGACTACTGATGCCGATGGCCCCGGCAATCCTGACCACCATCTCCCGATAGGTCAGGGTTTCGCCTCCACAGAGATTGAAAGCCTTGCCGAAACTGCGTGGATTCTGAATGGCCGCCAAGGTGGCCAAGGCAAGATCCTCGGCGTGAACTGGCTGGCGTCTTCCGGGTGAACCATTCACCAGCGGGAAGAATCCGAACTTCCGTAAAAATTCTGCAATCGTCGTTACATTCTTGTCGCGCCCCAGGTGATAAACCAGTGTCGGTCGGAACACCGTCCACCGAAGACCATAGCGCTCCGATAATTCGGCAATCCGCTGCTCCGCTTCCTTGAGCCCACTGGCGAGTTCGCGTTCCTTATCCAGGGCGGATTGCATCTTTGTAAACATACTGGTGGAACCGAAACCGATGACCCGTTTGGGGCATTGGTGCGCCAGAGCTTGCATGAGGGGTGGCAAGGTTGCCAGGGGCGCCAAATGAATCAACACATCCGCGTCACGGGTGATCTCCGGGGTTTCCTGGGTGATGTCCGCATGGTGCCAGCACAGCCCCGACTTGCCGCCATAAGACGGGGGTTTTCGGCTAATGGCATGGACCTCATAACCGGAATTCAGCAGACCGGGTAGCAGATAATCACCGATCAGACTGGTCGCACCGGTGACCACCGCCCTCCGGCCCCTCCCCCTAGCGGGAATTTCCGTGAGTTTCTCCGCCAACTCGCCGGCCACCATGAATGCCTGCTTGCGGGATTCCCGCTGCGGCACCAGCCCCATACGGCCGAGCAAATGCAGCATCAAGCGCAACATAAACCGAACGAGGATGGCAGGCACCAGAACAATATGCAACAACAGGTAATGCCGATCGCGAAAAAATTTGCGGTAGAAACGCGCCATCCCGCGGTGTTTGTGGTACTCGACCAGCATGGGGCGAGTGGCCGAGCAGACGCCGCCAATATGCATGATCTCGACATTCGGCTCAAAAATGACCTTCCAGCCGGCCTGCTCAAAGCGAAGACACCAATCCAGGTCCTCGAAGTGCATGAAATAGCCCTCATCCATGGGACCCACCTGCTGCAGGGCGACCCGTGACACCAACATAAAGGCGCCAGAGATGGCCTCGACCGGTTCGGCGGCGGCGGGTATCGGCAACCCCGTATGTAAATAACTGCGGAAGCGCGGATCGGATTCGCGGAGCCGACCCAAACCGCTGATCTGAACAAAGGTTCTCCAGGGCGTCGGTATGCTCCGGCGACACCCTGGCTGCTCGCTTCCGTCCGGATTGCGGATCAGACACCCGGCCATTCCGATGCCGGGGTCCGTCTGGAACAGATCCAGCATGCGATTCAGGGTATTCGGCTGCACGATGCAATCCGGATTCAGGAACAAAATGAAATCGTAGTGCGCCAGGGCCAGAGCCCTATTGTTGGCCTTGGCAAACCCCAGATTGGTTGGATTTTCGAGAATCCGCAAGCGTGTATCGGTGCCGCAGGCCAACCGCAATTCGATCAGGCTCGTGTCAGTCGAGGCATTGTCGGACACGATGACTTCGACTGGCACATCGGAGGCCAGAACCGAACGCACGCACTCGGCGAGCAGAGGACCGCCATTAAAATTGACGATGATGATGGATATAGAACGACTCATGGCAATCCGCTCTCCGTGTTCGTTCAAGCCCTACCGCACTGACGAAGCCGCGCCTCGGCCCTGTCATGAATGCCGCCAAATCCGCCGTTACTCATGAAAACGATGTGGTCGCCCGGCGCGGCAACCTCCTCCAGCCAGTCCAGAATCGCATCGATCGAATCCCGAACCAATACATTCGAGACGCCCCCCGTTGCCACGGATACATCCCAGCCCAGATCGGGCGTCCGCAGGATCACAGCCAGATCTGCCGCCTGTAACGAGTGACCCAGTTGTTCGGCATGAATACCCATCCGCATGGTATTGGAGCGTGGCTCCACGATGGCCAAGATGCGATGACTCCCCACGCGGGCACGCAAACCCGCCAGGGTGGACGCGATAGCCGTGGGATGATGGGCAAAATCGTCGTAAATTATCAACCCGTCGAATTCGGCCCTGACTTCCATCCGCCGTTTCACATTCCGGAATTTGCATAGCGATTCCGCCGCGCGTTCCGGAAAAATGCCGGCATGATGCGCCGCCGCGATAGCGGCCAGTCCGTTATGCACATTATGCAACCCGGTCAGTGCCCAAGATACAGTGCCGGCCATCTGCCCATCATGAATGACGTCGAAATGACTACCGTCCGTAGCCTGCAGATGGTAGGCCCAGGTCGCAACCTGCCCGGAATGTTCGAGGGTAGTATGTTCCACCGGTGTCCAGCAGCCCATCTGCAAAACTTCATCGAGCGCTGGCTCCCAATTGGGCGCTACTATCAGGCCCTGCCCCGGGATACTTCGGACGAGGTGGTGAAATTGCCGCTGTATGGCGGCCAGATCCGGAAAGATATCGGCATGGTCGAACTCCAGATTGTTCAGGATCGCCGTGCGGGGCCGGTAATGCACAAACTTGGAGCGCTTGTCGAAAAAGGCTGTATCGTACTCATCGGCCTCCACTACGAAAAACTGACGCCCGCCCAGGCGCGCCGAGACACCAAAGTTGAGCGGCACGCCGCCAATCAGAAATCCCGGATTGAATCCTGCGCTTTCCAGTATCCAGGCCAGCATGCTGGTGGTCGTGGTCTTGCCATGCGTGCCGGCCACCGCCATAACCCAGGTGTGGGCCAGTACATGATCGTGCAGCCACTCCGGACCCGAGGTATAGGGCAGCCCCAGATTCAACACGGCCTCCACTTCCGGGTTACCGCGGGAAACGGCATTGCCGACCACCACCAGATCGGGTCTGGGATTCAGGTTTTCCGGCCGAAAGCCGGACATCAGGGCTATTCCCTGCGCTTCCAGTTGTGTACTCATCGGAGGGTAGACATTCTGATCCGACCCGGTCACCGCATAACCCAGTTGACGGGCTAAAATGGCCAATCCTCCCATGAAGGTGCCGCAAATCCCTATGATATGAACATGCATCGAATACCCCGTCAGTCAATTGATTCAATATTTTAGATTGTTACCGGCCCAAACCGAACAGAGCAAGCCCAACGACCGAACGCAACCATTGTCCGGCGGCAGGTCTCATGAGGCCTACATTCAAGCTGTCCAACCAGATTTTTCATTTTCTATCAATACCTTATCACCCCGCACTGGCACGCAAGATGAACAGTCCACATTTGATACGCATCGAGGCGCATGTCACCTACCTCGAATCCGAGTCACACCCCGAGTCCAAGCGCTACGTCTTTGCTTACACCATCACGATTCGCAATGAAGGTGCAGAAGCCGCGCGTTTACTGACCCGGCATTGGGTCATCACCGACGCCCACGAGAAGGTCCAGGAAGTACGGGGCGAAGGTGTTGTGGGGGAGAAACCGCACATTCCTCCCGGACAGGCCTTTCGCTACACCAGCGCGACCATGATCGAGACCCCTGTGGGCATGATGCATGGGGAGTACCATATGTGCTCCGACTCTGGCGAGTTGTTCGATGCAGAAATACCCCCCTTTACGCTGGCCGCTCCCGGCACACTACATTGATGCGTCATGAGCATTTATGCCATTGGCGATGTTCAGGGATGCCACGATGAACTCCTCGCCCTACTCGACAGCATCGATTTCGATCCCAGCCATGATCAGCTCTGGTTTGTCGGTGACCTGGTCAATCGGGGTCCCAAATCCCTGGAAACCCTGCGGACGATCCGGTCCTTGGGCGATGCCGCGGTCACCGTCCTGGGGAACCATGATTTGCATCTTCTGGCTGTCGCCTCTGGAATTACCCGTACCAAGCACCGCGATACCTTCGCCGATGTACTCGGCGCCCCGGATCGAGACGAACTGCTCGACTGGCTAAGACGCCGTCCCTTGATCCACACCAACGGGGAATTCTACCTGATCCACGCCGGCTTGCCCCCACAATGGAATATGAATCAGGCACAAAACCTGGCCCGAGAAGCGGAAGAAGCGCTGAGAATGGATGAAGGCCGGGACCTACTATGGCACATGTACGGCGACGAACCCCGGTGTTGGGACGACACACTAACCGGCTGGGAACGATTGCGCTTCATTACGAACTGCTTTACCCGTCTGCGCTATTGCCGTTCGGACGGACGCATAGATCTCAAACAAAAAGGCCGTCCGGGCACCCAACCCAAGGATTTGATGCCCTGGTTTCAAATCCCTGATCGACGCAGTCAGGGGGCCAAGATCTTATTCGGTCATTGGTCCACCCTCAGGTTTAACGCCAGCCAGGGAACCTGGTGCCTGGACACCGGCTGTCTCTGGGGTGGCGAACTCACCGCACTACGGCTGGACGCGTCTCTGGCACGCTTTTCGGTCAATAATCTCCAGGGCCGCTATCAAACCCCAGGTCACAAATGAGCCCCTATACCCGCCATTTACCCCTGCTCATCTTTCTGACCGGTCTTGCCGTCCTTGTCTACCAGATCGTAGGCACGCTGCTGGAACCTCTGTTCTGGGGCATCATTCTCACCTACTCCACTTGGCCTGTGTTTCGCCGTTTGAGAACGAGCGTCAATGGTCGAAATGGACTCGCCGCCGGCCTCATGGTGACGTTACTCGGCATAGCTGTCGTTGCGCCTTTACTGGGCATGACCGCCGTCATCCAGCGCGAATCCGCCGAATTCATCCACCACCTGCCGGAATGGCTGGAACAGCGTTCAGTACTGGCGGAACGACTGGCCCGCCTGCCTCTGGTCGGCGAGGAACTCGCCCGGCGCGTGTCGGAATGGGGCGATATCGGAGACATGATCAAGGAGCAACTCTTGCCCCGATTACGGGGTTTTTCCAGCCGCCTGCTCAACATCCTGGGTAATGCGGGCGTCCTGGTCGGTCAATGGATGCTTACGCTATTTCTGATGTTTTTTCTGTATCGCGATGGGGAGGACCTCGTAGGGGAGGCCCGTTATGGCCTGCGACTCGCTATCGGGGAAAGGGCCGATACCTATTTTGAAATCGCCGAGCGTACCTCGAGAGCGGTGCTATACGGTATTGTCCTTACCGCTATCGTCCAAGGCAGTGTTGCCGGGCTTGGCTATTGGGGTGTCGATCTACCGAGCCCCGCCTTGTTGACCCTGCTGACGATCGCCATGGCCCTGGTTCCCTTTGGCGCGCTGGCAGCCTGGGTCGGTTGTTGCCTGTGGCTGTTTGCACAGGGCGAAACCTGGCGCGCCACCGCCCTCCTGGCCTGGGGTTCACTGGTGGTCAGTTGGGTCGACAACCTGGTTCGACCCCTGGTGATCAGTCAGGCCACCCGCATCCCCTTCGCCTTGGTGGTGCTAGGCATTCTGGGTGGCTTAATCAACTTCGGTCTATTAGGCCTCTTCGTCGGACCAGTGGTGTTGGCCATCGCCCACGCCGCCTGGGAAGAATGGCTGAAAACCCGGCACCAATCGGACACGTGAAGCAAAAATCACCACCATTGAACTGACCAATGGTGGTGAAATCATACCGATCGTTCGTGAGTTCTCGAAAGGCCCATTCACCTGATCACAACCAGAAGAGTGTCATCAATGAACGCCTGTACTCGAGAAAAACATCGTAGCCCTACTCAACCATGGGATTTCCCATGACGTTTCAATTACTTTGATAAATGGGCACCAAATCGATATCGGTACGACGATTCTGCGCTCTACCCTCGGCCGTGGTGTTATCGGCAGCAGGCTGATACTGTCCATGGCCTGCTGCAGTCATGCGACTGGGATCAACGCCCTTCTTCTGCAAATATTCAACGACGCTGGCCGCTCGGGCCGCCGAGAGTTCCCAGTTGGTCTTGTACTTGCCGCGAAGATGCCGCCCCACGGGTACGGTATCGGTATACCCTTCGATTTCGATTCGATGGTCGGTTGCATCCTGCAGCGTCGGCGCCAGTTTGTCGAGGATCGCACGCCCGTCGCGGCTCAAGCTGGCCTGACCCGACGGATAGAGAATATGATCCTCGATCGTGATGCGCAGGCGATCCTGGAGTTGCTCAATCTGAACCTGGTCAGACTGAACCTCCGCTTGCAGTTGTTCATTTAGCTGATGCTCACGATCATACGTTTTTTGCATTACACAGCCAGCCATGACCAAGGCCGCAACCAGCGACAAAGAACGTCTTATATGCATGGAATTACCTCTTAAAACGATTTTAAGTTGCCGTCAATTCATGGGTTGGCCCGAACACCTGCGGGGGTTTCCTCATCGGAGGCTTTTTCAACTTCCGAGACCGAGGGGTTCCCGATGATCGGTTTGCCCTCTACGGAGTATTCGGTGTCCTGCTCCAAACCGGATTCGGTAAATTGTATCCGATAAATCTTGGTTTCCCTTCGCATGGCTTGTTGGTAGGAAATTTCCGACGCCTGAGGATGAGCCGCGCGGAAAGCAACCAGAACCGGTGTGGGAACTTCGTATTCAGTTAACGTATGGCTATTCAGCGAACAGCCGCACATGGCTGTGGATATGACGATAATAAGCACAGGCGACAAAGTGGCCTTCCTGGTGCTGTCACGGCTTATGTCAAGGCTCATAGTGTTCAGGATACCTTGGATACTGCGATCGGCCAGCACCAACCCTGCTCATGCGAGCAGTTTTCCAGGACAGGAGTGTCAGGAAATCCGGAGGGGCTTGGCGCGATGCCTGGTTGGCATGCCATTTGACCGCCAATTGTGGTACTCACAGGGCGATGATGACCAAACACAAGGCCCGGGAATTCCGGGCCTTGTGATCACACGCTCAAGCCAGTACAAGCCTGACCACCCCGATGATGGCCATAATGAAAATCACCGTGAAAACAATCCCGGCGATGATATAAGGGGTGGCCGAACCGCCGCCGGCGAAGTCACGCTCACGATTGGCGCTACTCTGTACGCCGAATGCCGCCGCCACCACACTTCCAATAACCTGCAACAGCGAGGGTTTCTGATTAGTATCCATGGCCACCGAATTCAGAGTTGCTTTTCCTTGCGTTTGGCTTCAACGACCTTGTAGCCGATAGCAAGCCCCACTACCACAATAACCGTGAACAGCGAACGCCAGCTCGCGCTGCCCGAGTAAATCTGCTCTTCGTCCACGTTGCCCTTGATATCGACCGCGCCAGGACCCGAGGTGCCGTCCCAGCCCATGGTCAGAACGTAGTTCCAGATAAAATTCATGGGTATGATGGTGGCGATACTGATACCAATGGACATGATCAGGAGGTCAATGGCCTTGTTGATATCGGGGTTCTTCGTCAGATTCTCACTGATCTCCACATTGTCAAGATAGAGCTTGACGATCACATAGCCCGGCAAAATGATGACGACCGCGAGACCGAAGAGATCCTTTACGACCAACCCGCCACCATTGGAAAAAAGACTGAATGCAACGATCAGGATGACACTGAAGATGCCAACCCCGGACCACATGTACATGTCCGGCTTACCGAATTTGAATAGGTCTTTGATAATATTCAACATGTCCTTCTACCCCTTATTGTTTTTTGAAAAAGTAAAAACCTTCGAGTCCGCCCTTGAGGATGAGTTCATTCCCTTCCAGCTTGTAAACCGAATAATCGATGGTCTTGCCCGGACGGCCGGGATCGTCGGCCACCACCTTGCCATTCACGATCTTGAACGACCATTCATGACGATCATTGGTCTTGAAATGCCGGTTGTAGCCGCTGGTCACTATCACGCCATCAGGCCGAAATTCCCAGAGGCGGTTTTCTTCGACCCTGGGCTTGTCAAGGGCTGCGGCTACTGACTCCAGCTTCCAGGCACCCGCTATTTCGCTGATGTCATTGAGCTTTACCTCTGCACAAGCGATCGATAAAGAAGCGGCCCATAACAGGGAGCCAACCACTGCTGTATTTGTATATGCCTTCATCGTAATCCCCTCTCGCCAAATTTGTTGTAGGGCCTGGCGATGCGACACCACAATACCTCTCATATCCAGGCTCGATTTTTCACCGGGGATTCTTACATTTCCACTACGGCATAGCAAGGAACCGCCTCACACCTAGATCGGTAATGGTTTATGACTCATTGAACTCACTCTACAATGATCGTTCCCGGCTTACCCACGTGCTACGGATTCATTCCATCATGTCCCAAGACTACGCCACTAGAACCCTGCAAATCCGGTCACTGCTCCAGGAGCGCATCCTGTTCCTGGATGGCGCCATGGGCACCATGATCCAGACTTATCAATTGGCCGAAGAGGACTACCGGGGGCAACGCTTTGCCGACTGGCCCAGCGATCTGAAGGGCAACAACGACCTGCTGGCTCTGACACAGCCGAAGATCATTCGCGCCATTCACGACGCCTACCTGGAAGCCGGGGCCGACATCCTGGAAACCAACACCTTCAACGCCAACCGCATCAGCATGGCCGACTACGGCATGGAGGCGCTGGTCTACGAGTTGAACGTGGAAGCTACCCGTCTGGCCCGCGCGGCCTGCGAGGCGATGACCGCGAAGACCCCCGACCGCCCGCGCTTCGTCGCCGGGGTCCTGGGTCCTACCAGCCGCACGGCTACCCTCTCGCCCGACGTCAACGACCCCGGCTTCCGTAACGTGCACTTCGACGAGTTGGTGGCAGCCTATACCGAGGCCACACGCGGACTGGTCGATGGCGGTGCCGATCTGATCCTGATCGAAACCGTGTTCGACACGCTCAACGCCAAGGCAGCCGTGTTCGCCGTGGAAAAATTTTCTGAAGATCACGGACTGCCGCTGCCAATCATGATCTCCGGCACCATCACCGATGCGTCCGGCCGTACCTTGTCGGGGCAGACCGTGGGCGCCTTCTGGAACTCGCTGAAACACGCCCAGCCGATCTCCTTCGGCTTCAACTGCGCACTGGGTGCCAAGCAGTTGCGCCAGTACATCGAGGAATTATCTAACATCGCCGACACGCATGTCTCGGCCCATCCTAACGCCGGCCTGCCCAATGAATTCGGCGAATACGACGAGTTGCCGGAAGCCATGGCCAAGGAAATCGCCGATTGGGCCGAGCAGGGCTTCCTCAACATCATCGGGGGTTGCTGCGGTACCCGCCCGCCTCACATCAAGGCCATCCACGACGCGGTGCAGAATTTCCCGCCGCGCCGGGTGCCGGTAATCCAGCCACAATGCCGCCTGGCGGGCCTGGAACCGCTCAACATCGGACCCGACACCCTGTTCGTGAATGTCGGCGAACGAACCAATGTCACCGGCTCGGCCGCCTTCCGCCGCCTGATCCGCGAGGAGCAATATGAGGAGGCCCTGGAGGTCGCCCGGCAGCAGGTCGAAAACGGCGCCCAGATCATCGATATCAACATGGACGAGGGCATGCTCGACTCCAAGGCGGCGATGGTTCGCTTCCTCAATCTGATCGCCGCCGAACCCGACATCGCCCGTGTGCCGGTGATGCTGGACTCATCCAAGTGGGACATCCTCGAAGCCGGGCTGAAATGCCTGCAGGGCAAGGGAATCGTTAATTCCATCTCGATGAAGGAGGGCGAAGAGGCCTTCCTCAACCAGGCACGACTGGTGCGACGCTATGGCGCGGCCGTCATCGTCATGGCCTTCGACGAAGTGGGTCAGGCCGACACGGTCCAACGCAAGGTGGAGATCTGCACCCGCGCCTACAAGCTATTGACCGAGCAACTGGATTTCCCGCCCGAAGACATCATCTTCGATCCCAACATCTTCGCCGTCGCAACCGGCATCGAGGAGCACAACCGCTACGGCCTGGACTTCATCGAGGCGGTCAAGATCATCAAGGACACCCTGCCCCATGCCCTGATTTCCGGCGGTGTCTCCAACGTCTCCTTCTCGTTTCGCGGCAACAATGCCGTGCGGGAAGCCATCCACGCGGTCTTTCTCTATCACGCCATCCGCAACGGCATGGACATGGGCATCGTCAACGCCGGTCAGCTGGCGATTTACGAGGACATACCTTCGGAATTGCGCGATGCGATCGAGGACGTCATCCAGGCCCGTCATGACGGGGCCACGGAAAAGCTGCTGGAACTGGCCGACCGTTACCGCGAGGAAGGCGGCAGCATCGAGAAGAAGGAAGATCAGGCCTGGCGCTCCCTGCCGGTCGCCAAGCGTCTGGAACACGCACTGATCAAGGGCATCGACGAGTTCATCGAAACCGATACGGAAGAGGCCCGCCAGCAGTGCGAACGACCGCTACACGTTATCGAAGGCCCCTTGATGGACGGCATGAACGTTGTCGGCGATCTGTTCGGCGCCGGCAAGATGTTCCTGCCACAGGTGGTCAAGTCGGCGCGCGTGATGAAAAAATCGGTAGCCTACCTGATGCCGTTCATGGAGGCGGAAAAAGCACTCAACCCCTCGCCCAAATCCAATGGCAAGATTCTCATGGCGACGGTGAAAGGTGATGTGCATGACATCGGTAAAAACATTGTCGGCGTCGTTCTACAATGCAACGGCTTCGATGTGGTCGATCTCGGCGTCATGCAGCCCTGCGATAAAATCCTCGACGCCGCCCGTGAGCATCAGGTAGACATTATTGGTCTGTCCGGCCTCATCACACCTTCGTTGGACGAAATGGTCCACGTCGCCAAGGAAATGCAGCGATTGGGTTTCACCATCCCCTTGATGATCGGCGGCGCCACCACCTCGCGTGCGCATACTGCCGTAAAGATCGAACCCCACTACAACGCTGGCCCGACCATCTATGTCACCGACGCCTCGCGAGCCGTCGGTGTGGCGGGCAGTTTGCTCAGCGAGGATCTCCACGACGACTACGTTGCCCGTATCCGCGCTGAATACGAGGAGGTTCGCATCCATCATGGCGGCCGCAAGGCCAAGACGCCAATGCATGATTTTGCCCAAGCCCAGGCGAACGGCTTCAAGGGCGACTGGGCCCATTACACGCCGCCCAAACCCGGCATGCTGGGCGTGCAGACCTTCGATCGCTACCCACTGGACGAACTGGTCGATTTCATCGACTGGTCCCCGTTCTTTCATACCTGGGAATTGGCCGGCAGCTACCCGAAGATCCTCGACGACACGGTCGTCGGTGAGCAGGCGCAAGCATTGTTCGCCGACGCCCAGGCGATGCTGAAGACCCTGGTGGCGGAAGAATGGTTGACGGCCCGGGCCGTAGTGGGATTCTTTCCGGCCAGCCGCGTCGGCGACGATATCTTGATCTACACCGACGAAAGCCGCGACGAAACGCTGGCAACCCTGCACCACCTGCGTCAGCAGGCGATCAAGCCGCCGGGACAACCCAACTATGCCCTGAGCGATTTCGTCGCCCCCCTGGAGAGTGGTGCCGCCGATTACGTGGGCGGCTTCGCCGTCACTGCCGGCATCGGCATCGAGCCGCACCTCGATCGCTTCGCCGCCGCCCACGACGATTACAGCAGCATCATGCTGAAGGCGCTGGCCGACCGACTCGCCGAGGCTTTCGCCGAGTGTCTGCACCGGCGAGTGCGCCGCGAGTTCTGGAGCTATGCGAGCGATGAACACCTCAGCAACCAGGAACTGATCAAGGAGGAATACCGTGGCATCCGCCCGGCGCCAGGCTACCCCGCCTGTCCAGACCATACCGAAAAAGCGACGCTGTTCAAGCTGCTCGAAGCCGAGGCGCATACCGGCATTCGTCTGACCGAGTCCTTCGCCATGACCCCGGCCTCGTCAGTCAGCGGCTGGTATTTCAGTCACCCGGCATCCCGCTACTTCAACGTCGGCAAGATCGGCCGTGACCAGGTCGAGGATTACGCGCGACGTAAGGGAATGCCTGTGGCGGACATGGAACGCTGGCTGGCCCCCACCCTGGCTTACGAACCGGACTGAGACCGCGGATGGTCCGTCTGATCCTCTATGGCACCGAAAGCTGCCATTTATGCGAAACCGCCGCTGACAGGGTCCGTGAAACACTTGAAAAACTGCCATTCAGGGCGCTCCTGACCCTGGCCGATATTGCCGACGACGATGATCTGGTCGCCCGTTACGGCGTGCGCATCCCGGTGCTCCATGACACAACCAGCGGCAGGGAACTGGATTGGCCGTTTGAGCCCAGCGAACTCGGTAGCTACCTCGCCACACTGACGGCCGAATCAACCGCATCGACTGCACCCGTCACACACAACGCAAGATAATCCGGAGACACTGATGACCAAAGCTTTCAGAAACGAGCAGGACAGCATGGGTGAATTGAAAGTCCCGCTTACCGCGCTCTATGCCGCGCAAACCCAGCGCGCCGTCGAGAACTTTCCGGTTAGCGGTCTACCCCTGCCGCCCGCCTTTATCCGAGCCGTTGCACAAATAAAGCTGTGCGCGGCCGAGGTCAACATGGAACTGGGTCTGCTGGACAATGATATTGCCGCCGCCATTCGTTCCGCCGCGGCAGAAATCGTCGCGGGTCATCATGTCGAGCAATTTCCGGTGGATGTCTTCCAGACGGGCTCCGGCACCAGCACCAACATGAACGTCAATGAAGTAATTGCCACCCTCGCCTCGCGCGAATGCGGACGCAAGGTCAGCGCCAATGATCACGTCAACATGGGCCAGAGCAGCAACGACACCATTCCCGCCGCCATCCACCTCAGCGCCGCCCTGGAATGTAAAACGCGGCTCCTACCTGCCCTGGACATTCTGGCCAACGCCATCGAAACCAAGGCAAGCGAGTTGGAAGGTGTAGTAAAAACGGGACGCACCCATCTCATGGACGCCATGCCCATCACCCTAGGCCAGGAACTAGGCGGCTGGGCTCGGCAGGTGCGCAACGGCACTGACCGCATTCAAGCGGCGCTGCCTAGAATTCACAAGCTGGCACAAGGCGGCACCGCCGTCGGCACCGGCATCAACGCCCACCCTGAATTCGCTTCCCGCATCGCCACCGCCCTGAGCCGTGAAACCGGGCTACCGCTTACGCCCAACGAGAATTTTTTCGAGAGCCTGAGTGCACAGGATGCGGCAGTGGAACTGTCCGGTCAGCTCAAGACCGTGGCCGTCAGCCTGATGAAGATAGCCAACGATCTGAGGTGGATGAATTCGGGACCGCTGGCGGGTTTAGGCGAAATCGAGCTACCGGCCCTGCAACCCGGCAGTTCCATCATGCCAGGCAAAGTCAACCCGGTGATTCCGGAATCTGTTTGTATGGTGGCTGCCCAGGTTATCGGCAACGACACCACCATCACGATCGCGGGTCAAGCGGGCTCTTTTCAGCTCAACGTCATGCTGCCGGTCATCATTTACAATCTGCTGCAAAGCATCGAACTTCTAGCCAACGCCGCCCGTCTGCTCGCGCAGAAGGCCATTATGGGATTTACGGTCCGGGAAGAGCGGCTTGGCGCCGCCCTGGCGCTGAATCCCATTCTGGTTACGGCGCTCAATCCAGTCATCGGCTATTTGAAGGCGGCTGAGATTGCCAAAACGGCGTATCGATCCAAGCGCCCAATAATGGATGTTGCGGAAGAAATGACGGACATCCCTCGTTCCGAACTGGAGAAACTGCTCAATCCGAAGACACTGACGTTGGGAGGAATCACAACAGAGTGAGTTATCGGTCACAAGATGAAACCTCAATGCTGGGTTCGTGGTCTAGCCGCCAATCGTCAACCGTTAAAGGGTATGCGTATGTCTGAAACCATGGATCGCTGCCTTACGGGCATTGTGAGCTGTGGAAAGCTCGTCCATCACACACCCTTCGCAGTTTTCCTGTCGCTTTGTTTCTCATATTGGAATGCGGTCTTGGCACGGGAACCTTCACGAATTCTTGTCTCCCCATCACCTCACTTAGCCAACTCAGCACTTCAGGAATCCGTACTGCTGACCGAAGTGCTCGAAAGCCTGCAAGCCAGGCATGGGCTTCGCTACACACTTGCCGCCGGTTTGACCCGGGACAGGGTACGACTCAATAGCGCCGCCATCAGCCGCGTCAGTGACATAGCCATTCTGCTGGCCGGTTACAACTGGGTGGGAATCCACGATGCCCGGGGCAAACTGACGGCTGTGAAGGTGACCGGTCGCAACGGCGACGGTGCCAAGGCCACTGATTCCAACGACAAGCATCTTCCCTTGCTCTCCTATCGCAAGCCACCCCCGCAGTTGCCTCGGCGCTATCGATCATTACCACCCGGTTCGGTTTATCCCGTCGATATTCCCGCAAATCAATTACGAAACATGGCCGTAGGCGAACGTGTCGCGCTGAATCTGCCCGGCGCGGAGTACACGCTGCATCATGATCAGGCTTGGCCTCATGAGAACGGCGATAGAACCTGGGCGGCAAAGCTGGAGACCACCGACAATGACCTCTTGCGTAGTTTGATTACTTTGGGCGATGGGACCGATCTGGATGGACAGATACGGACGCCGACGGGGTCCTATCTCCTGGAAGCGGACGACACAGGCGCCTGGCTGATCGATCTCGCCGCAAGCGGACTCCGCCGCGGCGACTTTGATGCCGGCGGTGTTAGCCCGATGGGATCCGCCCTGAAACCTCAGGCCGGAGTCAGTCAGAAGGATTCTGGCCCGGTCGGGCGCGCTGTTGGCGTGCCGGACTTTGCCGCTGGAGCATCAGCCACCAGCGCATCGACCGAAATCGATGTGCTGTTGCTGCATGGCCGGAATATGACCGGCCCGGGTATCAGAACCCGCTTGAACCACCTGATGGCTCTGGCCAACCAGGCGCTGCTCGATAGCCAGGCTCCGGTCAGGCTTCATTTGGCGGGGATCGAGCCCAGTCTGAACGGCGATTCCGGTAACAATCGTCTAACCCTGTATCGTTTGACCACCCATCAGGGCGCTTACCGCAACACCGGTTCCCTCCGACAAAAATATCAGGCCGACCTGGTTCTGCTGGTACGCAACTTCAAGGCCAAAACCCATGGACAATCCTGCGGGGAAGCCTGGGTCAATGGCAGCTCCGGCACTTCGCTCTCCGCGGAATTGGCCTATGGGGTGGTCAATCAAGGGCGTGATGGCGGGTATTACTGCTCAGGCCTCACCTTGGCGCATGAAATCGGACACCTGCTGGGAGCGGCCCATGATCGTCAACACGCCCAGGTGGAGGGTCATTTCAGCTATGCTCGAGGCCATGGCGTTGCCGGAAAATTCGGCGACATCATGAGTTATTTCCATCCCGAGACGGGCTTATTCGCAAATCCAGGTCTCATTCAATGCGCGGGCCAGCCCTGCGGTATCGCCATGGGGAAGCCCGGAGAGGCCGATGTCGTATCGGCATTCGGCAAGACGGCGAAAGCGGTCGCCTCTTTCATGAATGGCGATCAGGAATAGGACAGCAGGGCGGTTCAATCCAATGCTTGGATCAGCCCTAACTGATGGGTGGCTTTAGACCCCTGGCTTCTAAGACAGCTTATGGAACAACTGGTAATCACCCAACCTGATGATTGGCATCTGCATGTGCGCGATGGCGCCGTCATGCGTGACGTGGTGGCGGACTCGGCGCGCCAATTTGGCCGCGCGATCATCATGCCCAATCTGAAACCGCCGGTTGTTAGCGTGGCGGATGCCCTCGCCTACCGCGCGAGAATCATGGCGGCCCTGCCTGAGTCCAGCAACTTTCAGCCCCTGATGACCCTGTATCTGACGGATCGGACCACGGTGGACGATGTGCGCCAGGTCGCGGAATCCTGCGAGGTGCATGCCTTCAAGCTCTATCCGGCCGGGGCGACGACGAATTCGGAAGCTGGGGTCAGTCAACTCCAGGCTCTCTATACAATCTATGAGGCCATGGAACTTCACGATGTGCCGCTATTGGTGCATGGCGAGGTCACCGACCCCGATATCGACATTTTCGACCGGGAGGCCGTGTTTATCGAACGGCAGTTAGCCCCGCTGGTCGAGCGCCTGCCCGGTCTCAGGGTGGTGCTGGAGCACATCACGACCCGCGAGGGGGTCGCCTTTGTCCGTGACAGCCGTGCGGGCGTGGGGGGAACCTTGACGGCACATCATCTGCTCTACAATCGCAATGCCCTCCTGGCCGGAGGAATCAGGCCGCATTATTACTGTCTGCCCATACTCAAACGGGAGATTCACCGGCTGGCGCTGCTGGAGGCCGCCACTAGCGGCAACTCCAAGTTTTTTCTAGGCACCGACAGCGCCCCTCATCCTCGGCATCAGAAAGAGTCCTCCTGCGGTTGTGCCGGATGTTACACCGCCAACGCAGCAATCGAGTTGTACGCCACGGCTTTCGAGAGCGTAGAAGCTCTTGACAAACTGGAGGGATTCGCCAGCCATCATGGTGCTGATTTCTATCGACTCCCCCGCAATCCACGGACGATCACCCTGGTCAAGTCATCCTGGCAGATTCCCGATCTACTTCCGCTGGGAGATTCCGAGTTGACGCCACTCATGGCGGGAGAAACACTGTCATGGCGTTTGTCCTCGCCGACATGATGCCGTGTACCGACAAACTTCACGGAAAAGCCGGTACACGCGCCCTGACCATAGCACTGGTTCTTCGTGTCCCCAATCGATGTTGCTAGCCTTGCTGCCAGGGCAAGCCATGATAGCGCCACCCGCCTACGGCGCCCCGCTGTTTGTTGCCATCCAGCGGGCCCTCGAAACCCTCCTCTATATTGACAAGGTATCGATAACCGGCTTCAGCCAGCGCCTCGGCTGCCGCCAGTGATCTTTGACCACTGCGACAAATGAGATAAAGAGGCGTTTCCATACCTGGTGCGAGTCGGCCTATTTCGGGCAGAAAATCGGGATTCGCCCGCATCTCTGGCGCGTACTTCCAGGGGACATTGATAGCCCCCACGGGGTAGCCCACAAAGGCAAATTCGACCGGATCCCTGACATCAATGAGCAAGGCATCGGGTTGCGCCCGCATGGCTGCCTGGGCTTCCAGGGGCGAGAGTCGTTGGATCGGCATGCTATCCTCAATGCTGCTGTGTATAAGTTGAAAATTCAGAGTCGCTCCGCCCTGGCGGACGAACGGCGTGAACCTACTTCGCTAGTGGGTCTGGCCAGACTGAAACAGCCGTTCCACGTCGGGGATCAGCTTCTTGTCCAGCAGGAACATGATGACATGGTCGCCATCCTCGATCACGGTATGGTGATGAACCTGTAATACCTCACTGCCGCGTACCAGCGCGCCCATGACAACCCCACGGGGGATCTCGATCTCATTGAGCGGAACGCCGATCACTTTGGATTCGCCCGCAACGCCATGAGCGACCATCTCGATGGCCTCGGACGAGCCATGGCGCAAGGAATACACCTGGGCGATATCACCCCGCCGGATATACCGCAGTAACGCGCTGATGGTGGCCTGTTGCGGAGAAATGACCAGATCGACATGCGAGGCATCGACGATGTCGGCATACGCATTATTATTGACCAGACAGATCACGCGCCGGGCTCCCAAACGCTTGGCCAGCATGGCCGAAAGGATATTGGCCTCGTCATTATTGGTGATGGCGCAAAAAACGTCGGCGCTCTCCACGTTTTCGTTGATCAACAATTCCTTGTCCGAGGCATCGCCGACCAGAACGGTCGTCCGGTGTAATTGCGAGGCGATCCGCCTCGCACGATTGGGATCACGCTCGATGACCTTGACCTGATAATTGTGTTCAAGCGCCAACGCCACACGCTTGCCCACATGACCGCCGCCGGCAAAAATCAACCGCTTGTAGGACTTTTCCGACTTGCGCAATTCTGACATCACGGTCTTGATCTCTTCCGCCGAAGCCAAAAAAAACACTTCGTCCCCGTGACTGATGACGGTCGCCCCATTTGGTACGATCGGTTGGCCATTCCTGAAGATCGCCGCGATTCGCGCATGAAAATTGGGCATGTGCTGATGAAGTTCGCGTATCTCCCGCCCCACCATGGGCCCGCCACGTATCGCGCGCACCGAAGCCATGCGTACCCTGCCCTCGGCGAAATCCAGCACTTGGGAGGCGCCAGGATATTCCAGTAGCCGCTTGATGAACTGGGTGATGATCTGCTCGGGGCTGATGACATAGTCAATCGGTATGGTCTCGGGGGAAAAAAGCCCGGGAAAGGAGAAGTACTCTATGGCGCGAACACGGGCGATCTTGCGCGGCACCTTGAACAGTATGTCCGCCATCTGGCAGGCCAGCATATTGGTCTCATCATCACTGGTCGCGGCAATGAGCATTTCCGCTTCCGCCGCGCCGGCGTTCTGCAGGACGGTGGGATGCGCCGCATTGCCCTGAACAGTGCGGATATCAAATCGATCCTGCAACTTCGAGAGCAGATCGGGCCTGATATCGACCATGACAATATCGTTGTTCTCGCCAGCCAGGCTGGCGAGCAGACTGCTGCCCACCTGCCCGGCCCCAAGAATGATGATTTTCATGGGATTCTCCCGCGAGCTTGAGGGATAGGCAGACGCAACAACGGAACGACGACCAGCGCTAAGCTATCCCACAATCCCTGCCGCATAACGGGTCCAATTCTGGGCGCGGTCGCCATAAACGAGAAAATACGGGTTGAGAATCGAAGGCTTGGTGTTGTAACGAAGAGGCCTGCCATCCAGATCAACCACCGCTCCGCCAGCCTGCTCCACCACGCATTGTGCGGCGGCCGTATCCCACTCGGAGGTCAAGCCGATGCGCGGATAGATATCCGCCTTGCCCTCGGCAACCAGGCAGAATTTCAATGAACTGCCCATGGGCACGCACTCATGTTCACCCAGCCGCGACAGGAATAACTCCATCTCCACACCATTATGCGAGCGGCTGCCGACGACGCGCAGCGGGTGCGCCGCGGGTACGGTCACCCGGATAGGGACTGGTGATTCAACACCCTCCTGCCGAAAAGCGCCACAATTCTCGCAAGCAAAATACGTCACCCCGAGGGCTGGGGCATGCACGATACCCAACACGGGCAGTCCGCGATGAATCAGGGCGACGTTTACGGTAAATTCCCCGTTACGCTTCACGAACTCCTTGGTCCCGTCGAGAGGGTCTACCAGCCAATAGGTTTTCCACTCTTTACGCACCTCGTAGTCGAGACTGGCGGACTCCTCGGACAGTACCGGATAGACAGGAGTCAGCCCTGTCAGTCCCGCCACCAGACACTCATGGGCGGCGAGGTCGGCGGCGGTCAGGGGTGAATTGTCGCCCTTTTGTTCGACTTGGAATTCCGAATTGTAGATGTCCAGGATACGCTCGCCAGCCATACGGGCCAGTTCGCCTAAAGGTTGAAGATAATGACTGGGGTCGGTACGCAAAGGCATGATGTGTGATCCTAGGCTGCTGCTCACAAGGCCGGAACCATGGCAAAGATGGAGGGATTTACTGTCAACATGGGACGATTATCCCTCAATGAATCGTGCCGCGGAAATTTAGGTAGCTCTTGAACCCACCCCATTACCCACAAGTCGTCCCGGTGCCGTAGACCGCATGAACCGTTTGCAACGCCTCGACATAAGCCATGAGTTTCATCAGGCCCTCCCAGAGGGCCTTGGGACCGGGGTG
>Ga0172373_10000743_pt1 | contig 53757 bp, 48 predicted proteins | sample Lak10m_2_FD_114546 | JGI IMG/M metagenome (GOLD analysis project Ga0172373, IMG submission 114546) | Freshwater microbial communities from Kabuno Bay, South-Kivu, Congo - kab_092012_10m | ecosystem: Environmental > Aquatic > Freshwater > Lake | place: Democratic Republic of the Congo... | reverse complement strand
GGGACCAGGCGTGCCATGCGGCGCCGCTTCCGAGCAGAATCCAGAAAAGGTTGAGGAGGCGTTCGACCATGGTTCGCTTCAGGCAGCGCCGGAATAGAGGCGGGCGCTTGCAAGCCGCGCGCCTTCGGTGAGTGAGCGCAGTTTTGCCCAGACCACATCGGAGGCCACCCGGCCCATGCCGGCGGACGTATCAAAACCGCAGGCGGTGCCGGCCATCACCTGTTCAGGACCACGCACAAAGCGGCTCATTTGCTCGAGCCGGTCGGCCACCACTTCGGGGTGTTCGATGAAGTTGGTGAGCACATCGATCACGCCCGCCACGATCACCTGATCGTCCTTGAGCGGCATGCGCTTGAGCACCCGCATTTCATGGGCGTGGCGGGCATTGGCAAATGGCAGCACGAAGCCGCCCACGCGCGTCTCGCGAATGACGGGCCAGATCAGTTCAAGCGGCACATCGCAGTCATGCGGGCCCTCGTAGTTGCCCCAGCAGACGTGCATGCGAACCCGGTCGGGAGGGATGTTGCGGATTGCCTCGTTGAGGGTTTCCACAACACGTTCCACGAACTCGAGAAACCGCGCTTCGCCCGCGTCGTGAAAGGACACATGATGCTCGAGCGCGAGGTCGGGGCAATCGAGTTGCAGGATGAAACCCGCGTTGACGACCGCCTCATATTCGTGGCGCAGCGCCTCGCCGAGTGCACGCAGATAGGCCTGTTCGCTGTCGTAGTGCTCATTGCGACAGGCTGCGGCGATGATGCCCGGTGAGGGGGCGGTGAGAAAGGCCTCCACGTACCGGCCATCGCGGCCCTGAAGCGCCTGGGCGAAATCGCTGGCCTCCAGACCTGCCACTGCGGGGTCGAGATAGCGCACATCGCTCACCACGCGAGGTGGCGCGAAGTTGCTCACTGCGGTACGACCCCGGTTCTGTTCGTCCATCATCTGGCGGAAAGCGGGGTAGCGCTCAACGTCAGCGCGCGTCCAGCGCTTCCAGTTGCCCCCAAAGCCCGACATCCGGTGCTGGACGTAGAGAAAAAAGCCTTCGCGCTGCTGCTCGCCGTTGTTGATCACGTCGAGTCCCGCCTCGATCTGGCGTTCCACCGATTGCAGCATGGCAGCGTGACCCTGCGCGGCAAGGTCTGCCTCGTCGACCGGCTCGCCGCGAGCACGGCGGGCATAGAGGTCTGTGAGTGCGGCAGGACGGGGCAGGCTGCCCGTGTGAGTGCTGAGGATTCGTTCTGAACTGATACGCATTGGGGGAGGGCCGGGCCTGAGGTGCGGCCGACTATCGGCGTTCAACCGGCGCTTGTCAATGATGACCGCCCCGGCGGTGTACTATCCCGCGCGCTGGGAACAGGCCGCTGGAGACAGGCATTGGCCGGCCCGGTCCTTTCATCCGTTCCGTTTTCAGTGCCAAGGTCATGACTGCATCGACTGCATCACCGCGCGTCACGTTTGAGGCGCTGCGCGATTTCATCCGCGCGGCCTTCATTGCCCAGGGCCTGCCCGACTCCGATGCGAGCCAGGTCGCCACGCTGATGGCTGAAGCCGATCTGCAGGGCTCGGACGGTCATGGCGTGATCCGCCTGCCGCAGTACAGCAAGCGCATTCAGGCGGGCGGCCTCAATGTTCGACCCACGATCCGGGTGGTACGCGAGAAGGCGGCCATGGCGGTGATCGATGGCGATAACGGCATGGGCCATCTGGTGGTGTCGCGCGCCGTGGATCTGGCCATCGCCAAGGCGCGCGAGTGCGGAGTGGGCTGGGTCAGCACCCGGTACAGCAATCACGCGGGCCCGGCCTCCCTCTATGCCCGAAAGCCGCTCGAGCATCAGATGCTGGGCCTTTATTTCGCGGTGGGCAATGCCAATCATCTGCCGCCCTGGGGTGGGATGGAGATGCTGCTGTCTACCAATCCGATCGCAGCAGCGTTTCCGGCGCGTGACGAACCTCCCGTGGTGCTTGACATGGCCACCACGGTGGCGGCTTACGGCAAGGTGAAGGCGCGCGCGAAGCGCGGCGAGCCAATGCCTGTGGGCTGGATGATTGACCGCGAGGGCAAGCCGCTCACTGACGCCGCTCGCGCGGGCGAGGGATTCCTGCTGCCGATTGGCGAACACAAGGGCTATGGTCTGGCGCTGATGGTGGGGCTTCTTGCGGGCCTGCTGGGTGGCGCCGCCATGGGTCGCGACGTCATCGACTTCAACGCCGACCATGTGAGCGTCACCAACACCGGGCAGGCGATCCTGGTGCTCGATCTCTCGGCGTTCGGGGATCCGGCCGCATTTGGTGACGCGCTGGACACGCTGATTCGCGATATTCGCGGATCGGCGCGACTGCCCGGCGTGGAGCGCATCTGGCTTCCCGGTGAGCAAAGCCACCTGAAGCGGGAAGCTGCGCGGACGGCAGGCATTGCACTCGCCCCCACACTGGTGACCGAACTCGATCAGCTGGCCGATTCGCTCCGGGTGACGAGGCTTTCGCGCCTGAACGAAGCGGCCGCAGGCTGAGCGGTCACTTCCCAACCCGGCAACGTTCAACAGAGGAGTCAACCCACCATGAGCGCATCCGATTCTCATCGACCCGTGGTGCTGCGGCCCGACCAGATCCGCAGCCATGACCGCGGCGGCGGCGCACGCACCACGCCGCTTGTGATGCCGGGCTGTGGTGCAACCGGTTTCATCAACGGCATCACTGAATTCGCGCCTGGCGCAAAGATCGCCTTCCACAGCCATAACTGCGAGGAAAGCGTGATGCTGCTCGAGGGGCATGCGATTCTTGACATTGGTGGCGAGGAGCATGAGTTGAAGCCCCTCGACACCACCTGGATTCCCCCCAATCTTCCGCACCGCTTTCGAAATCTTTCCGAGACGCAGCCCATGAAAATCCTGTGGATCTATGCGTCGGTGAATGCCACCCGCACGCTCACTGAATCGGGCGAAACACGGCCGATTGCGGCCGAGCATCGCGCTTAGTGAAGCGTGGCCCCGGTGGCGGCACGCCGCTGGGGGCGCCGATGGCGAAACAGGGTCTGCATCACGCGGGTGGTCCCTACAATGATCATGTCCTGCCCCATGGAGTGACCGTACTCCTCGAGCACATCGAGCGTCACCCGCGCGCCGCTTGCACTGAGCCGCCGGCAGGCCTGCTGCGAATGAATGACGGGCACCACGCTGTCCAGCCCACCATGGAGCAGATGGATGGCAGGGCCTGGCACCTCGCCCTGGCGCGGCAGTGGAATCATGCGGCCGCTGTAACTCACCGCAATGCTCAGCAGATCGGGGCGACTGCGGGCGAGTTCGAGCGCCAGCGTTGCGCCCTGAGAGAAGCCGATCACGACCGTTGACTCACCACTCAAACCGGTTGCCTGTTGCAGCAGCTCGATGCGCCTTGCTACCTGCAGGCCGGCCTCGACAATGCGTGGGGCCAGCGCCTCGGCGGTTCCCAAACCATTGAACCAGTCGCTGCCCGAGCCACTGCCGGCCGGGCGCAATGCATGAAGAATCGCGCCAGTGGCTCCTGGGAACTTGAGCATCCAGGCAATCGCGACCGGTGCAAACCGTTCAGCGCTCGAGCCGGCGCCATGAAGAAACACGATCAGCCTGCGCGGGGCACTGGCAGAAATGGGCGGGAGTTCGAGCCAGAGTTCTTCGGCCTCGATCTGATCGCCTGGTGCGGCTCGGCCACTCACAGGATGAGGCTGCCGACCCACCAGGCCATTGCAGCCATGATGGCCGACGCGGGAATCGTGACCACCCAGGCCCAGACGATGTTACCCGCGAGTCCCCAGCGGACTGCAGAGAATTTTTGCGATGAGCCCACACCGACGATGGCGCCGGTGATGGTGTGGGTGGTGGACACGGGAATGCCGAAACTCGATGCGATGAAGAGCGTCATGGCGCCACCGGTTTCGGCGCAGAACCCGCCCACAGGCTTGAGTTTGGTGATTTTCTGACCCATGGTCTTGACGATCCGCCAACCTCCGAAGAGGGTACCCAGTCCGATGGCCAGATAACAGGACAGAACAACCCAGTAGGGAGGTGCCGTCGCGCCAGGCGCCACAGAACCAGCCGCGATGAGCAGCAGCCAGATGATGCCCATGGTCTTCTGCGCATCGTTGCTGCCGTGGCCCAGGCTGTAGAGGCCAGACGAGACGAGCTGCAGCCGGCGAAACCAGCGGTCACTCTGGCGTGGCGTCACGTGGCGCAGGGTGATGGCCACCAGCAGCATGAGAAGTGCACCGAGCAGGAAACCCAGCGTGGGCGACACCAGGATGAAAATGGCCGTTTTCATGATGCCGGAAGTGAGCAGCGGGCCGGTGCCGGCCTTGGCGAGCACGGCTCCGATCAGCCCGCCAATCAGCGCATGAGACGAGCTCGACGGGATTCCAAACCACCAGGTGATGACGTTCCAGGTGATGGCGCCGACCAGCGCGCCGAAGATCACGATGTGGTCGACCGTGGCGGGGTCAACGATTCCCTTGCCGACGGTGGAGGCCACTTTCAACTCAAAGAAAAACAGCGCAATCACATTGAAGAATGCCGCCCACACCACCGCCTGATAGGGCTTGAGCACGCCGGTGGACACGATGGTGGCAATGGAATTGGCCGCATCGTGAAAGCCGTTCATGAAGTCAAAGGCGAGCGCCAGAATCACCAGAAACACCAGTACGGTGAAGCTGAACTGAAGCGTGGTCATGATTTCGGGGGGCTGCGCTCAGGCGTTTTCGAGGACCACGCCCTCGAGCAGGTTGGCGACGTCTTCGCACTTGTCGCTCACCGCCTCAAGCAGCTCATAAATCTGCTTGAGCTTGATCAGCTGGCGCACATCGCTTTCGTCGCGGAAGAGCTTGGACATGGCAGCGCGCATCACCCGGTCGGCATCAGACTCGAGCTGATCGATTTCTCGACAAAGCTTCAGGATGGCTTCGGCGTTATCCATTGAAGGCAGCATGCGCACGGCCATTTGCACGCGCTTGCAGCACATCTCATTGAGCTCGGCGAGCTGCTGCGCTTCGGGCGTGATGCGCTGCAGGTCGTAAAGCATGGCGGATTCGGCCACGTCCTGGATCAGGTCCAGGATGTCGTCCATGTTCGAGATGAGCTTGTGAATATCGTCGCGATCGAATGGCGTGACGAAGGTCTTGTGGAGCAGCGCGACCGTTTCGTGAGTGATGCGATCGGCGTTCTTTTCAACCAGATCGATGCGGTCGATGTGAATGCGCCGGGTGGCGACATCGCTGTACTGCCTCATGAGCTCGGCGAGCGCCTCGCTGCCGGCAATGATCTCTTCGGCGTGCCGGTTGAAGAGATCGAAAAATCTGCCCTCGCGGGGCATCAGTCGTCCAAACATCGCGTTTTCCCGTTGGTGTCCACGCTCTGTGATCGTGCAATTTTCCGGCCTCGGACCCGCATTATTCGGCAGGCCTGCACCGCCGGTTCAGGCCCGCCCGCTGTCTGCGCAGAGCAGAGGCCGGGCGAAGGTTATCAGAAAGCGTTTCGCTGGCTGGGTGGTGATCGCCCGGTTCAGGTCTGGCCCGGCAGGGTTCCCGCCCGGCGGACCAGGCATTCGAGGTAGGCCGCGCCGTCGGGTGGCCGGTGCTGGCGCTGCGCTACCCACAGCACCTCACCCAGGCACTCCATCACCTCGTGGGTGGCGGCATGCTCGTCGCCCAACCGGGTCGCGAGACGCTGCCAGGCCGCGCGAATGCCCTGGGGTTGGTCGATCGAGAGTTGTTCGGTGATCGCCAGATGCATGGAGAGGTGAAGAAACGGATTGCCCCGTCCGTCGGCTGCATCAAATTGCTGATCGAGCACCTCCTCAGGCCGATCGAGCAGCGCGTGAAATTCGGGATGCACGCTTATCCAGTCGGCGGCGATGGACTCAAGGGGCGTGAGGGGTTCGCCCGCTTTGCGCTTTCGCTGGGTTTCACAGAAGAATCGGCGGACATCGTGCTGTGAAGGGTCGAACACATGAACCTCCCGGGACTAGCCGGCGGCGGGTGCCTCGGTCTTGCGGCGGAATTCGCAGTCATCGCGGATCAGGCAGCGCCAGCACTCGGGCTTACGCGCCTTGCAGACATAGCGCCCGTGCAGAATCAGCCAGTGGTGCGCGTCCTGACGAAATTCCTCGGGTACCAGCCGGGTCAGCCGGTCCTCGACCTCGAGCGGTGTGCGGCCCGGTGCGATGCCGGTGCGATTGGAGACCCGGAAGATGTGGGTATCGACTGCGATGGTGGGCTGCCCGAAGGCGGTGTTCAGCACCACGTTGGCGGTTTTGCGACCCACCCCCGGGAGCGATTCGAGTGACTCGCGATCGTCAGGCACCTCGCCGCCGTGGTGTTCGATCAGGAGCGCGCAGGTCTGGATCAGATGTCTGGCTTTTGAGCGAAAGAGGCCTATGGTCCGGATGAACTCGCAGACGCCGCTTTCGCCCAGCGCAAGCATGGCTGCTGGCGTGCGGGCGACCGCGAACAGCTTGCGGGTGGCGAGGTTGACGCTGCGGTCGGTGGCCTGCGCCGAAAGCAGCACCGCGACCAGCAATTCGAACGGGCTTGAATACTCCAGTTCGGTGGTCGGGTGCGGGTTGTTCTGCTGCAGACGGCTGAAGATCCGGATGCGCTTGTCGCGGTTCATGAGCGGGGTCCAGTCTCCGAACGGTCGGCCGACGCCCTCGCTGCTGCGCGCTCGCGCGCACGGGCAATCGCTGCCTCGATGGCCGCACGCTTGCGTGCGGTTTCGCTGCCTGGGGGCTCGGTCTGAAGCGCTTCCAGCTTGGTGGTGGCGCGCTCGGCCAATCGGCGGTCGCGCTCAGCCGCCACCCGCACCAGACGACGGGCGCGCGCCTCGTAGCGCCCGCGGGCAGCCCGGGCGTCGGCGTCGCTCCAGACGGGCTCGGGTTGCGGGCTCAGAGGCTCCATCACAATGCAGTCGACCGGGCAGGGCGGCACGCACAGGTCGCATCCTGTGCAAAGCTCGGCCAATACGGTGTGCATGCGTTTGGGCGCGCCGATGATCGCATCCACCGGGCAGGCCTGAATGCACTTGGTGCAGCCTATGCAGTGCGCGGCCTCAATGCGGGCGACCGTGCGCGGGCCCTCGCTGCCGCAGCCCGCATCGAGGGGAATCGGCGCAGTGTCAAGCAGGTCCGCCAGTCGGGCGATGCCCGCCGCGCCCCCGGGCGGGCAGCGGTTGATGGGATCAGTGCCCGAAGCGATGGCTTCGGCATAGGGCCGGCAACCCTCATATCCGCAGCGCCGACACTGCGTCTGGGGTAGCAGCGCGTTGATCGCCTCGACCGACGGACGCATGGTGGATCAGTCGGGACGAGAGGGGGCGAGTAGGGACGATTAGGGACGATTAGGGGCGGCGCGCTTCAGCCGCGCGCAGCGCCTCGCCCGCGGCGCTCGTGTTCGGTGATGAAACCGCGCACCTCGGGGTAGATTTTCTCGCGCCAGCGCCTGCCGCTGAAGATGCCGTAGTGGCCTGCGCCCTCGGCGGTGAGATGACGCTTCCAGTCGCGCGGAATGCGGGTGCAGAGATGGTGTGCGGCCTCGGTCTGGCCGCTGCCGGAGATGTCGTCGAGTTCACCTTCGATGGTAAAGAGCCCCACCGACTTGATTGCGGAGGGATCGACCAGCAGGGTCTTGCCGCCGAACCTGACCTCCCATGTGCCAAGCGGCAGCGCGTGCTTCTGGAACACCGTGCGGATGGTGTCCAGGTAATACTCGGCTGGCAGATCAAGTACCGCGTTGTATTCGTCGTAGAAGCGGCGGTGCGCCTCGGCGTCTTCCATGTCGCCGCGCACCAGATCGAGGTAGTAGTCCCAGTGTGAATTCAAATGTCGGTCGGGGTTCATGGCCACGAAGCCCGCATGCTGCAGAAAGCCCGGATACACCTGCCGGCCAGCGCCGGGATAGCGGCCTGGCACGCGGTAGATGACGTTCCGCTCGAACCAGACGTAGCTGCGCCGCTGGGCCAGCGCGTTCACCTCGGTGGGATTGCGGCGGGTGTCGATCGGGCCGCCCATCATGGTCATGCTGAGGGGCAGATGCGGGTCGCGCGTCTGGGCGAGGAGCGACACCGCGGCGAGTACCGGTACGGTGGGCTGACAGACCGACACCAGATGTACTTTCGGGCCCAGATGACGAATGAAATCGGCGGCGTAGGACACGTAGTCGTCGAGGTGAAACGGCCCCTCGGAGAGCGGCACCATCCGCGCGTCGACCCAGTCGGTGACGAACACATTGTGGTGCGGCAATAGCGCGCGCACCGTGTCGCGCAGAAGCGTGGCGTGGTGCCCGGAGAGCGGCGCAAACACCAGAACGGTGGGATCTGCGTCGTGAGCGCGGAGCTTGGCGGGCAGCAGTCGCTCGAATTTCAGCAGTCGGCAGAAAGGGCGCGCGATTTCAATGCGCTCCACTACGCTCACCGGCTGATCGTCGACCAGAGTTTCGTCGATATTGAACTCGGGCTTTTCGTATTCCTTGCCGAGGCGATGCAGCAGCTCCAGGCCTGCGGAAACCCGGTTGGCAAACGGCGTGTAGGCAAGCGGGCTGTACGGATTGACGTAGAGCTGGCTGACCGAATCAGCCCAACTGGAAAGCGGCTTCAAGACCGCACGTTGGGCTTCACGGAGGTGGTAGAGCATTCGTCTCTCCCGCTTCAGGACTGCGCGATTCTGCCCGAATTTGTGCGACGCGTCAGGCGCGATAGCCGCTGGCCGTGTCAACGCTGCGTTTCAGGTTTTCAGCCAGCCAGGCCGCGCTCTGTTTCTCCTGCAGCGAGTTTTGGGTAAGTCGCTGATTCAAAGCAGAAAAATCGACCTGGTCGAGAGGCTGATCTTGATTGAAACAGGAGAACACATAGGTGATGCGCCCGGTCTCTGGATCGCGATGCGGCTGCAGGCACTGCGCGCATACCTCTTTCATCATGCACTGCATGGGCGAGTTGATGGACCCAAACGCCAGATGGTGGGCGGGCAGCACGTCGGCGAGCGCGTCGTGGCGTGCTCGCGCCACGGCGGCCATCATCCGGTCCGAGCCAATGGCAATCAGCCGATCGGCGTCGTGCAGACGCGGGGAACCCGCAGCCGGCGCGAGGGCGCCGCTCGCCCAGGCTTTCATGGCCTCGACGATATTGCCCACGAAGGTTCGGTCCTGCGGGCGGGTGGGTGTGAAACCCGGCGCCTCGTCGCTGCACCACACGACGACATCGGCAGCCGCCTCGATTTCCTCAACCTTGTATCGGTCGATGAGCTTCTTGTAGCCCGCGAAATACAGCACCTTCGAGCCGCGCGCACGGAAGGCTGCACCGATTGAGAACAGCACCGCATTGCCAAGCCCGCCACCGACCAGCGCCACCGTCTCGCCGGCTTCAATCTCGGTGGGCGCACCGGTTGGGCCCATCAGTACCACCGGCTCGCCCGGTTGCAGGAGCGCGCAGAGGTTGGATGAGCCACCCATCTCAAGCACGATGGTGGATACCAGTCCGCGCTCACGGTCGACCCATGCGCCGGTGAGGGCAAGACCCTCCATCACCAGTCGGGTGCGGCGGCCGTTGATGTCGACCACGGGTGCCAGTGCCTCGAAATTCTGCAGACGGTAAAACTGTCCGGGCTCGAACCGACGAGCGGCAAGGGGCGCATGCACGACCACCTCGACGATGGTGGGTGTGAGCCTCACCACCCGCTCGACGCGGGCGCGGAGCAGTCCGTTGATGTGGCCGGCAAAGGCCAGGTGCGAGAGGCTGGAGGCGGGTGCGCGGCCGGCAAGCACGCGCGAGACCACCGGATAGCCCTGTCGCGCTGAGCCCATGGCTTTGACGACGTTGCCGAAGTAGCTGGGATGCAGATCGCCAAAGAACGAGACCATGCGGCCGTCCTCGGCGCGCGCGAGAAGCACCCGAGCCTCGCCGGGCTTGCTCGAGGCGAACTCGGGCTTGACTGGTTCGCCCTGTTCATCGATCGCCTGGAAATATTTTCCGTCGAGGTGAAAATGGGTGGCGTCCTCGCGGGCGAGCACCGTATTGGGCTGGGTGCCTGCTGCCACGAAAATGGTGCGGGCGGGCCAGGTGACGGTGGCGTCGCTGCCGCCTGCGTCAGACCAGCGGCCGTCGTCGCTGCGGATCTGGCGCGAGAGCGTGATGGTGCGCGCCGCGCCCTGTTCGTCAATATCAATGGCACGCGGATCAACGCATTCAGCAAAGCGGATGCCTTCTTCCAGCGCCTTCTCCACCTCTTCATGGTTGAGGGTGTAGGAGGGACTGTCGACCATGCGCTTGCGGTAGGCGAGCGTGACGCCGCCCCAATGCTGCAGGAGTTCGATCACGCGTGCTTCACGACCCTCGGCCTGGGCTGCTGCGCGCTCGGCACGGATGGCTCGCGCGTGAGCAAGGAACTCGGCTGCGAGTTCGCGCTCTGTGGGGCTCCAGTTGGCGCTTACCGTGGCTCCATCGCTGAGCGCAACCAGCGACTCATGACGGGCCAGGAATTTTTCAACCTGCACGGTGTAGTAGGCGAGCGACTCGGTGGCGGTATCCACTGCGGTGAGGCCACCACCGATCACCACCACCGGCAGACGAATCTGCATGTTGGCAAGCGAATCGTCCTTGGCCGCGCCGGTGAGTTGCAGCGCCATCAGGAAATCGCTTGCCGTGCGGACGCCGCGCGCGAGGCCATTGGGAATGTCAAGCACGGTGGGCTTGCCCGCGCCCATGGCGAGCGCCACATGGTCAAAGCCCAGTTGCCAGGCATCAACGAGGGTGAGCGTGCCACCGAAGCGCACACCGCCCACCAGGGTGAATTGTTCGCGGCGCTCGAGGAGCAGCCGGATGACCTTGAGGAAGTTTTTGTTCCAGCGCACCGTGATGCCGTATTCGGCCACCCCGCCAAAGCCCGCCATCAGGCGGTCATCCAGCGACTCCCAGAGGGTTTCGACATGCTCCACCGGCTCGAAGCGAACGCGTTCGCCCGGTGTGTCCCCCTCATGCTGCACGCCAGCGAGCTGGGGCGGAAGGGGCTCGATCTTGAGACCGTCAATTCCCACCACAGTGTGGCCATCATTCATGAGGTGGTGGGACAGCGTGAAGCCAGCCGGCCCCATGCCGACCACCAGCACCTTGTTGCCGGTGGCAGCCCGCGGCACGGGGCGCGCGAGGTTGAGCGGATTCCAGCGAGTGAGAAGCGAGTAGATCTCGAAACCCCAGCGGAGTTCGAGCACATCCTTGAGTGAGCGGGTTTCCGCCTGAGGAATGTCGACCGGTGTCTGCTTCTGATAGATGCAGGCCTTCATGCAGTCGTTGCAGATTCGATGCCCGGTGGCCGCTGCCATCGGGTTATCGATGGTGATCATCGCGAGCGCGCCGATCGAGTGACCCTGCGTTTTGAGGATCTGAAACTCGGAGATGCGTTCCTCGAGCGGGCAGCCGGCGAGCTTCACGCCGAACACGGTGCGCTTGTAAACGGTGCTGCCATCGGCTGCGGGCTTGTCGCGCAGGCCGCGCGAACAGGAGTCTTTGCCCTGGTTATGGCAGCCGATGCAGTAGTTGGCCTGGTCGAGCGCGCCCCGAAGATCAGTGCCTTCGTCGGTGAGCTGAAAGCCCTGCCTGCGCCGGATGTGGGCCGGGTCTATGGTGTGGACGGTGACCGCCTGCTCGGTGCTGGAGTGCGCGTGTGCGAGGAGCGCCCAGGGATCAACCTTGCCGGGCTGGCGAAACAGAATGCCCGAGGCGTGTCGCGCGCGACCTTCCTCGGTGAGCGTCGCCCAGGCGCTGAAACGCAGCGCGAGATCAAGCTCGCTTGCCGAGGCCTCGGGCTGGTCTTGCCAGGCGAGCACCGCATTGGCGAAAGCGAGCTCATCGAACGCGGAAACACCGATGAGGGAGGCGAGCTGGGCTTCGGCTGCGGGGCCGTCAAATCCTGCCAGATCATCAAGGCTCACCTTGAGCATGGCCTGGCGTTTGACGAACTTCCACTTGACCTTGTAGAGCGGCTCGAGCGCCTGGTGGCGGGCGCGCAGATCGGCCAGCTGCTCGGCCACGCCAAACAGCTCACCGATGAAAGCATCGAGCTGTGGCGCGAGTTCGAGGAGCAGGGCTGCCTCGTCCTTGGGCGCGAGTCTGCTTCCCGAGGCGACCTGTTCGCGTGCCGCCTGCAGGCGGCTGGCGAGATCGGGATGGCGGCTGCGCAGCTCGGCTGCGAACTGCGCGTCGATGCGGTTGAGGCCCTCGGTGTGGTACAGGTCCTCGAAGCGCAGGTTCCAGGCGAGCTGAACAGTCATTGGATGACTTCAGCCGCGATCGAGCTGGTCGAATTTGACCTTGACTTCACGCCACTGCTCCGCGTCAGGCAGTGCCTCCTTGGTGCGCGTGATACTGGGCCACCCGCTTGCGAGCTCGGCATTGAGCGCGATGAAGTGCTGCTGGTCGGCCGGAACGTCTTCCTCGGCACGGATGGCTTCTACCGGGCACTCGGGGATGCAGACCGCGCAGTCGATGCACTCGTCGGGGTCGATCACCAGCATGTTGGGGCCTTCGCGAAAACAGTCGACCGGGCAGACATCAACGCAGTCGGTGAATTTGCAGCGAATGCAGGATTCAGTCACCACATGGGTCATGACGGCAATTCCTGAGAGAGGGAGGGTTGTTGAGCAGAGGCAAACCCCGTCGGGACAAGGCTTGACGAGGGACAGCGGGATTGACTGGGATTTTACCGTGCGTTAACTTCGATGCCAAACTAATGAAGTGGTGGCTTCATAAAGCGCCTCCTGCGCGAATGAGGCCACGCCAAACCTCGGGGACCCGTACATGACCGGCCAAGCGTCGATTCAAGCTCCACGCTCTCCTGCGCGCCTGGACGAAGCGCTTGAGCTGTTGTCGAACCCTCACTGGCTGCCGCTTGCTGGCGGCACCGATGTTTTTCCTTCGCATGTGGGCCGGCCGATCTCCAGGCCGCTCCTCGACCTGAGCCGGATCGACATCCTGCGTGGCCAGGGGCCTGCGACGGGGCCGGACGGAAAGCCCTGGTGGCGAATCGGCGCGCTCGAAACATGGTCTGCGCTTCGCGATGCCGATCTGCCGCCTGGCCTGGAGGCGCTCCCACAGGCGGCGCTCGAGGTGGGCGGCCGTCAGATCCAGAATCAGGGAACGATAGGCGGCAACCTGTGCAACGCTTCGCCGGCGGCTGATGGGGTGCCTGTGCTGCTCGCACTCGACGCCGAGGTCGAGCTTCAGAGCCGCTCGGGCAGCCGGCGCCTGCCGCTCGCCCAATTCGTGCTCGGCAATCGTCGCACCGCGCTTGCCCCGGGGGAGCTGCTGGTCGCCATCCACCTGCCGCTTGGCAGCGCGCGCGCCCGCTCGCAGTTCCTCAAGCTTGGACATCGCCGCTATCTGGTGATCTCCATCGCCATGGTGGCGGTCTCGATCGACGTCGATGCGCACGATCGCCTGGCGCGCTGTGCGGTGGCGGTGGGGGCGTGTTCGGCCGCGGCCAGACGTCTGCCGCGCCTTGAAGAGCAACTGCTCGGACTGCCGCGTTCGCAGGCGGCTGGCGTTATTGCCGATCGGCTTGCCTCGTCCGGGGCGGCAGCGCTGCTTTCGCCGCTCTCGCCCATTGATGATGTGCGCGGCACGGCGGGCTATCGCCTGGATGCGGTACGTGAACTGATAGGCCGATCGGTCGCCGTTGCATGCGCTTCATCCGAGGGGGCCGCCTGAGCGGCGGGGAGCACACAGAATGAACAAGCCTTCAGAGATGACCTTCGACCATCCCGTGCAGCCGGTTGACTTCAGGGTCAATGGCAAGCCCGTATCGATTGCTGCCGCGGGCGCGGCGCGTCGCCTCACCGATGTGCTGCGTGACGACTGTGGTCTCACTGGAACCAAGGTGGGCTGCAGCGCGGGCGACTGTGGCGCGTGCACCGTCTTACTTGATGGTGAACAGGTCTGCGCCTGCCTCGTGGCGGGCGCACAGTGCGCCGGGCGCGAGGTTGAGACGGTTGAGTCCCTCGCGCCTGACGGGGGCCCGCTATCGGCCTTGCAGCAGGCCTTCGTCGATCATGGTGCCGCGCAGTGCGGCATCTGTACGCCCGGCATGCTGATGGCGGCCGCTGACACGCTCCGTCGCCACCCCCAACCAACCGAGCAGCAGGTGCTTGATGGCCTGGGCGGGGTGCTGTGCCGCTGTACCGGATACCGAAAGATCGTCGAGGCGGTGATGGCTGTCGGGGCGGCGGCTGCGCGGGTCGCCGAGCCTGCGGGCGAGGGGGCGCCGTCTCCGGCCGCCGGGCTGTCGATTGCGACGGTGGCCGCCGGTCATGCAGTGGGTTCGCGCGTGGAGCGGTTTGATGCCTACTCCAAGGTCACTGGCGCCGAACGCTTTGGCGCTGATCAGGCGCCTTCGGATGCGCTCTGGTTGCGGGCGATCCGTTCGCCGCATCCGCGGGCAAGGTTTTCGATGGGGGATGTCGCGGCCTGGGCGGCCTCGCAGCCGGGTGTCGCGGGTGTGGTCACGAGTGCCGACATTCCGAACAACCGTTTCGCCATCTTCCCCGATTTGCGTGATCAGCCCGCGCTGGCTGAGGGGGAAGTCCGATTCGCAGGCGAAGCGGTGGCTGTAGTGGCTGGCACGCAAACGGCGATTGAATCGCTGGATGAGGCAACGTTTCCAGTGACATGGGAGGTGCTGCCACCCGTGTCGGGCATCGCAGCGGGCCTTGCGCCCGGCGCGCCGTCGGTGCAGGCACGCTGGCCCGACAACATCCTCTGCCGCGGCCGGGTGGTGTCGGGCGATGTGGCGGCGGCTGCGTCGGCGGCAGCCGAGCAGCTGGCAATGGCCATGCGAACCCAGCATGTGGAACACGCCTACATCGAGCCCGAGGCGGGATGGGCCACCTGGCAGAACGAGCCTGAAGGGCCGCGCGTCACGATCTTTGCCTGCACGCAGACGCCCTACATGGACCGTGATGAAATCGCCTGGATGTTCGAGGTGGCCCCCGAGCGCGTGCGCATCATTCCCTCGGCGGTGGGCGGCGGCTTTGGCGGCAAACTCGACCTGTCGGTGCAACCGCTTCTGGTGGCGGCGGCGAGGCGACTGGGGCGGCCCACCCGAATGGTGTACCACCGCCCGGAGTCCATGCGATCCACCACCAAACGGCATCCGGCAGCGATGGAGGCAAAATTTGCCGCGACGTCCGACGGGCGCTTCGTGTCCTACGATTTTTCGGGTGATTTCAATACCGGTGCCTACGCATCCTGGGGCCCGACGGTGGCCAACCGCGTACCGATTCACGCGGCCGGGCCTTATCGCTGGGACGCGGTGCGTGCGCTCACGCGTGCGGTCATCACCAACGATCCGGTCGCGGGCGCTTTCCGTGGTTTTGGTGTGCCGCAGTCGACGTTGCTCTGCGAATCGCTGATCGACGATTACGCGGCGCGTATCGGCTCTGACCCTCTGGAGCTTAGACACGCCAATGCGCTCCGTGCGGGTGACCGGACGGCCACGGGCCAGACGCTGACTGCCAGCGTTGGACTCCAGGCCTGTCTCGAGGCACTGCGACCCGCCTGGCGCGAAACCCGGGCGCGGGTGGCGGCGTGGCGCGAGGCAACACCCTCGGCGCGCGCGATCAGGGCAGCCGCACCCAGTGATCCGCATGGCCGTGATCCTGGGGCGCTGCGTCGGGGCGTGGGCGTGGCCTGCATGTGGTACGGCATTGGCAACACCGTGATCGCGAACCCTTCCGATATGGAGATCGGTCTCCGGACTGATGGTCGATTCGTGCTGTTCAATGGCGCAGTGGACATCGGTCAGGGCGCCTACACCATCATGCCGCAGATCGCCGCCGATGCGCTCGGGGTGCCGCTTGCGCTCATCGACCAGACCGTGGCCGACACTGCCCTCACGCTCGATGGTGGAAAAAGCTCCGCCTCGCGCCAGACCTTCGTATCGGGCAACGCGGCGCGTCTTGCAGGGCTTGATCTGCGAGCCAGGCTGCTTGCGCTTCTGCGCGCGCCGGACGGTTCGACGCTGTCAGTACGAGACGGCGTGCTGCGGGCGGGCGAGGCCGAACTGAAGCTCGCGGGCCTGGCGGTCGATGAGCGAGGTCTGGTCGCCGTGGGTCGTGGGCGCTTCAATCCGCCCACTGTGCCGCTCGACGGCGATGGCCAGGGCGTGCCCTATGCCACCTACGGATTTGCCGCGCAGTTTGCCGAGGTGGAAGTGGATGTATCGCTGGGCACTGTGCGGGTGCTCTCGATTCACGCTGCGCATGATGTGGGCCGCGCCATCAATCCCACGCAGGTGGAGGGCCAGATTCATGGCGGCATTGCGCAGGGGCTGGGCCTTGCGCTCATGGAGGATTACGTCGCCCTCAAGACCGATAACCTGCATGACTACCTCATTCCCACGGTGGGCGACATGCCACCGGTGGTGGTGCACCTGGTCGAGGATCCCGAGCCTCTGGGGCCCAATGGCGCAAAGGGGGTTGGCGAGCCTGCGCTCGTGGCCACCGCCCCGGCCATCCTGAATGCAATCCGCGATGCAACGGGCGTGCGCCTCACCGAAGTGCCTGTCACGCCCGATCGAATGCTTGCGGCGTTGCGCGGCGCCGCCGCGGTAAAGGCCTCGCGCTGAACCGCGCCCACTGATTCTTCAGGACTGTCTCGCCATGAGTGCCTCTCCCGATACGCCTTCCGTTACCAGTGACACTGCTGAACCTTCAGTGGTGAAGGCCCGCGCGCCGGAAAAAATGGCGTCCAACAAGATCCAGTGCGATGCCTGTCCGGTTCTCTGTCAGATCAGTGAAGGGCGCTTGGGCGCCTGCGATCGCTGGGGCAATGTCGAGGGTCAGCTGCGCCGCATGGATCCGGTGGTGATCATGAAGCGGCCGGGCGTTGATCTGGTGCCGGCCGATCCTGCGGCCTGGGACGGTCGACTGCTGCATCAGGATGCGCCGGTGTTTGTGTCGGGCGTTGCAAGCGGCACTACCTATCCCGACTACAAGCCCGCGCCCTTCATCGTGGCGAGCCGGGCCGAGGGGGTGGATATGGTCACCGTGGTGACCGAGGGCATCTTCAGCTACTGCAGTTTCAAGGTGAAGATTGATACCGACCGCTATCTCGGGCCCGAGCAGGCAACCGTCCGGCACCAGGGCGAAGCAGTGGGCCATGTCACCACCATCGAATACGGCTCGCAGTTCCTGTCGCTGGGTGGCGTTCATCACCTCACCGGCGGGTCCAAGCGCGAGGGGCGCATCACATGTGAGCTGATGGAGCGCCTGGGTAATCATCATGCAGTCGACCTCGAGATCGAGGGCGGCGCCAGGCTCACCGTGCAGGCGGGTCGCCCGCCCATCGTCAATGGTGTCGAGGAGCGCCGCATGCGGGTGGGTTGCGGTTCAGCCACCATCGGTATCTTCGCCAAGCAGTGGTTCGGCCATGCCGACGAAGTCGTGGTGGTCGACGATCACATCACCGGCGTATTGTCCGAGCATCAGGCTGGCAAGTGCCTGGACATGCCGCCCTCGGGCATCAGGCTGCGCGGCCGCAAATCCACACCGGGTCGCTATTTTCAGGTGGCCAACCCGGGCACCGGCTGGGGCGGCACCGACATCCAGGACCCGCTATCCATCATCGAGGGCTGGGATCCCAAGGTGGCGCGGCCTGGCCTGCGACTACTCATGGTGTCCACCACCGGTGAACATGCGCAGTGGTATGTACTCGATGACGCGCTGGTGCCGCAGCCTGCGCCCATGCCCGCGCCGATCGAAACGGTGGTGGAACGGATAGGCGAAAACTGCGAGCCGGCGCTTGCGACCGTCCTGTTTCTGGGCGGAGCGGGCGGGAGCCTCAGGGCCGGCGTCACCGAGAACCCGATACTGCTCACCCGTTCGGTGAAGGATCTGCTGACGCGTGTCACCTGCGGCGGGGCGCCCGCTTACGTCTGGCCAGGTGGCGGCATTACCGTGATGGTGGATGTGCTGCGAATGCCGGCGGGCTCATTTGGATCCGTGCCCACACCCGCGATTGTGGCGCCTATCGAGTTCACCCTGCGTCGCGATGACTATGAGCGGCTCGGCGGACATGCCGACCGCATTCGCCGAATTGAGGACGTATGGGCGAACGATCCGCATCGATTGATCGAATGGGGAAGTGACAACCCCTGGCCGCTGGAGCCGCTGCGGTGAATTCAGCCTGGCAGCCCGTGCGCGCGCGGCTGTCCGATGGCCGATGGCATTTTCAGCAGGGCCCCATTGATCTGGTGATTGGCGCCGAAGGGGAGCCAGCCGCCTGCGAGGCGGCGCACGAGGCCTGCTGGGCCAGGTTTCAGCCGGTGCTCACGACACTGGTGTCCGAGCTTGCATGGCTGCGGGCTCCGCTGCCATCGGATGGTTCGTTGCCGGTCACGGGCCCGGTTGCGCAGCGCATGGTCGACGCCTGTCTGCCGTATGCCCGGCAGGGCCTGTTCATCACTGCGATGGCAGCGGTGGCGGGCAGCGTTGCCGATCATCTGATCGCCTGTTATCACCAGCCGGGCGTGCGCCGCGCCTACATCAATAACGGCGGCGATATTGCGCTCCACCTCGAGCCCGGAGAATCGTGGCGTGCAGGGGTGGTGGGTAATGTGGAGGCGCCTGCACTGGACGCCGACCTGGAGATACGCGCCGAAAGCGGCCTGCGGGGCATTGCAACGTCGGGATGGCGCGGGCGCAGCCTGTCGCTCGGCATTGCCGATAGCGTCACGGTGGTGGCGCGCGATGCTGCGGCCGCCGACGCTGCAGCCACCATCATCGCCAACCATGTTGATGTCATGGATGGTGCGATAGTGCGGCGACCGGCGAGTGAAGTCCGCGACGGTTCGGATCTGGGCGATCTTCCGGTGACGGTTGCGGTGGGTGTACTCGCTCCGGAAAGCGTGGCGCTGGCATTGTCGGCGGGGGGGGCGTACGCGCGCAGGTTGGTCTCCCGGAAGCTGATTTCTCATGCCCTGATCAGCCTGTGCGGACGATGGGCGCAGGTGAGTGGCGACCGAACGGCCCGCGTGCCCGTGCAACAGACTGCGCGGTCGCATGCGCCATCGCTTGCCCTCGACCGACCAGAGGCAGCACACTAACGCGTCAAGTCGTCTGAGGCTGTGCGTGGCGCAGTCCGTTTTCTTACCAAGGAGGAGCTATCAAAATGAAAAAGCGTGACTTTCTTGCAGCGGGAATGGCACCGGCCGCGGCGGCCGCCCTGTCGCCGCTCAGTGCCTGGGCCCAGTCCGGCCCGATTCGCATCGGCGAAATCAACAGTTACAAGGCGCAGCCTGCATTCCTGGACCCGTATCGCAAGGGCTGGGAAATGGCGCTCGACGAAATCAACGCCGCAGGCGGCGCAGCCGGTCGCAAGCTTGAAGTGATCGCACGTGATGACGGTGGCAACCCGGGCGATGCCGTACGTGTGGCCGAAGAGCTGGTGAGTCGCGAACGGGTGGATTTGCTGGTGGGTGGGTTCCTCTCCCACATTGGGCTTGCGCTCACCGACTTTGCCAAGCAGAAGAAAATCTTTTTCATGGCTTCCGAACCGCTCACCGACAAGATCGTCTGGCAGAACGGCAACCGCTACACCTTCCGCCTGCGTGCTTCCACCTACATGCAAACTGCCATGCTGGTGCCCGAGGCCGCATCATGGAAGAAGAAGCGTTGGGCGATCGTTTATCCCAACTATGAATACGGTCAGTCGGCGGTTGCGAGCTTCAAGGCGCTGATGAAAAAAATGCAGCCCGACGTCGAATTCGTCGTCGAGCAGGCCCCGGCGCTTGGCAAGGTGGATGCCGGCGCAGTGGTGCAGGCGCTGGCTGATGCAAAGCCCGATGCAATTTTCAATGTGTTGTTCGGAGCTGACCTGGCCAAATTTGTGCGCGAGGGCAACACGCGGGGCCTCTTCAAGGGCCGTGAAGTGGTGAGTCTGCTCACGGGCGAACCCGAGTACATCGATCCGCTCAAAGACGAGACGCCGGAAGGCTGGCTCGTCACGGGCTATCCCTGGGATCAGATCAGTACGCCCGAGCACAAGGCTTTCGTCGATGCCTACCAGAAGCGCTACAAGGACTACCCGCGCCTGGGCTCGATCGTGGGCTATGTGACGCTCAAGGCAGTGGGCGCGGGCCTGGCCAAAGCCGGCGGCGCCGATACCGAGAAGCTGATCACGGCCTTCCGCGGTCTGCAATTCGATTCGCCTCTGGGCAAGGTCATGTTCCGGCCGCAGGACCATCAATCGACGCTCGGCGCCTACGTGGGCCGTACCACGGTGCGCAATGGTCGCGGCACGATGCGCGATTTCCGCTATGCGGACGGCGCTCAGTTCCAGCCGACTGATGCTGAAGTTGCGAGCCTGCGGCCCAAGGACTGATCGACCGCCTGACCGTGAAGTGACGCCGGTCATCCCCGCCAGCATCAGCGTGGCGGGGATGGCCGGCCCGTAGTCGCCTCGGCTCGGCGTATCTTTTCCGGGTTCATCACACATGACGCTTTCCGCACTGCTGGTGCAGATGTTGAACGGTCTTGCCAGCGCGTCCAGCCTGTTCCTGATCGCAGCCGGGCTGTCGCTGATCTTTGGCGTGTCGCGCATCGTGAATTTTGCGCATGGCTCGTTCTACATGCTGGGCGTTTACCTCGCCTACTCCATCGTCGGGAAAATGGGGTCCACACCACTGGGATTCTGGGCTTCGATGCTGGTGGCAGCGGCGGTTGTGGCGCTGGTCGGGCTGGTGGTCGAACTGGTGCTTCTGCGTCGCATCTATCGGGCACCGGAGCTGCTCCAGTTGCTCGCCACGTTTGCGCTGGTGCTGGTGATCCGTGACGCAGTGCTGGTGATCTGGGGCCCCGAAGACCTGTTGGGGCCGCGAGCCCCCGGCCTCAAGGGCTCGGTTGAAATCATGGGGCGGCAGTTTCCCCAGTACGATCTGGTGCTGATCTTCATTGGGCCGCTGGTGCTCGCCGTGTTGTGGTGGGTGCTGATGCGTACCCGCTGGGGCGTGCTGATTCGCGCAGCCACGCAGGACCGCGAGATGGTGGGGGCACTGGGCGTCAATCAGGCCTGGCTGTTTACCGGCGTGTTCATGCTGGGTGCCTTTCTGGCCGGACTGGGGGGCGCGCTGCAACTGCCGCGCGAACCCGCCAATCAGTTCCTCGATCTGGCGGCAATCGGGGACGCCTTTGTGGTGGTGGTGGTGGGGGGCATGGGGAGCGTGCCTGGTGCGTTTCTGGCCGCGCTCCTGATCGCCGAAATCAAGGCACTCTGCATTGCCATCGGACAGGTGTCTATCGGTGGCTTTACGATTTCCCTCTCGCGCATGACGCTGGTGGTCGAATTCCTGGTCATGGCGGCGGTGCTGATCTGGCGCCCCTGGGGTCTGCTTGGAAAACCTGCTGCGGCCACGCGCAACGCCGCCGAGATCGAGGCACCGCTTCGGCCCGCCACCCCGCTTCTGAAGCGTTTTGGATGGGGGGTGTTCGCCCTGCTTCTTCTGGTTCCGGTTGTGGGTCTACATATGCCGTTCATCAACGTGCTGATGATAGACATCCTGATCGCCGTACTGTTTGCGGCAAGCCTGCACTTCATCATGGGTCCGGGCGGCATGCACTCCTTCGGGCATGCCGCGTATTTCGGGTTGGGTGCCTATGGCGCCGCGCTCCTCTTCAAGCTTGCGTCCATGCCAATGGAGGCTGCGCTGGTGGTCGCGCCCCTGGTGGCTGGCCTTGGAGCGCTGGTGTTCGGATGGTTTTGTGTGCGGCTGTCCGGGGTGTATCTCGCCATGCTCACGCTTGCCTTTGCTCAGATCGTCTGGTCCATCATGTTTCAGTGGGACGAGGTCACCGGGGGTTCCAACGGTGTGGTGGGTGTATGGCCGGCTTCGTGGCTATCTCAGAAATGGGTCTACTACTACTTCACGCTCGCGCTCACCGTGGCGGGGGTGCTGCTTCTCAGGCGGGTCTTGATGTCGCCCTTTGGCTATGCCATGCGTGCGGTACGTGATTCGCGGCTGCGTTCTGACGCGATCGGCATTGATGCGGTGGGCGTGCACTGGGCGGGCTTCGTGCTGGCAGGCCTCATCTGTGGTCTGGCGGGCGCGCTGTTCGCGTTTTCCAAGGGCAGCATCTCACCCGAGGTGATTGGTGTCGGACGGTCGATTGATGGCCTGGTGATGGTGCTGATGGGCGGCATACAGACGCTGGCCGGGCCACTGGTGGGCGCCTCGGTCTTCACCTGGCTTCAGGATACGGTGGCGCGCCAGACCGACTACTGGCGGGCGCTCCTCGGCTTCATCATTCTCGTGCTGGTGCTTGTCTTCCCGCAGGGCATCGCAGGGTTTGTTCGCGATCGCCTGATGCCTGAGCGCGATGCCGGAGGCGCCCGATGAGCGCGCTTCTTGAAGTGAGCGGCCTCTCCAAGGCCTTTGGTGGCGTGCGCGCGGTCAGTCAGGTGTCTTTCGAGGTGGCAGCCGGTGAGCTGCTTGCGCTGATCGGCCCCAACGGTGCGGGCAAGTCCACCTGCTTCAACATGCTCAATGGGCAGTTACGACCTGATGCGGGTTCGATCCGGCTTGATGGTCGTGAAATTGTCGGTCTGACCCCGCGCAAGGTATGGCGAATGGGCGTGGGACGCACCTTCCAGATCACCGCCACGTTCTCCTCCATGACGGTACGCGAGAACGTTCAGATGGCGCTCCTGTCCCATCACCGAATGATTGCGCGCGGCTGGCGTCCGGCGGCTGAGGCCTTTGTCGATGAGGCCGATGCGCTCCTCGAGCGGGTGGGCATGAAGGCGCAGGCCGAGCGTCCGTGCTCGGTGCTGGCCTACGGTGACCTCAAACGACTCGAACTTGCGATTGCACTGGCCAACGATCCCAAGCTCCTGCTCATGGACGAACCCACGGCGGGCATGGGCCCGCGCGAGCGACTCGAACTGATGGCGCTCACCGCAGAACTGGTGCGCGCGAAGGGAGTGGCGGTGCTCTTCACCGAACACGATATGGATGTGGTGTTTCGCCATGCAGACCGGATGATGGTGCTGAATCGCGGTGTGCTCATCGCCCAGGGCCAACCCGAGGCAGTACGCGCTGATCCTGAAGTGCAGCGCGTGTATCTGGGCTCGCGGGCCGAACACTGAGGGCGCCTCTCATGACAACGTCTCCTGGTGAACGCGCGAGCCCCGGTGGCCTCATGCTGGAGGTGGCCGGAATTCACGCCTTTTACGGGCAGGCTCACATCCTGTTCGATGTCTCGCTCAATGTTCGTGCGGGTGAAGTGGTGGTGCTGCTGGGCCGTAATGGTGCGGGCAAGTCCACCACGCTCAAATCGATTGCCGGCCTGGTGCGTCCGCGCGAGGGTGCGGTGAAATTCATGGGTGAGGCGACCGAGCGTCGGCAGCCGTTCGAGATTGCGCGACGGGGCCTCGGCTATGTGCCGGAGGAGCGGCGAATCTTCACCGAACTCACTGTGCTTGAAAACCTTGAAGTGGGTCGCCAGCCGGCACGGGCGGGGGTGCCTTCATGGGACTTCGAAAAAATCGGCAAACTTTTCCCCAATCTGGCCGAGATGCCTGATCGACCCGGGGGACGAATGTCGGGTGGTGAGCAGCAAATGCTGACCATCGCGCGCACGCTGATGGGTAATCCCCTGTGCATCCTGCTCGACGAACCCTCGGAAGGCGTGGCGCCGGTGATTGTCGACCAGATGGCGGGTGCAATCGCCGAGTTAAAGCGTCAGGGCGTGGCGGTGCTCCTTTCGGAACAGAACCTGCACTTTGCGCAGGAGGTGGGAGACCGCGCCTACATCATCGAGAAAGGGCGGATCCGGTTCCAGGGGTCCATGGACGAGCTGCGCGCCAACGACGAGGTGCGCGCTCAATATCTTGCGGTCTGAGGCTGGCTCCGGACCGCGCATGAGCAGACAGGGAGATCACTGATGGCCGCACAGATTCGAAAACTGATCGTAAGCATCGAGGAGACCCACCGCGAGATGGGGCGCGAAGTGTCGCCCCCCACCCGCCGTGCCCTCGCCATTGCGGTGATCGCCAATCCCTATGCGGGGCGCTACAGCGAGTCGCTCGATGAGCTGATCGCAATCGGTGACGAGCTCGGCGGGCTCCTGGGCGAACGCTGTGTTCAGGCCTTGGGCATTGCGCCGGAGGCTGCGGAAAGTTATGGCAAGGCCGCCGTGGTGGGTGAAGCCGGCGAACTTGAGCATGCGGCGGCCATTCTGCATCCCAAGCTGGGCGCCCCCCTTCGAAAGGCGGTGCAGAAGGGCGCTGCGCTGGTGCCCTCGGCAAAGAAATCAGGCGGGCCGGGCACACCCATCGATGTGCCGCTCGGTCACAAGGACGCTGCGTTCGTGCGCAGTCATTTTGATGCGATCGAGGCGCGGGTCACCGATGCCCCCCGCGCGGGAGAAATCCTGGTGGCGGTTGCGGTCACCGATAGCGGGCGACCCAATCCGCGCATTGGTGGTCTGCAAAAGCATGAGATCAAGGGCGAGGATGGTCTTCGCTGAGCGCAGACGAGGGCTTTTTTACCCGCTCTGAGTCAACCTGTTTGGAGGAACGTTATCCATGGCAACAGCGGCAATCGTCGAGAAGTCGGGCAAGGTCGTGATCCGGCGCGTCGGCCTGATGCTCTCGGGCGACATCGATCGCCCGATTCTTGATGCGGACACCATCGTGGTCAACGACGGTGTCATTACTGCAGTCGGGCGCGAGAAAGACTGCGATACCAGCGAGGCAAGGCGCGTCGTCGACTGCCAGGGTACGGCGGTGGCGCCCGGACTGATCGATTCGCATACCCACCCGGTGTTTGGCGACTGGACGCCACGCCAGAACCAGCTGGGCTGGATCGAGTCATGCATGCATGGTGGCGTCACCACCATGATCTCGGCGGGCGAGGTTCATCTTCCTGGCCGCCCCAAGGACATCATCGGGGTGAAGGCGCTCGCCATCACTGCGCAGCGCGCCTTCGATGGTATGCGGGCGGCGGGCGTGGGCGGCGGGGTGCGGGTGCTGGCTGGCGCGCCGGTAATTGAGAAAGGCATGGTCGAGCAGGATTTCATCGACCTGGCGGCGGCCGGTGTGCGGCTTCTGGGCGAAATCGGTCTGGGCTCGGTCAAGGCCGGCGATGAAGCGGCGCAAATGGTGGGCTGGGCGCGCCGGCACGGCATACAGAGCACGATTCACACCGGCGGTCCCTCCATTCCAGGCTCGGGGCTGATCGACGAGCATGTGGTGCTGGAGGCTGACGCCGACGTCATCGGTCATGTGAACGGTGGCCACACCGCGCTCTCGTACAAGTCGGTATGTACGCTTTGCGAAAAGAGCAGCCGCGCGCTCGAGATCGTGCACAACGGCAACGAACGGATCGCCATTCTCACGGCGCGGCATGCGATGGAGCTCAAGTGTCCGCATCGTGTCATCCTGGGCACCGACGCGCCCGCGGGCTCAGGGGTTCAGCCCCTGGGCATGTTGCGGCTGATCGCGCTGATCTCCAGCATGGCCGAGATCCCTGCCGAGATCGTGTTTGGCTTTGCCACCGGCAATATTTCGCGCATGCGGGCTTTGCCTCAAGGTCTCATTGAAGTGGGACGACCGGCAGACTTCGTGTTCATGGACAAGGCTCAGCATTCGGCGGGATCCGATCTGCTCGACAGCATCCGGCTGGGCGACATCCCCGGGGTGGGTATGGTGATGATAGACGGCATCGTTCGCTGCCAGCGCAGTCGCAACACGCCGCCTGCGGTGGAGGTGCCGGTGATTGCGCACTGAGCCCGTCCGCGCCGGGTCGCCCCGCCGCCGAGACCGTGAGGCGACCCGCGCGCGCATCCTGAACGCCGCGGTCATCGAGTTCTCGCGTCACGGATTGTCGGAGGCCAGAGGCGAACGGATCGCCCAGCGCGCGCGGAGCAGCGAGCGCATGCTCTACTACTACTTTGGCAGCAAGGAGGGGCTGTTTCGCGCGGCGCTGGAAGCCGTCTACGCAGCGCTTCGCGAGGCCGAGCGTGCGCTTCGTCTCGACGAGGCCGATCCCCTCGAGGCGCTCGAAAGATTCTGTCGATTTGTGTGGCGCTACTACGTGGAGCACCCTGAATTCATCAGCCTGCTCAACACCGAGAATCTATACAAGGCGAGGCACCTTCGCCGCTCGGCGCAGTTGGGCGAATTGGTCTCGCCCGTCGTTGGGCTTCTGGGCGGCCTGGTTGAGCGCGGCGAGCGCCACGGCGTGTTCCGCCCTGGTGTCGATCCGGCGCAGCTCTATCTGTCGATCGCCTCGCAGGGCTACTTCTACCTGTCCAACCGTCACACGCTGTCGGCGGTGCTCGCGCGCGATCTGAGCGCCGAGTCCTCGCTTGAACAGCATTGGCGCGAGAGCGCCGAGATGATCCGGCGTTATGTGGCGGTGTGAACGGTCTCTGGCCTGCGCCAGGTTCCCGGGCAGTATGATCGAATGTCCTGGTCTCTCCCGTTCCGGTCATGAAGCCCAAACTGCTGATCACTCGCCAGATCTTCGACGAGGTCCTTGCGCGTCTGCTGCCTCACTTCGAGGTGGAGTCCAATCAGTCCGATCTTGAGTGGTCGAGGGCGGAGCTGCTCGCGAAGGTGGCGGACAAGCATGCGCTATTCGTGGTCACATCCGATCGGGTCGATGCGGAGCTGCTCGCGGCAGCGCCCCGCCTCTCGCTGGTGGCCACCGGTTCGGTGGGCTTTAATCACATTGATCTGAATGCGTGCGTGGCACGCGGTATCCGGGTGACGAATACGCCCGATGTGCTGAACGAGGCCACCGCCGACATGGCCTGGGCGCTCCTGATGGCGGCCGCACGCCGGGTCTGTGAATCCGAGCACTGGTTGCGCGCAGGCCACTGGAAGCGGTGGGCGTTCGATCAGTTCCTGGGGGCCGACCTGTGGCGCTCCACGCTAGGGATTGTCGGCATGGGGCGAATCGGTTCTGCCATTGCCCGACGGGCTCGCGGCTTTGAGATGAAGCTGCTCTACAGCAATCGAAGTCCTGCGGCGAATGAAAGCGAGCTGGGGGCGGAGCGGGTGTCGCTTGATCACCTGCTTGAACATTCGGACCATGTGGTGCTGGTCCTGCCCTATAGCCCGGCCACTCACCATCTCATTGGAGAGCGTGAGCTTGGGCTCATGAAGCCGACCGCCACGCTGGTCAATATCGCCCGTGGCGGAATTGTGGATGACGCTGCGCTCGTGCGCGCGCTCCGCGCGGGTCGTCCGGCGGCGGCCGGGCTCGATGTGTTTGAAAACGAGCCAGCACTCCATCCGGATCTGCTCACGCTTGCCAATGTGGCGCTCACGCCGCATATCGGAAGCGCCACGCGCACGTCTCGCGTGGGGATGGCGATGCTCGCCGCGGAGAACCTGCTGGCCTTTGCTGCAGGCAGGCCACTTCCCACACCGGTCAGCCGGTAATGGCTGTTCTCACCTTTGAGCGTCCCCACGCGCTCGGGCTGGAGGCCGCGCGTGCGGTCGCAGAGCGGCTGGCAGGCGAGATGCGAGCCGACTACGGTGTCGATTCGCACTGGCACGGTAATGATCTGGTGTTTTCCCGCAGCGGCCTGTCGGGTGTGCTGCAGATCAACCCCGATTCCCTCAGGCTTGAAGCGAAGCTCGGCTTTCTTTTTTCCACCTACAAGACCAGAATCGAGGCCTCGATGGCGGCGAATTTCGAACGCTATTTCGGCGCCTGACCTTTACAACTACACGACACCGGAGCGAGCCTTGAATCCCACTACGGTTCAGATTGTGGCGGCGATCATTTTTGCCGTCGCGGTTCTACACACGTTTTCCGGCAAGTTTTTTGAGAAGCTCGCTCACCGCCATCCGGCGCACGCGGGCATCTTTCACCTGCTGGGTGAGGTCGAAGCGGTATTCGGCTTCTGGGCGCTCATACTCATCGCATTCATGGCGTTGACGGTCGGGCCGCAGAATGCGCTTGAATACCTCAACGCACGCAACTTCACCGAACCGCTGTTCGTGTTCGTGATCATGGTGATCGCGGCGAGCCGGCCCATCCTCAAGGTGTCGCTCGGCTGTGTGGACGTGGTGGCCAGGATGTTGCCCATGCACCGGCAGGTTGCCACCTTCTTCGTGGCGCTGTCACTGCTTCCGTTGCTGGGTTCGTTCATCACTGAACCCGCCGCCATGACGCTGGCCGCGCTGCTGCTGCGCGAACGCTTCTACAACCCGGGGCTGTCCAACCGCCTGAAGTACCTCACGCTGGGCGTGCTCTTTGTGAATGTGTCGATTGGCGGCACGCTCACGCCGTATGCAGCGCCCCCCGTGCTCATGGTGGCGGCCACCTGGAATTGGGATCTGATGTTCATGATCACCAATCTGGGTTGGCGCTCAGCGCTCGCAGTGATCATCAACGCGCTGGTGCTCACCTTGATTTTCCGATCCGAGCTCGCGCGTATTCCCCTGATCGATAAAAGCGATGGTGAAGACCGCATCCCGGTGGCCCTGGTCATCACGCACGTCCTGTTCCTCGCCGGGGTGGTTCTTGCCGCCCATCACGCAGTCGTGTTCATGGGCCTGTTCCTTTTCTTCCTGGGCATTGCCACCGCCTACAATCGCTGGCAGGACCGCCTGATTTTGCGCGAAGGCATGATGGTCGGATTCTTTCTTGCCGGCCTGGTCGTGCTGGGTGGTCAGCAGCAGTGGTGGCTCCAGCCAGCGCTGTCGGCGATGAGCCCCACCGCGGTCTATTACGGGGCAACTGCGCTGACCGCCATCACCGATAATGCGGCGCTGACTTATCTGGGCTCGCTGGTCCAGGGCCTCACCGATGAATTCAAGCTCTCTCTGGTGGCGGGCGCCGTAACCGGCGGCGGTCTCACCGTCATCGCCAACGCACCCAATCCAGCGGGCTATTCAATCCTGAAGAGCCGCTTTGATGACGAAGAGATCAGCGCAGGCGGCCTTTTTGCCGCTGCCTTCGTGCCGACGCTGGTTGCGATTGCAGCTTTCCGAATGATCTGAGCGGGCGCAGGGCGCGCCCCCTCATTGCGTCAAGCTTTTCTCCATCTCGCGGCGAAACCGCACCGCCTGCGAGCGGGGGTCGATGGTGACATCAGCCCAGCGCACCGGGGTGCCTGCTGCCACACGGCGTTTGAGCGTCACGCCGTGCGCCAGTCCGAGCGGCAGACCGCCCACTGCAAGTGAGTCCGCGGCAGGCATCAGGCGGCCGTAAACCGTAAAGCCGCCTTCGCCATCCAGCATTTCGCCAGCCTTGAGATCGCGCTTGGCGGTGGCCACCACGTCCCCGTTCCACGCCTGGGCGCAGCCCGTGGGTTCGCCTCGCAGCCCGACCGACGCCACACTCACACCGAGTTCCAGGCCAATCAGATGGTAGGGCTTGTACATCGCAGAGTATTCGCCGGTGGCGTCGGTGATCAGTCCGTACTCATGAAAGCAGCGGCGCACATAGTCGTCGGCGCCAGCAAACACCACGTAGACGCCCCAGCGCAGATCGCGGAACACCGGCCTGCCATCGCGCTCGAGGCTGGAGATCACCTCGACCTGCCCCCTGTGGTGCAGCATCCCGCCTGCGCTCGCCGGGCGGAGCACGCGCGCCAGATCGTCCACACCGCAGGCGGGAAACTGAAGGCCCTGCGGCGCGGGAATAAGGCCGGTGGCATTGGCCACCGCCGCCATTTCGATGGCGGACTTGGTGCCATCGAGAAACGAGTTGAACATCTGCGGATTCATGCCGCCGCGACGGGCATCGTCGGCCGAGAGGCCATAGTGCTGCCAGACCGTGTCGGGCGTGGACTGGTGATAGGCGGGGAGGTATTTGGTTCCCTTGCCTGCTGCCACCACTTCCAGGCCGGCGGTCCGCGCCCAATCGACCATCTCGCAGATCAGCGCGGGCTGGTCGCCGTAAGCAAGTGAATAGACGATGCCCGCTTCACGCGCCTTGCGGGCAAGCAGTGGCCCGGCGAGCGCATCGGCTTCGACATTGACCATCACGATGTGTTTGCCGTGCTCGCAGCAGGCGAGCACGTGGGCGATGCCGGCTGCCGGATGACCGGTGGCGTCAATCACCACATCAAGCTCGGGACTGGCGATCAGCTTCATCGTGTCGCTGGTGATCCAGGTGGTGCCGCGGCGCATGGCCTCCGCGGCTGACCGTGCGGTGAGTCGTTCGGCCGCCCATCCCACATGGCGGAGCGCCTTCCTGGCGCGGGGCGGCGACAGATCGGCTACGCCCAGCAGGTGGATGCCGGGTGTACGTTGCGCCTGGGCGAGATACATGGAACCGAATTTGCCAGCCCCGATCAGGGCGACGCGAACCGGCCTTGAGTCGGTCTCGCGTTGTTGAAGCATGCGGTGAAGGTTCATCGTGAAGTCTCCGGAGCGGTTCGCATCGTCAGGCGCGGCGTGGCCTGCGTCAAGCCGGGTTGTGCCGAGGCGGCTGCTGTGGCGAGTGGTCAACTGGCATGGTGTAGCCCGCGTGCCTGCTTGCCGTGGTGGTAGCATCCGCTCCGCCATGAACGGATTCAAAGATCCCCGAAGCACCTGGAACAAGCGCTATTCGTCGGCCGACGGCATGCTGTTTGGCGCCGAACCGAATGGCTGGCTTGCCGCTCAGCGCGCCCGGCTGCCCGCCGGCGGTCGTGTGCTGTGTCCCGCCGATGGTGACGGACGCAACGGTGTCTGGCTGGCCGCCCTGGGCCTGCACGCCGTGGCCTTTGATCTGGCCGATGTGGGCGTGGAGCATGCGGTGGCCCATGCTCGCGCCAACGGGTTCGTCGAGCGACAGCCTGCACCGGCCACTGTGGCCCCACTGCCGGGCCTGCGGGCGTGCTTTGATTCGCCGGCCGGTGGGTCACTCGTTCTGTGCTGTGCCGATATTGCATCCTGGCCCTGGGCGAGCACGCCGGTCGATGTGATCGCGGCGATCTTCTTCCAGTTCGCCGATCCGGCCCTCCGCTCACAGATCTTCGATGGCTTTCGCCAGGCGCTGCGTCCAGGAGGACAGCTGGTGATAGAGGGCTATGGGATGCGGCAACTGGTCTACAAGACAGGCGGGCCGGGCGTTGCCGACAACCTCTACACCCTCGCGCTTCTGGGGGAGTCGTTCCCAGGCTGGTCGGTGCTCGAGTCGCGCGACTGCGATACCGAACTGGCTGAAGGCACGGCGCACGTCGGCGCCTCGCACGTGATCTCCGCGGTATTGCGCAAGCCCGACTGACCTGGTGGGCGGCTGCGCGACGCTTCAATGACAGCCACTCCTCCGCCTGCGCTCTTTCTCGCTGCCGACGCGATCGATACGGGCTCCCAGCGCCTGATGGGTCGGCAGTCTGCCGGACACGGATTTCTGCGCGGGTTCATAGACGCCTATCGCAATGGCCCTGCACAGCCGCTCGATATCGTGACACCGGGGGCCAATGACTCCCGGTTCGTGTCCGATGCGCTGGGGCGCATTGGCTGGCCACATCCGGTGCGCATGCTTGCGGCTGACCGGCCGGCCGCCTGGGGCGAGCTGGGGGTGCTGCACTATCCCGCGCCGGTGAGCGATTCGCTAGGTTGGCAGCGCAGCCGCCAGGTGCACGGCCTGGCATCGTTTGCGCTGAGTGGGGTGACCCACACCATCAGCTCGGATGCAGTGATGCGCCAACTCGCTGCTTATGTGGCGGGTCCGTTCGCCTCGCATGACGCGCTGATCTGCACCTCGCACTCGGTGTTGCGTGCGGTGCAATCAATCTGGCAGGTGCAGACCGAGTTTCTGTCGTCACGGCTTGGTGTTGCGGTGGCGGCCGAACTCCCTATGCTCCCTGTGATTCCCCTGGGGGTGCATGCGGCCGACTATTCGGCCGACGAGCGCGCGCGTCATGACGCGCGTGCCCACCATGGCTTTGCCGAAGATGACATCGTGGTGCTGTTTGTTGGTCGATTAAGCCTGCACGCGAAAGCCAACCCCCTGCCCATGTATCTCGCCTGTGCGAGGGCGGCAGAATCGAGCGGTCGTCGAATCCGGGTTCTCGAATGCGGCTGGTTTGCCAATGACGCCATCCGCAAGAGTTTTGATGAGGCTGCCCGCGCCGCAGGCATCCGCGTTGACCGGGTGGATGGCCGCGAGCCCGGTGTCACCCAGCGCGCCTATCGCGCGGCCGACCTCTTTGTTTCGCTGTCGGACAACATTCAGGAGACCTTTGGCCTCACGCCGGTGGAAGCCATGGCGGCAGGCCTCCCGGTGGTGGTGAGCGATTGGGATGGCTATCGCGAGACCGTCCGTCATGGCGAGGAAGGTTTCCTGATCCCTACGATGCAGCCCGATAACGCCCAGTGTGCGGCGGCGCTGATCGAGGGCTATCAGGACGGGCGTCTCAACTACGACCGCTACGTTGCCTATGCCCATACGCTGGTGGCGGTGGACGTCGAAGCCTGCGCGGCAGCCATCGCCCGGCTGGCGGTCGATCCCGTACTACGCAGGCGCCTGGGTGAAAGCGGCCGCAGGCGGGTACTTGAATGCTTCGACTGGCGCTGCGTGCTGCCGCAATATCAGGCGGTGTGGACTGAGCAGCGCGGGCGACTTGCACTAAGCCGTGTGTCTGCCAGACCGGAGTCGCTGAGCGAACCTGGCATGCCCAACCCGCTACAGATGTTTGCGCATTACCCCAGCGCGTCCCTCACCACCCAGTCGCGACTCCATAGGCTGACTGCGGCTGGGCCAGGGCCGCGCGCGCTCCGCGAGCTTGCGATGTGGCAGTTCGCCGACGGCTGGCTGCCCGATGCTTCGGCCGTCACCCACGCATGGGAGGCGCTGTCTACCGACGAAACCAGGGCCCAGACCATCGAGCAGTGGGCAAGGCTGCTTGGACTGGAGGATGTTCAGGCCGAGCGGCTGGCCGCCTGGATGGCCAAGGTCGGGCTGATAGCGATTCGTTGAGCGCAGCCGCCGTCGCGGTCAGGCGGCGCCTCACGTTTCACCGGGCGGTGCGCTCCGGCTCTCAAGGGGCGTGACCGAGGCAAGCGCCTCCTCCAGCGTGTCGAAGAGTGACTGGGGGCCGAGACTTGCCGCGAAACCGCTTCGCTGCATGAGAGAAAGCGGCTGCGTGTTGGCCCCGACGATTACCAGCCGCTTGCCACGCTTGTCGAGCATTCGGTGCAGGCTTTGCAGGGCATCAAGCCCGGTGGTGTCGAGGTTGATGAGCTGGTGCAGATCAAGCACGGTGACATCGGCAAGCGGGCGAGCCGGGTCGAGCAGCGGCTCCAGCCGGTTCACTGACCCGAAGAAGAGCGACCCGAACAGCCGAAAGCCTTCTACAGTCGGTGCGCCGGCCTCGCGGGCGGGCAGCTCCAGCGGCTCGATGCGGGTGACCGAGGCAATTCGAAAAATGAAGAACAGGCTTGCAAGCACCAGTCCCACTTCGACTGCCACCGTCAGGTCGAAAATCACGGTGAGAAAGAAGGTGGCGAGCATCACCAGACGATAGTTGATGGTGAACTGGCGCAGTTGCGGGAAGGCGCGCCATTCGCCCATGTTCCAGGCAACGAACAGCAAAATGCCAGCGAGGGCTGCCATGGGAATGTCGCTCGCGAGCGGCGCGGCCAGCAGCACGATGGCGAGCAGCGTGAGCGCATGGACGATTCCCGCAATCGGTGAGCGGGCGCCGCTGCGTACATTGGTGACGGTTCGGGCGATGGTGCCGGTTACCGCGATACCGCCGAAAAAGGGCACGATGAAGTTGGCCACGCCCTGCGCCATGAGCTCCTGATTGGGGTCGTGGCGATCGTCGATCATGGTGTCGGCCATGCGAGCGCAAAGAAGCGACTCGATGGCCCCGAGGAGCGCGATCGTAACCGTGGGCGCCACCAGGTTTTGCGCGGTCTGCCAGTCGAATGCAGGCAGTGCGAAGGCCGGGAGCCCCTGGGGAATGCCGCCGAAGCGGCTACCCACCGTGTCAACCTGCAGCCCCAGGAGCTTCACTGCCAGCGTGGCGAAGACCAGCGCTGCGATGGTGCCGGGCGCGCGCGCGAGCCAGCGCCGCCAACCGGGCGCAACCGCCAGATACGACTTGGGCCAGACGATGATGATGAGGAGTGTTGCCACACCGATGGCCAGTGCTGCGGGATTGATGGTGTGGAGGTTGGTGCCAAGCGCGTGGAGCTGCGACATGGAGTTGGCCGGCATCTTGTCGATCGCCAGACCGAGGAAGTCTTTTACCTGCTGCAGGGCAATCACCACTGCGATGCCGTTGGTGAAACCCACGATGATCGAGACCGGCACGAAGCGCACCAGCGATCCGAGCTTGAGCGCACCCATCACAAAGAGCAGCACGCCCGCCATGAAGCTGGAGATCAGCAGGTTGGCAATGCCATAGCGCTCGCCGATGGCGTAGAGCAGCGCAACGAACGCCCCAGCCGGCCCGCCAATCTGAACCTTCGAGCCGCCCAGCAGTGAGACGAGTAACCCGCCGATGATGGCGGTGAAGAGACCCTGTTCCGGGCGCACGCCCGATGCGATGCCGAAGGCCATGGCGAGTGGCAGCGCGACGATGCCAACCGTGATGCCCGCGCCGATGTCGGCGGAAAAATCAGACGCGCGATAGCCCCGCAGCGAGTCGGCGAGCCGAGGCCGGAAGCGGAAGTCGCTCAGGCCCATTGCGGGCCCGGAAAGTTGGTCAGCGAACTCTCATGCCGGGCTGCGCACCGCTGTCTGCGCCCAGCAGGAAAATGCCTGACCCTTGAGAGGGGTCGTCCCATGAGGCCGATAATACCATGCCTTCAGAAATGCCAAATTTCATCTTGCGGGGTGCCAGATTGGCCACTACCACGGTGTGGCGCCCGACCAGTTGCGCAGGATCATACGCAGCGCGGATACCGGAGAAGACATTGCGAAGGCGCCCCTCGCCCAGGTCGAGTGCCAGGCGGATCAGTTTGTCCGAGCCCTCCACCGCAGCTGCCTCAACGATGCGCGCGATGCGCAGTTCAACGTTCATGAACTGGTCGATTGAAATGTGGGCATTGTCAAGCCCCGCGACGGCACCGGCCGTGTCAACCGCCTTTTTGGCGCCCGCCGAAGCACTGCTGCCGGTGCTGTCCCGCGTGGCCTTGGCCGCGGGGGCGGTGGCTTGCGAGGGCGCAGACCCGGGCGCCTCGAACAGCGCATCGAGCAGTTTGGGGTCCACCCGCGCCATGAGATGTTCGTAGCGCTGAATGCGCGAGGGCGGCCGGTCGAGGTCGGACCAGGCGAGCGGCGCGCAGCCCATGAACGCTTCGGCCTGGGCCGAGAGGGCCGGCAGCACCGGTTTGAGCCAGATGGTGAGGGCATGAAAGCCCGCGAGGCATACCGAGCAGACGGCGTGCAGCGCTTCTCGGCGATCGGGGTCGCGCGCCATCTCCCAGGGTTTTTCAGCGTCGAAATACTGGTTGACTCGGTCGGCGAACTCCATGGCCGCGCGGAGCGCCTTGCCGTATTCGCGGCCCTCGATACAGGCTGCGATGTCGTCGGAGACCACCTGCGCGTTCAACGCGGCCCACGCCGGCAGGGTGCGCGGATCGAGCACCTGGCCGTCAAAATGCTTGACCAGGAAATTGGCGGCGCGGCTGGCGATATTCACGTACTTGCCGACCAGGTCGCTGTTGACGCGGGCAACGAAGTCATCGGGGTTGAAGTCGATGTCTTCGACCCGTGCGTTGAGCTTGGCCGCGATGTAATAGCGCAGCCACTCCGGATTCATGCCGAGTTCGAGATAGCGTAGCGGCGAGATTCCCGTGCCGCGCGACTTGCTCATCTTTTCACCGCTCACGGTGATGAAGCCGTGCACGAACACGTTGTCGGGTGTCTTGCGGCCGGAGAAGTGGAGCGTGGCCGGCCAGAACAAGGTGTGGAAGTAGATGATGTCCTTGCCGATGAAATGATATTGCTCAACGCCCGGATCGGCCACGAACTGCTCGTAGGTCTGCGCGGTCTGGGGCGCAGCCTGTCCCTTGGCGAAGTGATTCTTGAGGCTTGCCAGATAGCCGATGGGTGCATCAAGCCAGACGTAAAAATATTTTCCCGGTGCATCAGGAATGGGAATGCCGAAGTAGGGCGCATCGCGCGAGATGTCCCAGTCGCCCAGGCCCGACTCGCCATCGAGCCACTCGCGCGCCTTGTTGGCCACCTCGGGCTGCAGTCGACCGCCCTGCGTCCAGGCGCGCAGAAATTCCACGCAGCGTGGGTCGGAGAGGCGAAAGAAGAAATGCTCGGACTGCCGCATGACGGGCGTGGCGCCAGAAAGCGTCGAGGTGGGATTGCGCAGATCGGTGGGCGCGTAGACCGCACCGCAGGCCTCGCAGGAGTCACCGTACTGGTCTTTCGCGCCGCATTTGGGGCACTCGCCCTTGATGTAGCGATCGGGCAGGAACATTTCCTTGACCGGATCAAAGAACTGCTCGATCACGCGGGTGCTGATCAGATTGTTGGCCTTCAGCGCCCGGTAGATGTCCTGGGAGAGTTCGGTGTTTTCGGGCGAATGGGTGCTGTGCCAGTTGTCGAATGAAATGTGAAAACCGTTCAGGTACTGCGGCCGCTCGGCGGCAATGCGCCCGATCAGCGCCTCGGGCGTGATGCCCTCGGCCTGTGCCTTCAGCATGATGGGTGCGCCGTGACCGTCATCGGCACAGACGAAATGCACCTCATGGCCGCGCATGCGCTGAAACCGCACCCAGATGTCAGCCTGGATGTACTCCATGATGTGGCCGATGTGAAACGAGCCGTTCGCATAGGGAAGAGCAGTGGTGACGAAAAGACGGCGTTTCATGATGGTTTCGGCTCTCGGGGGGAGGTGCGACGGCAAAACCTCGATTTTAGCGGGGACAGCGGGAAAGGCCGATCGTTTAGACTGCCCGGTTTGATTCCTTCTCCTACCCCGCAGCGAGCATTCCCATGAGTCTTACCGTCGAGCAGGTGACCGAAGCCCTCCGTGGCGTTGTTGATCCCAACACCGGGAAGGATCTGGTGACGGGGAAGTCCGCCAGGAATATCCGGGTGGATGGCGATTCGGTGAGCGTCGATGTCGAACTTGGCTATCCGGCGCTCAGCCAGGTCGACCCGATCCGCAAGGCGGTCATCGCGGCGGTGCGCGCCTTGCCCGGCGTGGGCAATGTGTCGGCCAATGTGTTTCAGAAGATCGTCGCCCATGCGGTGCAGCGCGGCGTGAAGACGCTTCCGAACGTGAAGAACATCATCGCGGTGGCGTCCGGCAAGGGCGGCGTGGGCAAGAGCACCACGGCGGTGAATCTCGCGCTTGCGCTCGCGGCCGAGGGCGCGACGGTGGGCATGCTCGACGCGGATATCTACGGCCCGTCGCAGCCCACGATGCTGGGCGTGTCGGGCAAACCCGAGTCACGCGATGGCAAGAGCATCGAGCCCCTGGTGGGCCATGGCGTACAGGCTTCATCCATTGGTTTCATGATCGAGCCCGATACCCCCATGGTGTGGCGCGGTCCCATGGTGACGCAGGCGCTTGAGCAGCTGCTTCGCGACACCAACTGGCAGGACCTGGATTACCTGGTGATTGACATGCCTCCCGGCACAGGCGACATCCACCTGACGCTGTCGCAAAAGATTCCGGTAACGGGCGCGGTCATTGTCACCACGCCGCAGGACATCGCACTGCTCGATGCCCGCAAAGGCCTCAAGATGTTCGAGAAGGTGGGGATCCCCATTCTGGGCATCGTCGAGAACATGGCCATGCATACCTGCTCGAATTGCGGCCATACCGAGCACATCTTCGGGCAGGGGGGCGGCGAAAAAATGGCCGGCGACTACGACGTGGAATATCTCGGCGGCCTGCCGCTCGATATCCGGATTCGGGAGCAGGCCGACTCCGGTCGTCCCACCGTGGTGGCCGACCCGGATGGTGATCTGGCGGCCACCTACAAGCGGATCGCCCGCCGCGTGGCGGTTCGGATCGCCGAGCGCGCGCGCGACATGAGTCTCAAGTTTCCCTCCATCGTCGTTCAGAAAACCTGAGGCACGCTGGGTGGGCGCGCCAAGCCTCGGGCACTGGCTGCGACCTGGGCCTCTGGCCGCGCACCTCGCACGTGTGATTGCAGCCGGGGCGGCTGCGCTGGCATCTGTCGTTGCTCTGGCTCAGTCGCCCTCGGTATCACAACGCGTCTCGCCCCCGCAGGCGGCGCCCGCCACCGAACTTCAGCCGCCCGGGACCCGTGCGGGTCGTCCGCTTCGCGTGGCGGCTGCGGCCAGCCTGCGTGGTCCGCTCGACCAGGCGCTTGCTGACTGGCGGGAGGCCGGTGGCGGCCCTTCTCTCGTCACCTACGCGGGTACGCCGGCGCTGGTGCGACAGATTGAGCAGGGGCTGCCCGCCGACCTGTTCGTTTCGGCCGACGCGGCCTGGATGGACTATCTGCAGGCACGGGGGGCGTTGCGATCGGGAACCCGCCGCGATCTGCTCTCGAACCGGCTGGTACTGATCGCGGCCAAAGACAGCGACTCCCGATTGCCCGAGGCTGCGCGAGTCGCTGGCGCGCCGATTGAATTGGGCGCACCGGGTGATGGGCCACTGCGGGCGGCGCTCGCGAGCTGGCCTGGCGCGTCCCGGCTTGCAATCGCTGAGGTGACGAGCGTGCCCGCTGGGCGCTATGCGCGCGACGCCCTCGAGGCGCTCGGTGTGTGGCGCTCCTGGTCGGGACGCCTGGCCATGACCGACAACGTGCGTGCTGCGCTGCTGCTGGTGGCGCGGGGCGAAACCGAGCTCGGTATCGTGTACGCGTCGGATGCCCAGGCCGAGGCCCGGGTCCGCGTGATCGCGCGCCTGGCCGCCAGCCTTCATTCGCCGGTCCGGTATCCGGCGGCGGTGCTCACTTCGGCCGTGCATCCGCGTGCGGCCGAGGCGCTCGGGTTCCTGGGCAGCGCGGCCGCCATGACGCGATTCACCGAGGCCGGGTTCAGTCCGCCGCCCCCCTCGCCACCCGGCGGTCGCTGAGGCTCCCCATGCCATCCGCCGCGTTCGCCTTCAGCCATGAGGAAATCGAAGCCATTCTTCTCACCCTCAAGGTGGCAGCGGTGGCGACCATTGGCACACTTCCGGTCGGTATTGCACTGGGCTGGCTGCTCGCGCGAAAGCGTTTTCCAGGGCGTGCCCTGCTCGACGGTCTGGTCCATCTGCCTCTGGTGCTGCCACCGGTCGTGACCGGCTACCTTCTGCTGGCGGCGCTGGGTCGCCAGGGTTGGATGGGCGCCTGGCTGGCGGATCACCTTGGAATTGTTTTTTCTTTCCGCTGGACAGGGGCGGCGCTCGCCTCGGCGGTCATGGGTCTGCCCCTCATGGTGCGAGCGATCCGGCTGGCGATCGAATCGGTCGATCGCCGGTATGAGCACGCGGCTGCAACGCTTGGTTCATCGCCGCTGGTCGTGTTCTTCTCCATCACGCTGCCGCTGGCTGCGCCCGGGATTGTGGCGGGCGCGGTGCTGTGCTTTGCGAAAGCGCTAGGCGAATTCGGCGCCACCATCACCTTTGTCTCGGCGATTCCCGGCGAAACGCAGACGCTTGCCGCCGCCCTCTATGCCCTCACGCAGACCCCGGGTGCGGATGCGGCCGCCTGGCGGCTCACGCTGGTCGCGATAGTCGTATCGATTGCCGCGCTGATGGCTTCCGAGTGGCTGGCAAGACGCGTGTCGCGACAGGTACAGGGCGGACCGTGAACGCTGCCCGATCGACTGCTATCGATATCGAGGTCACGCTGCGTCGACGCGGGTTTACGCTCGACTTCCGTCTGTCAGGTGATTTTGGTGCGCTTGCGCTGTTCGGTCGTTCAGGCTCGGGCAAGTCCACGGTGCTCGGATTGATGGCAGGGCTTCTGCGTCCGGACCGGGGTCACATCCGGGTGGGGGGCGTCACGCTGGTCGATACCGGCAGACGGATCTTCATCCCGCCACATCGCCGTCGCGTGGGCCTGGTGTTCCAGGACTCGGCGCTGTTTCCGCACTTCGATGTGCGGGGCAATCTGCGATATGCCGAGCGCTTTGGTCGCGCTTCGCCTGGCGCCGTCTCCAGTGCGGCAACCAGCCCGGTGCTCGCGCTCGCGTTCGACGATGTCGTCGATCTGCTTGGGCTTCAAAGGCTTCTCGACCGACGGCCTGCGACGCTCTCGGGCGGCGAGCGGCAGCGGGTTGCGATTGGCCGTGCTCTCCTCAGTTCGCCACAACTGCTGCTGTTTGACGAGCCGCTGGCATCGCTTGATGCCGAGCGCAAGCTCGAAATCCTGCCGTATATCCTGCGCCTTCGCGAACAGGCGGGCATGCCTATCGTGTATGTCTCGCATGCTGCCGATGAGGTGGCGCGGCTGGCTGATGCGGTAGCGGTGATCGATGCTGGCCGTGTGCAGGCGCTTGGGCCCCCGGGTGAGGTGCTCGCACCCGCCTGGGCGCGGGGGCCGGGCGGCTTTGCCGCCGTGTCGGTGATCGAGGCGCGGGTGCGCGACTATGACCAAGCCTACGGGCTCACGATGTTCGATCATCCAGCCGGTGTCATCGCCTTGCCTGGCCGAATCGGTCGACCCGGCGAACCGCACCGGTTTGTGATCCGTGCAACCGATGTTGCGCTCGCTGTTCAGCGGCCCCGCGATGTGAGCTTTCGTACCGTGCTGTCAGGCACGATCGAAGCGATCGAGCATGACCCGGGCCCCATTGCACGGATCGACATACGGCTGCCCAGCGACGAGCGGATCGTGGCACTGATCACACGCAAGGCGGTGGATGAACTTGCGATCGACATGGGCGATCGCATCTTTGCCATGGTGAAGGCGACTGCGCTCGATGAACGCTCGCTTGCGCGCTGAACTCAGCGCTTCTCTGCCATCCTGGCCCGCACAGCCGCGAACTGCGTATCGAACGATCGTCGTGCATCGGCCTCGACAGCCCGGAACGCACGCACCAGTTCAGAGCCGAGCGCACTGACCTGCGCCTGGCCAGAGCTCGACTCGATCAGCACCACGGGTTCACCAAAGAAGGCCGTGAGCGATTCGATCAGGAGGGTCGCGCGGCGCTCCGACATGCCAAGCGACTGTCCTGCGGCCGCAATGGACCCGGTGCGTTCAATGGCCTCGAGGAGCGCGATCTTGCCGGGGCCAAGCCTTGCATCATCGCTGAAACGCAGGCGGATGGAGAGCAGGGAGCCGTTTGAAGTGTCCATGCGGCGATGATAAACCGGTGATATCGTCGCCCGATGACGTTGCGTAAATCTTCCACCGGGTCTCGGGTGCCTGGCCGTATGGTCATGCCCGTGCTCTTTTCGGCAGGGCTGCTGCTCTGCCTCATCTCGCTTGGCGTAGGCCGATATCCGCTTGATCTTGTCGATGTGCTCGCGCTGCTCGCAGCCGGCCTGGGCGGGCCCGCGCACGGACGCGATGCCACGCTTGAGCAGGTGTTCTGGCAATTGCGTCTGCCGCGCGTGCTGGCGGCGCTGATGGTGGGCGCGGCGCTTGCGGCGTCGGGCGCGTGCCTGCAGCGGGTGTTTCGCAATCCGCTCGCCGCACCGGAACTGCTGGGCGTATCGGCGGGCGCGGCGCTGGGGGCTGCGGTCGCGATCGTGGCCGGTGCCGGGGTGCTCGCGCTGCAAGGGGCGGCATTCGGAGGTGGGCTGATTGCGATTGCGCTGGTGCTTGGGCTGGGGCCGCTTCTGCCTGCACGTGACCGGCTGCTCGGATTGATTCTCACCGGCGTGGCGGTATCAAGCCTGGCCGGGGCTTTGCTTGCTGCGCTCATTGCATTCGCTGATCCTCGTACGTCGCTACCCGCCATCAGTTTCTGGATGATGGGGAGCTTCAGCGCGGTCGACCCGGCGGCGCTGGGTGGGCTGGCCGCCGCCCTGGCGCTCGCGCTGGTGCCGCTCGGATTGCTCCGCTGGCGGATTGACGCGCTGGCTTTGGGTGACGATGAGGCGCACGCCATGGGCGTCGCCCCGCACCAGACCCGGCGATGGGTGGTGGTGCTGGCGGCGCTCGCGACCTCGGCCGCGGTCGCTGTGGCGGGCGTGATCGGCTGGGTGGGGCTGATCGTCCCGCATCTGGCGCGAATGCTGGTGGGGGCTGCGTTCTCGCGCTGGCTGGTGGTGAGCGCGCTGCTGGGCGCGGTATTCATGCTGCTGATTGACACGCTCAGCCGCGCGGTGGGTGATGTCGAACTGCCGCCCGGCGTGTTGGCAGCGCTCCTTGGGGCGCCGGCGCTGTTTCTCCTCATGCGACGGGCAAACCGCTGATGGCACAAGCCAAGCCCGAGCCCGTCGTGATGAGCGTGTCTGCGCCGAACGAAGAGCCTGAGTCCCACTTGCCGGTTCTTGAGGTGCAGGCACTGCGCTTCGGGCCGGCGGGGCGAGCGCTCGCCGAACCGCTTTCATTCGCGCTCGAACGCGGTCGGTGCCTCGTCCTTCTGGGCCCCAACGGCGTCGGCAAAACCAGTCTCATGCGAACGCTCACTGGTGCTCTGGCACCGCTGGGAGGCATGGTCAGATGGGGCGGGCGCTTGATTGCCGAACTGACCGATCGCGAGCGCGCTGCCATGATGGCTTTTGCCGCGCCCAGGCCGCTTGACGAGGGCGTGTTCACCGTCGGGCATCTGGCGCTTCTTGGCCGGGTAGCGGCACGCGGTGTCTGGGCGAAAGCCACCGCGTCCGATCATGAACACGTCGCCGAGGCGCTTGCGCTTCTTGGGCTCGAGCGGCTGCGCGATCGGGTTGTCGCACAACTCTCCGACGGTGAACGGCAACTGGCCCAGATTGCCCGCGCGCTGGCTCAGGATGCACAGGTGCTGATCCTCGACGAACCCTCGGCCAGCCTGGATCTGGCGCGCCAGGCCTCCATGCTGGCAACGGTTGCCAAGCTCGTCGAGCGTGGCAAAGCCGTGGTGCTCAGCTCGCACGATCCCAACCACGCGCTGGCAATCGCCGATCAGGTTCTGCTGTGGGAGGCGGATGGCCGGATCACCTGGGGCGCTGCGGCGCAACTGCTCCGGGCCGACATCCTGTCTGCGGCCTATGGTGTGGCGGTGCGGGCCTATCGGGCCGAGGACGGTGCGACAGTGTTTGGCTTCACGAGTTGATGGCTGACCCCTGGCATGAGTGCCGCGGGTAGCTGTTCAAGACTCTTGAGGTTGTGGACTGGCAGCATGGCATCGACCGATGGCAGCAAGGCCCGAACGCCGGCCGCGCGTGGCTCGAAGCCCTCAAAACGCAGCAGCGGATTGAGCCAGATCACGCGACGCGCATGACGACGCAGTCGCGCAGCCTCTGATGCGAGCAGCGTGGTGTCTTCGCGGTCGAGTCCGTCGGTCAGCAGCAGCACGGTGGTTCGCGAGCCCAGCAATCGTCTCGACCAGAGCGCATTGAATGACGCAAGACAGCTGCCCAGTCGGGTGCCGCCCCCCCAATCGACAATATCGGCGAGCGTGTTTCGCACAGCCTCATCCGGGTCTCGGTGCCGCAGGCGTCGGCTGATTCGGGTGAGACGCGTTCCCAGTGCGAGCGTCTCGGTACGTGGATCCGCGGCGGTGAGCGCATGGGCCCAATGCAGCATCAGGCGCGCGTAGCGCTGCATCGAGCCTGATACGTCGAGCAGCAGCACCAGCGACTGCGCCCGCCAACGTGGCTCGCGCCTTACCAGTTCGATGGCAAGCGGTGAGCGAGCCGCGCGCCGCAGGCTTGCGCGCAGGTCGGGGGCGCCGCGACGCGCGGTGCGTGATCGGCGTGTTCGCTCCTCGGGCAGGTGGCGGGCGAGTAGCGCTGCCCGTTCGGCCGCCTCGCTGAATTCCTCGACGGTCATTGCGCGGAAGTCGGTGGTGTGCAGCTGCTCGTCACGCGAGTAGCCCCCGGAACGCTCTTTCGCTTCGGTCGGGGTCATGGGCGCGGCTGCCTGGGCGGCGCGCAGGCTGGCAAGCGCCCGCGCCACCCGCTGGTTTGATGCAAACCGGAGCGTGGCCGAATCGGTGTCGGGGTCGCCTCCCGCTGGCATGTGGGGGGCGGCACGGCTGGCGGCTCCCGGAACGGCGTCCCCGGCGCGTCCCAGAAGGGCCTGCTCCAGCAGACCGGGCTGGAAGACTGCATCAAACAGCGCATCGAACACCGGACGATGCTCGGGCGCGTCGACCAGCACGCCAGCGAGTGCGCTTCGAACATCCTCGCGCTGCTCGATGCCGATGATTGCGAGCGCCTCAATGGCGACCAGCGCGCGCTCGGGCCCGACGCGCAGGCCCGCCTCGCGAAGAAGCCGAACAAAGATCGTGAGATTGCGGACCAGCTCACCCGATGTTTCAGGGGTGGCGGAGGTGAAGGATGGTGCGGGGGTCACGCAGAGGCTGGCACGGATAGCGGGGCATCCGAGCTGACCCGTTCGATGTCTTCCTGATGCTTGAGCAGCACGCCCAGCGTCGCATCGACCCGCTCCCGATCGAGCGCGACGGCATCAAGTGCCTGCAGTGCACGCACCCAGTCGATGGACTCGGCCACCCCGGGCGGCTTGAAAAGGCCCATGGTGCGGATCCGTTGCACGAACTCGACCGCCTGACGGGCGAGGGAAGCGGCGGCTTCCGGAGCGCGACGTCGCACAATTTCGAACTCGCGCTCGGTATCCGGGTAATCGAGCCAGTGGTAAAGGCAGCGACGCTTGAGTGCATCGCGCAGCTCGCGCGTGCGGTTGGAGGTGATCACCACGTGCGGCGGATGCACTGCCTTGAGGCTCCCCAGCTCGGGGATCGTGATCTGGTTTTCGCCAAGCATTTCGAGCAGGAATGCTTCGAAAGGTTCGTCTGCACGATCGAGTTCATCGATCAGAAGAACCGCCGGCACGGGCGACAGCAGGGCCTTCATGAGCGGCCGTTCGATCAGCATGTCGCGTCGATACAGGTCGCGGGCAATGCGTGGCGCGTCGACTGGTCCCGATGCTTCGGCAAGCCGGATTTCAAGCAACTGCCGCGACACATTCCATTCGTAGGCGGCCTGCGCGATGTCCAGCCCCTCGTAGCATTGCAGACGGATGAGCGGGGCGCCCAGCATCGCAGCCAGCGTTTTGGCGAGCTCGGTTTTGCCGACTCCCGCCTCGCCCTCGAGCAGGAGGGGGCGCTTCATGCGCAGGGAGAGGAACGCGACCGTTGCGAGCCGCCGGTCGCAGATGTAGTCGTGACGACCGAATCCCGCGATCAGGGAGTCGATTGAGTCGACCCAGGGCTGCCCGGAGGCGGGGAGTGAGTCGGTGGAGTGCACGATGTGGGCCTGAGGGTGGAAGCGCAACTGGACCCCGCTGCAGGGGTGACGGCCGAGTGTAGCGGAGTCGTAAAAAACGCGCTTCGGGCCAGAAAAACAACTACCCCTACGTCAGCGCAGCGTGATTGGAATGCAAAGCTGATACCCGTGGCCCCATACCGATTTGACTGCAGATTCTGCCCCCTCGGGCTGAACTGCCTTGAACTTCCTGCGCAGTCTCGCCACCAGCTCCTCGAGCGCGTGCTTGGTCAATTCGATCGAATGGTTTTCATCGGCAAACAGATCGCACAGGACCGCTGACTCGACCGTGTTGTCTCGGGCTTGAATCAGCGCGACCAGCAACGTCTTTTCCCGGTGCGTCAGGCGGAACCTCTGCTCGGGCAGCGGCCCCGAGAGCGTCCGCTCGCGCAGGCTGAGCGTCCATTCTTCAATATCTGCCGTGTCGCGCAGTCGCCGGCCAAGTCCCTGAAGTACCAGCACCAGTTCATCGGGTGCCACGGGCTTGGATAGGTAGGCGTCGGCCCCCCCTTCGCGGTATCCGGCAAGCCGATCGGTGAGCGCTACTCGCGCAGTCAGAATGACGATTCCAGCTTCCGGACGGGTTCTTCTGATTCGCGCTGCGAGGCTGAGGCCGTTTTCACCAGGAAGATTGATGTCGATCACATAAAGATCGATAGGCTCGCGGCCGGCGATGTCATCAAGGGCGAGGGCGCTGCCGGCGGGGTGCACCCTGAAGCCGCTCGCGCTGAGGTGAATCTCGATTTCCTCGCGCAGCAGTCGATCATCTTCGACAAGAGCGACCGCGAGGGGGCGTAGCGTGGCTGATACACCGGGATGAGGGAGGCGATTCATGCGGATACCTCGGCCGTGAAGCAGACTTGGGTTCCATCAATACGGACGTCAATTTGCGCGCCGATTTTTTCAGCGGCCAGGCGGGCGACAGACAGGCCGAGTCCCGACCCTGGGATGCTCATGCTTTCCGGGTGGCGATAAAAGCGTTCGAACAATCGTGTGTGGTCGGGTAGGCGCTCCAGAGGCACCTCGTTCATGATTGAAAACCGCGTCCGATCCTCCTGTCGGCGGATGTCAATGGTGATGACGCTCCCAGGTGTTGAATACTTACAGGCATTGCTCACCAGATTGTCGACGAGAACGCCCAGGAGCTGGCGATCGGCGTGAAACGTGGTGTTGCTCTCTGCATGGATCACAAAACGATCCTGGTCGGGATACTCGCTCACGATTTCCTCGACCAGTTCGATTGCCGGAATTGACGTTGCACGCTCGGGGCGATCCATGGTCTCAACCCGGCTGAGGGTGGCAACGTGCTCGATGAAATCGCTGATGCGTTTCACCGACACATCCACGCTGTGAAAGTGTCGACCCGCATCACCGCCAGCCCCTGCGGTGCGCTGGAGCGATTTGCTGGCGAACTGTATGGTCGCGAGCGGGTTCTGCAGTTCATGCGAAATCATGTCGATGAACCCCTGCCGATCGCGTAGTCGTTCACCGGCAGCGGTCGCCTGTGCTGCCTCGATTCGGAGACGATCAAATTCCCGCTCTCGACTTGCTTTGAGGGATGAGCGTTCGAGGAGGACAAGAACGAAGAACACCAGGCCGACGGGTGCGCCATTGAGGCGCAGGTCGGCGAAGTAAGAGGGGAATCCAATCAATGGCCCAGATCTCATCATGCCCATCGCAAGGAGAAACCCAATCGACGTGAGTACGGCATTTGCGGAAAATGCGACTCTGAGAAAAATGATCTGCACGGACCGGTCACCGCGGGCGGCGAAAATACCGTAGAACTGAGTCAGCGCCGAGAACAAGAAAATCCAGGTTGCGATCTCCAGCGCCAGCGCTGTCTCGCCCATCAGTGCGATCACCATGGACGCAAGGTTGGTCAGCACAAATGCAGCGCACAGACGGTGATACATCCTGGGCGGGTGATGGACGGCAATAGCTGCCCAGCATAAAAGGGTCATCATCGCCACGCGAAACAGTGCAATCAGGTGGGTGGCGAGGTCAACGGATTCGATTCGCCAGCTGGGTAGAAGGTCGGGAAGCAACCCGCCCACGCCGATCATGTACACCAGGATTGCGCTCTGAAACCCGCAGTAGGCGAGCAGGAGGCGAGACCGGTACTCGAAAATCAGAATCCACAACCCAACGCAAAGCAAAGCAGACGCCAAAGCCAGAGAGACACTGGTTGCTGCGACCCGCCAGGCCGCGACACGGGAAACCTCGTCGTGGGATAAGACTTCGGTGCTGACCACCATCACGGTTCGGGTGAGCACCTTGAGGTAGACCGTTTCTCCATCGGGCGAGGGGGCGTCCACCACAAAGCAATGCGTGTTGTCGGGGCACAGTCCGCGATGTCGTCTAGGTAGCAGGTCACCCGCGGCCTGCAGGGTCCACACGCCCGCAATCTCTCGGTGCAACTCGATCCGGTCGAGCATGTAGGGTGCAACCCGCAAAACCGCCGATCTTGGGCCAGCCCCTGCAGGTTCCCTCAGGTCGATGTCTGACCTCGTGGGCTTGATCTCTGCCCGCAGCCATACCGGATGCTCAACGAACCCCAGGCGCAGCAGCCCTTCGAAGTCTTCGAACGGTTTCACCCCCAGGGATTGAGGTTCGGTCTGGTTGCCGGCATCAACCCAATAACTGGTGTTCAAGCGATAGACGCTCTCGGAAGCACAGAGCGGCCCGTGCAGCAGAAACAGCAGGATCAGGCATGCAAACCGGGGCATTTGCCGTGCTCAAGTGATGGTGACTCGTTCCTGGTGACCCAGGGCGTGTATTGACGAAAGCGCTTTAACGGAATCTTCGCTCAGCCTGCCAGCCGAATCCGAGAGCAATCGTGAGCATTGACGGGGATTTGTGGAAATTGACGCCTGGCAGTTTCCTATCATGGACCCGCGATCGAGAACGGTGTGCGCTTGCACATCATCAATTTCTTCCTTGCCCAGAGGCTATTGTGGACAACCTCAGACAGCTCCAAGAAATGAAAAGCGCTCTCGAGCGGCAGATTGCCGAGGCCATTGAGGCCGAGCGGATGCGGCAGCGTGCCATCGAGGAACAACAGGCGCGGCTTCGTGATGCGGAGATTGCGAAGGTGCGGGGCGATGTCTTGATGCTGATGCGCAAATACGACCTCAGCCGTGAGGAGCTGCTCGGCGACCCGGCCGCGACCGCAAAGGTTTCGCTGGTGAGGCCCGCTCTGGTGCCACAAAAATCCGAACGCACCCAGTCGTTGCGGGACATCCGAAACCACTACGCGAAAGGCGCGAAGCTCTGAGCGGTGCAGCGGGCGACCCGACCTGTGACCCGGCAGACCGCCCGCTGTCAATCATTTGCCCGGATCGGCTACGCATCAAGGTAGGGTCAGCTTTCACGCGAGCGCCCATACCAGGGCAGCACCCGCGTGAGCGACACCACCTCGCCTGCGCCAGCAAGGTCGTACCCCGGGATTTGAGCCGCCTGTGCCTGCCAGCTCGGCGAGCGAAGCGCACGCACCATGGCCTGTCCATGGTCAGCGTCTACCGTTTCGCGCCGTCAGACGAGGAAATACTGTTCGGTGACCACGGGTTGAAACGTAAGCCCGTAGCGGGCAGCGGCCGCTTCGATACCGAAGCCAGAGGGGGGCATCGCCCGCTTCAACGGCTGCTGCGACCGACAGGTGCGAGCTTTCCTCGCGCAGTAGCAACTCGCCGCCGACCCGGTCCGACGCCTCCGCGAGCTGATCGAAAAGCGCCCGGGTGCCGCTACCCGTTTCGCGCGTGATGACCGAGCGCGCGTTCAAACTGCTGAAAGGCGGCGACTCAGGTCCCCGACCCGCATCTGCGGTGGCGACGCTCATCCAGCCCTGGCGTCGAGAACAGACCCGGATCAGTTTTTCCCGACCGCGGCGCAGCAGCGGGCCGAACGCCCGATGAAGCATCGAGCCTCGCCCGGCGAGCTCCGGATGATCAATGGGCAGGTGGATGCCCGCAAACGTGCACTCGCCAGCAGCGGGCCGGGTCAGGGCATCCAGGCTTCCGGAAAACTGGAGGTCAATCATCAGCGAGCGCGATTCCAGTGCGTCGCTTCGGAGCGCGGCGAGCGCAAGGTCGTGGCTGGCGACACAGTGGATGATGGGGAGCGCGTCGTCGTAGGCGACCGACGGTTCGCGTTCGATGTCGGCGACGAGGTTGTCGAGCGCGGGGGCGAGCCTCGCCTTGATCCGGGCGTCGGCCCATAGCAGCTTGTCGCCAAAGTCGGTCAGTCGCGCGGCGCGGCCCCGGTCCCACCGGATGAGCGGGCGCCCGGGCCTGGCCTCCCACACCCTGAGCCGCCCCCACAGGTGGCGATAGGAACAGTTCAGTTGTCGGGCGGCGGACATGATTGAGCCGCCCGCACGGCTTCCAGGATGTCCAAGAGTTCGCCCCCGGCGGGGCTCCTGTCTTCGTCGCCGAGGCTGAAATGGATTCGCACAGGGATCATGTCAACCATTGTCGCCTTTGTTGCCGGCCGGCTGCTCCCAGCATGCGGCGAGCGCCCGGTCCAGAAGTCCAGATATGCAAAGCGCTTCATAGCCGGTATCATCGTAGCCAGCTCGTCGCGGCAGGGGCTTTCGCGCCACACCCGTCGCCCAGCGGGCACCCCCCCTTCATCGGACGGAGACACGGATGCAGAAATCCCTGCACATCAATCCGGACAAGTGCACCGGCTGCCTGCAGTGCGAAATGGCCTGCAGCTTTGAAAACTACGGCACCTTCAACACCTCGAAGTCACGTATCAAGGTGTTCGACTTTCATCACACCGGCCGCAAGGTGCCCTACACCTGCACGCAGTGCGACGAGGCCTGGTGCCTGCACGCCTGTCCGGTCGAGGCAATCAAGATCGATGCCGCCACCGGCGCCAAGGTGGTCATTGAAGACGTTTGCGTGGGCTGCAAGGTCTGCACCATTGCCTGTCCGTTTGGCACGGTCAACTACGTGCAGGACACCGGCAAGGTCCAGAAGTGCGACCTGTGCGGTGGCGAGCCGGCCTGCGCCGAAGCCTGCCCCACCGGCGCCATCACCTATGTCGATGCCAGCTGGACCGGCCTCGACCGCATGAAGCAGTGGGCCGACAAACTCGGCAACCAGACCGCAGCATAAGGAGTACACGACCATGTCATGGGCTGGAAAAATTCTGCGTGTGAATCTCACTCAAGGCACCTGCACCAGCGAACCGCTTCGCATGGACTGGGCCCGCGATTACCTGGGCCAGCGCGGCCTGGCCACCAAATATTTTGTCGACGAAGTCGATCCCAAAGTTGATCCGCTGTCAGCCGACAACAAGCTGATCTGGGCCACCGGTCCGCTCACCGGCACCATGGCTTCCACCGGTGGCCGCTATTCGGTCATCACCAAGGGGCCACTCACCGGTGCCATTGCCTGCTCCAACTCGGGCGGCTACTGGGGTGCCGAACTCAAGATGGCAGGCTGGGACATGGTCATCGTGGAAGGCAAATCGGCCAAGCCGGTTTACCTCTCCATCGTCGATGACAGGGCCGAGCTGCGCGACGCTGCCCACCTGTGGGGCAAGACGGTCTGGCATACCGAGGAAACGCTCAAGAAAGAGCTGCAGGATCCGCTCACCCGCGTGTCGTCCATTGGCCGCGCGGGCGAAAACCTGGTGCTGTTTGCCGCGGTGGTCAATGATCTGCATCGTGCGGCGGGACGCTCGGGCGTGGGCGCGGTAGCGGGCTCCAAGAACCTGAAAGCCATTGCTGTCCGCGGCACCAGGGGTGTGGGCAACATTCGTGATGCCAAGGCCTTCATGAAGGTCACTGCCGAGAAGAAAAAGATTCTTCACGACCATCCGGTCACTGGCCAGGGCCTGCCCACCTACGGCACCCAGGTGCTGATGAATGTCATCAACGAAACCGGATCGCTGCCCACCCGCAATCACCGCGACGTGCAGTTCGAAGGCGCGAGCAAGATCTCGGCCGAGGCCATGCTTGCCAAGCGGCCCGATGGCAAGTCGCATCTGGTCACCAATCAGGCCTGTTTTGGCTGCACCATCGCCTGCGGCCGCATCTCCAAGATCGACGAAAAACATTTCTCGGTGGTGAACAAGCCCGAGTACTGGGGCGCGTCGGGTGGTCTGGAATACGAAGCTGCCTGGGCACTGGGGGCGGCGCCCGGGGTGAATGATCTCGAGGCGTTGCAATACGCCAATCTTCTTTGCAATGAAGACGGCATGGATCCGATCTCCTTCGGCGCCACGCTGGGTGCGGCCATGGAGCTCTACGACCTTGGCCTCATCACCCAGGAGCAGACCGGCATCGATCTCAAGTTCGGGTCGGCCGAGGCCCTGTGCCGCGCGGCCGAAATGACTGCGCGTGGCGAAGGCTTCGGCAAGGAACTTGGACAGGGATCCAAGCGGCTCACCGCCAAATACGGACGCCCAGACCTGTCCATGTCCGTGAAGGGCCAGGAGTTCCCGGCCTATGACTCACGCGGCATTCAGGGCATGGGCCTCACCTACGCCACGTCGAACCGCGGTGCCTGCCACCTGAGGTCCTACACCGTCGCCTCCGAGATTCTGGGCATTCCGGTGAAAACCGATCCTCTCACCACCGATGGCAAGCCCGAACTGGTGAAAGCCTTCCAGGACGCCACGGCGGTGTTTGATTCGTCGGGCACCTGCGTGTTCACGACCTTTGCCTGGACGCTCGCCGATCTCGCACCGCAACTGCAGGCTGCGTGTGACGAGGCTTTCACGCTTGAAAACCTCAGCGTGGTGGGCGAACGCATCTGGAACATGGAGCGCGACTTCAACAACCGCGCAGGCTTCACCCGCAAAGACGACGACCTGCCGTCACGCCTCAAGACCGAGGCTGCCAAGGTGGGCCCGGCCAAGGGTCTGGTGAGCGGTATCGACAAGATGCTGCCCGAGTACTACACGGTTCGTGGTTGGGACAGCGAAGGCCGGCTCACCGCCGAGACGCGTTCGCGGCTCGGTCTCTGACCGGGCGCCGTGGGCGCGCCACCCGGCCTCGCCGGGTCCGCGCCCACCGTGTAGCCGATCGGGCGGCCTGCGGGTCGCCCGATTCCTTTCCAGCTCTCTGATTGATGGAGCACCGTGATGAAACACGTGATCATCGGAAATGGCCCAGCGGGCGTCGTGGCGGCGGAAACCCTCCGCAAGCATCGTCCCAACGACACCATCGTACTGATTGGTGATGAGCCTGTGCCGCCTTACTCGCGCATGGCCATCCCCTACCTGCTGGTGGGCAACATTGATGAGTCGGGCACCTATCTGCGAAAGAGCCCCAATCACTTCGATACGCTCTGCATCACGCAGGCGCAGGGCCGCGTCACCGCACTCGACACCACCGCGAGGCGCGTGGCGCTCTCGGACGGCCAGCATTTCGACTATGACCGCTGCCTCATCGCCACGGGTTCTCTGCCGGTCAAGCCCCCCATCTCTGGGCTCGATTCGCCGTTCGTGCAAACCTGCTGGACCATGCACGATGCGAGAAACATCCTGCAACTCGCCAAGCCCGGCGCACGCGTGCTGCAGATGGGCGCGGGTTTCATCGGTTGCATCATTCTGGAAGCACTCGCCCAGCGGGGCGTCAAGCTCACCGTGGTCGAAATGGGTGACCGCATGGTGCCGCGCATGATGGGTCCGGTGGCAGGGGGGCTTATCAAATCCTGGTGTGAGCAGAAGGGGGTGCGCGTGCTCACCGGCACGCGCGTCGAGGCGCTGACACCGGCTTCGCCTCTGCGTGCGCGGTTCTCGGGTGGGACATCGGAGGAGTTTGATCTGGTGATTCAGGCCACAGGCGTGCGGCCCAACATCGGATTTCTGTCGAACACGCCGATTCGCTGCCTGCAGGGCGTGCTCACTGACGAGCGCCAGCAGACTTCGGTTGAGGGGGTGTACGCCGCGGGTGACTGCGCCGAAGCATTTGATGTGGCGAGCAACACCACCATCGTGTCCGCCATTCAGCCCAACGCAGTCGATCAGGCCTATGTCGCAGCCATGAACATGGCGGGCCGCCGGATTGCCTCGCGGGGCGTCACGCAGATCAACGTGCTGGATACGCTGGGCCTGGTCTCCACCTCCTTCGGTCAGTGGCAGGGGGTCGAGGGTGGGGAGCATGTCGAAGTGACCGACGAGGCGCGCTTTCGTCACCTGCGGCTCGAATTCAAGGATGACGTCATGGTGGGCTGCAACAGCCTGGGCATGACCGAACACGTGGGGGTGCTCCGCAATCTGGTTGAAGGTCGGGTGAAACTTGGCGTCTGGAAGGACGAGCTCATGCGCGACCCCACCCGTTTGATGGAGGCCTACCTCGCCACGGCGCAGGCACAGGGCCAGTGGCAGGGCAGCGCCCGCGGCTCGGCCCGCGCCTGACGCGCGAGCGGTCTCACCCCATGCGAATCACCTTCAAGCTGTTTGCGATGCTGGCCGATCATCTGCCCTCGCAGGTTGACGGCAGTGCACGCGAAGGCAACGTCGTGAGCTTCGAGGTGCCTGAAGGC